>ENA-OQCD01000024-OQCD01000024.1-human-gut-metagenome-genome-assembly--contig:-NODE-24-length-30277-cov-4.266368_pt1 | contig 30277 bp, 42 predicted proteins | sample MGYA00242755_ERZ504571 | MGnify/ENA primary metagenome ERZ504571 (study PRJEB26092, sample SAMD00036274) | human gut metagenome | host: Homo sapiens | study: EMG produced TPA metagenomics assembly of...
TTGTGGAGGATGATACACTGGTAGCGGAATATACGGTTAATTATAAAAAAACACATTCACAGACCCTTCTTCCCATGCTGGATGAGATCGTGAAGATGACAGAGCTGGATCTTAAGACCATTGACGCTGGCTATGTCGGAAAAGTACGACAAGCTGCTCTCCACCATCCTCATCGGCAACAATATCGTCAACATTGCCGCAGCATCCATTGGCACAGTGCTGTTCACCCGCCTGCTGGACCCGGAGCGGGGCGCGACGGTGTCCACCTTCGTGCTGACCATTGTGGTTCTGATCTTTGGCGAGGTGACCCCCAAGAGCCTTGCAAAGGAGATGCCGGAGACGGTTGCCACGGCGGTTTCGCCCTTTTTGAACCTGCTCATGATCCTGTTTACCCCGCTGACCTGGCTGTTCAGCCAGTGGAAGCGCCTGCTGGGGCATTTCATCCGCAGCACCGAGGAGGACACCATCACTGAGGGTGAGCTGATGACCATGGTCAGCGAGGCCGAGAACGACGGCGAGCTGACGACCGGGAAAGCCAGCTCATCCGCAGCGCCATTGAGTTCGACGATGTGGAGGTGGAGGAGATCCTCACGCCCCGCGTGGATGTGATCGCGGTGGAGGACGATCTCTCGCTGGATGAGGTGGCCGATACCTTTGCGGAATCGGGATATTCCCGTCTGCCCGTTTACCACGGCACCATTGATAACATCATCGGTGTGGTACATGAAAAGGACTTTTACCTTGGCCGTCTGCGCAAGGATACCACGCTGGAAGACCTTGTGAAGCCCACCCTTTATACCACTGGCTCCACCCAGATCTCCCAGCTGCTGCGCACCCTGCGTGAGCAGCACCATCACATGGCGGTGGTGGTGGACGAGTACGGCGGTACCGAGGGCATCATCACGCTGGAAGACATTCTGGAAGAGCTGGTGGGCGAGATCTGGGACGAGCACGACGAAGCGACCGAGGACTTCCGTAGGCAGTCGGATGGCAGCTGGATCGTGCTGGGCAGTGCCGGTGTGGACGACCTGTATGAGAGGCTGGGCCTGCCGGAGGATGAGGATATCGATTCCAATACGGTGAACGGTCTGGTGCAGGAAAAAACCTGCCATCTGCCCAAGGTGGGCGACCGGTTCACGCTGGGCGAGTACGACGGTGTCGTTACCCGCACGGCCAAGCGCCGCGTGACCGAGGTGCGCCTGACCCCGGCGGAAAAGCCGGAACCGAAGAAGGAAGAAGACGAAAAGCCGCACTTCAACCGGCTGACCAATAAGTAAATCTAAGGGAGGATGCCGTTTTCCAATACGGCCCTATCCTGTGAAAAAGCAAACTCCGGCAGACCGCAGTCTGCGAGTTTGCTCTATAAAAATAATTGTTCCGCTGAATATGGCTAGAGCGAAGCGGAAGCCATTAAATGGTTTTGCTTTCCGCCTGCAGATAGGTATACAATGCTCCCACCTGATTGGCTTCACTGCTGAAATGGCAGGGCACGATCTCGCAGCGGGGCAGACCGATCATGTAAGGTGATTCCCCACGGGAAGCAAACAGCCCGGCGTATACCCGGCGCAGATCGTCCAGCAGCAGCGGCTGCTTGCTGATGCCGCCGCCGATGGCTACCTTTTCCACATCCAGCAATACGGTCAGGTTGTAGATCTGCACGGCCACCATCTTGCAGAACCGTTCCAGCACTTCCAGCGCGTCCGGCTCGGCGGCATTGGCGGCATCAAAAAAGAGTTTACCGTTCATGGGGGCATCGGCAGGCAGGCCCTTGCGGGCGCGATACCACTTGAGCAGGTATTTGGTGCTGCACTGGCAGGCCATGGTTTTTTCGGCATTCTCCCACTCGTCGGCGTTGGTGTTCACAAAGCTGTACTCTCCGGCGGTAAAGTGCACGCCGCGCACCAGCTGGCCATTGGCAATGATGCCGCCGCCCACGCCGGTGCCGATGATAAACACTGCCGCATTGCAGCAGCCCTGCAAGGCACCGGCCCGCAGCTCTGCAATGGCTGCAGCCTTGCCGTCGTTTTCCAGCGTGACACGGCAGCCGCATCTTTCGCGCACCAGCTGCCCCACCTGCGTGCCGGTGTTGTACAGAAGTGCCCCGCCGTTGGAGACATAGCCGGTGTTGGCATCCACAAAGCCGGGCAGCGCCATGGCGATACCGGCCACTTCATCCTTATGCGGTGCATACAGAGCGTATATTGTGTCGAGAAAATGCTCCTGCGTATCCTGCGGCGTGGGCACGGAACCGGCATCGAAACGGTTCATCTGCTCGTCCATGACCGAATATTTGATCTCGGTGCCTCCTACGTCAAAAACCATGACCTTCATTGCTGTTCCCTCCGCAAAGCTGATCTTCTTCCTTATTATGGCAAATGCGTGCAAAAAAGTAAAGCCATCCGCAACATGCCGCGAATAGCTTTACTTTAATTTAGAGCTTGCTCAGCTGCGGGCCCTGTGCGGTATCCTTGACCGCCCAGCCCAGTTCGGTCAGCTGTGCACGGATGGCATCGGCAGTGGCCCAGTCCTTGGCCTTCTTGGCGGCGGCACGCTTCTCTACCAGCTCGGTCACCTCGGCGGGCACCTCGTCCTTTTTGCGGTTGTACAGCAGGCCCAGTACGCCGGTGATCTCGTCGAACGCAGCGGCGGCGGTCTGCAGAGCATCCTTGGAGGAAACAGCCGACAGCGTGTTGATCTCCTTGACCAGATCGAACACGGCAGCCAGTGCATCCGGGGTGTTCAGGTCATCGTCCATGGCGGTGCAGAACTTGGTGCGGGCCTCGGCAGCCTTTTCCTTCAGGGGCTCGTCGGTGCCAAAGGTGTCCTTGGTCAGGGCAAAATCCAGATTCTCGCGGCAGGTGTACAGGCGCTCCAGGCTGTTCTTGCAGCTTTCAATGAGGTCCACGGTGTAGTTCAGGGGCATCCGGTAGCCTGCGGTCAGCATGAAATAGCGGATGGGTTCGTAGCCGTAGACATCCGCCACGTCCCGCACGGTGAAGAAGTTGTGCAGGCTCTTGGACATCTTCTGATTGTCCACGTTGATGAAGCCATTGTGCATCCAGTAGCGGGCAAAGGTGCAGCCGTTGGCGCACTCGCTCTGTGCGATCTCATTCTCGTGGTGAGGGAAGATCAGATCCTGACCGCCGCAGTGCAGGTCGATGGTCTTGCCCAGATGGGTGCGGCTCATGGCGCTGCACTCGATATGCCAGCCGGACGGCCCATGCCGTAGGGGCTTTCCCATGCAGGTTCACCGGGCTTTGCGGCCTTCCACACGGCAAAGTCTGCGGGGTCCTCCTTCAGGTCGTCGTCCATCTGGCTGCGCAGCTCACGGTTGCCGCTCTCCAGATCGTCCAGCTTCAGGTGGCTCAGCTTGCCGTACTCGGGGTCGCTCTTCACCCGGAAGTACACATCGCCGTTCTTGGCAACATAAGCGTGGCCGGAGTCGATCAGATCCTTCACGATATCCAGGATCTGCTGGATGTGCTCGGTAGCCCGGGGCTGGACGGTGGGCTTTTTGCAGTTGAGGCCGGCGGCATCCTTGAGGTACTCGGCCTCAAAGCGCTGAGCGACCTCCTTCATGGAGGTGCCCTCTTCCTGTCCCTTCTTAATGAGCTTGTCGTCGATATCGGTGATGTTGGAAACATAGAACACCTTGTTGCCGCGGTACTCAAGGTAGCGGCGCAGGGTATCGAACACGATCAGCGGGCGGCGTGCCGATGTGGATATAGTTATAAACGGTAGGGCCGCAGACATAGATGCGGTATTCACCGGGCACCTGCGGCACGAATTCTTCTTTCTGGCGGGTCAGCGTATTGAAAATCTGCATGGCTGTTTCTCCTTTTTTACTTTTTTCATTATAACGGTGTACAGAAGGGAAGTCAAGAAAAAACGACCGCTCCCGGCGCATTCTGCACACCGGAAACGGTCGTTTTTCAAATCAGGAGCTTAGCCGGGATACCTGCTCACTTCCAGCAGTTCTTCTGCACGCTTCACCTGCTCCGCGGTGGGCGGCACGGCGTCCGGCAGTGGATAAGGGATGCCCAGCTTCTGCCACTTGAACAGGCCCAGCGTGTGGTAGGGCAGTACCTCCACCCGCTGCACCGTTTTCAGGCTGCGGATAAAGTCTGCGGTCCTGCGCAGGCCCTCCTCGTCGTCGGTCAGGCCGGGCACCAGCACATGCCGGATCCACAGCGGGATGCCGAGGTCAGAAATATGCCGCGCCATCGCAAGGATGTTGGCATTGTCTTTGCCGGTGAGCTGCCGGTGGCGTTCCGGGTCGATCTCCTTCAGGTCGAGAATGACCAGACTGGTGGACTTCATCAGCCGGTCGAAACCGGCCAGATAATCCGGGTCATCGGGCCGGAAGGGCTGCCCGGCGGTATCCAGAGCCGTGTGCACGCCTTTGGAGCGGGCCAGCTCGAAGAATGCCGTCAGGAACTCCATCTGGCGCAGCGGCTCGCCGCCGCTGACCGTGATGCCGCCCTTTTTGCCCCAGTAGTTGCGGTAGCGGTAGACCCGCTGGAACAGCTTTTCTGCCGTCCATTCCTCGCCGCCCTCCGCAGCCCACGTTTCCGGGTTGTGGCAGTATTTGCACCGCAGGGCACACCCCTGCAAAAACACCACAAAGCGCACACCGGGGCCGTCCACAGAGCCGAAGGATTCCAGCGAGTGGACATAGCCGATGGGGTTACAGGGCTGCATGGCAGGTGCGGGAGATAACGTCCATCTGCTGCTCGCGGGTCAGGTCGATGAACTTGACGGCGTAGCCGGAGACGCGGATGGTGAAGTTGGCGTACTCCTCCTTCTCGGGGTGCTCCATGGCATCCAGCAGCTTCTCCTTGCCAAAGACGTTCACGTTCAGGTGGTGTGCGCCCTGATCGAAGTAGCCGTCCATGACCTGTACCAGATTCTCCACCCGCTCGCCTTCGCTGTGGCCCAGAGCGTCCGGGTTGATGGTCTGGGTGTTGGAGATGCCGTCCAGTGCCCAGTGGTAGGGCAGCTTTGCCACCGAGTTCAGGGAAGCCAGCAGGCCGTTCTGCTCTGCGCCATAGCTGGGGTTTGCACCGGGAGCAAACGGGGTGAATGCGGCACGGCCATCGGGCAGAGCGCCGGTGTACTTGCCGTACACCACGTTGGAGGTGATGGTCAGGATAGAGGTGGTAGCCTCAGAGTTGCGGTAGGTGTGGCGCTTCTTGATCATCTCCAGGAAGGTGCGCAGCAGCCACACGCCGATCTCGTCGGCGCGGTCATCATCGTTGCCGTACTTGGGGAAGTCGCCCTCGGTCTCAAAGCCGGTGGCAAGGCCGCTCTCGTCACGCACTACCTTCACCTTGGCGTACTTGATGGCGCTCAGGGAGTCGATGACGTGGGAGAAGCCTGCAATGCCGGTGGCAAAGGTGCGGCGCACGTCGGTGTCGATAAGGGCCATCTCGGCTTCCTCATAGTAGTATTTGTCGTGCATATACTGGATCAGGTTCAGCACATTGACGTACAGGCCAGCCAGCCAGTCCAGCATCTGGACATACTTGGGCAGCACCTCGTCGTAGTTCAGGTACTCGCTGGTGATGGGGGCATAGTTGGGGCCGCACTGCTCGTGGCTCTTCTCGTCCACACCGCCGTTGATGGCGTACAGCAGGCACTTGGCAAGGTTGGCGCGGGCACCGAAGAACTGCATCTCCTTGCCGGTCTGGGTGGCAGACACGCAGCAGCAGATGGAGTAATCATCGCCCCAGACGGGCTTCATCACGTCGTCGTTCTCGTACTGGACAGAGCTGGTATCGATGGACACCTTGGCGGCATATTTCTTGAAGCTCTCCGGCAGGGCGGAGGAGTACAGAACGGTCAGGTTCGGCTCCGGTGCGGGGCCCATGTTTTCCAGCGTGTGCAGGAAGCGGTAGCAGTTCTTGGTGACCATGCTGCGGCCATCCATGCCGATGCCGCCCACTTCCAGCGTTGCCCACACGGGGTCGCGGAGAACAGCTGGTTGTAGCTGGGGATGCGGGCAAACTTGACCATGCGGAACTTCATGACCATGTGGTCGATCAGCTCCTGAGCCTGGGTCTCGGTCAGGGTGCCGTTGTCCAGATCGCGCTGGATATAGATATCCAGGAAGGTGGAGATGCGGCCCACGCTCATGGCAGCGCCGTTCTGGGTCTTGATGGCGGCCAGATACCCGAAATACAGCCACTGGCAGGCCTCCTTGGCGTTCTTTGCAGGCTGAGAGATATCATAGCCGTAGGCTCGGCCATCTTCTTCATGCCCTTCAGGGCGCTGATCTGGCGGGCGATCTCCTCGCGCAGGCGGATCACGTCGTCGGTCATGGTGCCGTCGCCGCAGTTGGCGAAGTCTCCTGCTTGAACTTGATCAGTGCATCGATGCCGTACAGGGCCACGCGGCGGTAGTCGCCCACGATGCGGCCGCGGCCGTAAGTGTCCGGCAGGCCGGTGATGATGTGGGTGTGGCGGGCCGCCTTCATCTCAGGGGTGTAGGCATCAAACACAGCCTGATTGTGGGTGCGGGTATAATCGGTAAAGATCTTGTGCAGCTCGGCGCTGGGCTGGTAGCCGTAGGTGGTGCAGGCCTGCTCTGCCATCTTGATGCCGCCGTAGGGCATGAAGGCGCGCTTGAGGGGCTTGTCGGTCTGCAGACCCACGATCTGCTCCAGATCCTTCAGGCTTTCGTCGATATAGCCGGGGCCGTAAGCGGTCAGGCTGCTGACCACTTCGGTCTCCATATCCAGCACGCCGCCCTTGGCGCGCTCGGCCTTCTGCAGCTTCTGCAGGGCACCCCACAGCTTGTCGGTCGCCTCGGTGGGGCCGGCCAGAAAGCTTTCGTCGCCGTCATACGGGGTGTAGTTCTTCTGGATGAAGTCGCGCACATTGACTTCTTCTTTCCAGATGCGGCCCTCAAAGCTTCCCACTGTTCAAAATTGATCATTGGAACCTCCTTGCTCCATCACGCAGTTAGCGTTTTCTAACTAATGAGCCTTTGAAAAACCGCTCTGTATGGCGGCTTTCTGGGGGGCAAAACGGTCTTGAATGCCGACTGCGGCAGCCCCGACTACAAGGTGTAGACAAAAATGAAAACCTGCCCACAAAATCTTGCGTTATTATAATAGCAAGAACCACTTTAAAATGCAATAGAAAACAAGTGGGTTTTCTGCCAAAGCAAGGGGCTTTCTTTGGGCAGAATGTAGAAAAAAGCGCCGAAATCCCGGCGGCGCACCCCTTTTGCGAAAAAAATCGCAAAATAAGGGTTGACAAGACTAACCGGCTGTGGTATTCTGTTCTCGCAACGAGGTTAGACAAATCTAACCACGCTGCACCAGAAAAGCAGATGCTTCTGCAAGGGCTTCTGCGAAAACCGGATCCGCCATGGCAGAGCTGAGGAGCTGTGTCAGGTGATCCCCAAAGTTTGTCGTGGCGAGGCCACTCCATCTTGCTTACGCAAGACCGCTTTGTGCTTAAAAGCCCCACTGGGGCTTTCATTGCTGCGCAAACGCCAATTCCTCCATTCCATTCTCTTTTTCAAGTGAGCTGTGGTTTAGTTTGCTCCCACTGGCTCGATGCGCGGCATTCGGTGTGATTGGTACCGCACCTGTGCAAAAGAAAAACAAAAACGGGACATGCAGCTTGACCACCTGCGTGCCCCGTTTTTGTTTTATAAGGGAAACGACCCTCTCAGCCGCCTGCGGCGGCAGCTCTCCCGAAGGGCGAGCTTCATGCGCAAGTACGGAAAGATACTACTTTTGGTTTGAAGAAAAACGTTTAAGCCAGATGCAAAGAAGCTCCCCCTTTCGGGGGAGCTGGCATCGCTCAGCGATGCCTGAGAGGGTTTACTTCACGATCTCCGCCAGCTCCCGGTACACTTCCTCCGCTCCGCCTTTGGGCGCTTTGACCTTTACGAACTGGCTGTTCACGATGGCGGTGCCATCGGAGTAGACGGTGAACAGGAGGTTATTGTTCTCGGCATCATCGTAGTAGCTCACAGTGACGGAATCCACCGGGTATTCGTGGCTGTAGGAGGAATACTGCTGGTTGAACCGCTTGACACAGGTAAGGCCGGAAAGCACGTTTGCGATCTGCTGATAGGCAGGGTCGTCGGCAGAAAGCAGCTGAACATCCATCTCTGCGGAGCGGGCAAAGTTCTGAATGTGCTCCACCCGGACACTGGCCTGTGTGCTGGCCTTGATCCCGGATGCAAGATCGATCTTTGCGGAAGGAAAGATCAGCACCAGTGCAAGCAGCACTAAAATGACAATGCCGAACCGGGACAGAATGCCTTTTTCCTTCATAAGAGTCATGCCTCCTTTGGCGGCTCCGCTCCCATTTGGCCCAGATGCCGCTGAGCGATGAAGAAGCCCACGGCGCTGGCGGCGAACACCACATAATAGCTGGCGATGCGGTAGAGCATCATCACGCTCATCACCTCGCTGCGCTCCAGAAAGCTGCCGAACACCAGCAGGAATGCCGTCTCGATGGAGCCCATGCCGGCCACATTGGGCAGGGCGTTGGACAAAAACAGCATCAGGCTGGTGAGCAGCTGCACCTGCAAAAAGCTCAGAGGGGAAAGCCCCATGAACCGGATGCACAGGTAGGGCAGGCAGAACAGCCCGAACAGCTTGACCGCCTGTAATGCCAGAATTTCAGTGCAGTGGGGCTTATCTGCCAGCAGACGGCGGCTCTCCTCGCCCAGAATATCCAGCTGCTGCTGCCAGTCGGCGCGGCGCTGCTGCCATTTTTCCGTTTTGGGCAGCAGACGCATCAGCCAGCGGGCAAGGTTCTGCACCAGCGGCGATACGCACACCAGCACCAGCACCACAATGATGGCCGCCACTACAGCGTATGCCATGGGCAGATAATTCATCACACCGGTGGTGTTGGCGGCAAGCCATCTGTGCTGAAACAGCAGCATCACCGTGGCATACAGCAGCACGGTGGTTTTGTGGAACACGTACTGCAGGGTCATCAGGCCCACGCCCGGGCCAACCGGCAGGCCGCAGCGGTGCAGATACCATGTCTGCACCGGCACTGCACCTGCGCCCAGCGTGACCACATTGCCAAAGGTGCCGCACCACGCGGTATCGATGCCCTGCCAGAGCCTGAAGCCCGGGATGCGGCTGCGCACGATGACCCACGCCACGCACCCCTCCAGCAGCGGATAGCTGAGGCCGATGGCCAGCACCACCAGCACCTGCCATGCGGACAGCTGCGAAAGCGCTTCGGTGATCTCGGCCCAGTTGTCCTTGAACAGCAGCACGATGATGCCGGTAAGTGCGGCGAGCACCAGCAGCGAGATCACTGTCTTTTTTGCGGGAAGGTGCGGCAGAGGCGGGTTGGCTCATAGAGAGAACAGGCTCCTTTCAGGCGGAATGATTTGATAAAAGTATAACACACGCGGCCTGTGTCTTTGTGAACGGAACTGGAATTTTCTTGTGCAATTTTGATGGAATGATAAAAAGGCAAGGGCAGATGTACGCATCGACCCTTGCCTTTATCTTGTTTTTAGTCTGTTGATTCGTTCACCAGCCGTGTCAGGGTGGCAACATAGGCTTCGTTGGAATAATATTTCTCGTACATTTTCCGGCAGTCAGCTTTCATGGCGGCCAGCTGTTCCGGATGCAGGATAGCATGCTCCAGCACCTTTGCCAGCTGATCCGGGTCGTCGTCTTTGTACACAAAGCCGTCCACGCCCTCGGTGATCAGCCCGGCGGTGCCGGTGTGCTCCGACACGATGGAGGGCTTGCCGAAGATCAGGCCCTCGGTGACGAAGGTTGGCATGGGATCATCGCGGGAAGCGCATACCACGCAGGCGCACTGATCCATCAGGGATTTAATCTCGGGCCGTTCCAGACGCTTGCGGTAGAAAACGGTGTCCGGGTAGTCCTCCACCAGTGCATCCACGGCGTTCTTCAGGCTCTTGTCCGCCGCCTTGCCCACGAACAGGAAAGCAGCCTTCTGGCGCACCTCGGGCTTTAGCAGGCGGATGGCGTTGCAGAAAATATCCTGACCCTTGCGCGGCTCAAAGGAACCTACGGTCACGAACAGCGGCCTGCCGCCGGCATAGCTGATATCGTAGGGCGGGAAGCTTTCCTGCGCATAGTCCGGCAGACCGTAGATCAGCTGTTCAATGCTGAAGTCCGGCCGCACCGAGTGCATGGCGGCAGTGGCGTGGGAGCCTACGGCGCACACATGCACATTGGAGCCAGTGTTTTGGGAATCTTGTGTGCAATGAATGGGTAGCCTGCAAAGGCATCGTGCAGCCACCACAGCACCGGCACGAAGGAGCCGTTCAGGGTGCTCACGGCGGCAGCCTCTACCACGGTGTTGGCCAGCACAAAATCGGCACTGGTGGCAAGGCCCCACAGCGACGAGTTCATCACGCAGTCGCTGCGGGTCACTACGGCGGCACCGGCATCCAGAAACAGCGGCAGCGAGCCGTCGTCCGCAGGGCCAAGCACCACCACTTCAAAGCCCATGCTGCGCAGCACCGGCACGGCACTTGTCAGCACGATGGGCGCACCGGTCATGGTCAGCTCGTGGCTCAGGATCAAAGCACGCTTTCCGTCTGCAGAGAACACATCGTCGGCACACAGCTCCCGCCGGAAGTGCAGCAAAGACTGCGGGATGCGGTGGCAGTTTTCCGCCATGGCGGTGGCAAGGCGCAGCAGCTCGGTCACGCTGTCCCTGCCGCGCGCAGCGGCGCGCACCCGGTCCAGAAGCTTCCGCGATACCATGGCGCAGCGGCTGCACGGGATGTGCTGGGTGCTCAGATAAAGGGCGGTGGAGCCATCGAAGCCAAAGGCGGCATCACACACCACAAAATCGGCACCGGTGCGCAGGGCGGCGGCAAAATAGGTCAGGGCGGTGGAGGTGCACTCCAGATCTTCGCTGACCAGCAGCACGCCCTCCACCGAGTCGGTCAGGGCGGGGGCCAGCTCCGTCACCAGCCGGAACTTGCGGTGCAGCTGGTTTTCCAGTGCGTGCTCCAGCGCCTGATGACGGCCCGGTGCATACACCAGCAGATAGGTGCTCTGGGTATCGGTATAAACCTGCTTCGTCAGCTGCTTACGCTGCAGGGTGCTGTAACTGCTGTACATGTTGACAACTCCTTTAGCGATCCGATTCAGCCGCGCAGCAGGCGGCGCAAAGCACGCAGCGGTGCGGTAAGCCGCCAGCTGCTGCTCTCGTACAGGTTTTCCAGCGAATCTTCATAGGCAGCACGGCTGTTCTGCAGTTCCGTCAGCTGATTGTTCAGCCGGGTGTTCTCGGCAAGGGCAGCCTGCAGCTGTTCCAGAACATCGTTCTTTTCGGCCTCAGCCTGCAGCTTGATGGTATTCAACGCGCTGAGCAGGGCCTTGCCGGGCTGCTCGTGCTGGAAGCGGCCCAGCGGATAGTAATGATAGGTCACGGCAAACTTCATCCCGGCCGCAAAGGGCACGGTGCTGCACACGGTCAGGTTGGGGTCCACATCCAAAAACAGCAGGCAGTCTTCCTGCAGCCGGATGCCGTTCATGGCGCGGCATTCCAGCCGCTCGTCCGAGATGCTCAGGTCAGTCACGCAGCAGGCCAGCTCACCGGGGTCCAGCCGCAACGCACGGGCATCCGTGGGCAGGGTGAACACCGCAGAGACCTCGTGGGTCAGTTCGTCGTAGGCATCCTCGGCAACGGTCAGGCATTCCCGCGGGGAATAGCCGGAGCCGGAATCGTAGAACAGCTGCGGCAGGGTGAGGGCGGCAGGCTCGTTGTCGCTGCCGTGCTTGCCAGTGCGGCCTGATAGTTCAGCACCTGTTGTTCCAGCTCCAGACACCGCTGTGCCAGCCGGGATACACCTTCGTCAGAGAGCTTGAGCTGCTGTTCCAAGTCAGCAGCGCGGCTGCGGGCCGCAGCAAGGGTCTCGGGGACATCGTTGTTCATAACCGGATTCTCCTCTTATTTTTATGATGGCTGCACCGCAGCAGCCGGAAAAACATGTCAGTGCCGGGAGGTATAGTGCACGGCGGGCGTTCTGCGCTGTGCAGGGAAAAATCGGATGATGAGTGCGCGGCGTACACGCAGCAGCTCACACACCAGCCAGATAGAGCCCAGAGCGATGGCATATTGCAGCCACATGCCCAGCACCGGCTGCGCAGAGAACTTTGCTACCATCAGATACCACGGAATAGCGATGATCTCCACGGTATGTACGCAGAAAATGTTCAGCGAACGGCGGCCCACCGCTTCCAGAAAGTGCACGATGGGGCCATGGCCGCGGCTGAGCCGCATGAACAGCCGGATGAAAAGCAGGCCTGCAGCACCGTCCAGAAAGATGCTCAGCGGCCCCAGCGACCACTCGGCCAGCGAGATGCAGTCGGTGGTGCGGGTAGCAAGAGCGCTACGGCAATGAGTGCTGTGGCGGCCAGCAGCCCGGCAAAGACCTTGGGCGGCAGGGGCTCGTCCAGCAGATGCTTCTTTTTGGCAAGGAAGCCGATATAGAGGTAGGGCACTACCACGGCACCCTGGATCAGGCAGAAGGGCAGCTCCCACACAAGGCTCGCGCCCCAGCCCAGCAGGACGCAGCCTGCCACAGCCCATGGAACATAGCGCTCCGGGAAGATGTTCAGGATCACATCCAGCAGCACCCAGCCTACCATCAGTGCCAGCAGATACCACATCGGCCCGCAGGAGAAGAACTCCTGCCCGAAATACTCGGCCGTGTGGGGCAGGCCCAGCAGAAAGCCGCCGGTGACCTTGATAGACTCGCCGATGGTGCCGGGCAGGTACTGGAACGTCTTATAATGAATGATAAAGTGCAGCACGCAGGTGAACAGCGCCGTGTAAGCATAGGGTTTGAGAAGGCTTTTGAGCTGCTGGTGGATGCACTTATGGATAGAGCGCTTGCGGAAGCCGTAGCCGCTGGCAATAAAAAAGGCGGACATCAGCGCTTCGCGGTAGATGAACGGGAAAAAACGCGGTCAGGGACAGGCCGCTGACCGCCTGCATGGGATAAAGCTCGGCGGTATGCGCAAAAACGATGGTCAGCATACCGGCACCCTTGAGCATGTCGAACATGCCGATGGAGCTGGCGGTGCGGGGCTTGGTTCCTTCCATGGAGGTTCCTTCCTTGCGCGGGACATTCCATCAGAGCCGGACGCCGCACAATGCGTAGATTTTGAATGAAAAAGATAAAATTTTGTATGGATATGAACCCAGTATAATGCTTTTTGCACAGACTGTCAATTTTGAATTGCGGTCCGGCGGGCGGGGACACATTGCAGCCTGCAATAAAAGCATAGCACAGGCAGGGCGGCTTCGCAACGAAAGGCAGAATTTACATCTGGAAACGACATGATATGCAAGATTTTATTGTCAATGTTTGGAATTAAATGTTGCAAAACTCTTGCATTGACACGGGCCTTATTGTATACTGGGCACAGTTGGAAATGATTGGAAGGATCTGTGTTGGCCTACACAGGAGCGCCGGATCGGATGATGAAAATGGAGGAAAAAATGATTACATCGCTGTATCAGTCACTTTGCAATATGGAAACCAACATTGCAGACCGTGTGGCTCTGCGCTGGTATGATGAAAAAAAGCAGGGCGTGGCCGAGGTGCACTACGCACAGTATGCCCAGGATCTGCGCCGGTTCGTGGCGTTCCTGCGTGCAGAGTATGGCGATGTGCGCGGCAAGCGTGTGGCGATCCTGGCCCGCAACAGCTACCAGTATGTCATCTGCATGTACGGCACGGTCATTGCCGGAGCCGTGGCTGTGCCGCTGAACCTTGGCAAGGACTGGGATGCCATCTCCTATGAGCTGGGCCTCACCGAGCCGGTGTGCATCCTGCAGGATGGCGAGTTCGCGGAGCGGGAGCCTGCCCTCGCTGAGACCTACGGCAGCATCCTGAAGCCCATGGATGTCTTTGCGGCCTATGAGCCTGCCGAGGACGTGACCGAGGTGGAGGACCTCTCTGCTCTGGCCTTTATCATGTTCACCTCCGGCACCACCGGCCGCAGCAAGGGCGTTATGCTGAGCCAGAAGAACCTGTTCAGCGCAATGCCGGCCTTTCTGGACCCCTTTGACGATGTGAAGAAGTATACGGGCTGGAACACCGACGAGTTCTCGTCCCTGTCCGCCCTGCCCATGTTCCACATCTCCGCCATGACCAGCCTTGTTTCGTGGAGCATCACCGGCCACTCCATCAACCTGTGCAACAACCTGAAGTATTTCTACCGTGATCTGGGTGCCATGCACAGCGAGGTGATGGCGGTGGTGCCGGTGCTGCTGAAGAGCATCTACAGCGACGTGATGAAGGGCCGCCGCGACCGCCTGAACGGCCTGTGCGTGCTGACCTGCGGCGCTGCCATGTTCGACCCCAAGATTCTGAGTGATATGATGGAGAAGGGCTTCTTTGTGGCCCAGATGTACGGCCTGACCGAGACCTGCGGCGACGGTGCATGGAACTCCTCGCAGGAGGCAAAGTACCTGACCAGCGTGGGCCATGTGGACCTCAGCTGTGAATACAAGCTGGACGACGGCGAGCTGTGTATGCGGGGCGACCCCATCATGCTGGGCTACTACAAGGACCCGGAAGGCACTGCAGAAGTCATCGATGCAGACGGCTGGTTCCACACTGGCGACATTGCCCGGGTGGAAGAGGACGGCTACATGTACCTGACCGGCCGCAAGAAGAACGTGATCATTCTGGACAGCGGCGAGAACGTGAGCCCCGAGGAGCTGGAAAAGCTGCTGGTGCCCTGTGCGGACATTCAGGAGTGCATCGTGAAGGAAAAGGACAAAAAGATCTGTGCCCTCATCTACTGTGACCCTGCAAAGCAGGAAACTGTGAAGGAGTTCGTCACTGGGGTCAACCGCGGCCTGCCGCTGTACAAGCGCATGGTGCCGGAGTTCAGCGCACAGCCGCTGCCCCGCAACGCCATGGGAAAACTGCTGCGCTGAACACAGGAGGAAACAGAACAATGCGTAAGATCAGAGTGCTGGATAATGTCTACGACCTTATCACCATCAACATGGAAGACCGCTTCAAGGATAATGTGGCCTTCCGCTTCTACGACACCGCAAACGATGCCGTGACCACCATCCTCTATAAGGATTATGTGCAGGATATCCGCAAGGCGGTGAATTACTTCCAGTCCACCATCCCGGAGATCAAGGGCAAAAAGATCTGCCTGCTCACCAAGAACAGCTACGAGTATGCCGTGAACACCTTTGGCGTGGTGGCGGCCGGTGCGGTGCTGGTGCTGCTGAACCAGCGCAAGAGCTGGGACGAGCTGAGCTATGAGCTGGGCCTTGTGGAGCCGGACGCATCCTGACCGACGGCGACGACTACGGCTTCAACGACCAGCTCAAGGCTGCCTACGGCGATATCCTCCGCCCCATGGATGGCTTCCGGAGCTATGAGCCTGCGCAGCTGACCCGCTGCATCGACCACGAAGCCCTGATGGTCCTGATGTTCACCTCCGGTACCACGGGCCGCAGCAAGGGCGTGATGCTGAGCGAGAAGAATTTCTTCTCGGTGATGCGTGCCCACACCCAGATCGGTGAGCACATGATGGCGTATAAGCACGAACCGGACCTCGTCATGAGCCAGTACACCGTGCTGCCCATGTTCCATCTGGGCGCTTTCATCTGCCTGTTCTCCTGGGCCCATGCAGGCTGGGCGCTGAACGTCAGCAGCGACATCCGCAACTTCTATAAAGAGGTAAAGCGGATGCCCAGTCAGGCCATGGCGGTGGTGCCGGTCATTATGAACTCGCTCCACCACGATGTGATGCGCGGCCGCAAGGAACGTCTGGGTGAGCTGTGGGTGCCCATCTGCTCCTCTGCCATGTTCGACCCGCAGGTGATGCTGGATATGGCGGAACACGGCATGTTTGTGGTGCAGACCTACGGCAGCACCGAGACCTGCGGCGACGGCATCATCAACTACGCACAGGACGCAAAGCACATCGGCGCTGTGGGTCAGGGCAACGATTATCTGGACTACAAGATCGCCGAGGACGGCGAGCTGTGCATGCGCGGCGACAGCATCATGCTGGGCTACTACAAGGACCCGGAGGCCACCGCCGAGGTCATTGACGCGGACGGCTGGTTCCACACTGGCGATCTGGCCCGCAAGGACGAGGACGGCTACTATTTCCTGACCGGCCGCAAGAAGAACCTCATCATTCTGGACAGCGGCGAGAACATCAGCCCCGAAGAGCTGGAAGGCATCGTGGGCAAGTGCGAAGCCGTGAAGGAATGTGTAGTAAAAGAAATGGGCAAGAAGATCGGCGTGGTGGTCTATTGTGACGAGGACAAACAGCAGCAGGTGCGGGATTTTATCACCGAGGCAAACCGCACCCTGCCGCTGTACAAGCGCATGAGCGCAGTGGAGTTCAGCACCGAGCCGCTGCCGCGCAACGGTGCAGGCAAGCTGCTGCGCCAGTGATACAGATGCGATCGAATGCCCGGATGCATAAATGGGCCGGCAGACCGGCAGACTGAAAACAGGAGTTCCGACAAAAAACAAAGCTTTGTTGCCGGAACCCTTGCGCACAGGAGAGAATCAGGGTATTATTATGGAAAGGCATAGGAGATTGTGCCTATCATCCGTCACGGAAAGGAAGAAAATTTCTATGGAACGAGCAGAGATCATTTCCCAGATCCTGGCCATCCTGGAGGATGTTGCCGAGGTCTCTCCCGAAGATGTGAATGAGAACAGCGTCCTGATGGACGATCTGGATCTGTCCTCAATGGAGATCCTGACCATTGTGGCAGACCTCGAGGAGACCTTCGGCCTGCGCATCCCTGAAAAGGAGCTGCGCAACTTTGTGACCATAGGGGATCTGGTGGATTATCTGGCGGCAAACGCGGGGTAACAGTTCATGAATGAGTCGCAGCGCTCGACGGAGTACATCTTTCAGGGAACGATGTACTTCTTCGTCGGGAGAAGATCCTGTGTCGGTACCAGTTTGCGCTGCAGGATGCGGTGGAACCCGCTCTTTTGCAGCGCGCACTGGAGGCGGCGCTTTCGGCCGCACCGTACTATCGGGTACAGCTGGTGCAGGAAAAGCGGAGCTTTTTTCTGGAGCCGAACCCGAACCCCTGCCTTGTGTATCAGGACAGTGCACAGCGCGATATCCCGGAGGAAACGAACGGCTATCTTTTCAGCGTGAGCTGTGAGGGGGACACCGTCTATTTTGACTGGTATCATTTCCTCATGGACGGCCACGGGGTGTCACCCTTCCTCACCCGCATTCTGGAACAGTACTGCAACCTGCGCTATGGCACGGCGTTTGCAAACACGCCCATCGTGTGCAGCCCGGCCTATGACATCGAGGCCATGATGGAAAAATATCCACCCCTCACAGCCACCGAGAGCACGATGCAGAGGGATGTGGTGCAGACATGGGAGGGCAGGATGCGCCGCACCCGGGTGCGGCTGACCAAGCAGAGCCTTGTGGACCGGGCAGTGGAGAACGGTGTCAAGCCCTTTACAGCGCTGGCCGGTCTGCTGAGCCTTGCGCTGCGCAACTATCTGGGCAAAGACGAGATCCAGTATTCCTACTCGGCAGATACCCGCAGGGAAGCGGGCGTGCCGGATGCCCTTTACAACTGCGTGTGCTCCTTCCAGAGCGGCGTGAAGCTGAACGATGACACCCGCCTTGCGGACATCGTGCCGGAAATGGATGCCGAGGTGCTCCGCACCCTGCAGCCGGAGGCAAAGCTGCGCCAGATGATCCAGCAAATGAGCTGGGTGTACAAGGTAGACCAGCAGAAAGCGCCCCTGCGCATCAAGCAGAGGGTGTTCCAGATGGGTGAGTACATCAGCGGTGTCCCGGCGGATTTCTGGCTCAGCTATCTGGGCAATCCGCTGCTGCCGGCCACGCAGGAGCTTCAGAAGTACACCAAAGACTTCAACGTCTGGGTCCCGCCGGATGGCGGCTCCATGGGTGTGGAAGCCTCCAGCCTGAATGGCATCATCACCCTGTGCATCGAGAACAAGGCCGAAATGCCCGGCCTTGCCGGGGATGATCCGCACCGCCTTTGAAAAAGAGGACATCACGGTGCTGGAAGCCGTGGATCTGGATACATAAGTGCAGAACATAAAAAGCACTCTTCCGGGCAGGAAAGGGTGCTTTTTGCGTCTTATTCGGTCCGTGCAGGCCGTGTGGTCACCTCGCCGCAGCGCAGAGCCTCCTGTCGGCCGTTCTCCCGCTGAATGACCAGCCGCCCTTCCTCGTCGATGGCAAGGGCCTTTGCGGCGTAGGTCTCGGTCTCGGCGCACACTGTCACCCAGTGGCCGGGCACAAAGCACCGGGCGCGGTACTCATCCAGACAGTCAAACGCCGGGCACAGGGCCAGCAGCTCCCGGGCAATGGCCCCGGCCAGTGCGGCCCGGCTCACCGGGGCAGGCCCGCCGGGGTACAGGCTCCCGGCTCTGCGGGCCAGCTCCTCCGGCCAGTCGGCAGCGGTGGAGGTAAGGTTCAGCCCGATGCCGACCACCAGCCATTCCAGCTGTCCGCTCTCGAGGTCGGTCCCCGCTTCGGTCAGGATGCCGCAGACCTTTCTGCCCTGATAGTACAGGTCGTTGACCCACTTGACGGCAAGCTCCAGCCCGCAGAGTTTTTTCACGGCACGGCAGACCGCCACCGCGGCGCTGATGGTAGGCGGTCTGGGCATTGGCGGCGGGCATTTCCGGGCGCAGCAGCACCGAGCAGTAACGCCCTTGCCTGCCGGGCTTTCAAATCTCCGGCCCAGCCTGCCGCGTCCGGCGCTCTGGTGGGCGGTGAGCACCAGCGTGCCATGGGGTGCACCATCCAGCGCCAGCAGCTTTGCCGTGCGGTTGGAGCTTTCCAGCGTGTCATATAAATAGATGGGTGCAGGGTAGTCCCCGATGGCTTCGGTGCAGAACGGGTCGCCGCCTGCCAGCCGGTAGCCCCGGCGGGGCGCAGCTTCCAGCGCGTACCCTTGGGCCGTGAGGGCCGCAGCGGCCTTGTGCACGGCAGCGCGGCTCACGCCGAGGGTCTCGGCCAGCTGCTGGCCGGAAACGTAGCTGCCCCCGGCAGCGGAAAGTGCCTGCAAAAGTGCCTGACGGGTACTGACAGCCATGGCCGAATGCCTCCTTTTGTGCTATACTACTTCTATTGTATCATAAAAATAAAAGTTTTTGCAGGATTTTGAACGGCTGTTTCGTATGAATGTGCAGAAGGGCAGCGCAGGGGCTGCACTTCGTCGGACCGGGACGAAACTGAAAGGAGGTGGGCAGGCCGTTGACAACCTTGGAATTCAGCGCGATGGTGCAGAAATACCAGTCGCTCGTATATACGGTCTGCCACCAGCTGGTGCCGGATGCCGGCGATGCGCAGGACCTGACGCAGGAGACCTTTCTGGCGGCATGGCGGGCCATTGACCGCTGCGTCCGGGTTTGAAAAACAGTGGCTGGCACGCATCGCTGCCAACAAGTCAAAGGACTATCTGCGCAGCGCATGGGTGCGCAGGGTGAACATTCCCGGCGACGATGTGCTGGCGCTGGAAGGTGCGCCGCCCGGCACCCAGCCGGAACAGCAGGTGCTGGATGCTCTGGGCGAGGAAGAGCTCACCGCCATGATCCTGGACCTGCGGGAGCCCTACAGAACGCCTTGCCGTCTGGTGCTGCTGGAACAGCACACCATGGCCGAGGCGGCACAGCTGTGCGGCCGCCCGCCCAAGACGGTGGAAGCACAGATCTACCGGGCAAAAAAGATGCTGGCACAGCAGATACTACAGCGTGAAAACGATGGAAAGGAGTGCGTACATGGAACTGTTTGACAAAAACGGCTGCCTGACCGACGAAGGCCTGCAGGCCCTGCAGGCAGGCGGGCTGGATGAGCTGGGCCGGCTGGAAACCGCCGAGCATTTATCCTACTGCGATAAATGCATGGACCGCTACACCGCTCTGCTGACGGCAGATGCGCTGGAAACGCCGCCCCACTCCGCGCACAAGGCGGTGATGGCCGCTATCTGGGTGCGGCTGATGCAGAACACATGGGGCCGTGCCGCAGTGGCCGGTGTGGCGGCGGTGCTGGCCTTTACCATGTGGCGCTCCGGCACCATAGACCAGCTGCTGAATTTCCGGCAGGAGCTGCACACATGGACACCGGAGACCAGCCAGAGCCAGACCGAAGAAGCCTTGCAGCTGGGCAAGCCGGTGGAAGATGGCCGACCGTCCGCCCAGCCGGAAATACTGGGAAAGCCAATGGACGACGACAAGCCGAAGCAGCAGGCTTCGCTGGCAAAAGCACTCAATGACCTGCTGTTCGGAGCCGGCGGCCCTGCAGCAGAAAAATAACAAAAATTCGCCACTTGCAGATCAAACGAAAATAAGGAGATCGATTATGATGAAAAACGGAATCCTGACCTTCCTCTTCGCCTTTTGCCCGGGCGCAGGCCAGATGTATCAGGGCTACATGAAGCGCGGCCTTTCGCTCATTACGATGTTCTGCGTGGCCTTTGGTGCGGGCACTCTGCTGGAAGTTTTGTATGTAGCCATGCCCATTGTGTGGATGTACAGCTTCTTTGACACCTTCAATCTCCGGGCGCAGATCGCGCAGGCACCGCCCCGCAGGACGATTATCTGGTGCACATCAACTGGCACGACCAGCGCATGGAACAGTTCATGCTGGACAGCCACAAGCTGCTGGGTTGGGGCCTGATCGCGCTGGGCGCGCTGGTGGCCTACCAGAACATCCTTATGAACACGCTGGGGGATATCGTGTGGCGCTGGGGCCAGAGCAGCCCCTTCTTCCGCGCACTTTACCTGATGATGGATCAGCTGCCGGAGGTGGTGGTGTGCGTGGCCCTGATCATCTGCGGTGCGTGGCTGGTGCGCGGCCCCAAGGGCAGAAAGCAGAAGCCGCAGAACGATGCCGAAGATGAAGATTTTACCGAGTATACTGCACAGGATGCGCAGGCGGAGCCGAAAGCAAGGGCTTTGCCATGCCCAAGCTCTCGGCTCTGCTGGGCAAGCCCGTGACCCCGGACGATGAGACGGAGGATGCCGACGATGGACGAGACGAGAAATGATGCGCCGCTGACCGGTGAAGCACCGCAGCCTGCAAAACCGCAGCCGCTGCGCCGGGTGGGCAGCTTTACGCTGGGCGTATGCCTGATCGCAGCGGGCATCTTCTTTCTGCTTGCCTATTTTGTGCCGGGCGTTGACTGGAAGCTGATGCTCAAGATCGCCCCGGCGGCAGGGCTGATCCTGCTGGGCGGCGAGGTGCTGTTCTTTGCCGCCCGCCCGGGCCGCTGGAAATACGATTTCTGGTCGGTGCTGATCTGCCTTGTGCTCATGGCCGGGTGCTTTGGCCTTTCGCTGCTGCCGGTGGTGTGGGATGAACTCGGCCCGGAGCGGAATCAGGCAAGCATGAAGCTGGGGCAGGAATATACGACAGAAGCCTATGACAAGATCAAACAAACAGCCCCGGATATCCGTGTGAAGAATATCAGCGGAAACGCCTACCTGTACAGCAGTGAGGCGAAAACGCTGCGGGATGTGAATGCCGGAAACGGCTATCTGAGCCTGACTGTGGAGCTGTTTGGCGGCTATGACAGCGTACAGGCCTTTGCGCAGGACTGCCGCAGCGTGACCGATGCCGTGCAGCAGTGCAGCGCACAGCCGGATGAGCTGCGCATTACATGGTCGCCGGAGAACGACCCGGGCCAGAGTCTTGCCTCCGGCAGCCTGCAGAATGTGGAGCAGTACACGCTGGAACTGGAAGGCATCGCACAGCTGGACTGGACAGCAGAGCAGATGGCAAAGCAGACCGAGGTGCAGTATCTGCTGGACGAAGAAAACGAAGAAACGGCAGAGTCCGAAGCTTTTCCGAGGAAGCGCGGAGCTGAGTGAGTGAAACAAAAAATGCTTCCGTGCGGCGCACGGAAGCATTTTTTATACGTTTATACGGTCGATCTTACAGCTTTTTGCCGGTGAGCAGCTCGTAAGCTTCCAGATACTTGGCAATGGTCTTGTCAATCACGTCCTGCGGCAGGTCGTAGTTGCTGTCGGGGTTGGCCTTGAGCCAGTCGCGAACGAACTGCTTATCAAAAGAGGGCTGGCTGTGGCCCGGCTCGTAGCCCTCCAGCGGCCAGAAGCGGGAGGAATCCGGGGTGAGCATCTCGTCGCCCAGCACCACGTTGCCGTTCTCATCCAGACCAAACTCAAACTTGGTGTCGGCAATGATGATGCCGCGGGAGAGCGCATATTCAGCACACTTCTTATACAGGGCAATGGTGTAGTCGCGCAGCTTGGTGGCATACTCCTCGCCGTGGCCGGGGAACTGCTTTTCCAGCACCTCGATGCTCTTTTCGTAGGAGATGTTCTCGTCGTGGTCGCCGATCTCGGCCTTGGTGGAGGGAGTGTAGATAGGCTCGGGCAGCTTGTCGGACTCCTTCAGGCCCTCGGGCAGCTGGATGCCGCACACCTTGCCGGTCTTCTGGTAGCTGGCCCAGCCGCTGCCGGTGATGTAGCCGCGCACGATGCACTCGATGGGCAGCATGGTCAGCTTGCGGCACATCATGCTGTTGCCGTCGAACTGGGGCTGCTGGAAGAACTCCGGCATATCCTTCACGTCCACGCTCAGCATATGGTTGGGCAGCAGATCGCGGGTGTAATCGAACCAGAATTTGCTCATCTGGGTCAGAACGGTGCCCTTTTTGGTGACCTTGTTTTTCAGGATGACATCAAAACGCGGAAATGCGGTCGGTAGCAACCATGATGAGGCTGTCACCGTTATCATAGATCTCACGAACCTTGCCTTCTTTAATGGGCTTGAACTCAGTCATAATCAAACACTCCATTTTCCAATGCCGAAAAAGCGGCGGTGTATCTTACCTGATTATTGTACCATGTCTGCGGACAGTTTGAAAGAAACAGAATGAAAGGAAAATCAGCCGTTTTTGCATTTTTTCTCGTGAAAAATGTACGAAAAATAGAATCAAAATTCGGCGATTTGACGATAAAAGTCGTACTTTCACAACAATGAAGCACCTTTTTGTAAAATGTAGGCATGGACATTCCGGCGATTGTGCGGTATCTTATAATCAACAAATTAAAATAGGGAGGGTTTACTTATGGGCAGTTTTCCCAAAGATTTTCTGTGGGGCGGTGCCACCGCTGCCAACCAGTGCGAGGGCGCATGGCAGGCAGGCGGCAAGGGCCTTGCCACCGTGGATGTGACCCCGTTTGGCCCGGACCGCTTCCCGGTGGCGCTGGGTCGGCTGGAAATGCTGGAGTGCGACGACAAGCACTATTATCCCAGCCATGAAGCCATTGACCTGTATCACCATTATAAAGAGGACATCGCCCTCTTTGCCGAGATGGGTTTCAAGTGCTTCCGGCTGTCCATCGCATGGACCCGCATCCTGCCGAACGGCGACGATGCCCAGCCCAATGAAGAGGGCTTGAAGTTCTATGAGGATGTGTTTGATGAGTGCCACAAATACGGCATTGAACCGCTTGTGACCATCTGCCACTTCGATACCCCCATTGCCCTCATAAAAAAGTATGGCGGCTGGAAAGACCGCCGCATGGTGGATGCCTATGTGCACTACTGTGAAGTGCTGTTTGACCGCTACAAGGGGAAGGTGAAATACTGGCTCACCTTCAACGAGATCAACATGCTGCTGCATCTGCTTTACCGGCGCGGGGCTGGTGTTCTATCCGGGCGAGAATGTGCAGCAGGTGGAGTATCAGGCGGCACATCATGAGCTGGTGGCCAGCGCAAAGGCGGTCAAGCTGGCCCATGAAAAGATGCCCGGTGCCATGGTGGGCTGTATGCTGGCGGCAGGCCAGTATTACCCGCGCACCTGTGCACCGGAGGATATCCGTGCCGCGCAGGAAGCGGACCGCGACAACTACTTCTTTACCGATGTGCAGGCCCGGGGAGCCTACCCGGTGTGGGCAAAAAAGCGGATGGAGAAGGCCGGCATCACCCTACACACCGAGCCGGGCGATGAGCAGGTTCTGAAAGAAGGCACCGTGGATTTTGTCTCCTTCAGCTACTATTCCAGCCGCTGCATCACCACGGATCAGGAGATCCTGGCAGAAGAAAAGGCCGACGGCAATGCGGTGCTGGATGCCGTGAAGAATCCGTACCTCAAGGCCAGCGAGTGGGGCTGGGCCATCGACCCGGTGGGCCTGCGCGTGACCCTGAACACCATCTACGACCGGTACGAAAAGCCCATGTTCATTGTGGAGAACGGCCTTGGCGCGGTGGATACCGTGGAAGCGGACGGCTCCATCCACGACAGCTACCGCATCGATTATCTGCGCGCCCACATCGAGCAGATGGAAAAGGCCGTCAACGAGGACGGCCTGCCGCTGATGGGCTACACCACATGGGGCCCTATCGACCTTGTGAGCGCATCCACCGGTGAGATGAAAAAGCGCTACGGCTTTATCTATGTGGATAAGGACAACGACGGCAACGGCACACTGGCCCGCAGCCGCAAGGACAGCTTCTACTGGTACAAAAAGGTCATTGCTTCAAACGGCACCGACCTTGCCTGAAATTTGCGAAAAAATAAAATTTGTGAGAAAGAATTGGAATTTATGACACCTGAGATTATTGCACACCGCGGCGCGTCCTATCTTGCGCCGGAAAATACCCTTTCTGCGTTCCGCAAGGCGATGGAGATCGGCGCGGACGGCGTGGAAATGGACGTACAGCAGACCAGCGATAAAAAAGCTGGTGATCCACCACGATTTTGTCATTGACTGGCACACCGATATGCGTGGCCAGATCTACGACATGACCGAGGGCGAGCTGAAGGCGCTGGACTTTGGCAGCTGGAAGGATGTGAACTATCGGAACGAGAGGATCGCTACCCTGCAGGAGGCACTGGCTCTGTGCAGGGAAATGGAAGGTACCATCGTTCAGCTGGAAATGAAGGCTACCATCGATGACGACCCGGATTTTGTCCCCCGCGTGATCGAGGAGGTGCGTGCAGCAAACATTACCGACCGGCTGGTGGTGATCTCGTTCAACCACGACCTGCTGCGGCAGGCAAAGCAGCTGATGCCGGAGCTGAAGGTGGGCGTGCTGGTCTACGGTGCGTTGGAGACCATGGCGCTGCCCACTAGCACATGGGAAATGCTTGGCCTGCAGAACGGGCTGGAAGAGGATGATTTTCCACAGCTGCCGCCGCTGTCGGTGGAAAATGTGGATGACGAAAACTGCAGCTGGGCCCTGCGCTGGATGGGCAATCAGATCAGTATGCTGCAGGCGAACTTTCCGGGCAAGAGTCTGGTAGAGGTAGCCCAGCGCCTGCTGGAACAGCGGGACCCGGTAAAGTATGTGCAGACGCTGGACTTCAAGCCGGACTGGGTGAGCTGCGAATATCACACCGCTTACCAGCAGCCCAGCATGGTGCAGAAGCTGCATGATCTGGGCATCAAGGCGGCATACTGGACGGTGGACGGGGAACAGGCCGTGAAAGACCTTTGGCCCCTGCAGCCGGATGCCATCGTCACAAACCGCCCGGACCGCGTGCGGGAATGGATCTCTGAACTGGAAATGACAGAATAAAGGGCAGAAGCTGCATCCCTTCGGTGCGGCCTGATTCCCCAAGCAACATCTGAAAAGCAAACAGCGGACAGCCTGCAGGCCGTCCGCTGTTGTGCTATGCAAAAGATGTTATAAAATATATCCGAGGCTCCGCAGCACGAACAGCCAGAAGGTCAGGCTGAATGCGCTGAACAGGGTGGTGGTAACGCACACGCTGCCGGTAAGCACACCTTCGTGGCCCATCTGCTTTGCCATAACGTAGCACGCCGGGGTGGTGATGCTGCCCAGCATCACCAGCAGGGCCACCAGCTTTTCGTCGGTAAAGCCAAAGCGCACAGCCAGCGGCAGGAACAGCGCAGGCAGCACCATCAGCTTGACCACAGTAGCCACAGCGGTAGGCTTGAGGTATCCCAGAGCTTTTTGGCCCTTGAAGCCTGCACCAATGGCAAGCAGGGCCAGAGGGCTGGTCAGACCGGCCACATTGGAAAGAGCCTTATCCAGCATGGCAGGCATGGAAATGTGCAGCATGCTCCACGCAAAGCCCGCTGCAATGCCCAGAAGGATGGGGTTCGTCAGGATGCCTTTCACACTCTTTTTGAGCTTTTCAGCCATATTGCCGGTCTGAGCCTGCGCAGTGGGCGCTTCCAGCATCAAAATGACCACTGCCATGATGTTATACAGCGGCACACTGCCAAGGATCATCAGGCTGGACATGCTGGCATCGCCGTAGATGCTCTGCAGAAAAGCCGAGCCGAGGATGGCAGCCGACGAGCGGTAACACACCTGAACGAACTCGCCCACAAGGCCGGTGCCCTTTAAAAACAGCTTTGCCAGCGCCCAGATCACAAGGATGCACGCCAGTGTGACCGCAAAGCAGAACAGCACATACCGGCCATCGAAGGTGGCGCGGACATCGTTTTTGCCAAGGTCGCGGAACAGCTGCACCGGCAGTGCCACATAAAACACGAACTTGTTGGCCCCGGCCACGAACGCATCGCTCAGAAAACCGGTGCGGTGCAGCACATAGCCCAGCAGCATGATAAAGAACAGCGGCATGGTGCTGTTCATGCTGAACAGAAGATTTTCCAGCATGGCTCACACCCCGCCGTGGCGGCGCTGCTCTGCCGCCAGCTCCTGCTGCAGGGCAGCTTTGCGGTGGTCCAGCAGCAGGTCTTTGTTGTACTTGAAGTAGCGTTCGCAGCCGTTCTCGGTGAGGAAGGCGTGGGACACCGGGTTCACCGTCAGCTCGGTGACGAACACCACCATCTCCTGGCTTTCGGCAAAGGCCTGTTCCATAAAGTCGAAAGCGGCTTCCAGCGCGGCGCTGGCGGTCTGCTGGGCCTTTTCGCGCTCATCGGCAAGGGACTGGAACTGCCCGCGCAGCAGGTCGAAGGCTTCCTGTGTGCCGGCGGCGTTGGCACGGCGCAGTTCGCCCTCCCAGCCGCGCAGCACGGCCAGCACTTGCAGGCGGGTGGTCAGAGCATCTTTGCTCAGCAGCCCGGCGGCACGCTTTTGCTGTGTTTCGGTGTCGTAATCCATGATCTGCTGGTGGAACATTTCTGCCGAGCCGTCCGGGATATCCTCCGGAACGGTGGCAAGGGCTTTTTTGGTCTCCCGCAGAAAGGCATAGCAGCTGTCGGCCACTGCATCTGCCTGACGGGAGGCCGTGAACCGGGTGCCGAGGCCTGCAAGGATCAGGCTGACCAGCGAAAGCCGCTCGTCGAAGGGGGCCTGCAGCAGCCGTGCGAACACGGCGGGCTTTGCCTGTCCGGCCAAGATCTCCTCTCGCCGTAGTCGTCGCGGTACTTATAGTAAAGGTCGAGGTAGGCGGAGAAGTCCTCTGCGATCTTCGGGTGCTGGATGTACTCGCGGATCAGGTCTTCATCAGCCTGCAGACCCAGTGTTTCGTAGGTGTCCAGCAGATTGGAAAGATCCTCCCAGCCGCGGGCGGTCACGAACTGGGTGCCGTCCACATCGGCGTTGATCTGGTAGAAGTTCTGCGGGTGCAGCTCCAGATAGCTCAAAATGGCGCTGTGGATGTGGGCAGCGCGGGCATAGTCCTTCCACACGGGCAGGTCCGGCTCAATGTCCATGCGGCGCACGCGGTCCAGCGTAACGATATCAAAGTCGCGCACAGATTTGTTATATTCCGGTGGGTTGCCTGCCGCCACGATCACCCAGCCCGCAGGCACGGCCTGATTGCCAAAGGTCTTGCATTGCAAAAATTGCAGCATGGTGGGGGCCAGCGTTTCCGACACACAGTTGATCTCGTCGATGAACAGAATGCCCTCGGAGAGGCCGGTGGCCTCCATCTTGGCGTAGATGCTGGCAATGATCTCGCTCATGGTATATTCAGTCACTGAGACATCTTTTCCGCCGTAGTTGCGCTGGCGGATGAAGGGCAGGCCCACGGCGCTCTGGCGGGTGTGGTGGGTGATGGTGTAGGCCACCAGCGCCACGCCGCACTCCCGGGCTACCTGCTCCATCACCTGCGTCTTGCCAATGCCCGGAGGCCCCATGAGCAGAATGGGACGCTGCCGGATGGCCGGGATGGCGTATTCGCCCAGAGCATCCTTGGCAAGGTAGGCTTTTACGGTGTGTTCAATTTCTTCTTTGGCTCGTTTGATATTCATAACAAATTCCCTCACGAATTGTTCAGGTCACGGTACAGGTCGTCCTCTTCGGCCAGCGCGTCGGCAAGGGTGCTTTGCGGGCGGGCTGCTGCACCGGTAAATTCCTCTTCATCCAGAACCACCTTCATGGCCCACGGCGGTACATTGGCATCGTCGAACCGCTCCCCCAGAAACAGAAAAGCGGTGTCGTAGGCCGGGCGCTTGGCGGGGTAGGTGCCCATGCCGTCGGTGAAGTACAAAAGGCCCCGCAGGTTCGAGAACTTCTTCTCGGCGCACAGCTGGTTCACGTATTCAAAGGCCGGGCGGAAGTCCGTTCCGCCGCCGCCCCGCAGCTCAAAGTGTTCATGGCGTGGATCAGCTCGTCCTCATTGTGGATCAGGATATCCTGCCGGATGGCGTTATCGGCCTGGATCAGGTGCAGGTTCATCCGGTGGAAAAAGTTCTCCTGTCCTTTCAGCAGAGTGTAGGTCTCCGCAAGGAACGCCCGCACCAGTTCACCGGAGGTGGAGTAGCTGGTGTCGATGACAAGGGCCAGCTCCTCGATCTTTTTGCTCTCCCGGCTTTCCAGAGGCTCGATGAGGGGCAGGTTTCCGTACACCGAAAGGCCGTAGGTGTAGAAGTTCAGGTCGAACTCGTCCGGGTCCAGCTTTACTTCCTCCCGCAGCACGCAGAACCGGCGCAGAAAATCCCGGTAGCTGCGGCGGCTGCGGTTGGCGGCTTTTACCTGCTGCTTCAGGGCATCGGCACCGTCCCCGGCTTCCTTATCCCGCAGGTCCAGCTCTGTCTGCATCCGCTCCCCGATCTTCTGCCACGTTTTCTGGGGCAGCGGGCGTGGGCATCTGCTGGGGCTGGGTCAGGCGCATCCTTCGGCCACAGACGGTGGTCGTCGGTCACGAACTCCCGCTCCAGCTGGCGCAGCACACCGGGGGTCTGCCGGGTGAGCCACCGATACACCGGCGCGGCTGCCACCACGGTTTCCTCGGCGGTGATCTGCTGGTAGGCGTTCTGGCGCACATAGGTCAGCGGGCGCTTGACGCTGGTGCGGTTCAGGCTGTCGATAACGTTTTTCCACTGCGATATCACAGGCAAGGCTCCACAGTTGCGGCTCCCGGCGGCCTTTCAGCCACAAATGTCGGAATACGCAGTGGAATATGGTGTGCAGATACAACCGGTTGAGATATTTTGGATTGTCCTGATAGAGCCGCAGCAGGTGGCTGGGTTGATAAAACAGGACCTGACCATCCGTAGCCAGCACCCGGCAGCGCTCGTCCGGGGCGGGGGACAAGGCACTGAGCGCTATATCCAGAAAGCGGAAGTCCAGATACAGCCCGCTGCGCACCACCGCCAGCACCTCGCCGCCCATGCGTGCCTGCCACTCCTCGTGGGTCTCCGGCCGCTGGGACTGGAACGGCTTGCGCGGGTCAAAAAAATTTTTCTTTTTGGATCGTTTGGGGCAAAAGTGTCACCTCACTTGGAACCCTCTCAGCCTCGCTGCAAACTCCCCCAGTCATCGCTGCGCGATGCCAGCCCCCTCAGATGGGGCCTCTGGCGAAACAGGAAGCTTACCCTTACTGCCAAAGGCTTCCTCTTAGAGGGAGCTGGCGCACGAAGTGCGGCGGAAGGAGTTTTCTGCTGTTTAAAAATCAAAATCGTACCGCTGCTTTTTGGGCTGAGGAGCATACTTTTTGTGCTCCGCATCCGCCAGCAGAGCGGCGGCAGCGGCGTTCCCGGCCTTGGCGGCAAGGCTGAAGCTTCGGCAAAGCGTCTTTGTCCAGCACATCCAGCGCAATGAGTGCACGCACGGCATCATTGTCCTGCGCCTTCAGCAGGCGGGCCAGCACCCGGTCGGTGTTGGCTGCCAGAAATGCCCGGTAGTGCCCGGCAGCGGCTTCGGTCAGCTGCCACGGATACCGCAGCCGGTCAAAGCAGAGCATTGCCATCACATTGGCATCGTCGGCATCGTGGCCCTGCGGGAAGATCGCGTCGTATTCTGCGGGGAGGAATTTGTTCTCTAAAAAACACTGCCGGTAATGATATCCTTGGCCGGAAAAGGTGTGCAGAAGAATGTGGGCGGGGGTTTCCTCGATATCCTCCCAGTAGGCGGGATACCAGAGCGCCG
>ENA-OQCD01000025-OQCD01000025.1-human-gut-metagenome-genome-assembly--contig:-NODE-25-length-30172-cov-5.795773_pt1 | contig 30172 bp, 42 predicted proteins | sample MGYA00242755_ERZ504571 | MGnify/ENA primary metagenome ERZ504571 (study PRJEB26092, sample SAMD00036274) | human gut metagenome | host: Homo sapiens | study: EMG produced TPA metagenomics assembly of...
CGTCAGCAAAGTAGATGGCGATGGTCTTGCCGTCCTTAACATTCTTGCTGTCCATATCGAACTTGACGCCGCGCTGGCCCAGGTGATAGATAGCGCGGTCAACATTGTTGGTCAGGATGGCGATGTGACCATGGGTGCCGCGGCCCGGCTTCTTCATGATCTCAAATTCCTTCTTGCCAACAAAGATGCTGGAGTTGCCCGGCTTAACAGCCATGCTCAGCAGGCTGCCGATGGTCTCGGCAGTCTTGGCAGCTTCGGCTTCGTCAGCGCAGTTGATGCCGATGTGGCCCAGTTCCAGGCCCAGCATTACGTTGACAGCCTCTTTGCTCATGGCGGTGATCTCATCCCATGCGCCGGCCTTGATCTTGTCGGACTTGCACATCCAGGTGCCGCCGACAGCAATAATCTGGTTGTAGCCCAGGTAGTTGTTCACGTTCTTGGCGTTGACGCCGCCGGTGCACATCCACTTGCAGGTCTTCAGGGCAGCGCCGATGTTCTTCAGCTTGTCCACGCCGCCGTTTGCTTCAGCGGGGAAGAACTTAACACTTCGCAGCCCATGTTCATGGCCTGCTGCATCTCGCCGGAGGTGGCGGTGCCGGGCATCATGATACCGCCCTTGTCGATAACATGCTTGCAGACTTCGGGGTCGAAGCCGGGAGCAACGATGAAGGAAGCACCGGCAGCCATAGCACGGTCAGCCTGGTCAACGGTCAGCACAGTGCCGGCGCCCAGCAGCATATTGGGCAGTTCTTCGTGAATCTTCTTGATGCACTCTTCAGCACATGCGGTGCGGAAGGTGACCTCAGCAGCCGGCAGGCCGCCATCCATCAAAGCCTTGCACAGAGGAATCGCCTCGTCCACGCTGTTGAAAGCGATAACGGGGATGATACCAATTTCGTAAACGCGCTCAAGGACAGAATTCATAACGCATTCTCCTTACATTAACAAAGTTACATCAGTTGTGAAGCGGTTCCTTATGGTGGAACACCGTTCCGCAATTTGCTGAATTTATTATACAAATTTTGCGCCGCGCCGTCAATCGGTCAATTTTACCAGTCAGAGCGAGGCCTTTTTTTGGCAATATTGAGGGGGTTCGCTTGTGGGATGCTACTTGCGAAAAACGCCGTTTGCTGGTATACTTAATTCCACAATGCGGAACAATTCCGGCCCGATGGGAGCAGAACCGGGCAAAGTTATAAATTATGAATTTTTTGTTAATTTTTGCGGAGGATGCGTTATGGAGGACCAAACCGTAAAAAATCCTGATAAGGGCGGTGTGCAGAGCGTTGCGCGCATTTTTGAGCTGATCGAAGTGCTGGCCGCCCACCCGGCCGGAGCCAGTTTGCAGCGCCTGGCGGAAGACGCTCACCTGGCCAAAAGCACAACCCACCGCCTGTTGGGCAGCCTGGTCAGCCTGGGATATGCCGCGCAGGACAGCGAAACCGGCAAGTACCGCCTGACCTTAAAGATGTTTGAAATTTCTTCCGGCATCGTCAACAGCATGGATGTGATGAGCGTTGCAAGGTACACCTGGAACGCCTGGCCCAGCGCACCGGCGAAGCGGTGCACCTGGTCATCCGCGATGCACAGGATATCGTGTACATATATAAAACGGAAAGCGGCCCCATGCGGATGTCCAGCCGGGTGGGGCTGCGCAGCCCTCTGTACTGTACCGGTGTGGGCAAAGCCATCCTGGCTACCCTGACCGAAGAAGAGGTGGAGGATGTGTGGCGGCACAGCAACCCGCAAAAGCTGACGGGGCGCACTGTGACCGATTTGCCTGCTTTGTGCGCCCAGCTGAATGAGGTGCGCGCCTGCGGCTATGCCATTGACGATGAGGAAAACGAGCTTGGCATCCGCTGCGTGGCGCTGGCCATACCCGGCCCCGGCGGCAAGGCGGACAGCGCGTTCTCTATCAGCGGCCTTGCCCCCTACATGACGCCGGAGCGCATCCGGCGCATTGCTGCCCTTGCGCTGGAAACCCGCGCCGACATCCTGCGCGACCTTGGGGTGCAGGGTGTGTGAAGAAACATGAAGATAAAAGAATACACAGAATTCAAAAAAGACGAAATCTGGCAGCTCTACACACAGGTGGGCTGGACCACATACACGGAAAATATGACGGCGCTGGAGCGGGGTTACAAAAATTCTCTGCTTGTTCTGGCGGCCTATGAAAATGAAGAACTGCTCGGCATTGTCCGGGTGGTGGGGGATGGTGCTACCATTATTCTTGTGCAGGATATTTTGGTATATCCCCAAAAGCAGCGGCAGGGCATCGGCACGTCGCTGCTCAAAGCGGTGCTGGAACGGTATGCGGATGTCCGGCAAATCCAACTGGTAACGGATAATACACCCAAAACCGTGGCGTTTTATCAATCGCTGGGATTTGTGGAGCTTGAAAAGTTGGGCTGCTGCGGGTTTATGCGGGCACGATAATTGGGATTCCGAGGTGATAAGTGTATGGAGAAGAAATCAAGACGCTCAGGAACAGACCCCATAGTTGCCTTGACTTTGATTTTTGTTGTGCTAAAAGTAATGGGTTTGATTTCATGGTCATGGTTATGGGTACTAAGTCCAATCTGGCTTACGTTCCTGTTTTTCGCCGCTTATTTTTTCTGTCATTTTGGTTCGGCGGACGAATTTGCCAAAGGAAAATGGTAAGTTCGCGTTTGTGAAATGGTGGAGTTTCACTCCGACAACTTCGGATTTGTAAAGGAGATATACAACATGAAGAAAGTCTGCTTAGCGGTTTTGCCAGCTTTAACAATAGTGTTAGAATTATTACCCTTGGGAGCAGTTTGTATTTTTGCAACATCTCCAACAGAAAGAGTAAAAGAAACATTCTCATACTTTAGCCTTACACCGTTTGGCTATGCAAATTTTGCTCCACTTATTACAGCCACACTTACTGTTGCCATCTTCTTACTTTCATTGTTTTCATTGAAGAAGAAAGGTGTTCTCAAAGCATTGTTTGTCCTTTCCATTATTACGGTAGTTATTTCTCTTTTGCCATTGATGTATGGCTTAAACTACTATACCCTTGTAGGAGCCTTTATAACAGTAACACTTGTAATAGAAAGTATTTTGGCTAAGATACAACAAAAGTAAAGCGATAACTTCCAGTTTGTAGACCAATGCTTAACAAATGTACAACAATAATAGACAAGCCTTGCGTACAGGACTATAATAAAATAATAGGAAAAGATGACAACAAGGGAATGCGGTAAGGCGGCCGGAACTTCCCGGAAAAGTGGGGAATGGAATGAACCTGATCTTTACAGCCTTTGCCACACTGGAGGGCTACCGCGAGGGCAGCAATGCCAACCTGGGCAGCGAGGTATTCTACCGCTGCATTGTGGTCAGCCTTGTCAGCGCAAAACAGAAAAACCAGAACTGCGATGCAGCCCTTGTGACCAACACCGCTGTGCCGGAACCCTATGCCGCGCAGCTGTCCCAGGCGGGCATCCGTGTAATCGCCTGTCCGTTTGACAACTACCGCTTTGAAGCGGATTTAGACTGGTCCCTGGCGTATTACAAGCTGTGCGCCATGCAGTATCTGCTCGAAACCGAGCATTACGAAAACTACCTGATGCTGGATTCCGATACCTTTACCCAGCGCGGCTATCAGGATATCTGGCGCGAAGCCGCGGAAGCCGTGCTGCTGTATCAGGTGCCCCATGCGGCCAGCCAGCCCATGACGGCCCGCATCTCCCACACCTATGATGAACTTTGGCCGGAGGGCGCTCCCCATGTGCTGACCCACTTTGGCGGCGAGTTCGTGGCGGGCAGCACGGCCCGGCTGCAGGATTTTATGGCCGAATGCCGCAATGTGTTTGACCGGATGCAGCAGACCGGCGTGCGCAGCCAGGACGGCGACGAAGCCATTTTGGATGCTGCGGCCTACCGCAGCCAGCTGGCGGGCAAGCCCGTGCGGGCCGCCAACGCGTATGTGTTCCGGTACTGGCTGGGCGGGCATTTTTATTATGTTTCCACGAACTACTGCTGCGACCCCGTCTGCGTGCTGCACCTGCCCGGCAAGGCGAAAATGCGCCAGCTGACGGTGCTCTACCACAAATACACCCGCAGCGGCCGCATGCCGGAAAACCAAAACGTGTGGCGGCTCTGCTGCCTGCCTGCCGCCCGCCCGCCGCTGCTGCGCAGCCTGTGGGTGCGCCTGCGGGCCAAAATCGGCATTTGAATCCACCCACTGACCCCCAAGGAAAGGAACGCTCTATGCAGGAGAAAAAAACGTATTCCCCTGAAACGTCTGCACCGCCTGCGCAACGCCCGCAAACAGGCCGCGGAGACCGATGACCTGACCCCCATGATGAAAGCCATCAAGGCGGTGCACAGCGTGACCAGCACCGGCTCTACCCAGCCGGAGGACCTGGAACGCCAGCGTGCCGCCCAGGAGCTGTTTGGCCGTTTGGTTACCCCCAACCTGTTGATCAACACCACGCCCATCACCGTCAACAATGTTTCGGCGGAATGGGTGCGGATGAACCAGGGGCATGACCGCCGCCATGTGGTGCTATACTGCCATGGCGGCGGCTACACCTGCGGCCAGCTGGGCTATGCCCGCGTGCTGGCCAGCAAACTGGCGCTTTCCACCGGGTGCGATGTACTCAGCTTTGAATACCGCCTTGCCCCCGAAGCGCCGTATCCTTCCGCCATTGACGATGCCCTGCGCGTCTGGGACTACCTGATGTATATGGGCATCGGTGCGCGGGATGTGATCGTGGCCGGGGATTCGGCGGGCGGCAACCTGGCGCTGGAACTGGCCCTTGCCGTAAAGGCCCAGGGCCGCAGCCAGCCGCGTGCCTGGTGCTGATGAGCCCCTGGACCGATATGACGATGCAGGGGGCATCCTATCAGAAATGTGCCGCGCTGGATCCCATGCTGACCCACGACTATATTGATTCCTGCCGCACCGCTTACCGCGGAGCAAACAGCACCCTGGAATGGGAGGACCCCAGCCTTTCGCCGCTGTTTGCGGATTTAAGGGGGCTGCCGCCCACTTTGATCCAGGTGGGAACGAACGAAATATTGAAATCCGATTCTATCAACCTTGCCAAAGCCATGACGGAACAGGAAGTATACGCCGTGCTGGAGGTATACCCCGAATGCTGGCATGTGTTCCAGCAGATGCCGATCCCCCATGCCGCACAGGCCATGGAAAGCGTTGGCCGCTTTGTGCAGAAAATTTTGTAACGGCGGAACCCCGCCGGATAGGAGGGCTGCCATTTGCCCGAAACCTGGTATAAAGTCGATAATGTCGCCAAAGTATTTCTGGCGTCCATCAACCGGCGGGACCCGCGGGTGTTCCGCGTCAGCTGCACCCTGAACGAGGATGTGGATCCCGACCGCCTGAATCAGGCCCTGGAACAGACCGCACGGGAAAACCCGCAGTTCCAGGTCACGCTGCACCGTGGGCTGTTCTGGCATTATTTTGAATCCACCAACCTGAAACCGCAGGCGGTGCCGGAAACGCTGGCCCCCTGTGCCATGCTGTACGGCCCGCAGATCAAAAACGAACTGCTGTACCGCGTCAGCTATTACGGCGCGCGCATCAATGTGGAAATGTTCCACGCCATCAGCGATGGCAACGGCGGGATGGTGTTCCTGAAAACGCTGGTGCACAATTATTTGCAGCTGAAAAATCCCGAACTGGCCAATGTTCCCGGAGAAGAGCGCGCCAGCAAGGGCGAATCGGCCCAGGATGCGTTCCGCAAGTACTATACGGCGTCCAAAGCGGCGGAGGAAGACCCGCTGAACCGCAAAAAGTCTTTCCACCTGCATGGCCGCAAACTGCCGTATGACCAGTCCCAGTTTTTTGAAGCCCACCTTTCTACCGCCCAGGTGCTGGCCAAGACCCACGCCATGGGGGTAACGATGACCAGCTACCTGGCCGCTGCCCAGATGCTGGCGGCTTATCAGGAAATGCCGGCGCTGGAACGCGGTAAGGTCATCTCGGTCAGCCTGCCGGTCAACCTGCGCAGCTATTACGGAACCGAGACCGCCCGCAACTTTTTCAACTCCATCCGCATCAGCTGGGTATTCCGGGGGGACGAAACGCTGGAAACCCTGGCCAAAGGCTTTGACGCCAAACTGCGGGAAGCCCTGAAGGACGAGCGGGTCAAGGCCCGCATGGACGGCTTTGAAAAGCTGGAACAGATGCCTGGTATCAAACTGGTGCCGCTCTTTATCAAAAACGCGGTGGTTAACCTGTTCAATACGCTGGAAGCCAAAAAAGTTACCCTGACCATCTCCAACATGGGGCGCATCCCACTGCAAAAAGAGCTGCAGCCCTACATCAAAGGCTTTACGGCGTTCTGCAGTTCGACTACCGCGTTCACCACGGTCTGTTCCTATGGGGATGATCTTGTTTTGGGCACCACCTGGGCGTTCCGCAGCACCGAGATGCTGAAAAAACTTTTACCGCCGCCTTTCTGCCGAAGGGTTGGATATTACACTGTATGCAACGGAGGTGGATGGAGAATGAAAACCTGTCCCCATTGCCATATCCAGGTTGGCGGCAGCGCACAGTACTGCCCGCTGTGCCAGAACCCCCTTGTCGGCACGCCGGAACCGGACCGCTACCCCAAGGTGGTGCCGCCCGCGCGGCAGACATCGCTGTTTTACCGCATCGCTGCCTTTGTGCTGCTGGGGGCGGCGGTCATCTGCGGCGTGGTGGATTACATCATGATCGAAGGCAGGCATATGCACTGGAGCCTGCTGGTGCTGATCGGCGCGGTGGGGGTGCTGCTGCTGCTGCGCGCACTGCTGCGCCAGGGCCGCAACGCCCCGAAGCTGCTGTTCCAGATTTTGATCGGCACTTCGCTGATCGTGACCTTTGCGGATTATTACGCCGGGTGGAACGGCATTGCCATTGACGCCATTGTGCCGATCTTGTGCAGCGTTACCCTGGTGCTGAACTTCATTTTGCCTTTGTCAACCGCCGCTTTACCGAGAACGGCCTGGTTTACCTGCTGCTGAACATTGTGGTGGGCGTGGTGCCGTATATCGGCTTAACGCTGCGCCACAGCGTGCGCCCGCCAATGGCCTGGGTCATCTGCCTGATCATCAGCATGATCACCTTTTTGGGGCTGGTCATCTTCAAGGGCCGCAGTCTGCTGGCAGAGTTTGAAAAACGCCTGCACCTGTAAATCGGAAGTTATAAGAAGTGGAAAAGGAGGACAAGTTAATGATAAAAAAAATAGCCATTGTACCCTATGTAACTAATGGGAAAAATTCACAGGTTGGACATGATGGACATTTTAATATTTTTAAAAAAAGAGAAGTACTGTATTAAAAGAAAATTTACAGTTGTTGCTTCGCGAAAATGAAATTTGCATTTGAAATGACAAAATCTGCTGACAAATATTTGCAGGGTATAAAAACAGAAAACGCATTTAAGCAACCCCAAAAGACTGCTTAAATGCCGTTTTCTATACTTTGTTAAGATTGCTTTCTTGTCTCGTATCAGGTTCTTTCCAGTGCGTCGCTGTGCATTTGGTATGTACTCCAAGAGGTCCGATATGGAGCAGTCCAACGCTTCACATATAAGATCCAGCTGCTCAAAGCTCACACGCTCCGCAAACTCATTATAGAGATGGCTGATCGTTGTGGGCCGTATACCAGTCTCTTCGGCCAACCTTGCTTGCGTCCAACGCCTGTCTCCGAGGATACGCGACAAATGATTTTTGATCATCGAATCGCCCCTTACGCACAAGTGTAGCGCAAGGGGCTTTGTGGCGTCTCGCTTTTGTCGGAAAATAACGCCAGGGGTTATAAATAGTTACAAACCAGTAACTCTTTGTACTCGGTCGGCCCCGCCGCTGGCAACTGATTGAGCCTTGTGAGAGGTTCGATCTGGCAATCTCCATACAGATCATGGACCAACGGACAATCATTGTAAGACAGCAGAAAGCGGCCTTTGATGTTGTGGAGCACATTGGCCAGTCTGACGTGATCATCCGTGGTAAATGGCGCCCGGTAATAGGATTCCGTGCCGATATATGGAGGATCACAGTAAAACAGTGCATCCGGGCGGTCGTAAGTATGGATCAAGTGTTCGAAGTCCAAATTCTCAATGATAACCTTCCGCAGCCTCTCCTGCACTGCTGAAAAAGATGCAGAAATGTTGCTTGCTATCTTTGGTGCCGTTGCGAAGGTCTTCCGGTCAGAACCAAACGAAATCTTGATCAGATACAGGCTGCGGGCCGCACGTTGGATGTCTGTCATTCCTCGAATATGTTCTTGTGCGGCATAGTCGAAGAAGACCTCCCGCGAATCAGGCAGCCCATCCAGCTCTTTTTGAAGGGCTTCCGGATGGTATTTGACGCAGCGGTAAATATTGATCAGTTCACCGTCAGCATCATTGAATACCTCCATTTGGCCGGGCACCGGATCACGGCCAAAGAGCACCCATCCGGCTCCGCCGAAAACCTCAATATAACGACCAACCTTATCCGGAAAACGGTTTAGAATTGCGTTGCGCAGGGCGCTTTTTCCGCCAATCCAGCCGAGAAAACTTTGCATAAGATCATCCTTTCTAAGGGGCGAAAGATGATCTTATCAGGGGTCACTTTTCCATCTGCGTACCGAAATAGAAGGCGACAACCATGGTCACCACAGTCATCACCGTGTCGGGCTGAAACTTGCCGGTCAGCGCCATGGCAGCAAAAAACGCCAATGACCACCATGGTGACAATCGTTTTGACCTTGATCAGCGCCGCAAGGTTCTTCCAGAAATCGTTCACACAACCACCTCCTTCCCGTGGATGATTTTGAGATCATACTCAGATGCCACTACATGCTCCACCCGGCAGCCGCGGGCGTCCCGCCAGCCCGGCGCAAAAATCACCGCGTCGGCGTCCGCCATCTTTTCGAGCGCCCGGGCAAGCAGCTGCAGCGGCGGCTTGTCCAGGTGTTGGAAGTAGGTGTCCAGCACCTCCACATCATCGGTACGCAGCGCCACAGCCGCGTCGGCGATCAGCGCCTTGCGCTCGGCCATGATCGCGTCATACTCCCTGCCGCGCATCGGCTGGGAGATAAACAATTTTTTCACCGTATCACCCCACATATTCGGCCTTGTACAGCCCTGCTTCAATCAGCTGCAGCTCTGCGCACTTGCGCATAATGTACCAGGCATCGCCGCTGGATACCGGCCCAACGTCCAGCATCCACTGGTTGCCATCTGCACAGGTTTCGCGGTATAGGCCCGCCGCGATCAGTCCCAGGCCATCGCACAGGGCGCGGATGGTTGCGCGGTCGCCGCTGGAGATACGGCCAATGGTAATCCGCTGCTTGTCCAGCTTGTTTGGGGTGGTATCCTCCGGTGTGGGCGCGGTGTGGCCCTGCAGGCCCGCCTGGATCATCAGCTGCTCATAGTCCTTATAGACCCGGTTGCAGTCCAGGCTGGTGCCGTAGCCGGGGATGCCCAGCGCGTTGCGGCTGGAATACTGCCAGATGCCATACGGCAGGGGGCAGGTGCATGTACTGCTGTACTGGGCTACCCAGATATCATATTTGGACAGCGCCTTGTAGTCCAAGCGGTTGCGGATAAAATTGCAGCTGGCATACAGGATGCCGTAATACCCTGCGGCCTCAATCTCCGACAAAAAGGCCTGTACAAGTGCCGTGCGCTGCGCGTTGGTCAGGCGCAGGATGCACGGCTCGTACTCGATGTCATACGCCACTGGCAGGCACAGGTGCTTGCCCTTGATCGCGGCCAGGCAGCAGCGGGCCTCCTGGCGGGCTTCCGCGGGGTACTGGCGTAGCTGTACCAGTACACGCCGTACTGGATGCCCAGCCGGGCACACTCAGCCGCGTTGCGCTCAAACTGGGGGTCTTTCTGGCTGCTGTAACGGCCATACCCGGCGCGCAGCATGGCATGGCGGATGCCCTTGTCATACGCCGCCTGCCAGTTGAATTTGCCCTGATGTTTTGACACGTCGATTGCATAATTCATGTATTCCACTTCCTTCATATTGTGCGCTACGCTGCTGTAGCTGCCCAATTTTACCGCGCTGCTGGCCGTGCTGAAATCAGCATCCAGCCAGTTCAGCGGGTTGGTGCGCTGGCCTTTCCAGCGCACTTCAAAATGCGGGTGTGCTCCATAGCAGTTGCCAGTATCGCCGCTGTAGCCGATCAGCTGGCCCTCGTATACCGTCTCCCCCTGGGCCACGCAGAGTTTGCTCAAATGGGCGTACAGCGTCTCCAGCCGGCCGCCGCGGTAATCCGCATGGCGCAGCTTGATCATGTTGCCGTAACTGTTGGTATCCCCCTGGGTGCGCTTGCCGTTCCAGCGGTAGGCCGTCTCCACCGTGCCACCCTCTGCGGCATATACCGGCGTGCCCACCGCCGCGCGGAAATCCAGCGCCCGGTGCAGGCTGCCGTCATTGTAGAGCCAGCCTGCGGTAATAATGTGCTGGGCCAGGGGCCACCTAAAACATACTTCTCCATTTTTCAGCCGCATCTTTATCCTCCTTATTTTGTCCTCTTCCACATATTTACCGCCAGATAGGGCGGCATGTTGTTGTGGGCTTCCCCGGAACCGCCGGAGGCGACTGTTACGGTTTTGGATTCCCAGTTCGGAATACCCCAGCCGCCTGATTGCGTTTGAACATACGCATCCGCAGAGTTTCCGGTTTTGGAGCGTATTACGTTGCTTCCGTTCGTCACAGACAACGAATAATTCGGTAGCTCGCTTTGTGTAAGTTTATGGGTAAATTCACCCCCTGTACCACCTGCGGGATAACTACTAGAAGCGCCAAGCAAAAAGCGTTCAGAAATTCTTTCCCAAGTACCGCCAAACAAAGTCGCCGGGCTTGTATTGCTTACGGTTATGTAAATGCTGCCAATCGGCCAGGCTGCAAGTTTTGCTTCTGCGATGGCCTTCTTCACCGCCGCCGGTGTTGCCGCAATACCATCATTGGTCGAACTTGTTGAACTGGTCGAATCACTTAATTTCACACCACCCAGGGTTGAACTGGTAGCGGCAGGATAGGTACTGGAGGAGGCCGGTGTCATATAGATCTGGTTGCTGTGCAGCGTTCCTTCACGCTTAGCATTATCATACTGGGCTTGCGACAGGTAGTTGATCACCAGGCTGTCCAGCTTTGTATCAGTTGCCATAATCATATACCTCTCGTTACAATCGCGCTGATCGCCGTCAGTCCACTCGGCAGCCCAGTCAGTTTTCCGTTGCTGATGCTTAGGCTCAGACTGGTGCTGCTTGGGCCGCCGTACATGGCGCTCTTGTAGTACTTGTCGCCCGCAAACGCGATCAGGCTCGTAGTCTGCTGGCCCCAGCCGCCGGAACTGGTCATGGTGCCGTATCCCCAAATCTTGATTGCCCCGTCAGTACGCCTAAAACTAACGCTGGGGTTGGTGTCCGTAATGGCATAAGCCTCCACATTGTTATTGCCACTGCCGCCGGAACTCCCGCCGCCGGTATAAGTACCTGTCACACCAAAAATGCTCACACCGCTCTTAATGTTCCCGGCCACCAGGTTTGCATCGCCCTTGATTGTTTGTGTCCCGCTCAGGTATTGCCCAGATGCAATGCTCTGGTTGGTTGTCTTCGGGATGTAAGTTGCTGCGCTTTTTTTGGTCACATCACTGCCAATATAAGTGCTCGATATCGCATTCACGGTCACTTTGCTCAGTCCGTCATATCCGCTGTCCGGGCTTACCGTCTGGGTGCTCTCGCTGGGCGTAACCGTTTTGGTCTGCAAGTTTGGCGTGTTTCCGCCACTGCTGCTCCCGGCATAACTGCCTGTCACATTAAAAATCTTTACACCGCTCTTAATATTGGCCGCAGTCAAATTGCTGTCACCCTTAATCGTCTGGGTTCCATTCAAATACTGGCCGGATGCAATGCTCTGGTCACTCGTTCCCGGCGTATAAGTGGCGGCGCTTTTCTTGGTTACGCTGCTACCGATATACGTGTTCGATATGGCTTCCACCGTGACGGAACTTAAAGCGTCGTAACTGCTGTCAGGATTTACGGTTTGGGTATTCTCACTTGGGGTAACTGTTTTGCTCTGCAATTTTACGCCGCTGGAACCACCACTCACAAAGCCGCCCTGCATGTCAACGGCATTGCTGCCTAAATACACACCCATGCAACTGTCACCACCTTCTGAGCGTAACGTTTGTCGCGCCAACGCTGGCTGCCGTTATGTCAATGGTTTTTGCGCTGCTGCCGTCCCATGCGCCCTGACTGGTTCCGTTCAGTTTGATGGTCAGTCTGTTATTTAGTTTTTCGGCGCTCGTTGCGGAGCCGCCTGCGTTGCTGGAACCGGCATAGTTTGTGGTTCCGGTGACTTTGTCCCCTGTGGCACTGTGGGCGATTACCCCTTTCGGCAGGTCGGCAGCCTGCACCGTATCACCGGTCAGGTCGAGGACAACTGCATCATTGATAATAACCTTATTTACGGCCATATCAGCCTCCGATCGTCAATGTCTGGCCACCAGCCGCATTATCAACGTATGTGGCCGGGATCGCCTGCACAGTAACTTGGGACAGGCAGTTATACGCTTTGTCGGGCAGCACAACCTGCTGCTCAAAGGTCGGCGTAACGCTCTTGGCCTGCGGCTTCATACCTTCGCTGCCGCTCATAGAGCCTTTCACGCCCAGGACCGTAACGCCCTCGCGGATATTTGTGGGCACCAGCTTGGCCTGTTCGGTCGCTGCGATAGTCACTCCGCCCGCGCCATCATGAAAGCCCATGGGAATGGTGTACTTACCAGAAACGGTGCTGATTTCACCGTTGACTTCGCCGTTGTTGGGCATTGTGCCGGTCATTTTAGCGCCACGCGCGTAGAATGTTTTCCCGTTCAAAACCTCCGCCACAGCTGCGGTAGCATCGCTGGTATCCGCGTCTTCGTGCTGGTACCGGTAATAGGGGCGCGGACTTGTCGTGCGCTGTGATACCTTTTGCGAGCTTGTCCGGGGTAATGGTATCGGCAGTCAGGTCAAGCTTCGTTTCCTTGCCGATAACAACCTTGTTTACGTATTTATTGGGCATTGTAGTACTCCTCTCCTATAATCAGTGTGTAACCGTTGGAATCGTTGGTTACCTCGTACTGAGGTATCTTTTTGATTGTTATGTTCTGCTGCAATAGCCGCTTTGCGGTAGGCAGGGTCTGTGCCGAGAGCAACGGCGTGATGTCATATGGCCCTGCATACTCCGGCGCGCTAACCACTGCGGTGCCTGTAATGCGCACCGATACGGCGCTCTGTTGGGCCACTCGCACCTGGATCATGCACCATCAACCTCCTGGAATAAGGTCGGGCTCATTTTGAGCGCCAGAATCTCCGTCTGCGGCTGGTCAGTGCTATCCCGTAACGTGATGCGGGTGTCCATGTACAATGTTTCGCCGCCCAGGAATTTGTACGTTTCTTCCCGCGTCCAGGGGATAAGGATGATGTTCTGTCCTTCCTGCCGGGTGCAGTCATCCGGCCAGACGTTGGATTTGATGGCCGGGAAACCATTATAATTTTTTTGCTTAAATACAAATTCGATCCGGCTTATCTCGTCCAGGCTCATGCCGATTTCCACGGGCAGCACAAATTGCGTTCCCTGTTTCATTCGTTTTTCTCCTGGTTCGGCTGGTTCGCCGCTGCCATTTCCTCTGCCGCCATGTTCTCACGCACGGCGTTCAAAACGTTCTCCAAAATCAACTCTGTGACGGCAAACGGCAGCGTTGCTTCGTTAATTGCGGCAATAACTTTGCGTTTGCATTCTTTAATGCGTTTGTTGTCAGTCATGGGGCATCCTCCTTACAGCCGCGCATTTACAGCGTCTTTCAAGGTTTTGATAGCGGCAAGAAGCTCCTCATCCAGAGCCACGAAGGAGGCCCTGTTGTTCTGGCTGGTGATATTGCCGCTGTCGTCCAGTTCCATGTAGGTGTAGCTCACTCGCTCGCCCTCGGCAGTCGTCACAACTGCCACGCCGGATAATTTCTTCATGCTAATTCCTCCGATTCATCCAATAAAAATGTCTGCGATTTCATCTGCGCCGGTGTCCATAGTCAACAGGTCGTCTGCGGCGGTGGTGCTTTCATCCTGCGCACGGGCGGCGGTGCTGGCGGCCAGCTCAATGCCTGCCGGATCACCGGCAGGGTAGCTGCTGTCACTGCGGTCGGCATAGCTGCCCTCATAGCCGCGCTGGGCGGCTATGCAGAGCCACACAAACTGCTGCCTTGGTGCGCCGTGTATAATGGCGTACTGGCCGCAGTTTTCGGCCCAAATGTGCCCGGTACCATCGCAATCCGTCAGCAGCCAGGCGGGCTGCCCATATTGGGCGATGGTCTCCGCATAGCGCGGGTCAAGGGCAATCAGGCACCAGCCTTCGAGGCCGCACTGGCCCTTGCCCCAGTCCGCAAAGGTTGGCAGCGGCGTCTCAAATGCGGCCATTTTCAGCGCGCCGAAGCTGGTAGGCACCACGCGGGATTTGCTGCCCCAAACGTCCAGATTGTGTACATTCAGCTTGCCGGAGACACCCACCCGGGTCGTGTTAAAATCGGCGTCGCTGTCATCGCTGCGGTTGTAGGTGATCTGCATCCCAACGTAAGATGCCGGGTTGAGGCCGTCAACCCAGCCGTACTTGGCGTACTTGCTGCATGCCCCAATGTAGGAGCTGCCAGCCTCAGAGTACAGCACGCCGGTCAGGCCGATGCTGCCGGTGTTGATGGTGGCATACCATGCGACGTGCCGGTTGTCCAAAAATACACGCTCACCGGCCTCGGTGCCCATACGTATCCACGCGTTGTCCAGGTCGTACACGGTGGTGTAGTTGAGGTTATGCAGCTGCCCGGTCGTGATATTGCCGCCGTTGATGATGGTCTTGTCCTGGTTCCATGTGCTGAGGTCGGAAAATGTCACCACGCCGGACAGGCTGATCTGTGCGCTGGTGATCTCTGTTCCGCCTGCCGTCAGCTTGATGGTGCTGCTGGTTCCGCTTGTGCTGGCCGTCAGCTTAATTTCGCTCACCGTCTGTTTGATCGCGGTCTTGGTCTCGCTGGTGGTCAGATAGTCGCCGGTGCTGGCCGTCCATGCGGTGGGTGCGTTGCCCATCTGCACCATGGGGTGCATGATGGTCAGATCGTTGGTAACGGTGGCGAGGTCATTTGCAGTGCTGACGAACAGACCGTCTGCATAGCCGTCAGCGGTCGCCGTAAAGGCTGCCCAGCGCAGCTTCCAGCCGTTGTCCAGCTCAATGTCCTGCTGGGCCTGCTTGAACGCGGAGCCGTAATAACTTTTTGCGCCGCTGCTGCTCTTGGTCTCGAACTGCAAAAACAGGCTGTCCGTGCCGGAGTTGAGCTTGTACAGTACGCTGGCGCAATAGGTCATGCCCTTGGCAATCACCAGCGTTTTGTCCGCGCCAAAGTGGAAGCGAGTGTTCTGCGCCCTATTGGTCACTCGGACGGATTCACCACTGATCGTGTATGTTCCTTTTTTGCTCAGGTCATTGCCGCCTGCATCCAGGGTCGCATTGTTCCAGTCGTCGGTGCCCACAATAATATTGTTGCCGCCGGTGATCCGCTGCGTTACCGTCTGGGTAATGCTGTCGGCTTTCTGGTCGATCGCGGATACTGATTCTTTAACGGTTTTGAATTCCCGCTTTGTGCTGTCCAGGTCGTTGGAAATGGTTGTGGTGGTTTCTTTCAGGCTGCGGACTTCCGTTTTGATTTCATCCGCCGATTGGGAGATCAGGCTTTTTGGCGCTTTTCTCTGTTATGTAGTCCCCGCTGCTAGCTGTCCACGCGGTCGGCGCATTGCCGTATTGCAGCATGGGGTGCAACAGTTCAAACTTGTTGGTGTAGTTGCCTGTTCCTGCGTGGGTAGAGCCGCTGCCGATATCCACCCATTTTACGATAGCGTCGCTGGATGGTGTCCACAGCCCGTACCGCAGCACCCAGCCGTTTGTCTGCTTAATTTCGATCTGGTCAGCAGCTTTGATGACCGCCCACGTATTGTTATAATTGATTTCCATGCACAGCTCATCCGTGCCGGAAACAGGCTTGTACATAACGGACAGGCACAGGGTAACGCCCGCTGACACATGTTCGTTCACCGTCTGCCAATGGAAATACCGATTGGAGTTTGCGTTTATTACGGTCGCGCTGCCGGTATCGTTGTACGTGACCGAACTGCCGCTGACCGCGTTGCCTTGCAGCTTGGCGTTCTTTAAGCTCTCACTGCCCAGGATCAGGTTGCCGCCGCCGGTGATTTTGGTGTCTTTTTTCACCTCAGAGGAAAGCCCGTCCACCGTTGCTTTCAGGTCGGTATACTTTCCGGTCAGGTCGCTGGCCTTTACTTCCAGGCCGTCCACGCTGGTTTTGATCTCCAGCATTTTGCCGGTCAGGTTCTTGTAGCTCTGGCTGTTCACGGCGCTGGAACTTTCCCGGCTGGCGCTGCCCACGCTCTCAAAGCTGGCTTTGCCGGAGGAGATTGTGGCGCTCATCAGGTAGGTGTCGAGCTCCCGCCCGCGTGCGTCCTTAACGTGCACGATCTGCCCGCAGGCAAGGCCGGAACTGCTGGGCACCGATACTTTGCAGGGGGTGTAGGTCACGTTTTTCAGCACGTTGTACAGGTTTTGGACAACGCTTTTCAGGTTGGCTTCGGTACCGGTTGTCAGCAGCAGGTTGCCCTGCACTGCATAGGTGTTGGTGGCAGTGGTGCTGTCGGGGTAGATGACCCCCACGTCACTGTCCGACTGCCGGATCTGGACTTTCTCAATGGCTTTGACCGTGTAGTCCTCGTAGCTCAGGCTGTCAGCATAATAGGCGGTGCTGTTGCTGGCCCCGTCCGGGGTGATTTTAGCAGTGCTGTGCTTGTCTGTGTAGGTCAAGAATTGCAGCTTGCCGTCTGCATTCATGTGGGCGTAGCAGCCTGCTGCTTCCGCCGCCCAGGAGATAATCTGTCGGCAGGTCAGGTCGTCCGCGTAGAACGCCTGCACGCTGTAGCTGCCATTGATGGGCAGGCTGCTGCTGGCAAGCGCGACCCCCGCCCGCTGGCAGGCCAGCTGAACCAGCTGCCAGATAGTTTTGGGGAACTGTGCCTGATTGGCGTGCAGCCAGCCGGAGAAGTCCGCATCCAGCTTGGACATGGTGTCGTAGGCCGTGACCTTGTAGCTGTTGCGCTTGGTGCGGGTGGGCTTTTCGGCATAGAAAACACCCACCTTGGTGCGTTCCCGGCATCGTCCTGTCGGTACAGCGTCACGGGCGTCCCCGGCAGTAATTTGCAGGCTGCCGCCCGGGTCCGCCCAGATTTCGGCTTCAATGTAGTCCGAAAACGCAGAGCCGATGGTGAACTCCTGCCCGGCGTTTACCGCAGTGTGCAGGGTGAGGCTCTTCACCGCGCTGCCGGGGGAGCCGCCCTTTAACTCGGTGCCGCTTGGGAGAGTGAGAATTGGTTGGAGCAAATATACACCTCCTTTGGTTTCAGTTAGGAGGTAGGAGTGAGGAGTTAGGAGTTCATGGTGTGCGCGTGTGCGCACGGGTTGAAAATTGGGCTGCAGTCCCGTAGGAGCGCACATTGTGCGCCCGTCGCCCTGTGGCAAATCCCATTGAGGAATATGTGGCAAAGTTTTGGAACGGTCAAGACCGTTCCCTACAGAACGAAACCTAAAGGCTGCATTAACTCCTACTTCCTACCTCCTAACTCTCAATCAGCATTCGATAATGTTAAACTTCAAATTCTTCCACTGTTTCGTCTTGGCATTGTGCCAGGCGATGCCGTATTTGCTGCAGTAGCAGGTGGTGGTTTCGGTCTCGGTGGAAGATCCGGCTTTGGGATGGGTGAACTGGAATGTGGATTTGCCTGCAAACAGCCCGATGGTGTACTTGTATTCGTCGTCAGTCAGGCAGCTGTAGACGATGGGCCAGGTGGCAACCTTTTCCCGCACCACTTCGCGGTGCATGTACCCGGCTTCGTCGCGGCCGGAATCGCTGGAATCCAGGTCGGAATAGCTCGGTTCAATGTCGCAGTCCGGTGCGTACAGGGATTTGCCATCGATCTGGAACAGATTGGTCAGGGTCACGTTACACACCTCCTGTGGCAGTCAGCTGTTTGCGCTGCCAGCGCTGTACGGCGCGGCCTACGTCCTCGTCGGTCAACTCAATGCCGTACACGGCGGAGAGAATCTCCCGCAGCACGGAAACCACGGCTTCAAAGCCCGCCATCTGGCCCGCCTGCAGGTCCTCCATGACCTCGGCCACAGCCTGCTTGATGGTGTCCAGCGGAGCTTCCACGTTGGTGCCGTGGCTCTGATCTCCCAGCACGGCGAGGAACTCCCGGTTCGCCGGAATAACCGCGCCTTGTGCCAGATAGGGAATCTGCGGCGCAGTGACGTGCCCGATGCTGAATCCCAGGCGATTGCCACCCACAACCGGCACCCAGTCCGGGATATCCACCGACAGTGAATTCAGCGCATCGATGGCGCTGTTCAGGCCGCCCACAACGGCAGAGATCATACCATTGATGAAGCCGATCAGCGAATTGACAGCACCTTTTACCGTGTTGACGATACCGTTCCAGATATCCCCGACCCGATCACTCAGACCAGTCCAAAAGGCGTCCCATGCCTGGCTCAAACCCGATTTCAAAGCGTTGAATTTATCAACGATCCCGTTCCAGAAGTTTGTCCACTCTGTTGTAACGCTCTTCCACCATTCCTGCGCACAGAAAGCCACACTGTCCCAGAAGTCGTTCCATCCGGCAACAAAATCATCCCATTTTCCGGAGAACCAGTCGCAGATGTCCTCCCAGTTAGAAACGATGACCGCAACCAAAGCGGCGAATAGCGCAACAATTGCCGCAATTAGGAGGGCAGGCCAGAGGCCGATGGTAGAAACAATAGAGGCAACAATGCTGCCCAGCCATCCTAAAATGGCAGGGATTGCGACCTCTGTGATCCACGCGCCGATGGCAGGCAGCAGCGTTCCCGTGATCCAGGCGCTCAGTGCCGGGATCAGAACCGCGGTCAGGACAAGAGGCCAGGTGTTGGCCAGCAGCTCGACAAGCTGCTGGATCAGCCCCAGCCAGTCAATGGCCGCGAACATTCCCATAATGGTCTGGCCCACCGAACTCCAGTCAGCCTGAGAAAGGGCGGTATTGATGGCCGTCAAAATCCCGATGGCAAGCGTTCCCAGGTCGCCTGCGGCCTGCACCCAGTCGATATTGGCAAGCGCCGCGCTGAGCATGGCTGCCACATCCAGCCCCAAGGCGGCCCAGTCAAACGTCTGCACAAATCCGTGCAGCGTCTGCAGAAGGGCCATAAACTTGTCGCTCAGGACCCGGCCGAGAGCCGCCCAGTCGATGGTTGCAAACAGGCCGTTCAGCCCCGTACCAATGCCCGCTCCAAGAGTCACCCAGTCAAAGCCCTGGAAAAATGTATCGATGAAGTGCAGGACGGTATTCAGTCCATTACCTATTGTGCTGCCCAGCAGCCCCCAGTCCAGGTTCTGCACAGCACCGTTCAGCCCATTGTACAGGTTGGTGGCCCACCGGATCGCGGTGGCGTCGATCGGCCCCCAGTCGATGGCCGCCATGCCCTCGTTGAGCTTCTGCGCCACCAGCTCGCCCACCTGATACCAATCGCCGGCCTTGATGGCATCCAGGATGCTGTCAAGGAACGGGCTTTTCCCCTGGAAATCATAGTTCGGCACGATCTGGCTGGCTCCGGCACCGCCCCCGCCGCCGGAGCCGGTATCCTGCTGCGGTTCGCTCAGCCGTTCCAACTCATCAAAACCGGCAAGGCTCTTGCTTGCATCCTTGACCTGCTGGGCGGTTTCTTCCGCGGCGCTGCCCACGCCGGCGACACCGGCAGCCGCATCCGATGCGGCAGAAACCGTTGTGCCGGTCAGGAAAGAAACCAGCTGCGCAATGTAACCGAACACGGTTGCCGCCGCGCTGGCCAGCGCCGTCAGCGCCGGGGTCAGGACCTGGATCAGCGGGGCTGCAGCGGTCTGCGCTGCGCCGCTCAGGTTTCCGAGCGCGGTGCGGAGCGATGCCGAAGACAGCAGCGCCTGCCCCATGTAATTGGTCATGTTACGCAGACCGGCACTGATCACATTGAATACCAGTGCCCCGGCCGCAATGCTTCCCAGGCGGTTCAGGAAGGTCTGTAAGCCTTTACCGCTCTGTGCCAGGCTGCTGGTGATCTTGCCGATCCCCGACTTGACCAGTGTTCCGAAGGTCTTCAGCACAGACCTGGCGCCCTTCTGCAGAGTGGAGAACGCTCTGGACGCCGCGCCTCCGATTGCCGCAGCGATCATGCCGCCGGTGTTGTTCCCGGTCACACCCAGATTGCGCAGCTGATCATTCAAGTCCTGTGTCCGGCCGCGCAGTGCCTCCAGTTCGCCCTGCAGCTCCGTATATCTGGCGCTGCTGGTGCCGCCAGCGTCATCCGCAGCCTGCTTCATCTGCTGTACCGTCTGGTTGACCTGGTACTGTTTGGCGCGCAGCTGCTCCGCGTCGGCGATCATCTTCTGATAGACCTGGTCACTGGCCATAGCGGCCGCATACTGCTGCTCAACCGCAGCATTGTTTGCCAGGTCCGTCTGGGTCGGCTTGTAGGTCACGAGCTGCGCATCAAAGGGAGCGCGTGCCTTTGCCTCATACTCGGAGATCTTGTTCAGCAGGGCGTCATACTGCTGCTGCAGCTTGCCGGCCTCGGCCTGCGCTTTCTGGAAATCCCGCGCAGAATTTTTCCCGGCTGCAGACGCACGGTTCTCAATCTCGGTCAGCTCCTGCACAATAGGGGACATTGCTTCGCGGGTGGCTTCCATCTGCTGTTCCAAAGCCTGGATCTCCCGGCCATGGAAGGCGCGTTTGACTGCGTTGGCCACTTCGGTCACCACAGTTTTCAAAGCGCGGCAATCCTTCATCAGCTGGCTGTTGTCCAGCCGGGTATTGATGCGCACGCTTCCGCTTACAGACAAATTCATCACCCCTTTATGCAGTGCTTAATCAGTGCTTATACAGTGTTTATTTCCGGCCGTCGAGCAGCTCCTCCAGCCGCCGTTTTTCGGCCAGTTCGGCGTCGCTCAGCCGCTCCCGCAGATCGACCTCGGATCTGTGGTCGCGGTAATATTCCCGTTCCCACTTATCCAGCGGTTTGTGATTCTGCAGCTTATTTCGGATGCTGACCACAGTCGAGAGCGGTCCCTCCCCAACGGCGGAAAAATAGCCCAGGAAAGTGAACCAGTGCAGGTACGGCAGGCTGCGCACGTCGCACCCGGCCACCTTGTTGACCCCGGACGCGATCATCGAGGCATCCTGCTGCCAATCCATCAGCCGGCGCGGCGGTTTCCGATTCTGGGGCGGCAGCTGCCCGCCTTCGATGAACTCCGCCAGTTTTGTCATCGCTTCGCTGTAGTCGCCTTCCGGTATACTGGCAAAATCTTCATAGAACAGCGCCATGGCGATGTACCACCGCTCCATCTCGCTGTCATTCGGGTCGGTCAGGTGGTCGATGATATCCAGCACATCCCGGAAGTCGGTGTTCACACGGTACGGCGTCCCGTCCACCGTCACCACTTCCGGCAGATCCCAGCCGTTCACTTCGCAGCCTTGGCTGCCGCACGGCGCTGGGCGCGGTTGGCAGCCGCCTTGGCAACGGCGCTGCTGGCCTTATCTTCAATGCCGCGCTTGGCGCCGGCTTCGATGATGGGGGTCAGCGCCGCCAGCAGGTTCGTCACGACCCGCTCGCCATTGGTGGCGGCCGCCGCCAGGTTCACCCCGCCCAGAATGCGGTCAAAATCGTTTTCCGGGCCGAACACCTCGGACAGCAGCGATTTGATTTTGACGTCATATTCCCGCAGCACCTTCAGGAATGCCGCGGCCTTATCCTCATCGCTTGCCGTCTCATCACGCAGCGCCTGCTGGCGCTCACCGATTTCCTGATCCATCTCGATCAGGCGGTCCCGCGCCTCAAAAAAGCGGTTATACACGTTCGGGTCGGACGGGTTGAAACGCAAAACGCCGCCCCCGGCCGCCTCGCCGCCGTTGATCTCGAATTCCTCTACGCCGGTATCAATGTTCAGTTTGACCATGGATATTTCCTCCCTGTTCAGAGTGATAATGCCTGATCCAGGCATCACAAATGCGCCCCTGCTTACCGCAAAGGCGCATCTTGTCATAACTGGATCAAATCCGGGTCAGCTGCCGCCGCCGGAATCCGCAGCGGTGAACGTCTTGGTCTGCACGTTGAAGGTCCCCTTGGTCTTCACACCGGTGTAGTGCACGTTGAAGGGGATCTGGTAGCCGGTCGTATCGCCGCCGTAGCTGGTGATCTCGATGTAGCACTCTTCCTTCACCGCGGGGAAGGCCCCGGACTGTTCTGTTTCCCACAGGTGGACTTCCACAATGTCGGTCTTCAGGTCATCCAGCAGCAGGTCGCCGTCGATGATCTCCTGCAATTTTTTCAAACAGCGGGCTGTCCTTGTCGGCGTAGTACGGCTCCACCGAGCCGGACTTGTCGTAGCTGGAGATCTTGATGCTCTTCTGGCCGAGGATGTTGTTGGTGGTATCGACCTGGGCGTTCATCTCGGCGCTGTACTCTTCCAGGTCCTGGCCGAGACGCTCATACGAAGCCGTTCCAGCCGCCTGGCCGAAACTCGCGTTCAGAAAATGCGCCATGTATTTGCGTTCGATCTTTGCCATTGGCTTTCACCTCATTTCTTCACTTGAATTCATCGGGATAAAACTGCTCAAACGTGACCGAGAGCGTTACCATGTAGATCGCCGTGCCGCAGCCATCAACGCTGAACAACTGCCCGTTCTGGGCACTGGCCCGCGCCGACGTCTGGGTGTTGCCGAAATTCGGTACGAGCCTGCGGGCATTCTGCTCCTGCACCCAACGCTGAAAGCCCATCAGCCAATCGGCGTTGATCTTGGCCGCCACATCATCCTCCGCAGATTTTTCGAAGGTGAAGTACAGGCCAAAATTGTACTGGTTGGTCAGCGTGACATCACCCAGGATGGTCTCAGTTCGCTCTACCTCCTGCAGACCCTGCGGGAACACAGCGCCGTTGGAGGGGATCTGGTCGGTGTAGTCCACCTGGAAATTGCCCAGGATGTTATACCCCGTGTAGGTCTTCAGCCAGTCGATCAGGCGCTGAAGGTCCGTTCTGGTTTCGGTATCCTGCATTATTTTGCCCTCCTGTCCAAATATCGCTGCAGGTCGGCGGTCATGGCCGCCCCTTCGAAAGCAACGACCGTCTCATCCCAGTATGGCCCTGCATGGGGTTCTTGGTGCGGGTGTAGTTCAGCGGGTTCCCGCTGCGGGACAACCCTTTGTAGATATACACCGCATGCGGGGCCTGCGTTACGATCTCCGGGACACGAATATCAGTCTGCGCAATGGTTAGCTTGATGGTGGCGCCGCTTCGGTATGGCATGTACCGCTGGATACGGCGCAGCACGTTGGCCGTGTGGAACATCTGCGCTTCACCTTTTTCGCCCAGTCCCAGCTGGTCGATGATTTGCTTTCCTGTGGGCAACTTGATTTTCACGTCAACGTCCATCTCAGGCCCCCGCCTCCACGTGACACGGCTCCCCGTGCCAGAACTTCTGTTCCACCCAGTTGACGGTGACAACGTCATAGACGTTCGGCAGGAGCTTGCTCCACTCCTCCCGCGTGGCGATTTCCGGCCCGACGCCGGCAACCACGCGGTCGCCTGCCATCAGCACATAAGTGCCAGCCACGTCGTCGGCTTCGCCGGGCATGACCCGCGCCGCCGTTTTCTGCGGGATGATCAGCAGATACTCGCTGCTGCGCCTGGCGCCGTCCTCGTTCACGGTCTTGCTGCGGCGCGTTTCGTAGTACACGCCCTGCAGCACAGTCCGGCGGCAGGAAAACGGGTTTAACACTGTATGGTACACCGTCACGGTCCTGTCGCAGTGCGGGTACGTCAGAGGCGGCCCCGTTGCATGATATCTCAGCATTCAGCCGCACCCCCTGTACACATCGGCATACAGGCACAGGCAGCGGTAAAACTCCTGTTCCTGCGCCGCGGGCGACGTATCCGGGGCGCTCACCGCGGCCCGGCTCTCGCTCACACTGCCCACGCTGGCGCTCTGGATCGCGCCGCCCTCGGCCTGCAGACGCTCGAAAGCGTACATGGCGTCGGCGATCGCGCACACCGCCATGTCCCGGCTGCTCGGCTCGATCCAGGTCACCGTGTAGATCCGCTCATACCGCGCAACCTTGGTGCCGGCGTCCCGCTGTACATCTGTCCAGGCGTCCTGCGGGATCGAAGATCCGCCATACTCGACGGTATAAAAGCTGTAGTTCGTCATGCGTCAGCCCTCATCCGCCTTGCGGCGGGGCTTCCTGCCGGCCGGCTTTTTGTCAGGCTCGGCAGCGGGTTCGCTTTCGGCCGTGGCAGCGGGTTCGGCGTCCGGCTCTGCGATGGTGCTGATGTCCGCATCCACGGTGCCAGCCTGCGGCCGGCCTTCCTGGCTGGCGCCAGCGGGAACCGTAGCCAGGGGTGTCGGATCAGGGATAAAGCCTACACGTTTCATCCGGATCAGCCTCCTGCCACGGGTTTGTAGCTGGCGTACACGCCGGCCAGCTTGTTGGCGTAGAGGTCCGCGATGCTGACCAGGCGGTAGCCGTACTTGTAGGCGTCGCCGTCCTGGTTGGCATCCGGGGTCACGATCTTGGGCGCGGCGTGCTTGTGGTACTGGATGACAGCGGGCTTGTGCACGATGACGAAGTTCAGGTCGGACGCACCGTCCGCCTTCTTGTAACCGCCAGCTTCCTCGCCGGTGCCGCCGGAGAGCTGGTCGATGGCCGTATGGAACCGCTTCTGCGGCACCTTGACGATTTTTGCGAAGCCGGTCAGGATCTCGCGGCTCTTGGTGGTGTCCAGGTCCGAGATCATGCCGTACAGCGTAGGCGTGATGTACAGGTACCGGTCGCCTTCCGAGACCTCATCCTCATCCATGGCGGTGGTGGCGGCGCGCAGCGCAGCAACCACGGCCGCGCCATCGGCCAGGGTCTCCTCCTTCTTGCCGATGCCGGTCTTGGAGCAGTAGGTCGCAAACCGGAAGGCGTCGATCTCCGGGCCGACCTTCGTGCGGATGAACTCCGCCGCCAGGCGGCCGAAGGCGATGCCCGCCGTCTCCAGGTCGTCCATGGAATCGACCCAGAACATGCGGCCGCGGTCGAAGTTGCACTTGACTGTCTCGTTTTTCAGGGTCACATCGCCCTGCACATAGCCGCTGTTACGGCTGTAGTCGGCCAGGCCCTGCATGTCCATCATGGGGATGATCAGCTCGTTGGCGTTGGCGCCCTGCTGCACCAGCTCCGGCGCGCCGTCCAGGTCGCTAGTCAGCACCTCGCGGGCATAGACCTCATCCAGCAGCGGCACATAGCTCTTTGCCAGTTCGATTGCATTTGCCATAGGTTTTTTCCTCCTTATTTCTGATCGGCCGCCTTGTCAGGCAGGCCCATCGCACGGCGCATGGCCACATCGCGGTTGGTGGTCTGGCGGACAGCAGCGGTGCCTGTCCCGGCCGCATAGGGCGGCGGGGTCTCCACCGGCTCAAACAGATACCCGCTGTCCTTCTGCAGCGCATCCAGGGCGGCGTCGATGTCCTGGTCCTGGTTCTTGCTGCCGCGCAGGGCGTCCATATCCAGCAGCGCCTTGATGGCCTTGGGGCTGCGGCCGCGCCGCTTGCCGATGGCGCCGTCCAGCCGCGCGTCAAACTGCACGGCGGCCACGCGGGCATCGGCATCCTTCTGCGCCTGCTCCGCCTTGGTCTGCCAGTCGGCGGCGGACTGGCGGATCGCGTCGATGTCCATATCCTTGTAGCCGGCGATGGTCTTGTTGGCATCGGCCAGCTGCGCTTCAGCGGCCGCCTTGGCCTCGTTCGCGCTGTCGAGGTCGGCGCGCGGCGCATACGCCTTGCCGATCTCATTGCTGACCTGTTTGTCAATCTCCTCGGTGTAGCCATCGCCGAGGATGTCTTTCAGCCATTCGAGCATAAGCTCCTCCTTGTGGTTGTGTGTTGGTTTCGGATACAACAAACGCCCCTTCATAAGAGGGGCGGGGGTTCCGGTGATTCAGTTTGTCGCGGGGCCGGTGCCGGCGTCGCTTTACCGGCCGGGGCGGCGGATGCGGGCGAAATATCATGGTCATGGCCTCCTGAGGGGAAATCTAGGCATCAAAAAAGCACCGCTTAAATGCGGTGCAAACGGTGTTTGAAACGTGTTTACGGGTCCTTTTTTCGGAAGTCGTAGTGGATATCGGGGTCATACTTTTGGCCGGATTTCTCGATGGATGCCACGAAATTTTCATAAGTGATTTTATTAAAATGGCTGCGCACTTCGCTATCCTGAAGAAGTGCAGGGTCGGCTTTCATTGCTTCAAACAACATTTTGTCATCTGTTGTCTGCATAGCTTCTTCTTTTGTCATTTGAACAGCCCCTCTATAAAATCATAAAGTTCAGCATCTCACGACTGGTAATTTACTGTCTTGAAAACGCTTTACAAAGGCTTTGCGCCTTCCAGCCAGCGTTTGATACGGGCATCGTGTTCCGCCTCCAGCTCCTCCAGCGGCCTGGGCGGCGGTTTGCTGGGATCAAAAGCGATCCGCTCGTCCGCCTCGGTCCAGTTGCCAGATGCTTTCAGCAAATACATGGCATCGGTCGCATCACTGCGGGCGGGATCGGGAATCCAGTCAAAATACAACGGTTCCGGGTCGTCCTCTGTATAAGGCCACGCAGCGGCAAGGTCTTTCCGCCACTCGGCAAGTTCTTCCGCCGTTGGCGGATTATCCTGAAAATATGAGCCCATACTTCACACCGTCCCTTCGCAGTTCCTCGGCAAACGCAACACGCTGGGCCAAAGCCTCTTCCAAATCATCAGTGTTTCCCTTGTACAGCGGGTATTTTTGCTTAAGTGATTTGAACCAATTGCGTGCCCGTTCCAAGTTATACCCGTACACCTTCTCACAGGTATACAAGGCACCGGCGTGTCCCACGGCCCCAACGCCTTTCATGTTCGGGTACTTGATAAGCCGCTGGACATCCTCTGGACTCAGTATATCATTGCTGGCGTGGTTATGTAAAGAGTAGTAGGGCACCGAAAGCTCCGGGGATGCCACCTGCATTTTCCCGCTTGCCCCAACGCTGTACCGCACATAACCGTCTGCCGTAAAGTCCACAATGGCCTCCGTACCCAGAGCCTTATTCTGGACTTTACGCAGCAGTTCACGCGCATATCCCTGGGCCTTTCCGTTGGCCTTATTGGTCAGTCCACGGAAAGACGGGGCGGGGACTGCGTTGATCCGCTCCTCCGTGACGCTGTACAGCGTATGCCCCTGGATCTGTACGTCTGACACCTTGCTGCGCCGGTACGTCCACACAGCCTTGCTGGCCTGACTGCGGCCGAAACCGGCCACCTGCAGCCGCTCGTTTCGGGTCGCAGATTCGCCGCCTTGCAGAATTTGGTGTACTCGCTCTGCAGCACCCGCAGCCGGATCTGGTGCTTTTGCAGGTCTGGGCTTTTGGTCTCTTCATCGGCCAAAATCTGCCGGCGCAGGTTGCGGATGGCGTTTTCCATGGTGGCCTGCTCCTGCCCGGCCTGGTACAGCGTGTAATGCTTGCCGTTGTAGGTGATACCCCTCTCATTGTCCTCGGCAAACTGCTTCAGCTCAGCCTCGGTGTACTGCGGCGCGTTCACGCCCAGAATAATTGGGCTGGCCGTATGGCCGCAGTTCAGGTGCCCGATACGCCGTTGCAGGCTGTTGTTCAGTTGCTCATACTCCGCATCACTGTACTGGCGGCCCTGGATCGGCTCATGGTCTGGCGCGCAGGCCGCGTGGGCGCTGATCTCCCAGCCGTCACACCCCAGCCTGTCATGGTTGGCTTTCTGGACTTCATCGTCCAGCGCGCCAAGCTGGTCCATGATGTACCGCCGGCAGGCGTACTCAATGCCGATGCTCCGGCCGGATTTCTGCTCTATGGTGCGCAGGCCGCGCTTGGCCAGCGGCATCACGGCACGGCGGATCGCCGTTTCCATGTCCAGCACGCCCGTCGCCGTCTCCCGGAAGGCAAAATCCAGCGCCCTGGCGTATGCATCCTGCAGCGGAAGCACCTGGCCGTCCGGTGCCGTTCCCCACAGGTTCTGCAGCATCTCAGCCGTTTTGCTCTTGGTCATCTCGGCATAGGCGTCGGCCATCTGCTGCAGGCTGCCGTTATCCTCATACGCCAGGCTTTTGTCCAGGACATACTCAAACAGGCTGCTGATAACTTCCTCCTGCAGCTTCAGCTGCTCCGCGACCCGCCGTTCGACCTCTTTTTTGCTGGCGCCCAATGCCTGGGCGCGGTAGATCTGATATTCAGCGGTCTCGGTGATGGTGCCGGCGCCCTTGATACGGCGGCTGATGTCTTTGACCAGGTCGTCGATCATGGGCTCGGTCAGGGCGAGAACGGCGTCCTTCAGCCCGTCGCGTTGGGCGCTGGTCATTGGTATCCACCACCTTTGCACGGATGACGCCCGTAGTGATATTGAGTTCCTCCCGGTAATTGACCGGCGCATGTTCCTGGAACGATACGCCGGTCAGGTCAATAACGAGTCCGTCACACATGGCTGCACCTTACCTTTCCAGATCCGCCAGCTCCGGCATATATTTCTGCCGGATGAAGGCCAGGTCGGCCTCAGTCTCGGCGGGCAGGTCATATTTCCAAGCCAGCGCCAGCTCCGGCTTCAGCAGGCCCATCTGCACCATCTCTTTGCGCTCGGTCCATTCCGCGTCAGCGTCATACAAGACGCCGTTGCCCCAGGTCACGGTCAGCATCTCCGGGTCCCAGGCTTCACTGCCGCACAGATTGTAAGCGCGGCCGATCTGGTCGGCCAGGCGCAGCGCATCCTGTAACGCGTCGTACCACAAGGTCTGGAAGTCGATGATGCTGAGGCTGTAATCCCCGGCGCTGGAATTGATCTCGGTCGCGTCTTGCTCACGGCCTCGGCGTCGCTTAAAATGCCGCGCTTGATCCCCAGCAGGTTTTCCACGGCCTTCAGGTACCCCTGGCGGCGTGTCTCGTAGCTTTCATGGCGCAGGGAGGGCGCGAACGCTGTGACGCCAAGGTTCGCTTCACTCCCGTCCAGGCCAACAAACAGGTCATCCCGCAGCCGTTTGCAGTGCAAGCCGTCTGCGCCCGTTGTCTGCAGCAGATCCGCGCTGACCGCGATCCGCATCCGCCCCAGCTCAAACTCCCGGTCGAGCTGGTATTCGTTCGCGTTGATGTTGTGGATCAGGCCCAGCGCCGGGTCATAGACAGACACGCCGTCGTGGAACCATCCACCGTATTGGCAAAGGGCATTTTAATATGTACGAGCCCCACGCCATCGATGGGAGTGACGTAGGTGTATTCGGGCTGCAGATTCTCATACTGCGCCAGGCTCTGCAGCGGCACCCGATGCCCCAGCGTGTTGGCGCTGCTGGACAGATACAGCCGGTTGCGGACGGTCAGGCGGCCGTCCGGCCCCGCCGTGCGCCGCTCCACCAGCGTGTAATACTCCCGGTCGGCAATGACCGATTTTTCGCAGGTCGCCATGTCGGTGATCTGCCCGTCCGGCAGCTTGCCCAGCACGCTCCAGTGATCCCGCCGGATCACCTGCCAGCTCAGTCCGCCGTTTTGCAGGATGACGGGCTTCAAAAATGCCTCACCGCCCACCATGGCCCACTGCATGGCCAGCCGCCGGACCTTATCGCAGGCGGTGCGGACGCCGTCCATCCATTGCAGTTTGGGCGTCTCGGTATCGTGTAGGCCACTGTCATACTCGGCAAAGGTCGCCTTGCACAGCTTGTTCACGATGGCATAGGGCAGGCGCTGGCAGGGGTCCTCACCCAGCTCCTTGGACGGGGCACGGGCGAACCAGTCCGCAAACCATGTATCAATGGCGTCCTGCATCTCTGTACTGGTAATGTCCGGCAGCCCCAGGCTTCCTGGATATTACTCGCGCCGCTGTTGGCCAGCGCCCGCAGAAACGCGCCCATCGCTCTCACCTCCGATCTTCATTTCTTCCATCAAGCGCCTGAACACCGCGCAGCAGACAAATGTCGCTGCCGTTTTGCCAGGGACAGCCCCTGCAATCAGGGATCGCGATTTTACTTTCATGGTTGTGCTACCACCACACC
>ENA-OQCD01000026-OQCD01000026.1-human-gut-metagenome-genome-assembly--contig:-NODE-26-length-30097-cov-3.806173_pt1 | contig 30097 bp, 35 predicted proteins | sample MGYA00242755_ERZ504571 | MGnify/ENA primary metagenome ERZ504571 (study PRJEB26092, sample SAMD00036274) | human gut metagenome | host: Homo sapiens | study: EMG produced TPA metagenomics assembly of...
GCCCAACTCTGCTCTGCGTAAGGTTGCTCGTGTCCGCCTCACGAATGGTATTCGAGGTCACCTCTTACATTCCCGGTATCGGCCATAACCTGCAGGAGCACTCCGTCGTGCTGATCCGTGGCGGTCGTGTTAAGGATCTGCCCGGTGTGCGTTACCACATCATCCGTGGTACCCTGGATACTCAGGGTGTGGCAGGCCGTAATCAGGCCCGCTCCAAGTACGGCGCAAAGCGTCCTAAGGCCGGTGCTGCAAAGAAGTAATTGAGGACAACCGCCATAAACGGCTTTCCATTATATAAATAACAAGTCCGCTTGCAAAGCGGAGGGCAACAGTTTATGTAAAGGTCAGCTCTTTGTGACACAACGGGAGTTTTATTACTTTCGAGTACCGATGATATCATTCTGTGAAGGAGGGAAGAAAGATGCCTAGAAGAGGTAACATTGCTAAGCGCGATGTCTTAGCTGATCCTATTTACAATTCCAAGATGGTCACTCGTCTGGTCAACAGCGTTATGCTGGATGGCAAGAAGGGCGTCGCTCAGAAGATCGTTTACGAAGCTTTCTCCATGATTCAGGAGAGACCGGCAACGATCCTCTGGAGACTTTCGAGAAGGCGATGGAGAACATCATGCCCAGCCTCGAGTGCAAGACCCGCCGCGTTGGCGGTGCTAACTACCAGGTTCCTCTGGAAGTCAGCCCGGCTCGCCGCGAGACCCTGGGTCTGCGCTGGCTGACTGCCTACAGCCGCAGCCGTGGTGAGAAGACCATGGCTCAGCGTCTGGCTGCTGAAATCATGGATGCTGCCAACAACACTGGTAACGCCGTGAAGAAGCGTGAGGATACTCACAAGATGGCAGAGGCTAACAAGGCTTTCGCTCATTTCCGTTATTGATCTGTTCTGTAGGAGGTTAATTTCATGGCTACACCCAGAGAAGTTTCTCTTCAGATGACGAGAAATATCGGCATTATGGCCCACATTGATGCTGGTAAGACTACTACTACCGAGCGTATTCTGTACTACACCGGTATCAACCACAAGATCGGCGAAGTTCATGATGGCGGCGCTACCATGGACTGGATGGTTCAGGAGCAGGAGCGTGGTATCACCATCACTTCCGCTGCTACCACCTGCTACTGGAGCCACTCTGAGACCCAGAAGGATCCGGTTGCATTCAAGAAGAACCGTCACCGCATCAACATCATCGACACCCCGGGCCACGTGGACTTCACTGTTGAGGTCCAGCGTTCCCTGCGCGTGCTGGACGGTTCTGTGACCGTTCTGGCTGCAAAGGGCGGTGTTGAGCCGCAGTCTGAGACCGTCTGGCGTCAGGCTGACGAGTACAAGGTTCCCCGTATGGTGTACGTTAACAAGATGGACACCATGGGTGCCGACTTCTTCCGCTGCATCAAGATGCTGCACGATCGTCTGCACGCAAACGGCGTGGCGATCCAGCTGCCTATCGGTCAGGAGGATACCTTCCGCGGTATCGTTGACCTGGTCGATATGAACGCTGAGTCTACTACGACGATATGGGCAACGACATGCGCACTGAGCCCATCCCCCGAGGATATGCGTGAGCAGGCCGAGGAGTACCACAACATTCTGATCGAGGCTGTTGCTGAGAACGACGAAGAGCTCATGGAAAAGTACCTCGAGGGCGAGGAGATCACCCGTGCCGAGCTGAAGGCTGCGATCCGCAAGGAGACCATCGCTAACACGCTGGTTCCCGTTGTCTGCGGTTCTTCCTACAAGAACCGTGGTGTCCAGAAGCTGCTGGACGCTATCGTTGACTATATGCCCGCTCCTACCGATGTCCCTGACATCAAGGGCGTGAATCCCGAGACTGAGGAAGAGGAGACCCGTCCGTCTTCTGACGACGCTCCCTTCGCAGCTCTGGCCTTCAAGATCGCTACCGACCCGTTCGTTGGTAAGCTGGCATACTTCCGTGTTTACTCCGGTAAGGTTGAGGCAGGTACCACTGTCTACAACTCCGTGAAGGACAGCAAGGAGCGTATGGGCCGCATCCTGCAGATGCATTCTAACCACCGCAAGGATATCGACTGCTGCTACGCAGGTGATATCGCTGCTGTTGTCGGTCTGAAGAACACCACTACCGGTGACACTCTGTGTGATGAGAATCATCCCATCATTCTGGAGTCCATGAAGTTCCCCGAGCCTGTTATCCGCGTTGCCATCGAGCCTAAGACCAAGGCCGGCAACGAGAAGATGGGCATCGCGCTGGCAAAGCTGGCCGAAGAGGATCCGACCTTCAAGACCTACACTGACGAAGAGACCGGTCAGACCATCATCGCCGGTATGGGCGAGCTGCACCTGGAGATCATCGTTGACCGTCTGCTGCGTGAGTTCAAGGTTGAAGCAAACGTGGGTGCACCTCAGGTTGCTTACCGTGAGACCATCCGCAAAGAGGCCAACCAGGAGACCAAGTACGCACGTCAGTCCGGTGGTAAGGGCCAGTACGGTCATGTTAAGATCAAGATCGAGCCCAACGAGCCCGGCAAGGGTTACGAGTTCGTCAACGCCATCGTTGGCGGTGCCATCCCGAAGGAATACATCCCGGCTATCGACAACGGTATCCAGGGTGCTATGAAGTCCGGTGTTCTGGCTGGCTATCCTGTCGTTGATGTCAAGGTTACCCTGTGGGATGGTTCTTATCATGAGGTCGACTCCTCTGAAATGGCCTTCTCCATTGCTGGTTCTATGGCGTTCAAGGATGCTATGCGCAAGGCTGATCCTATCATCACTGAGCCTATCATGAAGGTTGCAGTTATCGTTCCCGATGAGTATCTGGGCGATGTTATCGGCGACCTGAATGCACGCCGTGGTCAGATCCAGGGCATGGAAGCTATGGCTGGTACTCAGCGCGTCAATGCATTTGTGCCTCTGGCTCAGATGTTCGGCTACGCTACCGACCTGCGTTCCAAGACTCAGGGCCGTGGCCAGTATGTCATGGAGCCGTCTCACTACGAGCCGGTGCCCAAGAACATTGCTGACCAGATCATTGCTGGCCGCACCAAGGCTGATTCCTGAAAAATGGATAAAGATTTTGCCGGGGGTAGTGTAACCTCGGCAAAATTTCCTGTAAAAGCACTTGATTTTACAGGGCAAATTTAGTAGAATAGCCTTGCAATGCAATGTCTGCATCTTGCAGGGTTGTTGTAACCAAATATCAAAACCTAAATTAAGGGAGGATATTCCAATGGCTGAAAAGGCAAAGTTCGACCGTTCTAAGCCGCATGTGAACATCGGCACCATCGGTCACGTTGACCACGGCAAGACCACTCTGACCGCCGCTATCACCAAGTACCTGGCTCTGAAGGGCGACGCAGACTTCATGGATTATGCCAACATCGATAAGGCTCCTGAGGAGCGTGCTCGTGGTATCACGATCAACTCCGCTCACGTTGAGTATCAGACCGACGCTCGTCACTATGCTCACGTTGACTGCCCGGGCCATGCTGACTACGTCAAGAACATGATCACTGGTGCTGCTCAGATGGACGGCGCTATCCTGGTCGTTGCTGCTACCGATGGTCCCATGCCCCAGACCCGTGAGCACATCCTGCTGGCTCGTCAGGTCGGCGTGCCCTATATCGTCGTGTTCATGAACAAGTGCGATATGGTCGACGACGAAGAGCTGCTGGATCTGGTTGAGATGGAGATCCGTGAGCTGCTGACCGAGTACGACTTCCCCGGCGACGACACCCCGATCATTCGTGGTTCCGCTCTGAAGGCTCTGGAGTCTACCTCCACTGATCCCAATGCTCCCGAGTATGCTTGCATCAAGGAGCTGATGGACGCTGTTGACACCTATATCCCCAACCCCGATCGTGAGGAAGACAAGCCCTTCCTGATGCCCATCGAGGATGTCATGACCATTTCTGGCCGTGGTACTGTTGCAACCGGTCGTGTTGAGCGTGGTATTGCTAAGGTTGGCGATGCTATGGAGATCGTCGGCATCAAGCCCGATCGTCTGAGCACCACCATTACCGGTCTGGAAATGTTCCGTAAGTCTCTGGACTTCGCTGAGGCTGGCGATAACATCGGCGCTCTGCTGCGTGGTGTTGATCGTACCCAGATCGAGCGTGGTCAGGTTCTGGCTAAGCCCGGTTCCGTGCACCCCCACAAGACCTTCGAGTCTCAGGTGTACGTTCTGACCAAGGACGAAGGCGGCCGTCACACCCCGTTCTTCTCCAACTATCGTCCTCAGTTCTACTTCCGCACCACCGACGTGACCGGTATCATCACTCTGCCCGAAGGCACTGAGATGTGCATGCCCGGCGATAACGTCATGATGCACGTTGAGCTGCTGACCCCTGTTGCTATGGAAGAGGGCCTGCGTTTCGCTATCCGTGAGGGTGGCCGTACCGTTGGTTCTGGCGTTGTTGGCAAGATCATTGAGTGATTTTGGCCCTTCGCGCCTTTCCTAAGGCTAAAGGTTAAACTTACGAGAGACCTTCCCATTCCGGAGAGTGGGAAGGTCTCTTTTTGTTTTAGATCCTCTGTCTGTAAGGGCAGGGGATTTTTTTGCGGCATGTCACAACTCTTTGTTTACAAAACAAGGTTGTTCTGGTATACTGAAAAAGGAAATGCTGGAAAAGTCCTATCGGCTGGTGCTGAGGGAATTCAGCAAAAAGAAGCAGCGAGAACTTCTGGAAGGTGTGAAGAGTAATGCCGTTTGATTATAAGAAAGAGTACAGGGAATTTTATCTCCCGCCGAAAAAACCGCATCTGATTACGATACCGCGTATGAATTTTGTGGCAGTGCACGGCAAGGGCGACCCGAATGCTCCGGGTGGAGCCTATCAGGAGGCTATGGGAGTGCTGTACGGCATTGCTTTCACCATCAAAATGAGCTATAAGGGCAGCCACAAGATGGACGGCTATTTTGAATATGTGGTTCCACCGTTGGAGGGCTTGTGGCATCAGAAGGGCGTGGATGGCGTTGACTATGCACATAAAGAAACATTTGAGTGGACATCCATGATCCGACTGCCAGAATTCGTGACGCCGGAAGCGTTTGATTGGGCCGTACAGGAAGCAACGGCAAAAAAGAAAAAGGATTTTTCCAAGGCGGAATTCCTGACCTATGATGAGGGACTTTGCGTTCAGTGCCTGCATATCGGCCCTTATGATGAAGAACCGAAAACGCTGGCGCAGATGGATGCCTTTGCCGTAGAGCAGGGGTATAGGCTTGATTTTTCAGAGACACGCTTCCACCACGAGATTTATCTGAGTGATCCTCGCCGCGCTGCACCGGGGAACCACTGAAAACGGTGTTGCGGCATCCCATACGTGAAAAATAAAAAACAGGAAAATTCACAAATGATGTCGCTTTTATTTGGCAGATGTGCTATACTGATTTTATCTGTAGAAACACATTGAATGGATAAGGGAGGAGAGAACTTCATGCAGCATGAAACTGTCATCGTGCTGGACTTTGGCGGCCAGTACAATCAGCTGATCGCGCGCCGCGTCCGCGAGAACAATGTCTACTGTGAAATCTATTCCTATAAAACCGATCTGTCGGTTATCAAGGCAAAGAACCCCAAGGGTATCATCTTTACCGGTGGCCCCAACAGCGTTTATCTGGAGGATTCCCCCACGATCGACCCTGAGATCTTCAACTGGGGTGTGCCTGTGCTGGGCATCTGCTACGGCAGCCAGCTGATGATGCATCTGCTGGGCGGCCATGTCTGCCGCGCACCGGAGCGCGAGTACGGCAAGACTGAGGTGTTCGTGGACACGAACAGCAAGATGTTCACCGATGTGCAGCCCTCCACCATTTGCTGGATGAGCCACAACGACTATATTGAGCAGGCAGCGCCCGGCTTTAAGATCACTGCTCACACGGTCAACTGCCCGGTAGCTGCGGCAGAGAACGCGAGAAGGGCCTGTACGCGGTCCAGTTCCATCCGGAAGTGCTGCACACTGCGAAGGCAAGAAGATGCTGCGCAACTTCGTGTACACGTCTGCGGCTGCACCGGCGACTGGAAGATGGACTCCTTTGTGGAAAACAACGTCAAGGCCCTGCGTGAGCGCATCGGCGATGGCAAGGTGCTGTGCGCCCTGTCCGGCGGCGTGGATTCCTCCGTTCTGGCAGCTATGCTGGCTAAGGCCATCGGCAAGCAGCTGACCTGCGTGTTCGTGGATCACGGTCTGCTGCGTAAGAACGAGAAGGAAGAGGTCTGCTCTGTATTCGGCCCGGGCAATGCCAACGGCTTTGATATCAACTTTATCTGTGTGGATGCCCGCGAACGCTACTTTGCAAAGCTGGCTGGTGTTACCGAGCCGGAGCGCAAGCGCAAGATCATCGGCGAAGAGTTCATCCGTGTGTTTGAAGAGCAGGCCAAGAAGATCGGCAAGGTGGATTTCCTGGCACAGGGTACCATTTACCCGGATGTCGTTGAGAGCGGTCTGGGCGGTGAGTCCACTGTTATCAAGAGCCACCACAACGTTGGCGGTCTGCCCGACACCGTGGACTTCAAGGAGTTGGTGGAGCCGCTGCGCAACCTGTTCAAAGACGAGGTGCGTCAGGCTGGCCGTGAGCTGGGCCTGCCCGAATATCTGGTCAGCCGTCAGCCGTTCCCCGGCCCGGGTCTTGGCATCCGCATCATCGGCGAAGTGACCCCGGAGAAGGTGGCTATCGTGCAGGATGCGACGCGATCTGGCGTGAGGAGATCGCAAAGGCAGGTCTGGATAAGGAGATCAGCCAGTACTATGCAGCCTTGACCAACATGCACAGTGTGGGCGTCATGGGCGACGAGCGCACCTATGATTACGCTGTGGCGCTGCGTGCTGTGACCACCACCGACTTCATGACTGCGGAGAGCTACAATATGCCTTGGGATGTTCTGGGCACTGTCACTAGCCGCATCGTCAATGAGGTCAAGCATGTGAACCGCGTGTTCTATGATTGCACCGGTAAGCCGCCGGCAACCATTGAGCTCGAATAATGAAATTACGCGAACTTTCAACGTTGCTATGAGCAAAATCGAAAGAAAAATCGCGCTGTGACATTAGTTTGACACTAAGCCGCGGAAAACTTCATTGTGGAGCCACCCGGATCACTGGTTCGGTTTAACATTTGAGAATAATTTGAAAGCCCCGGAAAGTTACGAGTTTACGTTTCTTTCCGGGGCTTTTTGACATTATTGACATTAAGAAAATGCCCTGACATTATCGAAAATAGATGATACTGAATCGACAGTAAGGTGGCATCATACATATACTCCTTTTATGATTTTTGTAAGTTTGCATTCAATGTCTTAATCCGCAAAATATAAACCTTTTATGAAATCCTCTTGACAAAGTGAGAACGGGCAGTATAATAAAAATGAACATTGTTCATATTGAGGGTGACCACATGAATACAATCGTAACCTCCAAGGAAGATATCTTAAAAAACAGCCGTGAGCTTATCCGGGAAAAGGGCTGGGCGGCGGTCAGTATCCGTTCTGTCGCCTCGGCATGCGGGGTCTCGGTCGGCTCGATCTACAACTATTATGACTCCAAGGCTGAGCTTATCAGCGCCACGGTCGAGAGCGTCTGGTGCGAAATTTTCCACCGCCCGCAGGACGAGGCTGTATTTCAGGATGTGCAGACCTGTGTCAAATGGATGTACGAGCGCATGGCCTACGGCTGTGAGCAGTATCCTGGATTCTTCACACTGCACTCTCTCGGCTTTATGCAGGAGGACAAGGCCGATGGCAAACGGCACATGCAGCAAATCTGGCACCATATCTTAAATGGTCTGTGTACGGTGCTGCAACAGGATACCAAAATCCGTCCTGACGCTTTTAATGCGCAATTCACCGTTGAAAAATTTGCCGATGTTCTATTTTCGCTGATGCTGTCTGCCTTGCTGCGGCAGGACTACGACCCCGCCGCTGTGCTGGAAATCGTGCGCAGAACCTTATATTGACTGCATTTTCTTCCCACACTGCTGTGGGAATTTTATAATGTCCAAAATGAACACTGTTCACTCAAGGGAGACACTCATAGGAAAGTTCATCGCAATATCCTGTTGCTGCTCGCCTGTCTTGTGTGGAGGAATGCAAGCTTCAACATCCTGCGCTTTGGATGCAACTTTGCCGAGCAAGCCCTTGATGACCGTAAAAACGAAGTCGGCCCTGCAAAAAATGCAGTGTTACAATCAATTTAATCTATCAACAAGGAGCAATCAACTATGCAAGCAATCGTAGAAACTGTTTTTGATGCTGTGTATCTGGTATCCGTCATCACCATCGGTATCCTGATGATTTGTGGCTGCAAGGGCAACCACCAGTTCAAGCTGTTCGGTCTGATGGCTGTCGTTCTGGGTGCCGGCGACTCGTTCCATCTGATTCCCCGTGCTCTGGCTCTGTGCACCACGGGCTTTGAAAACTTTACCGTTCCTCTGGGTCTGGGTAAGTGGATCACCTCTGTGACAATGACTGTCTTTTATGTGCTGCTGTACTATGTATGGCGTGAGCGCTACCGGGTCAAGGGCAACAATGGCCTGACTGCCGCCATCTACGGTCTGGCTGCCGTGCGTGTTATCCTGTGCATGATGCCGCAGAACCAGTGGCTGAGCGCCGAATCCCCGCTGTCCTGGGGCATTTACCGTAACATTCCTTTTGCACTGATGGGCCTGCTGATCATCGTGCTGTTCTACCGCAGCGCCAAGGAGCATAACGACGCGGCTTTCCGCTGGATGTGGCTGACCATCGTGCTGAGCTTCGGTTTCTACATTCCCGTTGTTCTTTGGGCCAATACCGTCCCCATGATCGGTATGCTGATGATCCCCAAGACCTGCGCCTATGTGTGGACCGTTCTCATCGGCTATTCTGCTATGAAGAAGGAATGTAAGTGATTTGTTCACAGCACCGATTTATGAAATAAATTGCTTCGTAAAGATCCAAGCTTACCGAACCGGAATGATCTTACTTGATAAAACTGGATCAGGTAAACTTGTAAGCCCCCTGCCGGTGATGAACTGGCAGGGGGCTTTTTATGTGTGTACGGCTAGTTTAACAGAATACTTGATCTTTGCCGCGATTACGATGCATCCAGCAATTCGTCCGGGTCCTCGATGGCTTCTTCGATGGTCTCTTCCTCAGGAGTGGGTTCATCGACATCGGACGGAGCGAACAGGTCACGGATGAAGTCGCGCAGGAGGACGAGGCTGTTGTCAAGGTCGGCATCCTCGCTCAGCAGCTGCTGGATCATATCCGGCTTATCGGTGATCAGGTCGTCCACGCCGATGCTCAGCAGTTCGCTGGCATCCTCTTCGCGGTTGACGGTCCATGCGGAGATCGTCTTGCTGCGCTTATGGATCTGCTGCACCATACCGGAGGTGATAAAGGTGGACTGTACGCTGAAGAAATCTGCGGCAGGCAGATCGTAATAACTGCCCACGCCCAGTGCAAGGATATAGCCGGTCCGGATCTCCGGTGCCAGCTCCTTGACCTTGCAGAGGGTTTCATAACTCTGCGAGGTGATGGTGCAGTCCTGTGCAAAGCCTTTTTTCGCGGATGATGCGGATGGTTTCCGCTTCCAGCTCCGGGGTGGCGGCATTGGGCTTGATCTCAATGTTCAGCTGGATCTTACCTTTGCACAGGTCCAGCACTTCTTCCAGTGTGGGAACTTTGGCACCAGTGTACTTCTGGCCGAACCAGCGCCCGGCATCCAGCTTACGAACCTCGTTATAGGTCAGGTCGTAGATGTTCTCGTTGCGGCCGGTGCAGCGGCGCAGGCTGGTATCGTGGGTCACCATGACCACGCCGTCCCTGGTCATCTGCACATCCAGCTCGGCCCACTCGCAGCCCTGATCGATGGCCAGCTGGAAAGCGGGCAGGGTGTTTTCCGGTGCGGCAGCGGAGTAGCCGCGGTGCGCGGTGACTACCGGCGCAACGCCGCCCAGCATGGAGAGCAGCTCGTCGTCTCTGGGCAGGGCAAGGTAACAGAATGCCAGCGCAAAGGTGAGCAGAGTAGCACCCGCAACCGATGCACCCAGAAGCAGCCTGCCGGTGGAACGGTGATGCTTTCCGCTCTGGACCGGCTCCGGCTCAGAGGGGAGAGACTCCCGCAGGCGGCAGTGCAGCATGGCGAGGATCGTGCACTGCGCATGGTGATGGCGCAGTCGATCAGGAACTGGAAGAAAGGCATCTCAATGGCCAGCGCCGCGCGGGACAGTGCAAACATGGCCTGTGTGCTCTGCAGCCCGACCGCGATGATGATGCCGTACAGCGGCACGGCAACCGCTGCCGTCAGCAGCAGGGAACGCAGGACGACCGAGAGGTTCCAGCGCAGCAGCAAAAGAAAAGCACGGAAGACGCGCCTGCGGATGCAGCAAAAGCTTTCCTTTACCGACTGCCACAGGCTTTTGCGCTCCAGCACGAACAGCGGCAGCACCAGCACCCAGCTGACACAGAGGAACAGCAAGGCGGCACCGGCAGCCAGATAGAGCAGGTAATACCGGCTGTTTGCCCGGATGACACCCATGATGTATTCCGGCACGGCAAGCTGCGTGATATAGTTATAGGCGAGGAAGAAGTTGGTGAACGGGATCAGCACGGCACTGTAGACCAGAACGAGCCAGTTTTGCGGCAGGAATGCGTGGCGGATATCTGCAAGAGAGGTGCGCAGCAGGGCAGGCAGGCGGATCGTTTCGCCCTTGCGGGCAAGATCCAGCCCATGCAGCAGGACGGAAAACTCATACAGCGCCCAGAACGCGGTCAGGATGGCAATGAGCGTGATGCACAGGATGATCGCAGGGGGAGGAAAAGATATCGGAAGCGTTGTTGTTGCTCAGGTAGTGCATGGGTGCGAACCGCAGCGTGAGCGACCAGAGCTGCTGCATCAGGGGGACGAACAGCAGGTTCGTTGCAGCCTTATACAGGACGATGACCGCGAGCAGGGGGATCTCGGCGCGGCGGATGATAGCCGGGCGGAGTGCTTCATGGAGTTGTAGGTTTCGTTGGAGGCGCGGAGTGAAGTGAGCAGATCTTTCAATTTGACATGGCCTTCCTTTTATATTCTGCAAAATGACCCGCCCCGAAGCTTCCCGGCGGGCTGTTCTGCGAAAAAAAATTTACATATTAAATATAGTGTAACATAACTTCTTATAAAATAAAATGCAGCAGGGACAGACAGAATCCACAAAATTGAAAGAGAATTTTTGGCAGCTGAGTATGCGGCGCAAAATGCCCGCAAAAAGGCGAGAAAGCGGAGGAACGATGAATCGTTAAAAAAATTGTAGAACTTTGCGCGACAGATGTTGATTCGCATGGACTTTTATAGAATCTCTTGCATTTTTATGGAAAATTTCAGTATAATAAGACTAATTTTGAAAGCTCACACAGACAACCAGGAGGTCTTACCATGGCTTCAAAGATCAATAAGGGAGAAATCCTCGCCAAGTTTTTTGATGACGGGGAATACACTGCACTGTTTGCTGACGGTGCAGTGAGCGCTGCCTGCGGCTATGCGGCAGGTCAGCAGGCTTACGCTGTTTACCAGAACGGCGAAGCTGTTACCGTAAAGGATGTTGAAAAGAACATCAAGGTTCTGGAGATGGCAGCTCAGACTGGCTGCCCGGTCGTCACCTTCTATAACTCCGTCGGCGCAAAGCTGGCTGAGGGTCTGGACGTACTGACCGCCAGCGCAAAGCTGAATGCGCAGATCGCAAAGGTTTCCGGCGTGATCCCGCAGGTGGCTGTTGTTCTGGGGTGTCTGCGGCGGCACCAGCGCACTGAGCGCTGCCAATGCAGATGTCTGCATCATGGCTGAGGCGCAGAGCTGTTCTTCACCGCTCCGTTCACCTCTGCTGCCAAGGGCGACAAGGTGGCCGATGCCGGCACCGCAGCCGCCGCTGCAAAGGCTGGCGTGGCCGCCATTGTGGCACCCACTGCTGAGGAAGCTGCCGAGAAGGCTGCTCACATCGTGGGCCTGCTGCCGGCCAACAACCTGACCGGCCCTGCGATCTTTGAGTTCGAGCAGCCCACTGCTGCTCTGGCTGCCGGTGCAGAGCCTGCAAAGGCTGCTGCTGCCGTGGTCGATAAGGACAGCGCTGTGGAGCTGTATGCAGGCTTTGGCAAGTCTGTTTACACCGCATTTGCCACCGTGGGCGGCAACGCCGTGGGCGTTGTGGCCACCGGCAAGACCCTGTGCCACAACTGCGTGGCCAAGGCTTCCCGCTTTGTGCGCCTGTGCGATGCCTTCAGCGTGCCGGTGATCACCATTGTGGATACCGAGGGCTTTGTGCCCAGCGCGACCGATGACATTGCAGGCGGCATCCGTGAGGCTGCCCGTCTGGCTGCTACCTATGCCGACGCTACCACCGCAAAGGTGGCTGTGCTGGCTGGTAAGGCCGTCGGCCCTGTTTACACCGCTCTGGCTGCTGCCGATCTGCGCATTGCCGTGGCTGGCTGCACCGTCAGCGCACTGGAACCCAGCGCAGCGGTCAGCGTCCTGTACAAGGAAGAGATCGATGCTTCCGACAACATCATTGCAGCCACCAACGCAAAGGCTGCTGCTTACACCGCCGAGGTGTGCAGCGCAGCAAATGCAGTTGCCTGCGGCGCTGCTGACCTGACCTGCGATGCAGCCAATGTGCGTGCAAGCGTTGTTGCCGCACTGGAACTGCTGAGCACCAAGCGTGCTGCCCGCCTGCCCAAGAAGCACGGCAACATGGCTCTGTAATCGTCTGTATAAATCTTTTTTGATACGATTTTGATTTGGAGGATCCTTCCATGAAGTACTACAATATTACCGTCAATGGCGTTGCTTACAGCGTCTCCGTGGAGGAGACTGCCGCTGGTGCTGCTCCGGTTGCTGCTGCAGCTCCTGCCGCACCCGCTGCTCCTAAGGCTGCTCCGGCTCCCGCTGCTGCTCCCAAGGCTGCTGCAGGCGCTGCTGGTGCCGTTGCCGTCAAGGCTCCCATGCCCGGCAACATTCTGGATGTCAAGGTCAAGGCCGGTGCATCCGTGAAGGCTGGCGACGTGCTGGTGATCCTGGAGGCCATGAAGATGGAGAACGAGATCGTTGCTCCGCAGGATGGCACTGTGGCTTCCATCAACGTCAACAAGGGCGACACCGTCAACTCCGGTGACGTTCTGGTTCCATGAACTAAGGGAGAGGTGATAATCATGGCCAAAAAAGCCGATCAAGGTTACTGAGGTCGTCCTGCGCGATGCCCACCAGTCTCTGCTGGCCACCCGCATGACCATGGATGAGATGCGTCCCATCCTGCCGGAAATGGATAAGATCAACTACTTCTCCGTGGAGTGCTGGGGCGGCGCTACGTTCGACAGCTGCATCCGCTTTCTGGACGAAGACCCGTGGGAGCGCCTGCGCATCCTGCGCAAGGAGCTGCCCCACCAGAAGCTGCAGATGCTGTTCCGCGGCCAGAACATGCTGGGCTACCGCCCCTACGCAGACGATGCCGTTGAGTACTTTGTGCAGAAGTCTGTTGCAAACGGCATCGACGTGATCCGTATTTTCGATGCACTGAACGATCCGCGCAACCTGCAGACCGCCATCAAGGCAGCCAACAAGGAAGGCGCTCATGTGCAGGGCTGCATCAGCTACACCCTCAGCCCCGTGCACAACAACGAGTACTTTGCAGCCTACGCCAAGACCCTGGAGGAGATGGGCGCAAACTCCATCTGCATCAAGGATATGGCCGGTCTGCTGACCCCCTATACCTGCTACGATCTGGTGAAGAAGCTGAAGGAGACCGTCAGCATCCCTGTTGATATCCACAGCCACTACACCGCAGGTCTGGCTTCCATGTCCATCCTGAAGGGCATCGAGGCAGGTGCCGACATCATCGATACCGCCATGAGCCCCCTGAGCCTGGGCACCAGCCACATGCCCACCGAGAGTCTGGTCGCTGCCCTGCAGGGCACCGATTACGACACCGGTCTGGATCTGAAGCAGCTGAACGTTGTGCGCGCATACTTTGCAAAGCTGCGCGAGAAGTACATTGCCAACGGCCAGATCAGCCCGAAGAGCCTGGGCGTGGATGCAAACACCCTGCTGTATCAGGTTCCGGGCGGCATGTTCTCCAACATGCTCAAACAGCTGAAGGATGCCCGGCAAGGAAGATAAGCTGGACGAAGTGCTGGCAGAGATCCCCCGCGTCCGCGAGGATGCAGGCTATCCGCCGCTGGTCACCCCCACCAGCCAGATCGTTGGTACGCAGGCTGTGTTCAATGTGATCCTGGGCGAGCGCTACAAGATGGTCACCAAGGAGTTCAAGGGTCTGGTCCACGGTGATTACGGCAAGACTCCCGCTCCCATCAAGCCCGAGTTCACCAAGAAGATCCTGGGCGACGAGCAGCCCATTACCTGCCGCTTTGCTGATACTCTGGCTCCTGAGATGGACAAGCTGAAGGCAGAGGCTGCCAAGTGGGCAACGCAGGAAGAGGATGTGCTGACCTACGCAATGTTCCCGCAGGTGGCACCCAAGTTCTTTGAAAAGCGCAATGCCAAGAAGCAGGGCGTGGACGGCGACCATGTGGACTACACCAATCAGTCTCATCCCGTCTGATTTTTCATAACGGATTCCGGAGCTTCCCGCTTTTGCGGCGGGAGGCTCCTTTTTGTGTTTTGCACCGGATCTGGCCCCAAAAATGGGCGGCGGCTCATTGACATGAAAATCCATCCATTTTATAATGAATCAAAATGGATGCAGCCGACACCCGGGCATCCCCGGAAAAAGAAGAGGTGATCTGCATGAGAAGCATCACGGTACAGCGCCTTGCGGAATTTACAGAGCAGGATTATGAATTTACCTTCGGCATCACCCGGAAGGAATTTGCCCAGATGCTGGAAGCATTGAATGCGGCTTATTGCAAGGAGCACCGGCGCAGGCCGCATTTTACCAAGATCACAATGCAGGATAAGCTGGTGCTGACTTTGCTCTACCGCCGCGAGTACCGCAGCATGGAGAACATTGCGGCAGAATACGGTGTCTCCCGCGATACCATTGCGGACAATATCCACTGGGTGGAGCGCGCACTGCTGAACGCAAATCTGCTGCAGAACAGCGTGACCTGCGTATATAAAACCAACTGAAACAGGCTCTGATACAGGATCGGAAGATTTTGTATCAGAGCTTTTTTGCTTTGCACCGTGTATTGCGGCCGGTTTTGGCGGCGGCACGCAACAGTGCACCTTGAATTTTGGGCCGAAGAATAGTAAAATGAAACTATATGTATCGTAACATGGGTTTGTGTACCCAAAGGCGGATACGTATACCGAAACTTGTAAGCTGAAACACTGAAAATGTAAGAACAGGAGAGCGTTATGATCTTAAGCATGACCGGCTTTGGCCGGGGGACTGCTGTGCGCAATGGCCGTGAGATCACGGTGGAGCTGCGCAGCGTGAATTCCCGCTACTTTGAGTATTCTTCGCGCATCCCGCGCACCTGCAGCTATCTGGACAGCCGCCTGAAAAAGCAGCTCAACGAGCGCATTTCCCGCGGCAAGGTGGAGCTGAGCATGACCGTGCAGAATGTGGACGCTGCCGATACGGTGGTGGCCGTCAACATGGAGCTGGCACGCAGCTACCAGCAGGCCATGCGGGATATTTCGGAACAGCTGGGTGTCAAGAACGATATCTCTGCGGGCGTGCTGACCCGCTTCCCGGATGTGCTCACCACCCGCCACGCGGATGTGGACGAGGAACAGCTGTGGGAAGATGTTTCTGCCGTTACCGCACAGGCGCTGGACCGCTTTGTGGAGATGCGCGCCGCCGAGGGTGCCAAGATGAAGGCAGACGTGGAAAACCGCCTGAACTTCCTCGAGGAGTGCGTGGGCAGGGTGGAGACTTTGAGCGCAGGCCGCGTGGAAGCCTACACCAACCGCCTGTACGAGAAGCTCAAGGTCATTCTGGAGGACCGCGATATCGACGATGCCCGCGTGCTGACTGAGGCCGCTATTTTTGGCGATAAGACCGCTGTGGATGAAGAGACGGTGCGCCTGCGCAGCCACATTGCGCAGTACCGCGATATCCTCAAGCTGGACGAGCCGGTGGGCCGCAAGCTGGACTTTTTGACGCAGGAGCTGAACCGCGAGACCAATACCATCGGCTCCAAGTGTCAGGATCTGGATATCACCCGCATCGTGGTGGATATGAAGGCGGAGATCGAAAAGATCCGCGAACAGATCCAGAATCTGGAGTGATACAGAAAATTCGGAGGGGTTTATGAAGCTCATCAACATCGGGTTTGGCAATATGGTCAGTGCAGGCCGTGTGGTGGCAGTGGTCAGCCCGGATTCCGCCCCGGTCAAGCGCCTTGTAAAGGAAGCGCGGGAGCGCGGAATGCTGATCGATGCATCCTATGGCCGCAGCACCCGTGCAGTGCTTATCATGGACTCCGATCATGTGGTGCTCTCGGCGCTTCAGCCGGAAACGGTGGCCAACCGTGCGGCAGGGCAGGAGGGCAAAACACCAGCAGAGGAGGAACAGACCCATGGCGAACGATAAATATTTGTTTGTGGTCTCCGGCGCGGCCGGTACCGGCAAGGACAGCGTGGTGAAGGCACTGCGCGAAGCACACCCGGAGATCGAAAAGACTGTTTCCGCCACCACCCGCGCACCGCGTCCCGGTGAGCAGGAGGGCGTGGATTATTATTACCGCACCCGGGAGCAGTTCCAGCAGCTGATCGAGAACGATCAGGTGGTGGAGCACAACTTCTACAACGGCAACTACTACGGTACCCTGCGCGAGGAAGTGGACAAGCGCCTTGCAGCCCGGAAGGTGGTCGTTCTGGTCATCGATGTGCACGGCGCAGCGAACATCCGCCGCATGTTCCCGGGCGCGACCACCGTGTTCCTGCTGCCGCCGTCGGTGGAGGAGCTGGAGCGCCGTCTGCGGGGCCGCGGCACCGAGACCGAGGAGAGCATTCAGGAACGTCTTGCCACCGCCCAGAAGGAGCTGGCCCAGCAGGATAAATTCACCCTGAAGCTGGTCAACGACCAGGTCGATACCTGCGCCGATGCACTGTATCAGGCCATCTGCCAGCGCATTGGTGCCGCAGAATAACATTTTGAAGGAGCTGGACGAATGCCCAAAACGGTAGGCGTTGCCGTCAGCAATGCGACCTTCCACTTTGATAAGCTTTATACCTATGCCGTCATGCCGGATCAGCAGAATGCGGTAAAACTTGGCAGCATGGTGCTGGTGCCCTTTGGCCGTGGCAGCCGCGCCCGCATGGGCGTGGTGCTGGCCTGCGATGCCGAACCGGAAAGTGCAAAGCTGAAATATCTTTTCGACGTGGCCCCGGCATCCGCCTGCCTGACCCCGGAACTGCTGCGGCTGGTGCACTTTTTGAAGGAGCGCACCTTCTGCACCTATTACGAAGCGGTCAAGGCGGTCATTCCCTATGGTGCGCAGTACAAGCCGCTGTGGCGGCAGACGGTGTGACGCCGGTGCTGCAAAAGCAGCTCACCCGCCACACCGAGAACTCCTACCGCCTTGTGGGCGGGCTGCCGCCAAAGCCGAAGCCGACGGCCAAGCAATTGGCGACAGTGGCGCTGCTGGGCGGCGGGCCGCGCACCCTGAACGAGCTGGAAGACAAGGGCATCAGCCGTGCCGTGCTGGATAACCTGTGCGCCAAAGGCGTGCTGGAATGCAGCAAGGTGAACAAATCCATCGACCTGTATTCGTCCATCCCGCTGAAAAACGAGCCGATCACCCTCACGCAGGAGCAGCAGGCGGCTTACGATGCTCTGCTGCCAAAGCTGGAAGATGATGCACCCCACTCGGCGCTGCTCTACGGCGTGACCGGCAGCGGCAAGACGCTGGTGTTTTTAAAGCTCATTGCCCGCTGTCTGGAGCAGGGCAGGCGTGCGCTGGTGCTGGTGCCGGAGATCAGCCTGACCCCGCAGATGATCCTGCGGCTCAAGAGCCAGTTTGGCCGCCGGGTGGCGGTGCAGCACTCTGCCCTCAACCACACCGAACGCCTTTTGCAGTGGCAGATGATCCAGGACGGCGGCGCAGACATCGTGGTGGGCACCCGCAGCGCCATCTTTTCGCCGCTGGAAAACATCGGGCTCATCATCATCGATGAGGAGCAGGAGCACACCTACCGCTCGGAATCCGCGCCCCGCTATTCTGCCCACGAGGTGGCCCGGCAGCGCGCGGCGGAAAACGGTGCATTGCTGCTGCTGGCAAGCGCCACCCCCAGCACCGAGAGCTTTTACGCGGCCCAGCATGGCCGCACCCAGCTGGTGCGGCTGACCCAGCGCTACGGCGGCAACCCGCTGCCCACGGTGCAGATCGTGGATATGCGCGCAGAGCTGGCGGCAGGCAACCCGCGGGAGATCAGTTTGTCGCTGGAAGATGCCATCCGCCGCAATCTGGATGCAGGCAAGCAGACCATTTTGCTGCTGAACCGCCGGGGCTACCAGACCATGGCCCAGTGCGAGGACTGCCGCGAGGTGCTCAAGTGCACAAAGTGCAGCGTGCCGATGGTGTACCACAAAGCGGCGCACAAGGTATTGTGCCACTACTGCGGCAGCCAGATGGAACCGCCCACTGTGTGCCCCGCCTGCGGCGGCAAGCTGCAGTACCGGGGCTTCGGCACCCAGAAAGCCGAGGAAGAGCTGGCAAAGCTGTTCCCGGATGCGCGGGTGCTGCGCATGGATCAGGATTCCACTGCCGCAAAGGATGCCCACGAAAAGCTGCTGGCAAGGTTTGCGAACCACGAATATGACATCATGGTGGGCACCCAGATGGTGGCCAAGGGACTGGATTTTGAGGATGTGACCCTTGTGGGCGTGCTGGGCATCGACTCGCTGCTGTTTGCGCAGGGCTTCCGCGCGTATGAGAACGTGTTCAGCCTCATCACGCAGGTGGTGGGCCGCAGCGGACGGGCCAGAGACCCGGGCTTGCCATCATCCAGACCACCGACCCCGATAACCCGGTGCTGAACCTTGCCGCCGCGCAGGACTACGATGCCTTTTTTGAGCAGGAGATCGCCTACCGCAAGCTGGGCCTGTACCCGCCCTTCTGCGGGCTGTGCGTCATTGGCTTTGCAGGCGCAAAGGAGATCGAGGTGGCACGGGCGGCGGCGCGCTTTGCGGCCCTGCTGGGCCAGCAGGCGGCAAAACAGCCGGACCTGCCGCTGCGGGTGCTTGGCCCCACGCCCGGCAGCATTGAAAAGATCAACGACACCTACCGCTACAAACTTACCATCAAGTGCCGCAACGACCGCCGCTTCCGCGATCTCGTGCGCAGCACACTGGAAAGATACGAACAGGAAAAACTTCCGTCCAAGGCACCGTTGCGGTGGACCTGCACTCGGACGGTGACATCTGATTTGGAGGTACCATAAATGGCTATCCGCAATATTGTAAAAGAGGGCGATCCCATCCTGAACAAGGTCTGCCGCCCCGTCACCACCTTTGATGACCGTCTGGCTACCCTGCTGGACGACATGCACGAGACCATGATCGCCGCCGACGGCGTGGGTCTGGCCGGCCCGCAGGTGGGCATGCTGCGCCGTCTGTTCGTGGTGTGGGACACCACCGACGCGCCCGAGGAGATCCCCGAAGATTACGAATATAAGTTCATCGACTTCGTCAACCCGGAAATTCTGGCTGTATCCGAGGAAGAGGAGACCGCCTACGAGGCTGTCTGTCCTTCCCGGGCCACAACGGCGCTGTGACCCGCCCCGCCGCGGTCAAGGTGCGCGCACAGGACCGCCACGGTGAGTGGTTCGAGCTGGAAGCTGAGAATTTGCTGGGCCGCTGCATCCAGCACGAGAACGACCATCTGGACGGCATTACCATCATGCAGTCCAGCGAGTATTTCTATGAGGATACCGAAGAGGGCAAAAAAGCTGCCCGCGAAGCGAAAGGAAACAAGTAATGCGCATTTTGTTCATGGGCACGCCGGATATTGCCGCAGAGTGCCTCAAAGCCCTGTATGCCGCCGGGCATGACATCTGCGCGGTGTACACCCGGCGGGACAAGCCGGTTGGCCGCAAGCAGGTGCTTACCGCACCCCCGGTCAAGGAAGTGGCCCTTGCCCACGGCACGCCGGTGTTCCAGCCCCGCACCCTGCGGGACGGCAGCGAGGACGAGAACATCCGCGCACTGGCCCCGGAACTGATCGTGGTGGTGGCTTACGGCTGCATCCTGCCGAAGTCTGTGCTGGAAGCGCCGAAGTACGGCTGCATCAACCTGCATGTCTCCCTGCTGCCCAAGTACCGCGGCAGCGCCCCGGTGCAGTGGGCCGTGCTGAACGGCGATGCCGAGACAGGCGTTTCCATCATGCAGATGGACGAGGGCCTTGACACCGGCGATGTGCTCTGCTGCGAGAAGATCGCCATTGACCCGGAGGAGACCAGCGGCCAGCTGTTTGATCGCGTGACTGCCGTGGGTGCACGGGTGCTGTGCGAGGTGGTGCCCGCCATCGCCGCCGGAACGCTGAAACCCCAGCCGCAGGATCATGAGAACGCCTGCCTTGCACCTATGCTGAACAAGGAGATGGCAGAGTTCCGCCTGACCGAATCGGCTGCCCACATCCACAACTGGGTGCGCGGCATGAACCCGTGGCCCGGTGCATGGTTCGTCACCTCCGGCGGCAAAAAGCTCAAGGTGATGGAGTGCCGTGCCGTGGAAGCTCACGGCGAAGCGCCCGGCACCGTGCTGGCCACAAAGCCGCTCACGGTGGCTTGCGGTGAGGGGGCCGTCCAGCTGCTGAATGTGGTGCCGGAAGGCAAAAAGCCCATGGACGGCACCGCCTTTGCGGCCGGTCAGCGCCTGAAAACGGGGGATATCCTCTGATGGCGGCGAATCCCCGCGCGGCGGCAGTGGCGGCGCTGGTGCGGCAGGAGCAGGATGGTTTTTCCAACCTTGTTCTGGATGCCGAACTCAAGCGCCAGCAGCTGGAAGGCCGCGATAAAGCTTTTGCCAGCGCCATCTTTTACACGGTGCTGGAACACCGGGGCACGCTGGACTACATCCTGTGCCAGTTCCTGCCCAAGGGCCTTGCCAAGCTGGATGCACCGGTGCGCGAAATATTGCGCGCGGCGCTGGCGCAGGCCCGCTATATGCAGGTGCCGGTGTCCGCTGCGGTGAACGAGGCCGTCAAGCTGACCCGTGCCTTCAAAAAATCCAGCGCATCCGGTCTGGTCAACGCCGTGCTGCGCAAGGCGTGCAGCTACGACCTGAGCACCGCAAGCTTCAAAAACGAAGTGGAGCGGCTCATGGTGCTTGGCTCTGCCGGGCGGGATGTGGCGGAATTTCTGCACAAAAACTACCCGGACGAAGCACTGGATATCCTTACCTACAAGGCCGACGGCGGCATGACCAGCCTGCGGGCGAACCCGCTGAAAGGCAGTGCCGATGAGCTTTGTGCAAAGCTGCTGGCTTCCGGCGCAAAGGAAGCAAAGCGGGGCATTGTGCCCGGCAGTGTGCTGGCCCGCTTCGAGGGCAGCCCGGCGGAAAATGAGCTGTTCCGGCAGGGGTACTTCCATGTGGAAGGGCAGGCCAGCCAGCTGGCGGCGCTCTGCGTGGACGCACAGCCCGGAGAAACAGTCATCGACCTGTGCGCCGCGCCCGGCGGCAAGACCATCCTGCTGGCCGAGCAGATGCACAACACCGGCAGGCTTTACAGCTGCGATGCCGCCGAGAACCGCGTGGGCCTGATCCGCACGGCAGTGCAGCGCATGGGACTTGCCAATGTGGAAGCCCTGTGCAACGATGCCACAAAGGTGAACCCGGCCCTGCCGCAGGCCGACCGCATTTTAGCGGGTGTGCCCTGCAGCGGCTTGGCATTCTGGCAAAAAAGCCGGATCTGCGCTACAAAAAGCTGGAACCGGCCCGCGAAGCTGAATTATTGGCCACGCAGTCGGCCATCCTCGATACGGCGGCACAGCTGCTGAAAGCGGGCGGCAGGCTGGTGTACTCCACCTGCACCATCGACCGGCAGAAAACCAGCAGCAGATCGCGGCATTTCTGGCCCGCCACCCGGAGTTTACGGTGGTGGAGCCTGCCGCAGCGCTGCCCGCCGGGATGACGGCAGGGGAGCACGGCGCGCTTTCGGTGCCCACCCGTACCGGCATGGACGGTTTTTTCCTGTGCGCCATGCAGAAAAAACGGGGGAAAAGCTGCAATGAAACAGGTGGCTTGTTCGTAAAAAACAATAGGAGAACACAATGGAACAAAAAACGCTGTATCTCTTCCTTTACGCTGGCAGAGCTGACCGCTGAACTGAAAGCGATGGGTCAGCCGGGCTTCCGGGCAAAGCAGATCTTCCACTGGGTGCACCAGAAGCTGGTCACCGAGTTTTCTGCCATGACCGACCAGCCCAAGACCCTGCTGGCAAAGCTGGAAGAAAGCTTCTACATTGCCGCGCCCAAGATCGAGCGCAGGCAGGAAGCAAAGGACGGCACGGTAAAATATCTGCTGCGCATGGCGGACGGCAACTGCATCGAGACCGTCGTGATGCGCTACCACTACGGCAACACGGTGTGTGTGTCCACGCAGGTGGGCTGCCGCATGGGCTGCCGCTTCTGCGCGTCCACCCAGGCGGGCCGCGTGCGCGATCTGGAAGCAGGCGAGATCTGCTCTGAGATCTACACCGCCCAGAAGGATATCGGGGAGCGCATTTCCCACATCGTGCTCATGGGCATTGGCGAACCGCTGGATAACTTTGACGAAGTGATGAAGTTTCTGGAGAACATCACCTCGCCCGAGGGCGTGAACATCGGGATGCGCAACATCAGCCTTTCTACCTGCGGCTGGTGCCCAAGATCGACCAGCTGGCCGAGAAAAAGCTGCAGCTGACCCTCTCGGTGTCGCTGCATGCACCCAACAATGAAATTCGCAGCGGCATGATGCCGGTGAACGATGCCTATCCCGTGGAAGTGCTGATGCAGGCCGTGCGGCGCTATCAGGATACCACCGGCCGCCGCGTGAGCTTTGAATATTCCATGGTGCGCGGTGTCAATGATTCCGATGCCTGCGCCAAACAGCTGGCAAACCTGATCCGGGGCATGGGTGCCCATGTGAACCTGATCCCCATCAACCCGGTGGACGGCAGCCCGTACTCGGCCACCGATGCAGCCAACGTGCACCGCTTCCAGCAGAAGCTGGAGAGCCTTGGCGTGAACGCTACGGTGCGCCGCCGCCTTGGCAGCGAGATCAGCGCCGCATGCGGCCAGCTGCGCCGTGACGAAATGAACGGGAAAGCGTAAATATTAAAGGGAGAAGCCTATGAAACTTGCAGGAAAAACGGATGTCGGCAGGGTCCGGCAGGATAATCAGGACGATTATCGCGCAGGAGAACTGCCCGGCGATGCCGCATGGCTGCTGGTATGCGACGGCATGGGCGGTGCACGCGGCGGCAGGGAAGCCAGCCAGAGCGCGTGCGATGTGATCGAGCGCTGCTTTCAGGAGCAGTATGCTTCCAAGTGCCTGCCCGGCGAAGAGGAGACTTTTTTGAAAAAGAGCCTGCTCAGCGCCAACCGCTTTGTGTTCCAGAAGGCCCTGCGTGAGGAATCGCTGGCGGGCATGGGCACCACGGCTGTGTGCGCACTGGTGCGCGGCGGCAAGGTGTTCCTGTGTCATGCAGGCGACTCGCGGGCGTACCTGTACCGGGACGGCAGGCTTGCCCAGCTCACCCACGACCACTCCTATGTGCAGGAGCTGGTGGACTGCGGCACCATTACCGTGGAGGAAGCCGAGCACCACCCTCAGAAGAACATCATCACCAAGGCGCTGGGCGTGGACTACCGGCTGGACTCGGAGTTCACCACCGCACCGCTGCAGAAAGGGGATATCCTGCTGCTGTGCTCGGACGGCCTGACCAATGCCGTGCCCAGAGAACAGCTGGAACAGCTGCTGCGCACCGGCAGGTTCTACGACCTGCCGGACCTTCTGATCCGCACGGCCAACGAGAACGGCGGCCCGGATAACATCACCGCGCTGCTGCTGTGTGTGGAGGAGGTGCGCTGATGGACAACCTGATCGGCAAAAAGCTGGACGGCCTGTATGAGGTGCGGGAGCTGATCGGTTCCGGCGGCATGGCAAACGTCTACAAGGCGGTCATGCTGGGGCACAACGGCCCGGTGCCTGCCGGTACCGTGGTGGCGGTAAAGGTGCTGCGGCAGGAGTATATGCACGACCCGGACCTTGTGCGCCGCTTTAAAAATGAATCCAAGGCCATCTCGCTGCTGAACCACCCCAACATCGTAAAAGTGTACGATGTATCGGTGAATGATGATCTGCAGTATATCGTGATGGAATATGTGGACGGCATGACATTGCGCGAGTACCTTAACCAGCGCGGCGGCAGGCTGACCAACCGGGAGACCGTGCACTTCATCTCCCAGATCTTAAAGGCGCTGGAACATGCCCACGCCAACGGTGTGGTGCACCGGGACATCAAGCCCCAGAACATCATGCTTCTGGACAACGGCCAGCTGCGCATGATGGATTTTGGCATTGCGCGCATCTCCCGTGCCGAGAACCAGCTGCTGAGCGGCAAGGCCATGGGCAGCGTGCACTATATCAGCCCGGAGCAGGCCAAGGGCGATGAGACCGACTGCACCAGCGATATCTACTCGGTGGGCGTGATGATGTACGAGATGCTCAGCGGTCATCTGCCCTTTGATGCAGACGACATGGTGGAAGTTGCCATCAAGCAGATCTCCGATAAGCCGAAGTCTTTGCACGAGATCGCGCCGGAGGTGCCGAATGCACTGGTGGAGATCACCGAAAAGGCCATGGCAAAGCTGCCGCAGAACCGCTACGCATCCGCCCGCGAAATGCTGGATGCGCTGGACACCTACGTGCACAACCCCTCCGTGATGTTCGAGTACAAGTATATTACAGAAGATGCTCCCGAAAAGGTGGTGAAACGTACCATGAACCAGAACCGTGCAAACCGTCAGGCCGAAAAGCCTGCGCCCCGCGGCAAAAAGGCCGCACCGCGCAAGAAAAAGCGCACCATCTTCCTGCCGGCACTGTTCGGCATTACCATTGCATTTGCACTGGCGTGCCTTGCGCTGTGCTGGATGATCCTGAACGATTCCTCCAACCTGATGAACAACAAGGCCGATATCACGCTGGGCGATTATATCGGTATGACGCAGGACGAGGCTGCTGCCACCGAGCAGGTGGTCTCCGGCCAGATCAGCGTTACCTGGGAGCAGGAGTACAACAGTAACTATGCGGCGGGCTATATCTATAAGCAGTCGCCGGTGTCCGGCCGCACGGTGCGCGAGGGCCAGAATGTGACCCTGACTGTGAGCCTTGGCACCCAGTACGTTACCGTGCCGGACCTGACCAACTATGTGCAGGCCGATGCAGAGCAGCAGCTCAAGGAGCTGGGTGTCTCGGTGCTGGTAACGCAGGCTGTGGATACCTCTGTGGCATCCGGCGCGGTGATCCGCACCGACCCGGCGGCGGGCAGTCAGGTGGCTGCAGGCAGCACTGTGGTGATGTATATCAGCCGCCCGCAGGTGGCAACCACCACCAAGGTGCCCTCGCTGACCGGCATGAGCACCGCTGATGCCCGCACCCTGCTGGTGCAGAACCATCTGGGCCTTGGCAGCCAGACCGAGCAGTACAGCGACCAGCCGGTGGGCACTGTCATCAGTCAGAACCCGGCGGCAGGCTCTACCACAAAGCTGAACGGCCGCGTGAACATTGTGGTAAGCGCAGGGCCGGAGCCTGCACCGGAACCGGAAGCACCCAGCGACAGCACCACCGGCGGCGACTGGTGGAGCGGCCTGTTTGGCAGCAGCTCCTCTTCTTCCAGCACCGAGACCGGCACCGAACAGGGCACAGCGGGCAGCGGCGACCCTTCGCAGAAACCGCTGACCGACTGGTGGTCCTCGCTGCTGAGCTGACGGAGGCGTGCATGAAGGGATATATCACAAAGGGCATCGGCGGCTTTTACTATGTGAAACGCGGAGGGCATTGTGGAGTGCAAGCCCCGCGGCATTTTCCGCAAACAGAAGATCACGCCGGTGGCGGGCGATGAGGTGACGCTGGAGACCGAGAACGGTGCAGCCGTCATTGCCGAGATCGCACCGCGCAAAAATGTGTTCGTGCGGCCTCCGATGGCAAATCTGGATGTGCTGTTCCTTGTGGCCAGCACCACCCAGCCCACGCCCAGCACGCTGGTGCTGGATAAGCTTGCCGCCATTGCGGTGGACAAGGGCGTGCAGCCGGTGATCGTGTGCACCAAGGGCGACTTGGCCGAGGCGGAATTCCTGCGTAAGGCCTACGAAAAATCGACCCTGCCGTTCATCCGCATCGATTACGAGACCGGCGGCGGGCTGGACGAGGTGAAGCAGTGGATCAGCGGCAGGCTGTGTGCGTTCTGCGGCAACTCCGGCGTGGGAAAATCCACCCTTTTGAACCATCTGCTGCCGGAAGCAGAGCGCGAGACCAGTGCCATCAGCCAGAAGCTGGGCCGCGGCCGCCACACCACCCGTGAGGTGACGATCTTTGAAGCCTTTGGCGGGCGCATTGCGGATACGCCGGGCTTTGCCAGTCTGGAAGCGAACCGCGCCGGGTTCATCCCCAAGGAAAATCTGGAGCATGCGTTCCCGGAGTTCGGGCCTTATCTGGGCCAGTGCCAGTTCACCGGCTGCTCCCACCGCAGCGAAAAAAGGCTGTGCCGTGCGCGCCGCACTGGCCGAGGGCAGACTCTCCCAGACCCGGTACGACAGCTACTGCGCCATGTACGAGGAAGTTAAGGACGTGAAGGATTGGCAGCGCCCGAAAGTATAAAGGATAAGGAAGAGATTCATGTCACGCTGTGTGATCATTTCGGCCTGCCCGGTTTCTCCGGAGCTGGCAGAGGCCCTGCGGCCGGACGACTTTATCATTGCCTGTGATGCAGGCTACCGCAACTGCGCACCTCTGGGGCGCAGACCCAACATCATCGTGGGCGACTTTGACACCGCCCCCTGCCCGGAACAGCAGGACGACGATATCATCGTGCTGCCCCATGTGAAGGACGATACCGACACCGAGTATGCCGCAAAGCTGGTCTCGGAAAAGGGCTTTGACGAGGTGCTGCTGCTGGGCGGCCTTGGCGGCAGACGGGTGGAGCACACCCTTGCAAACCTGTGCACCGGCCTTGGGCTGGAACAGCGCGGTGTGCGCACCACCCTGCTGGATGAGCGCAGCCGCATCACCTACGTGATGCCCGGCGAGACCCGCCGCTACCCGAAGGAGAAGTACTTTTTCTTCTCGGCCTCCCGATGGAGGGCAGGGCGCAGGGCGTGTGCGAGCGCGGCTCCTACTATGAGCTGACCGATGCGGAGCTGACCGCCAGCTACCCGCTGGGCGTCAGCAACGAGTACGCTGCCGGGTCGGACTGCATCACCATCTCCACCCGCAGCGGTGCGCTGGTGGTGGTGGAGACCATCGCAGACTGAGCGCTGCTGCCCTTGCCGAACGTCCGGCCCTGCCTGCATAGGATGGGCCAGAAAACGGAAAGGCGGGGAGCATATGCAGGTAGTTGTGATCCGAAGCCCCAAGGCGCTGCGCGGCATTCTGCGCAGACTGTTCGGCATTCAAAAACAGTAAAAAAAAGATCCCCTCGCTGCTGGTCGGCGGGGGGATCTTGCTTCATAATACTCCTTTTTATTGCGTCAGGGCGTTGTAACAGGCATCGAACGCCTGCATAAAAATCAGTGATCTCCTGTTCCGTGGTCAGGTGGCTCAGGCTGATGCGCCACGAGGACAGCGCGTTGCGCCGGTCATGGCTCACGGCAAACACGCGCGGGAGGGCAGGCCGTCCGAAGAGCAGGCCGATTTGACCGAGACGCATACGCCCTTGGCATCCAGCTCCCGCTGGAACACGGTGCCCTTCACGTTCTGTACGCTCAGGTTTAAAATCTGCGGCACGGCGGTGTCCGGGCTGTTGATGCGCACCTTGGGGTATTGGGCAAGCCCGGTGCGCAGGCGGGCGTTCAGGGCGCGGATGTGCTCCACCCGGGCGGGCAGCTCGCTCACTGCCTTTTCCAGCGCCAGCGCCAGCGAACAGGCCAGCGCCACGGTGGGGGTGCCGCTGCGGTAGATGGTGGTGCTCTCGCCGCCATGGATGAGCGGCTCCAGCGCAAGGCCGCGCCGCTTGACCAGCACACCGATGCCGTTCAGCCCGTAGAACTTGTGGGCGGTCAGGCTCATGGTGTCGATGCCCGCAAAGCTGACCGGCAGCTTGCCCACGGCCTGTGTGGCATCCACATGGAAGTGGCAGTGGGGGCAGGCCTTCAACATTTCCGCGATCTCGGCCACCGGCTGCACCACGCCCAGCTCACTGTCCACGGCAGTGACGGCCACCAGAATGGTGTCCGGGCGCAGCAGTTCTTTCAGGTGGGCAAGGTCCACCGTGCCGTCCTGCCGGATGTCCACAAGGTCGATCTCGTATCCCTGCTCCTGCAGGGCGGTCAGGCTGCCGCTCACCGAGGAGTGCTCCAGCGGGGTGGAAATGATGTGTCTGCCATGGTGGCGCTCCAGCCGGGCGATGCTCTTGATGGCAAAGTTGTTGGCCTCGCTGGCACCGGATGTATAGATGATCTCGGCGGGCTGCACATTCAGACTGCGGGCAATGCTCTGGGTGGCGGCATCGATGGCGGCCTTTGCAGCAGTGCCTGCTGCATGGCGGGAATTTGCATTGCCCGGGCAATTGCGCTCCACCTCGCAAAAGCGCTGTAAAACCGCTTCGTCTACCGGGGTATTGGCGGAATAATCCAGATAGATCATAAACTCTCCTGATAATTCTCTTATAATACAGATTACAATGGTAGGCTATATTATAGTGCGCTTTGGGCCGGATTGCAAGAGAAGCGGCGCAAACTTCCGGGCTGGAAATACAGGAGAATTAAGCAAAATGGTTGCACGGCGGCAAAAAAGTCTGCTATAATCTCTTGAAGGACTGCCCGCTGCGGCCTTTTGCGGGGCTTTTGGCGGCGGTTTGGAAAGAGCCTGAATGAAAGGGGGAGCGCACCATGCTGCACAAGAATCATCGACTGCGCTGTATTGCACTTCTCATTTCCGGGCGGAATCATTGTTCCCAAATTTCAAGGGCATTGCCGTTTTGCTGACGGCGGTGCCTCTTTTTTTGGGGCTGCGAGTTCTGTAGGAGGCAGAAAAACTTCATGAGCGAAAAGATCGATTACTCCAAAGGCATTTACGACGCGCGCCAGCTGGGCGCAGGCCGCATGTTCATTCTGGGCGTGCAGCACATGTTTGCCATGTTTGGTGCAACGGTGCTGGTGCCGCTGCTCACCGGCCTGAGCGTTTCCACCACCCTGCTGTGCGCAGGTCTGGGCACCCTGCTGTTCCACCTCATTACCAAAAAGAAGGTGCCTGCATTCCTCGGCTCCTCCTTTGCGTATCTGGGCGGCTTCTCCATCGTGGCCCCCATGCTGGCAGATGCAGACGGCAACCTGACCGTTGCCAACACCAAGATGCTGCCCTACGCCTGCGCCGCCGTCGCATTTTCCGGTCTGGTGTATCTGGTGGCCAGCCTGCTGATCTCCACCTTCGGCATCCGCCGCATCATGCGGTTCTTCCCGCCGGTGGTTACTGGCCCCATTATCATTTCCATCGGCCTGATCCTGGCCCCCTCTGCTATCAAAAACTGCCAGTCCAACTGGATCCTGGCCTTTGTGGCACTGGGTGTCGTGATCGTGTGCAACATCTGGGGCAAGGGTATGGTCAAGATCCTGCCCATCCTCATCGGCGTGCTGGTGTCCTATGCAGTGGCACTGGTGACCGGTGCAGTGGACTTCCAGCGCATTTCTGAGGCTGCATGGGTGGGCATCCCTCTGCACAAGGAGGCCATGGGCCTGTTTGCCATCGACGGCAGCCCGGAGTTCATCAGCGCACTGTTCACCATCATCCCCATTGCATTGGCAACCATGATGGAGCATGTGGGCGATATCGCCGCCATCAGCGCAACCGTGGGCCACAACTATATCAACGACCCCCGGCCTGAACCGCACCCTGCTGGGCGACGGCCTTGCAACCACCATGCCGGCCTGCTGGGCGGCCCGGCCAATACCACCTACGGCGAGAACACCGGCGTGCTGGCTCTGAGCAAGATCTACG
>ENA-OQCD01000027-OQCD01000027.1-human-gut-metagenome-genome-assembly--contig:-NODE-27-length-30092-cov-4.237477_pt1 | contig 30092 bp, 36 predicted proteins | sample MGYA00242755_ERZ504571 | MGnify/ENA primary metagenome ERZ504571 (study PRJEB26092, sample SAMD00036274) | human gut metagenome | host: Homo sapiens | study: EMG produced TPA metagenomics assembly of...
CCGTGTCCGTGGACTGCCCGGAGGATTTGACCGTTTCCCATGACAGCAAGTGGACATCGGAAGCCCTCTTTAACCTGCTGGACAATGCGGTGAAGTACACCCCGGCAGGCGGGAAAATCGCTGTGTCTGTGGTGCTGTGGGAAATGTATGTGGAAATCAAAGTGACCGACACTGGCAAGGGCATTTCCGAAAGCAATCAGGCCACTATCTTCCAGCGCTTCTATCGTGAGGAAGAAGTACACGAACAGCAGGGTGTGGGCATTGGCCTGTATCTGGCCCGCGAGATCGTAACGCGGCAGGGTGGCTATATCAAAGTGGTTTCGGAGCCGGGCAAGGGTTCGGAATTTTCCATTATGCTTCCCTTGCGTTGAGAGAAACTTTCTGCTTCGGGTCAAGTTGGCCCGAAGCGCAGAGATAAAATGAAATGTCCGAGCGTTGTAACATTTCACCTCAATTTTCAATGAATTTTTTTAGCCGCTGTAACATTTCGCGGACATTTGGGTTTTACAATACACTTATCAACAGGTAGGAAGCCTTGAAAGGAGTTTTGAATATGAGCGTTTTACAGACGATTGACCTGAAAAAGTATTACGGTACAGAACCGAACATTACCCGCGCCCTTGACGGCGTAAATTTCTCCGTGGAGGACGGCGAGTTTGTGGCTGTTGTGGGAACCTCTGGTAGCGGCAAGTCCACCCTGCTTCACATGATGGGCGGGTTGGACACTCCCACCAGCGGAACCGTGATTGTCCGAGGCGAAGAACTGGCAAAGAAGAACGACGAGCAGCTTACCATCTTTCGCCGCCGCAACATCGGCTTTATCTTCCAGAACTATAACCTTGTTCCCATCCTGAATGTGTATGAGAACATTGTCCTGCCGGTGGAGTTGGACGGGGACACGGTGGATCAGAAGTTTTTTGGACGAAATTGTTCACCTACTGGGGCTGGAAGATAAACTGAAAAATATGCCGAACAATCTATCCGGCGGACAGCAGCAGCGTGTGGCTATCGCCCGCGCCTTGATTACCAAACCGGCTATCGTGCTGGCGGACGAACCGACCGGCAATCTTGACAGCAAGACCAGCACTGAGGTGCTGGGGCTTATCAAGCGCACCAGTGCGGAGTTCCGGCAAACCGTTGTGATGATTACCCACAACAACGATATTGCCCGTCTTGCAGATCGGATTGTCCGCATTGAGGACGGCAAAATTGTGGAATAAGTAGGGGGTGGCAGACTATGACATGGCCTTTTGAAAATGATACCAGTAACATTGAAAAGAAACTGGCAAAGCGCAGTTTGCACCATGAACGGCAGCGTAATTTATTTGCAATCATTGCTCTTGTGCTAACTGCATTTATGATAACTGCGACATTCAGTATTGGTTTTAGTTACTTTGAAACCTACCAAATGCAACAAATTCGGTTAATGGGAACTACCGCTGATGTCGGAATCACAAACGTAACAGAAAATCAGTTGGTTGACATTTCAAAATCAAACCTTGTCCTTGACGTAGGTATACAGCAGCGTTTAGGCAGTGTTGATACAGAGCAACTGCAAAATGCGAGATTAGGTATAGTTTGGATAGATGATACCGAGTGGGAACACCACCGTCTTCCTACTATATCAGGTGTTGTAGGAAATTACCCATCAAGTAAAAACGAAATTATGCTACCTACATGGGTGCTTGAACAGATGGGCATTTCTGATCCGCAAATAGGGATGGAGATTGTGTTGTCGTACCAAATTGGCGATAGCTATAATTATGTCTCAGACACCTTTTTGCTGTCGGGCTACTATACGGACTACATTCCAATGCGCACAAATAATCGTGGTTATGTTTATGTTTCATCCGCTTTTAAGGATAGCTTAAATGTATCACTGGATAATAGTGTTACGGCAATGATCCGTTTTCAAGGCAATGATAATGCTGACAAAAACTGTGAAAGATTGCGGCGTGAGATTGACTTTACAGAAGGGCAAACATTTGAAATTGCACCATTAGAACAGGCAAATGGTGGAACTATTATTTTAGCTGTAATAATTTTAGCAGTTTTTATATCCTTTAGCGGCTATCTGCTGATTTATAATATTCTTTATGTCTCTGTCGTAAAAGATGTGCAATTCTATGGCCGTCTTAAAACGATTGGAACGACCCAAAGGCAGATAAAGAGAATTATCTATAAGCAGGCAATCAGAATCTCTTGTATTGGTATTCCGATTGGTCTGTTACTTGGTGCGGCTGTTTCCTTTGGCATTGTTCCTTACTTCCTGAATATGATGTATTCAACAAATTCTGATGTGGGAACAAAAGTATCTTTTTCGCCGTTTATTTTCATAGGAGCGGCCATATTTACGTTCATTACCGTTATGATTGCAAGCATGAAGCCCGCCAAAATTGCCGGAAGTGTTTCACCAATAGCAGCACTCCAATATACAGCAGCCAGCACAAAGAGCAGCGCCAGAAATTGTAGCAAAATGAAGTTGTCCAGAATGGCATGGAACAATGTCTTTCGTAATGCTAAGAGTACAACCCTTGTTTTTGCATCGCTTTTTTTCGGCCTTTCCTTGTTCCTTGTCGTCACAGGGCTATTACATGGTTTAAGCCCGGAGAATTATGTGAGCCAATGGGGAGTAAGCGATTTTGCACTCACATATAGTATCCACGAAAGAGAAGATTTAATTTCCAGCGAAATGGTTTCAGAGATTGGTCAGCTTGACGGCATTGAGAATTTGAGGTTGACCTATGCACCTTATCCTCAAGTAGCAGCAGATGTTGTATATGACGATGCTGTATTTCACGAGTTTCTTGCGTCATTAGACGGAGTAAACGGCATTGATTTTTCTGATCCGGCAAAATTAGAAAATTATCAGCAAAACTTTTTTTAGCGGGGTTTTTGGAATTGACAGTGCATATTTGGAAGAAATCAATAAAACCTTAAACTTGCCTATTGACACGTCTGCCTTTGAACAAGGAAAGGTTGTGCTGCTGTCCAAAACAGTAGAAGGCCTTATTCAGCCAGGGCAGGAAATAACAATCCAGACGCAGAACGGACAGCATTCCTTTATTGTAGCGAACGGTTATTTGAATGAAGGGTTTCGAGCAGGAGGAGGCAATGAGAGAGGGACGGCTCCTGATTTGTATATTAGTCAAACAGCTTTGAAAGAACTCTTTCCGCAATATAGAGTGTTCCGCGTGGCCTTTGATACGGATGGTCAACATGACGAAAGTATACTGCAAGAATTAAAGCAAATCACCGCATCACAAGCTAACATTGATATTATATCCCGATATGAACGGCGAGAAGAAATGCAGGAATATCTCATTACAGCAAAGGTTTTAGGAACAGGGTTGTCCGTGATCCTGCTGCTTGTTGGTGTCATGAACTTTGTCAATACAATGGTTGTCAATGTAAATACTCGGCGCTATGAATTAGCTGTTCTTGAAAGCATTGGAATGACAAAGCGACAAATCAAACGAATGCTATTTATGGAAGGTTTCTATTATTGGGGCGTTTCCCTTTCCCTTGCTGTCACCATTGGAACAGCAATCTTCATCTTGCTATATATGATTTTTAGTAAAGTGGCCTATTATGCTGTTTTCTCCTATCCATTTATCCCACTGGTGCTGGTGTCTGGACTGGTGTTGCTAATCTGCCTTATTGTGCCTATATGGGTCTACAAAACTGACGTTAACCTTCCAGTTGTGGAGCGATTGCGGTTGACAGAGTGAGTTTAATCAAATAGCAAAACATCCTTAGATCAATCATATCGAAGCGGAGCAGATTTTAGCTGCTCCGCTTCTTTTAGTATTTTTCAAAAAATTCTTTTGAAATGTCCGAGCTTTGTAACAATTCAGCCTGTTTTTCTGTCGAAATCAAAGGCACCTCGGACATTTATAGTTCTTCCAAAAGTTTGATGATAATATTACCATTCATGGAAGAAGCAATCTGTTATTACAATAATGCGAAATTGACGATAGTGCCATCATTAAATTGGGCTTCCACCCGGTTGGTGTCCATGTTGTAGCGGCAGGAAAGCGCTTTTTGAGAGTGATTATGGTCGAAATACTGATTTCGTTTCATTTGAATTGCTCCTTAAATGATTTTTGGATTTGATTTTCAACGAGATGAGGTCTCTTTTTCCTTTCTCTTAAGTCACCCAACCGCACTGTCCTGCATCGGTTGCACAGATCAGACTCTCCACATCTTTCCGCTGCATGAGCTTTTTCAGGATTCCGAACTGCTTTTTTCGTGCTGGCGGACACCTGATACTGCCAATGTTCCGGCAAAATCGGAAGATCATCATACTTCCACTTTGCATACTTTTCATCATAGGCTTCCGGCTGGGAAAGTTCCACCAGATGCCCCACACACCAACTGACAAGGTAGCCATTGCCCTCCATATAACCGTCCCCGCGCTGATCTGCCCCGATCACTTTCGAGAGACTCATGGCAACCGAGGGCTTTTCCGCTAATACAGCTTCATTCGATACTGCTCCTTTCGCAAAATTAGCAGCCAGGCACCGAAGCGCATGACTGCTATGTAAGGAACGGTATTCTGTTTTAGGTCTACAAACTGGGCCTTTTATGATCTTGCCACAGCTTATCAGTCTATGCACGTCAACTGTTGAAACCGCCGTGTACCGAACGGTACGCACGGTGGTGTGAGAGGACGGCGGTTAGTCACCGCCTCCTACTCGCTTGTGCCCATGTTTCGGCCCTCCACATCATCACTCCGCGCATGCGTTGTGCCTCGCCGCAACGCATTCTGCCCCTCGCTGACTCATCGCCAGGCATCGCTGATGGTGTTCGTCTGCCCATCCTCACTTCTGCAGTATCTGCTTTTCGTTCTCCTGCACACGCCGCTCGAGCGCTGTATACTGCCGGAGCTCGTCCTCGGTAAATCCCCGGAACTTCGCCTGCTCGTAGTCACGCTCCGCGGCCGCGATATCCTGCAGCACCGCATCCGACGCCGGCAGCAGCTCGAGACGAATATTCCGCGGCTCGCGTTTTTTCTTCGTCATTCCGTTCGCGTCTGCATCCTGTGCCTCGCCACGCTTTCCGAAAAGACCGGTCGCTCGGCTATTTCCGCCGCTTCACGTCGTTTCCTCGGCACGTCGACCACTTCGAGCATCCCGCGTGAGACCAGCTTCTGCAGCGCGGCGCGCAGATCCCCGCGGCTCATATGCATCAGCTCCGCGAGATCCTTCCGGCTCAGCGCCTTTCCGGCATCCTTTCGATCAGTCGCCTCCACGGCATCTTCCCGCGCAGGCATCTGCGCTTCAGCCCCTCGAGTGAGCGCCTTTCCCGCGTCCTTCCGATACAGCAGCAGCGACAGCTCCGCCAGCGTCATATCATACTTCAGCGCCACCGACTCGAGATAGCGCTCGAGCAGCTTCCGGTCGCGGTACTTCTCCACGATGATCCCATCCTCCGAAATCACCTCCTGCAGCGCCTGGCTCCGCTCCTCACCGAGCTTCTGCGTCCCCGGAATCGTCGCCGGGAACACGAAACCATCCTTCGCCGCATCCACTAGAAAATGATAGACCTGCAGCCGCTTCCGCTCATACGCATCCTCATCCAGCACATGCTTGAAGAAGTCGTTGTAGCACTCGAACATCGCGAGTTTCATCTCCACCGTCCGCGCGAAGCTGATCTTCTGATTCACCAGCGAACCCTTCGTCTTCACATAATAGTAGACCGGCGTCCGCAGCGCATAGAACGTCGTCGCATAGCGCACATACTCGAGATTAAACAGAAAATCCTCGCACCAGCTGAGCTTCGCATCCATCCGGATCCCGTGCGCCTCCACAAGCGAGCGCCGGTACAGCTTATTCCACAGCACCCCATAGTAGTAGTCCGCCGGGTTCTCCATCATGAAGCCAACGAACGCTTCACGCCCGATCACCTGGTCCGCGTCGATATCCCCCTTCCGCGACACCATCTCTCCGACGACACGATAGAAATCCGCGATCACCATGTCGCAGCCCGTCTCCTCGGCCGCCCGCACCATCAGCTTCGTCGCATCCGCCGTCAGCCAGTCATCACTGTCCACGAACTGCAGAAAACGTACCCCCGCGCCCGCGCGATCGCCTGGTTTTCGCGTATCCGACACCCCCCGTATTCTCCTTATGCACGACCACCACGCGCGCATCCGCCCGCGCATATCCGTCGCAGATCTCCCCCGGACCGATCCTTACTTCCATCATCCATGAGGATCAGCTCGAAATCCCGAAAACTCCTGATTCAGAATACTGTCCACACAGCGCGCGAGACTCTTCTCCGCGTTATACACCGGCACGATGATACTGACCTTCGGCTCCATAGGCACCTCCATCAAAAAACTACTTCTAGTTGTACCATAAAACCCTCCCGTTGACACTCGTATATTTCTGCTCACTTTTCCCGGGCCAATGTCTCGGCCCTCCGCCTGCTCACTCCGCGCCCACGCGTCCGCACCCTCCACCTTCTCACGTCGCGTCCACCCATTCGCACTCGTTGCCTTTATCGCGCCCATGCCTCCGCCCACTACCTCCTCACGTCGCATCGAAGCACCAATCCCTCATGAAAATGTCATATTACAGCATAAATTCGCTCATGAAAGTGTAATGAAGCACGGATTATTTCCCTCATGAAAGTGGCAAAATACTGAAAAGAAACGCTCATAAAAAGTGGCAGAGCACGGAAATCTGAGAGGAAAAAGAAGGTGCCATGGTGTTAAATTATTCTTATGATATTTCCGCTTCCTGATGATTTTTTTGAATTATCTTAACTTTAATATCGAAACTTAACTTAAAACAAGTTATAATACAAAAATAGAGTTAAATAGAAGGAGAACATATGGAATATCTCTATAAAAGTTCTGGGAATTAAAGCGACAGTTCAGCGCGCAGAGTTTGACCATCTGCCCAATTATATAGCTGTAAGGTATCGTTTACAGAAGGTATCCATGGATGGACAGAAAGTGATTTTTCTTTATCCAAAGACAGAGTTGGAGCAGATCAAAGACCTGAAGGCTCAGCTCAAATCCACCGGCGACGCCATCCTCGCAGAGTGCGCCGTCAAGGACCACATCTGGGGCATCGGCTTATCGATGAAGGACCCAGATCGACTCGACGTGAAAAAAGTGGCACGGAACGAACCTGCTGGGGTATGCACTCATGATCGTACGAGAACGGGTGTGAAGGGCGAAAAATCCAGATACCAATATAAAATACGTATTTGATGATTTATAGATATGAATAAATGCAGATCAAAATGCGCAGAATATGAGCACTTATAGACATTTAATCAACACTATATGAAAATATGCCTATTATTTTTGAGAGATGCTGGATGGTAAAATTCCGAGTTGTTGAGCTGTTCTTACTTTCTATTTTATCAGATATCGCCTACAGAGTCCATAGCTTCATAGCTCAAAACAGTTCACCCACCAACCATTTGGCTATGTAAAGGGGACGGCTTTTCAGCCGCCCCACCGGTCAACGCTGCGTTAATCAGACAGGTTCATCTTCCGATTCCGCTTCATAATCCTCGTTGACATCCACTTCTTCGTCCTCGTCACCATCATCCTCCGGCAGCTGGAGCGTATCTTCATCCTCATCGTGATAATCCGCATCCGGGTCCGGCTGATTTTTTCTTGGACGCAGGCTTTACGCCCTTCATCTTGATATAGAGATAACCGCCGACACCGGCTGCACCGATCACAAACAGAAGCAGCATAATCATCGGAAGCGGAGACGATTTCTTCTGCTCGCTCTCTGTTTTCTGCTCTTCCGGTGCCGGTTCCGTCTCCTGCGGCTTTTCGGTTTCCGCAGGTTCCGTGACTTCCGGCTCCTTCTCCCGATACTTGGCAGCTTCCTCTTCATCCATCAGCGCAAGCAGATCGGCCTCGTCCACCATGTTCAGGAAATGCACATTCTGGTTGCCGTCTTTATCGCGGTCGATGATCAGATAAAAGGTGTTGCCCGCCTTTGTCACCAGCGTAATGAACTGCTGGCTGGATTTATCTTCTTCCTCACCGATATCGTCCACCAGCGTCATATTTCCTTCCGGAGTCAAAGCTGCACTGGATTTCGTCTCATCCTCGTATGACATTCCACTCTGCATCAGATCCAGAAACAGCTTCAGCGCATCTTCACTGAACATGCTGCTGTCTTTTGCAGAATCCGTGACATTCAGGTACTTTCCATGTGCATACCCGGTTTTGCCGTTGAAGTTTACCTTATACCAGTCACCGCATTTTTCGACAATCTCCACCGTATCGCCGGAATGCAGATATCCGATAATCTCCTGATCCATGCCGGGACCGGAACGAAAATGCAGACTGGTGATCCCCGGCACCACCGTACCAGTCTGCTTTTGGGACTTTTCGCTGCCGATATTGTATTCTTTGCCGCCCACCGTAACGATCAGGTTCCCATCCGCATCCGTAGAGACCTCATAGCCATCCGGCAGAACCTGCATGTCCGGGTCGATTTCGATGCTGTCGGTATTGTCCGTTTTCCCCGCATTTGTGCTTTCTGCTGCATCCGTCTCCTGTGCAGCGGTACTGACAGGCGTGTTCTTCTGCACATCATCGCCCGTATAGGCAAATGCAGTGGTCGTAAAGGTTCCTGCCGCCATCACGCTGGCAAGCAGCATTGCCATCATCTTTTTCATTCCATATCCTCCGTTTCTTTCTCATCCAGTTTCAGGTTCTCCGGGTTGGGAACCGCAGCCTGCGCCAGCTGAATGATGACTGCCAGCTGTTCCGGGGTCAGGCTCTGGGCATGTACCATTTCACAGATTTCGCTGTTTTCCTGCTCGTGGTACTTTCTGTCCCATTCCTTTCTGCGCTCCTCCCATTCATCGCGTTTCCTGCGGGCTTTCTCGCGCTCCGCAGCAATCTTTTCCAGTTTCAGCTCATATCGTATCCTTTCGGGCGAATAAAACGCCCTATTTTTATTCGAATTCTTCCCATGCAGTAGTAGTGCTGCCGCCAGTAGCTCGTCTCAATGGAAGCATAGGAAATTGGTGAGCCACAGTGGATCATCATCCGTTGCCGACATAAATGCCCACATGGGATGCGCCACTGGTGTTGTAGGTTTTCTGGAAGAAGATCAGGTCTCCGGGCTTTGCCTCACTCTTCGGGATAATGTCGCATTTTCCCATCAGACCGTTGGCCGTCTGCCTGCCTACATTCCAGCCATTGCCGCAGTGGTTGATGACCCAGCTTACAAAACCGGAGCAGTCAAAACTGGTACTCGGCGAGCTGCCGCCCCAAACATAGGGATAACCGAGATATTTCTCTGCTTCGGTAATCATCTTCCGGAATTTTTCATCCGTCAGAGCTTCGCCCGGAATGTCGTAATCCTGGTATTCTCCGCTGGAACCCGCGCCATCCGGCGTTGCAAAGGCTATGCCTGCAAACAGGTCATCTCGATTGCCCCGGCACTCCAGTGTGACTTCGTATCGTTGCAGCTGGTCATCTGTAAGGCCGGAATTTCTTGCAACATAGTCAACGCCCCGATTGAGCAGTGTTACATTGAGGATTTTATACTCATACTGTACCGTCACCTGATAGGTGTAGGTGTGTCCGGTTCCGGTGATTGGATTGTAGCGATAGCCCACACGGGTTTCCTTCCTTGTCCGGATTTCCACCTTTTCCTCCAACTTCAGCTCATACTGCGCTTCAAAAATACTCTGGAGCCGCGCCTGCACCTGGCTTCTCGTATAGTTTTCAAATTCTACGGTCAGCAGAGATGCAAGCTCATAGGGATTGTGACCAATCTCTGCCAGATTGTAGCGATACTCGTCATAGCCCGGATGGTCGGTTTCAATGCGGTCGATTTGTTTGCGAAGTTTATCTTCCAGCTTGGTATAATCCGTCTCCACGCCTTTCAAATCTTCATCTTCTGCCGTGTAGGAAGTCCCCAGCACCACATTGCCGCCGCCATTGATCAAGACGGAGCATGACGAAACCGACCCGGCAATCACCAAAACAAGCAGTCCCACGGCTGCGATACCGATGATGATATGCGAGTGGCTCTGCACAAACTGAAATGCCTTTTCCGTTATACTGACAGTACCCTGTGCAGCTTTGGCTGTGCCAGATGCTGTGTTCTCCGCAGCGGCCGCACCTGCCTTCGCAGCGGCATACTCTTTTTTGATGGCCTGCTTCTGCCGCCATCGGGAAAGAGATTGAACCAGCCTGCGGATCAGACTTCATGCGTTCCGCAAAGATGGAATCTACGGCATCTTTATTTCCCTTTTTCTCCAACCGCTCCAGCTTTTTGTACTGCCGCAGCTTTCGACCATATTGGAACCGGGAACCAGCACGGGCTGCACCTTCCGCTGAGCCTTCGGTAAAATGCGCTGCCTCCACACCAGAATTATTATCCTGGTCGGCATTGCGCACACTCTGATGTGCCTTGGCTGAAAGTGCATCTGCCGCAAGATTTCCCGGCTTCTTTGGCTTTCCGCCTTTTTTCCCGGAAGCTGCTGCATTCTTTTTCGCTTTTGCTTCCTGATCTGATTTCAGCTTCTTACTGCGCATCTTAGCAAGATCGGCCTCGTGACGAATCTGCCTTCGGTGTTCCGCTTTTTTCTTGCCGCCGTCTCCCGTACTGCTATCTGCGGTTTTGCTTCTGGAATCGCGAAGGGTGTTCTCCGCACCCTCGCGCTCCTGCCGCAGCTTGTCTCCGAGATTCGGATTTTTCTTGCCAGCCATCGCTTACGCCTCCTTCGCTTCCTGCACTTCGGTTAATTTTGTCGTCATAATCCGGTACAGTTCCAGATCGGTCGGGAAACGATCAACGAACGGCAAAATCACATTTCCGTAGAACAGCAGTCCTTCGCCTTCACCGGAGTGGGTCACATAGGACAGCTGATGTGGGCTGATATTCAGCTGATCCGCCAGAATCTGACGATCACCGGCTGCTTGATTCAGCATATAAATGAAGTCGCTGTTCTCAAAAATGTTCGTCACTTCGCGGGAAGAAAGCAGGTCTTTCACGTTCTGGGTGATGCCGGTGGGAATACCGCCCCATTTACGGAATCGCTTCCAGATTTCCACGCTGTAAGCCGCTGTCTGCTCCTCTTTCAAAAGCAGATGGAACTCGTCCATATAGTAGCGGGTGGCTTTACCGGCGTTACGGTTGGCGGTCACACGCCCCCAAACCTGATCCTGCACCACCAGCATACCGATCTTTTTCAGCTGCTTGCCCAGCTCCTTGATGTCATAGCAGACCAGCCGGTTATTGATATCTACGTTGGTGCGGTGGTTAAACAGGTTCAGAGAACCGGTCACATAGATTTCCAGTGCCGTTGCCACATGGTGTGCTTCCTTTTCATCCTGCCGGAGCAGTGCCTCGTACAAGTCCTGTAACACCGGCATATTCTCCGGCACCGGGTTCTCAAAATAGGTCTGGTAAATCTGATGCACACAGCGTCGATAACCGTCTTTTCTACCGGCTGCAAGCCTTCCTTGCCGCCCACGATCAGCTCACACAGGGACAGGATAAAATCTGCTTTCAAGGCAATGGGATTATCCTCTTCTGAATAATTCGCGTTGATGTCCATCGGATTGATATACTGCGTGCTGGAAGGGCTGATTTTAATAACCTGCCCCTCAAATTTCTGCACCAGAGCCGTGTACTCGGCTTCCGGATCGCACACGATTACATCGTCATCCGTCACCAGAAACGCATTGGCGATTTCTCTCTTGGCAGAAAAGGATTTACCGGAACCGGGAGTACCAAGAATCAGCGTTGGGGTTCTGAGCTTTTTCCGGTCAACCATGATCAGGTTGTTGGACAGGGCATTCAACCCATAGTACAGAGCCTCTTTCCCGGTCTGAAACAGTTCCTGGGTGGTAAACGGCACGAAAATTGCCGTGCTGCTGGTAGTCATGCTGCGCTGAATCTCAATCAGGTTCTGCGCCAGCGGCAGGCAGCTCATCAGCCCCTGCTCCTGCTGAAAGTCCAGACGGCGCAGGTTGCAGTTGTACTTCTGTGCGATGCTGGAAGCCTGAAACACGTTGGTCTCCAGCTCCTGCTCCGTCTCGCCGGTGTTCATCACCAGAAAAGTCAGCAGGAACATACGCTCATTCTGGCTCTGTAATTCCTTCAGCAATGCCTTTGCGTCCTTACCATAAGTCGCCAAATCCGACGGAATGATGTCCATATCGTATCCAGAACGGACTGCTTTCTTCTGTTCCTCAATCTTGGAACGATCCAGCTCCGTGATGGTATGCTTAATGGACTTGATTGCTTTGTTCTGGTCTACCGACTGAATGTGCATGGTCACGATCTGGCTGGATTCCATATCCAGAAAGTCCTTCAGCAGCTGATCCGACAGGTCGGAAGCTGTGATCTGGAGATAGGACATAGAACCATACATCCCGCCCATCTGAAAAATCCGGTTCTTCGGAAAGGCAAATCCGGTCGGAGCAATAAAGTCCTTTACCGACAGCCCGCTCTCCGGCAGCCACTTCCAATCGAAATTGAACCGGTCATGGTCGCCCATGTGGAACATATCGTGCATCAGATGAAGCCGTTCCTTGCCGTTCAGCAATTTTGCCCGGACACCCAAGCGTTTGAAGTTGTTCATCAGGTCGATCTCGATGTGAATGAGCCTCGGCTTTGCCTGTTTCATGGATTCCGCCTCAATGCCAAACGTCAGGTACTTCGTCTTGGTCAGGCCGTTGTTGCCCTGGGCAAGCTGGCGGCGCAGCATGGTGCTGTACTCCGTGCGCACCGGATTGAAATGATCCTTCTGGTACGGAATACACACCATCTTCTCAAAATTCGAGGCATCCGTAGCCATATTCATAAAAGAAAGCTCAAAGCGGATGCTGGAATCAAAGAAGTTCAGGAAGCTGCACCATTCCTCAAAGATAGCTGTCTGATCCTCCTGTTGTGCCAGCTGATAATTGATATCCTGATACTGGATGGTTTTGGTGTAGTAGTTGTCCGTCACACGGCAGATACCGTCCGGGAACATCCGCTGAAAAGGAATGCTCTCCTGTGCCGAATGCGGAATCGTGCGGTCCCCCCTTGCGCGGTCAATCACCGTCTGCACCTGTTTCTGCTCTGCGGCTGACAGATGAGACGGCATTCGGATGTCATCCTGCTTTTTATTCTTCGATGTCAGCTTTTCGAGAATTTTGAACAATGCGATTTACCTCCATTTCCACGTCTGCCTGCTGAACCAGCAGTGCATAGTAATTTTTTTGTTTTGTAAGGCCGCGTTTTCGGCCTCTTGAACTTTGCCTCATAGAAGTGCTTTGCCACCACTTCCAGCGGCTGACCGTCTTTCTCGTACATGGCAAGAAAGAAAAGCGGCAGCATCACTGCCATCATGCCAAGTGCAGCAAGGCTCAGATTCCCGCTGGACTTGAGCAAAAAGAAAACCGGAACGCCAATCAGCGCACCGGCTCCGAAGCAGAGAATCTGCCGTTTGGTCAGATTCATAAAGACCTTGGTTTTGACCTTTGAAAGGTCACGCGGTACAGAAATATAAGATGCCACGAATCATGCCTCCTTCCTTAATGCGCTGCAAACACGGATTTTGCGAGGCTTCCCGTCTTAAACAGCGTAAATGCCAGCAAAACCGTATAGCCCATAACGCCCCAAATGCTGCTGATGATGTTATCCGAAAAGGACAGGTTCTGAATCAGAACTGCGTAGATGCCTACACAGATCATGATAAGAAACCCCTGGAATCCCAGTGCAAACAGGGAGCGCAGATAGTTTTGACCGGTATGGCTCTGCTCATGGTTTCCAAAGGTTGCGAACGGAATCGGCGCAAGGCTCACCATGAGGTAAATTTCCACCATTCGGCCATACACGATGACAAAGATGATAGCCGACAACGCCAGCATCGTGACCTGAACCACAAAGGTCTGCAAATACAGTCCCAGCAGCGGTCCCAAGTCCATGCCTTCCAGTGTAGCCTGCATTGCTGTCAGGGTCGCATCGCTGACGGACGTACTGCCGGAAATCAGACCGCCACTTCTGGAGATCACTTGCTGCGCCACATCAAAGACAGCCATCGTGATATTGAATGTGTTCGAGATCAGAGTCACTGCCAGAAAGGTCTTAAAGACCCATTTGAAAAATGTCCACGTCTCGAAATTTGCCAGATTGTTATGCTCGATGAGCATCTGGATCAGCTCATAACAGGCGATGAATGTCAGCACCATTCCGGCAATGGGCAGGATCACGGATTCCGAGATGTTACGGATCATAGAGAAAACCGCAGGTGAAAAGTTCGCCGGTGTGGTTCCCACATCGCCTGCGATCTGTCCAACCTGCTGGTTGACCGAATCGAACATCCCTGAAAGATTTCCCATGATACCGCTGATGATCATGCTCTTGAGCCAATCTGTGATCTGTTCAAGGATACTCTGCATGAGCCGCCTCCTTCCTTACGCAAACACGCCGAACAGCTTCGCCATCCGGGACAGAAGCATGAACAGCTGTGAGAAAAGAGACAGTGCCGATGCAGTTGTAGTAAGAAACGCCATAGATTTGTCCTCCTGTAACTTGTCCGGCCTATCAGCGTGCGATTCTAAACTGCGGTCCTGCGCCATACTTCCAACATGTGCACCTGCCGGAGAGCGCAGAAAATAGCCAGCTGCGGAGATTGCCTGCACCTGACTATGTAACAGGCAGCTTTCGCCGCCCGGTCGGAATCTTCGCTCCGACAGCCTTTGCTTAACCGAACAGACCGGAAAGCAGCGGCACCAGAGTCGTGCCGATCAGTGCTACACCGCCACCGGCCATCAGCTGCTTCATGCCCTGAGACTTGGCACCGGGGTTGTCGTTGCCGTAGCCTTCCAGCAGGTTGATAGCTCCCCAGATGCCGAGACCGGCACCCAGTGCGATGACGAGGGTCTGAAGAACGGTTACTGCGCTGTTGAAAAATGCCATAAATGTGTACCTCCTTGTACAATGCGCCCTTATGGCTGGTGAATAGTGAATGTCCCCCTGCATGTGCACCTGCAAAAGGCAAAAAAAATAGCCGGGTCTCCAATTTCAATCAGAAACCTGGCTATGTAAAAAGGGCGGCTCACCGCGCCCTCATCAGAATTCCAACCTCGTATGCTTTTCTGTTTAACCAAAAAAGTCCAGAAAGCAGCGGCACCAGAGTCGTGCCGATCAGTGCCACGCCGCCACCGGCCATCAGCTGCTTCATGCCCTGAGACTTGGCACCGGGGTTGTCGTTGCCGTAGCCTTCCAGCAGGTTGATCGCTCCCCAGATGCCGAGGCCGGCACCCAGTGCGATAACGAGGGTCTGAAGAACGGTTACTGCGCTGTTGAAAAATGCCATAAATGTGTACCTCCTTGTACGTTGCGCCCTTATGGGCTGATGAATAGTGATTTTCCATCTGCATGTGCACCTGCAAATGGGCAAACATATAGCCAGATTTCCAATCCCAATCAGAAACCTGGCTATGTAAAGAGGCGGCAGCTCGCCGCCCCTTCTTATTCTGTTGCCAACAGCACACCTATGACATCTTCGTCACCGGAACGAACTTACTTGGCATGATCTGCATCAACCACTTCGTACTTATCACCGGGCTTGAGTTTCAGCCGATGGTCAAGAAACGCCTCGATGCTGAACGTGTTTTTCTTATCAGCACCGGCAGTGAGCTTGTAGTTCGGATGCTGGGTCAGATCATATTTATCTGACTTGAACGGTCTCACACCGCGCAGCTGCAAAATGCACTTACCGCCATCCAACACAGCCAGTTCATCCACCGAGGCCAGGTCATGCCCAACTTTTTGGTAATTGGTGCCGTAGGATGGGCTATTACCTCTGGTATCGGAAGTGTTGTACAGATCAATCGTTTCTTTCCCCAGTGCCTGATTCAGCTCTTTCAGCGTAGTCGGCTCCGAACCGCCAAGAAAAATACGGGAATCCATATTGCCGATGATGGTATCGGCATTGTCCTTGTAGATTGCCTTCAACTGGCTCTGTGCCTGAAGCACCAGACACGCCGAGATTTCTCTTGATCGGATGGTGGCTACCAGCTTTTCCAGATTCGGAATCTGACCAATGTTCGCACACTCATCAATCAGGCAGCGCACATGCACCGGCAATCTGCCGCCGTAGACATCATCCGCTTTCTCGCACAGCAGGTTAAACAGCTGTGTATAGATCATGGAAATCAGGAAATTAAAAGTCGGGTCTGTATCGCTCATAATGAGGAACAGAGCCGTTTTCTTATCTCCCACCGTATCCAGCGACAGCTCATCGTACATAGTGATATCACGGACTTCCTCAATATCGAAGGGAGCAAGACGTGCGCCGCAGCTCACCAGAATCGACTTTAAGGTCTTGCCCGCCGCCAGCTTGAACTTGGCATATTGGCGGACAGCAAAGTGGTTCGGTTTTTTCTTTTTCAGAGCTTCAAACATCTGATCCACTGGATTCTGAAAGGTTTCATCATCCTCGCGTACTTCCATCGCATTCAGGAATTCAATCAGCGTTGCAAAGTTCTGCTCTTCCAGCGGTGCCTCATAGTGGATATAACCAATCAAAGCACAATACAGCAAGGTCTCTGCCTTCGTCCAGAATTCGTCACCGGCCTTGCCGTCCCCTTTGGTGTTGGCAATGAGGGTTGTGGTCAGCTTCAAAATATCCTTTTCGCTGTGAATATAGGCGAAGGGATTATAATGCATCGACTTTCTGAAATTGATGGTGTTAAAGATCCGGATACTGTATCCGTTCTTCAAAAGGGCTTGGCCGCAGTCGATTACGATATCGCCTTTCGGGTCAGTGACCACATAGGAACTGTGACATTGTAAAAGGTTGGGTTTAAGCCAAAACCGGGTCTTGCCGCTGCCGGAGCCGCCCACCACCAGCACGTTTTTGTTTCGGGCATTTGCCGGATTCTTCGGGCGGTTGCCCATCATCAGCCGCTCCGTCCGGGTCAGAATCACATTGTTTGCAAACACTGGATCTTCAAACGGTTCAATGTCTTTCTGCGTACCCCAACGAGCAGAGCCATACTCCATGCCATGGCGATATTTCTTGGCATTTTTGCCTTTCAGGTACACAGCAATCCGCAAACCCGCTCCGCAGCACACACCAATCAGCAAATCCATCGGATGCAGACTTGGCATCGGATTGGAAAAGGCTGCACCCAGGGCAGAAAGAAAGCCGAGGAGCTTTTCAGACATGTCTGCGCCCTCGGCAATTCTCCACGCTTCTCCCAGATTGGTACATACAAGACCGGCAATGAAGTACGGCAGGTTCAGGAGCAGCTGCTTCTTTGTCTTATTACTCATAGATCACGCTCCTGACTTTTTGTGGCGAACCTTATCCGGAAGAATTGCAGCAACCAGCTCTTTGAGCTTGTTAAGCTGCTCCAGAGCACTCGGTTTTTCCTTTGTTTTCAGCTTTCGGTTGGTGAATTCCTCAAAAGCGGAAGTCAGTGCATCCGCATCCTTCGCCTTAAAGAACACCGTGTACTTGGGTGGCATTACATTTTGGTCTTTCGTAATGGCATAATCCACACCATATTTCCGTGCCACCTGTTCAAAGCCTTTCAAATCCGTTTTCTCAATGGGGATACTGCTGACTCCCTGATTCTGACCGATCAGTTCTTTGATGCTCTGCTTTCCAACCGGCAGCTGCGCTGTTTTCTGAGCCACCTTTGCCTGATGGTGCCGTTTCCACGCATTATAGCCATTCACGATGGTGCGAAAGGTCAATTTCGTGGTGCTGATTGCCAGATTGACGGTACGATTTTCAACTTCTTCCTGCATGAATCTCCGCCTCCTTCCTTACAAACTGTCCCGGTCCGGTGCAGGTTTGCTCTTTTCTTGGGGCTTTGCAGCCTTTTCCTCCATCTTCTTCAGCATGTCATCCGGAACCGGAATCGCCATGATGCTGTGACCCATACGAACGAACATCTGGGGCTGATGGAACTGTTCCTCAAATTTCTGCATCTGCTCCGAAGTCAGAGAACCAAAGTCATCCTCTGTCAGCCCTACCACCAGAAAATCACCGGCATAAATGTCCTGCATATCCCCGTCTTCGGTGTAAATCGCACGGTTCAGCGGCAAGCCATTGATTTTACCGGATTCATTCAGAATAATGGCCACTTCATCCTCAAATGGATAGGTTACTTCAATATCGCCGCCGACCATTGCCTGCAAATCTTCCAGCTCCGTGCCAACGCTGATTTTCTTCGGGTAGGCGTTGGGCTGCACCAGCAGCACATCCATTGTCCTGGTCTCTGCCAATTCATGTTCTCCCACGGTCTTGAAATCCACATCGGTGAAATCGCCGGAATCCAGAACATAGTCCTGATTGTTCCACGCCTGCGTCACCATGCGTTCCGCATCTTCCTGTGAGGCAGCTTCCACGGAAACCTTTCTCTGGAGAGTCTCTGTAATCTCCACATCAATTTCTTCATAGGCACCTCCTTAGATCAGGCGCAGTGCCGGAACCAACTCGCCGCCAATGGAAACCACCGTCAGGTTCTCGTTCACATAGTCGATGGTACGTTCCAGCGTAAACAGATTGATGCTGCATTCGTTGCCGTTCTGGTCGATTTCCGAAACCTCCGCAGCTCCCAACAGATAGCGGGTTCTGTCAGTCTCGATCACATCGCTCTTATCATAATGGAGAAGCAGTTCCCCATCTGCCACCAGATCAGCCTCCATCTCATCGTAAACATCCTCAAAGATGTCTCGACTGCCAGCCTCGGTCAGAAGTTCGCCGCCAGCCCCCGGCAGGATCACCATCACAATGCGTTCCTTCGGGTGATCTTCACGGATTGCCTCCAACATCACCCAGTTATGAAGCATCGCAATGGACTTCTCAAACATGGAATCATCCATCGGATTCGGCTGCGATGCACCATTCGGGCAGTTCTTGCAATCCATGCTGCACACTGCGTTGTTCTGATTCTTCTTAAAGTTCATCATCATAAAAATCTCCTTCTCATCGTTCCATATCTCGTTGTTTACTTCGCTGCCACTTTTCCAGCAGCCGGATAATCGTGTCCTGCATCTGCTTCGGCGTATAGGATTTCGGGAAATACTTCCGAAGAACCTCGTTTTTAATCGTCACATGGTCAAGCTCATCCTTTTTGATTTCATTCATCACTTCACACATGGCATCCAAGGTGCAGTCGCCCTCCTGCGAGAGCTTTTTCAATCGCTGTGCCTGCGACAGGGATGGGGATGCCTGTGCATAGTCCATTGCCTCCAGAAATTCTTTCTGTTCGGACGGTTTCAGGTAAGACAGCTCTACCGCCGGATTAAAGGCGATTTTCTTCTCATCCACCATGTCCAGAATTTCTGGAATCAGGTTGGTAAGGCGGATAAAACGCTGAACTTGCGTTTTACTTTCGTTCGCATCATCAGCTAACTGGTTCACAGCCCACGACTTCTGACCAACTTGGTCAGAAGTTAAATCTCCGCGTTGTCCCTGATGCTTCATCGCTTCCAACTTCATCTTGTAGGAAAACGCTCTCTCGCTGGGAAGGATATTTTCCCGCTGCAAGTTGCTGTCCACCATAAAGATGATTGCTGCATCATCGTCCATTTCCTTGACGATGACCGGCACCGTCTCCAAACCTGCCAACTGCGCTGCATGAAGCCTGCGGTGTCCCGAAAGGATTTCAAATCCGCCTTCCGGGTCAGGCCGTACAATCAGCGGTGATACCACACCGATCTGCTTGATGCTCTCCACGGTCTGTTCCATCAGCTCATCGTCCAGCACCTTAAAGGGATGACCTTCAAAGGGATGCAGGTCAGAAAGCGGCATCTCCGTCCGCTTCTCCTTAGCCGCAGCGTCGGCAGCTGAGCCACTGCGGTTTTCTGTTGTAATACTGGTTTTTGCTTTTGCCATTCAGCTTCTTAACCTCCTTCCAGCGGTGATAGATGTCATTCTTACCTGCGAAAAACGCCTTTTTTGCCTTGCACTTCATAAATCAAGTACCTCCTTAACGACCTGCTGTTTTTCTTTTCCAATGCTCTTCCTGCGGTCCTCTCCGCTGATTCGCACCGGCGTACACATTTCCAAAATCCTGCTGTAAATCCGGGCGTATGCCACATCCTCCGGATTGCGGATTTCAGCAATCTTCAGATTGGTTGTGATAATGACCGGAAGTCCGGACTTGTACCGCTCATCGATAACGGCGTAGACCTGCTCCAGCGCATATTCGGTGCTGCGCTCAATTCCCAGATCATCCAGAATCAGCAAAGAATAGTTGGAAAACGAAGCGATATACCGGTATCGCTCTTCCGAATACATGGCTCCCATCTGATTCAGGATTTTGGAGAAGTTCGTCATCAAAACCGGAATGCCCTGTTCCAACAGAGCATTTGCTATACATGCCGCCACAAAGGACTTTCCAGTTCCGACATCTCCCCATAACAAAAGGCCAAGGTTTTCAGCCTTGACCTTTTTCCACTGCTCCACATAGCGTTTTGCCATCTGGATATCCTTGTTGTCTTCTGCAACGGCAAAATTCCATTCCAGAAGATGCTTTTCCTGAATCCCCGTTGCTTTCAGCTGTCTGATTTTACGCTGCCGCTCCACCAGCTCATCCTGGCGTTTCTTTTCCGCCATTGCCTCCTGCTGGCATCTGCAAAGGCAGGGAACAATCCTGTCTCTGCCCCAGAGCTTTACCCTGCACTGCACCGGCGTGTGGCAATTCCGGCAATACAGCAGTCCGTCCTCGCCCTGGTATTCCCGCTCTCCGGGTTCTTTCGGCGTAAAGAGCGAATCCAACGCCGCATTCAAAATTTCAGGCACCATGTCGCTCATAGGCTGTCTCCTTCCTCAAATGTGTAGTCTGCCGGGTTATACTTCGGCTTTTCTCTCTTTGCCCAGCTCCGGATTGTGGCAAGGTGATTTTTGTAGCTCCTGCCGGTGGAGGCCATATACTCAGAGAGCCGTTCAACCCGCATCTGATAATCTCTTGGGAACTCCTGCCGGAGCTTACTGTATTCCGTGTCAGAAAGAAGGACATTTTCGTATGAGCCATACCGGTGCTGGATTTCCTTCTTCTCTCTTTTATTGATTGTTTCAGTACTTGTTCTATTAGTACTTAATTGCGCGGGATTTTCCGTAACCGGTGTGTCCGTATCCGGATTTACCGTATACGGCTTTTCCGTACACGGTGATTCCGAACACGGCTTTTTCCTTGGCATCTCATAAATCACATACTCCGCTCTGCCCATCCGACCGTTACTCTCACGCTGCTGGTTCCTTTCCAGATACCCAAGACGCTCCAGCTCTTTTAGAGCCGTAAGCACCCCATCTACGCCATCCGGCGTAATCGAAGATAACCCCCGTACCGAATAGTTCCATGTGTCCGGCAAACTGAGCAGCATAGAGAGAAGTCCTTTCCCTTTCAGGCTGAGACCCTGATCGCGCAGGTGGTAATTGCACATCGTTGTGTAATTGCTGTTCTTCTCAACCCTGAATACCGGCATGGTGCTCACCATCCTTTTTCGCAGGCTCCGCTTTTTTCTTCGGACATTTGCGCGGACGATCTTCGCTGTCCTCCCGGCGATGGTATTTGCCGGTATCCTGCATCATGCGTTCAAACGCCTGAAGGCGTCCCTCTGTAAAAAGCGTCATTCGACCACACCCCATTTCTTAAACAACTTGAAGAGATGATTCTTTCCCTTGCAGGTCACTCTCGTCTGCTGCACCAGTTTTCCGCTTCTGCCGTAGCAATCCCGGACAATAAAATAGCCCCTTGCAGATTTGTCTGCAAAAGGCATCAGCCAGCCACTCGGACTGCGGTACAGATAGCGATGATCCAGTAAGAGAGCCACTGCCGTCTTCTCCGGGATTCCGATTTCCTTACAGAAATTCCGGATGCAGGTACAATCCTCCGAGTTCACAAAGGTGTCGAAGTAGTCTGCCTTGGGCTGTGCCGCATCCAGCTGTTTGCGGATACCCTCAAGCTGCTCCCTCTCGGCTACAAGCTCCTGTGCCAGGGTGTAGATGACCTCCGGATGCTGAATCACCTGATCCAAAATGGAATCGCTCATATACACACCATGCTTGCGGATAGAAGGGAGAACTTCATCAAACACCCAGTGTTCAAATCGTTCTGCCGATGGCAGCTTGCTGTGAACGATCAGCCGGTAAACATCACCTTCTGTGATAAAGGCGATTTCAACGACCTGCTCTCCAGCATCCCCATACTGATTCACCTTCTGAACGACCCCCTCACGTTTCGTTAGGGGGCCTCTGCAATGGCGTCTCACTGCAGCGTAGGGATTCACATACCCCAACGCTTTCGCCACGTCGCTTGCACAGAAGAATGTCTTGCCTGCCTCCTGAAACAACCGGATCGAACCAAACTCTTGGTTCTCGAACACCTCCGTCATCTGCCTCGACTGTCCGCCATAACTGCCCACATCGGTGTCATGGGTCTCTGATTGAAATCCGTCATACCTGTTACCTCCTACTCAAATTTGTCTCGCCGGATTCAGGCGAAAAAAAGAAAATAGAGCCTTGACCCATTCTCGTTTTCAAAGAATGAGCCAAGGCTCATATGTAAATCAGTCAAGTATGTGTTCGTCCGTCGATGGCAAATTGGACTTCATTTGCTCCTAATTGTCCACCAGTAATTTAACCCATAAGAGGTCAAAATGGGCTTGTCCACCAGTAATTTGACCACTATAAACCCATAAATTTCCGTTCAAATTCCATCAAAACCGAACAGTCCAGGCAGAATTTTGGGTATAGAAAAAGCCCGGAAAATAGCGCATTTCCGGGCTTTTTTAGCATTTTGAAGTTGTCGATTATCGCTTGCTGAACTGCGGTGCGCGACGAGCAGCTTTGAGGCCGTACTTCTTACGTTCCTTCATACGAGGATCGCGGGTCAGGAAGCCTTCCTTCTTCAGAGCAGCACGGTTCTCCTCGTTCTGCTGCAGCAGAGCGCGGCTCAGGCCGTGGCGGATAGCGCCAGCCTGACCGGAAACACCGCCGCCGGAAACGCGGACGACGACATCGTACTTGCCCTCCAGGCCCAGCAGGACCAGCGGAGAACGGACGATCAGCTTCAGGTCTCCAGACCAAAGTAGTTGTCGATATCACGATCGTTGATGGTGATCTTGCCAGTGCCGGTGTAAACACGAACGCGGGCAACGGAATCCTTACGACGACCAGTGCCGTAGAAATAAGGTTTGGTTTCGTACATGTTCGATTGCCTCCTTCTTAGAACTCGATCTTCTCGGGCTTCTGAGCTGCGTGAGCGTGCTCGGCACCCTGGTAGCAGTGCAGGCGGGTCAGAGCCTTAGCACCGATGGTGTTGGAAGGGATCATGCCCTTGACAGCGTAGGTCATGGCCAGATCGCTGTGCTCAGCCATCAGCTTGCTGTACTGGACCTTCTTCAGGCCGCCGATGTACTTGCTGTGGGTGATGTGGAACTTCTGCTCAGCCTTCTTGCCGGTCAGAACAGCCTGATCGCAGTTGATGACAACAACGAAATCGCCGCAGTCCACGTTGGGGGTATAATCGACCTTCTGCTTGCCGCGCAGCAGAACAGCGGCCTCAGCAGCGACGTGGCCCAGGCTCTTGCCGGCAGCGTCGAGCAGGTACCACTTGCGCTCGACTTCAGCGGGCTTCACGAGAGTAGTGCTCATATCTATTTCCTCCTGATAAGCTTTTTGTACGTTTCAGGCGCCTTTCTGGGGCGCGAGTGTCAGTATACATCATAAAAAGGTGCCTGTCAACAGCATTTTTTGATTTTTTCATTGTAATTTTTTCAATCTTGCAAAATCTCACGTTTTCTCTTGAATTCTCATTATTTCTAAAAACGCATTTTCTGCAAAAATTTTTCTGCCCACGGCCGCACATTTTTCTGCCGCTGCCCGCTACAATTTTGTCTGCCGGTGTGGTATACTATAAAGGATATGGCAGCTTTTGCTGCGCACTGATACAAGGAGAATTTTTTACATGCCAAACGACATCGACCGCAACGCCTCTGCCCAGCGCCGCACCTCCAAGCTTCTGGCCGCTATGGGCATCTTTGTTGCTCTGGGCATCATTGCTTACATTATTTTAACGCTGCTGGTCAACCGCAGCGTGCCCGCAAACCCGGACACCCACTACACCGGCACAAACGGCGTTTCCGTCTACTATGACAGTTCCGTCTGGAAGGTATGCCAGATGACCGAGGACAGCACCCTTGGCACCGTGCTGGAACTCGCCACGGCAGACAGCGCCGACGGTGAGGACTACGAAGCTGTGCTGCTGCAGCGCGGCACTGCCGACAGCTATGCGGACTTTATCGATGCGTCCGAGAAGGACCTCAAGCAGGCCTATGGCGTCATCAAGCCCCGCAAGGTGAACCTGACCGTGGACGGTGCCGAGGTGGAGGCCGTGCGCTGCGACATTCAGGTGTATTATGCGGTGCTGGCCACCATTACCTACCCCAGCGGTGACGTGGTGTATGTTTCCGGCCTGACAAAGCTTGCCTCCATTAACGACATTGTGAACCTTGTGGAAAGTGTGACCCTGTCATGAGCAGTTCCCGTGCAATGCAGCGTCTGTGCGGCCTGATGCGCAAGGCTGTGCAGGACTATGAAATGATCGCCCCCGGCGATAAAGTGATGGTGGGCGTTTCCGGCGGCAAGGACAGCGTAGCGCTGACCATCGGCCTTGCCGAACTGCGCAAGTACATCGGCTTTGATTTTACGGTGCAGGCCGTCACGCTGGACCCGCAGTTCGGCGGCAGGCCCATGGATTATACCGTATTGCAGGAGCTGTTTGCCCGGTACGATATCCCCTATGAGATCCGCCGCACCGAGATCGGCCCTGTGGTGTTCGACTACCGCAAGGAGAAGAACCCCTGCGCCCTGTGCGCCAAGCTGCGGCGCGGCGCGCTGCACACGGCGGCGCAGGAACTGGGCTGCAACAAGGTGGCGCTGGGCCACCATCTGGACGATGCCGTGGAGACCTTTTACATGAATCTCTGGCGGGAGGGCCGCATCGGCTGCTTCTCGCCGGTCACCTATCTTTCGCGCCGGGACCTCACCCTCATCCGGCCCATGCTGCTGGCCACCGAGCAGGAGGTCATTTCCGCAGTGCACGCCGAGGGGCTGCCCATCGTCAAGAGCGTCTGCCCTGCCGACGGCGTGACCGTGCGCGAACAGACCAAGGAGTTCGTCAAGGAGCGCTGCCGCACCGACCACGCTTTCCGCCAGAAAACCCTGCACGCACTGCAGGAGAGCGGCATCGATGGCTGGCGGCCCGTCCACACCGGCGCGGCAGCTTTGCAATTACAAACGAGGAAGAATGAATCATGAAGACTCAACCTTTTGAAAAACACGTCTGGGCCGAGATCGACCTCGATGCCCTGCGGCATAACTTCCGGGCCGTCAAAGCCCGGGCCGGTGACCTGCCGCTGTGCGCGGTGGTCAAGGCCGACAGCTATGGCCACGGCGCTGTGCAGTTGTGCCCGCGTTTTTGCGCAGGAGGGTGCAGCATGGCTGGCAGTGAGCTGCCTGACCGAGGCCGTGCAGCTGCGTCAGGACGGGCAGACTCTGCCCATCCTTATTTTGGGCCATGTTCAGCCGGAGTACGCCCAGACCCTCATCCACGAGGATATCACCGTAGCGTGCTACTCCACCGAACAGGCGCAGAACCTTTCCGCTGCTGCCGTAAAGGCAGGCGGCAGAGTAAAGATCCACCTCAAGGCAGATACCGGCATGGGCCGCATCGGCTTTGCCCTGCGCACCGATTTTGATGCCGCCATCCGCGAAATGCTGGCTGTGTGTGAGCTGCCGGGCCTTGAGATGACCGGCCTGTTCCAGCACTTCTCGGTGGCCGACGACACCGCCGAAGAGAACGTTGTCTATACCGCGGAGCAGCACGCACTGTTCGTCAGAGCGTTCCATGCGCTCAAGGCGGCAGGCCGCGAGCCGCAGACCGTCCACTGTGACAACTCTGCGGGCGTGATGCTGCACCCGGACTGGCCCGAGGGATTGGCCCGGGAGCGCTGCATGGCGCGGCCCGGCATCATCCTCTACGGCTACGACCCCAGCGACGAGGTGCGCTTTGGGCAGTTCCGGCCGGTGATGACCCTCAAGACCGTGGTGAGCATGATCAAGGAAATGCAGCCCGGTCAGAGCGCCAGCTATGGCCGCCGCTTCACCGCCGAAAAGCCCACGCTGGTGGCCACCCTGTGCACCGGTTATGCGGACGGTTATCCCCGCCAGCTGAGCTGCGGCAAGGGCATCGTGGAGATCCACGGCAAGGCCTGCCCGGTGCTGGGCCGCGTGTGCATGGACCAGATGATGGTGGATGTGACCGGTATCCCGGACATCCACGAGGCGACGAAGCCATCCTGTGGGGCGGCAGCGTCAGTGATACTGCCGAGACCATCGCCCGCAAGACCGACACCATTTCCTACGAGGTGCTGTGCGGCGTGTCCCGCCGCGTGCCCCGCGTCTACCTCGAGCACGGAAAGATCGTGGATGTCGAGGATTGGATACTGGAAGCTTAAATTTCTCCCGGAGGAACTACATGGCAAGAGACAATATCCGCAATTTCTGCATCATTGCACACATTGACCACGGCAAATCCACCCTGTCGGACCGTATTCTGGAGCTGACCAAGAGTGTGGACGAGCGCACCATGGAAGACCAGATTTTGGACAACATGGACATTGAGCGCGAGCGCGGCATCACCATCAAGGCCCGCGCTGTCACCATGAACTATACCGCCAAGGACGGCAAGACCTACGAGTTCAACCTCATCGATACCCCGGGCCACGTGGACTTTGCCTACGAGGTCAGCCGCAGTCTGGCCGCCTGCGAGGGTGCCATCCTTGTGGTGGATGCCACCCAGGGCGTGGAAGCTCAGACGCTGGCCAACACCTACATGGCGCTGGAGCATGATCTGGAATTGGTGCCCATCCTGAATAAGATCGACCTGCCCAGCGCTCACCCGGACGAGGTGGCGCAGGAGGTGGAGGACGTGATCGGCCTGCCCTGTCTGGATGCGCCCCGCGTCTCTGCCAAGACCGGCCTGAATGTGGATCAGGTGCTGGAGCGTGTCGTCACCGACATTCCTGCTCCCACCGGCGACCCGGATGCCCCGCTGAAGGCGCTGATCTTCGACAGCATCTACGACAGCTACAAGGGCGTTATCGTCTATATCCGTGTGTTTGAGGGCACCGTGAAGCCCGGCGATACCATCCGCATGATGCCACCGGCGCGGAGTTCACGCTGGTAGAAGTGGGCCACATGGGTGCTACCAACCTTTCTCCCTGTGCCCAGCTGCAGCTGGTGAGGTCGGCTATCTGACCGCCAGCATCAAGACCGTGCAGGACACCCGCGTGGGCGATACCGTCACGCTGGCCAATAATCCCACCGCCGAAGCACTGCCCGGCTACCGTCAGGTCAAGCCTATGGTGTTCTGCGGCATCTACCCCGCCGACGGTGCCAAGTACCCCGACCTGAAGGATGCACTGGAAAAGCTGCAGCTGAACGACGCCTCCCTCACCTTTGAGCTGGAGACCAGCGCCGCGCTGGGCTTCGGTTTCCGCTGCGGCTTCCTTGGCCTGCTGCACATGGAGATCATCACCGAGCGTCTGGAACGGGAATTTGATCTGGATATCATCACCACCACCCCCAGCGTGCGCTACCGCATTACCCTGACCGACGGCACTGTGGAGATGATCGACAATCCTTCCAGCTACCCCGACCCCTCCAACATCGTCAAGCAGGAAGAGCCTTTTGTGGATGTGCACCTGTACACCCCCAACGACTATGTGGGCGGCCTGATGGATCTGTGCCAGAACAAGCGCGGCGTGCTGATCGACATGAAGTATCTGGACGATGTGCGCGTTGATCTGCACTATGCTCTGCCGCTGGGCGAGATCGTGTACGACTTCTTTGATGCCATCAAGAGCCGCAGCCGGGGCTACGCCAGCTACGATTACGAGTTTAAGGAGTACCGCGAGAGCGACCTTGTCAAGCTGGACTTCCTGCTCAATGGCGACCCTGTGGACGCGCTGTCCATGATCGTGTTCCGCGATAATGCCTATGCCAAGGGCCGCCGCATCTGCGAAAAGCTGCGGGATAACATCCCCCGCAACCTGTTCGAGATCCCGGTACAGGCTGCCATCGGCGGCAAGATCATTGCCCGTGAAACGGTCAAGGCCATGCGCAAGGACGTGCTTGCCAAGTGCTACGGCGGCGACATCTCCCGCAAAAAGAAGCTGCTGGAAAAGCAGAAGGAAGGCAAAAGAAGATGCGTCAGCTGGGCAGCGTTTCCCTGCCCAGTGAAGCCTTTACCGCTGTGCTCAAGCTGGACAGCGACGACGATTAAACTTTATAGATCAAAGAGAACCCGCGCTCTGGTATGCTGCAATGCACCCAGCGCGCGGGTTCTATCTGTTTTTTCACAACCTCAGTTTACAACAAAAAATGAGATAGGCACCCCCTTTCGGGGAAACCTATCTCATTTTTTGTTGGGACTATTTTGCAACAGTCCCTTTACGTTGGGGCGTTAGGGGGCCGCTTACAGTCTCTTGACTGCTCTTTTCCGATTTGCTTCTGCCCGGATTATACATGATTTCAGTGCGAAAGTCATCGAAACCTGCGCGAAACGTTCTTGAATCTGCGTGAACGAATCATCTGGGCAGCAAAAAAGCCCCGGAAAGGCTGTCTGGGTGCCTTCCGGGGCTGCTGTGAAAGATGACTGCATCAGTAATACTTTTCAGTCAAAAAGTACTACTGATACACTGCTTCGAGGGCTTTCTCACTCACTTTTCTGCTTCAGGCGGGCGTATTCGGCATCGGCCTGAATGGCTGCAGAGGTGAAGCTGTTGTTGTTCCACCAGCTGATCAGCGCGGCCACGGTGGTGATGCCGGCGGTCACCAGCTGTTCCACAGTCTGGCTCTCAATGGGCAGCATAGGTTTGCCCAGAGCGCTCAGCACCTGATTGGTCAGGGCAAGCAGCAGCACAGCGGTGCGGGCGATGGTGGCGGCAGAAATTTTACCAAAGTTCATATCAATTCCTCACTTTCTCATTTTGTTCAAGGTCAGCGATGCGGTGGTTGGCCACCTTCATCTGTTCTTCTAAAATCGGTACGCGGCGGGCAAAATTGTTATGCTCACGCACCTCGCGGGTCAGCTCTTCGAGCTTGGTGTCGGTCACGGCCTGACTGCGGCTGTTGGCGATCAGCACGCCGATCAGGGTCACGGCCCCGGCAATGACAGCGGATAAGATCGTTTCCATTCCGTTCACCGCCTTTACCCGACCCACCGCTTTTTGCTTTGCGCACATCCGCATGGACAAAGCCTTTTGCGGGGTAGCGGCCGATGCCGCCGGTGCCGGGCAGCAGGTCTCGGCGTAGGCGGCAAGCTGCTCCACCGGCACGCCGGACACCCGGATATCCGCGGCACGGCCATACTGATGCTGGCTGTAAACCGCTCCGCCCACAGCCTTGTTGTGTGCAGCGGTGCGGTAGCCGCTGGTAATGACCACCGGTGCGCCAAAATGGTCACGGATGGCCTGCAGCACCTGCACCAGTTCGCTGTCCACAAAACAAAGGGTCGGTGCCGTCTTTGCAGGCAAATTCCTTTGCGCGGAAGCTGCGGCTCAGCAGCGTTTCGCCATCCCTTGCGCGGGAGTAAACGTTAAGCATGGCCGTCCTCCTGCAGCAGCGCTGCCACGGCATCCCTCAGCCGGGCGGGCACATCCTCCAGCGTTTTGATGCCCTTGCGGATCAGGGCCGCATAGATCCTTGCCATTACACACCACCTCCTTCGTACAGTTCACACAGGGCCAGCTGCAGGTCGGTCAGCTGGCAGGTCAGGCTGGCAATCGTCTCGGGCAGACGGGCTGCTTCCTCGGCCTGCTGGCGCTCTTTTTCCCGCGCGGCCAATTCTTCTTCCGTATAGCGGATGTATCTCTGCACCGGCACCTGTTCGGTCCATGCGGCCTGCGCAGGCACGCCCGGCACGTCGATGACCTTCCGCACATCCCTGCCGCCGCCGGGATACTCCGTTACGGTCTCGTAGTGGCTCACTTCCTCCACGCCTTCCACGGCGGGGTGCTCCACTGGCTCGGTGTCGTCCACCAGATACCCAAGCGTCAGGTCAGGGT
>ENA-OQCD01000028-OQCD01000028.1-human-gut-metagenome-genome-assembly--contig:-NODE-28-length-29891-cov-2.414326_pt1 | contig 29891 bp, 39 predicted proteins | sample MGYA00242755_ERZ504571 | MGnify/ENA primary metagenome ERZ504571 (study PRJEB26092, sample SAMD00036274) | human gut metagenome | host: Homo sapiens | study: EMG produced TPA metagenomics assembly of...
CTCTAATCCAAGAAGCTAGACGTCATGGAGCTAGAATTGATATTTATCCAACATGGTTTTGATGAAGATGTATCTCAAATACATACTATCAACCAATGAAATTTCTCTGGAATAGCTTACCTTGCTACTGCTGGTGCAGTTAAAAATGGTATGGCTAATGTAAACCCAGGAAGGTTGTTTAAGAATGGATATAATCCAAATATACAAGCTCTTGAAGATTCTGATAGAATTATTTATGGACATCCTGCTATTGGTTAAAACATATGCAAAAGCAAGACATGATTCATTTATATCTCTAGATGATGATTATGATAACGCAATAAAAAACTTTATTGATAAAAGACTTAAAGAGGGTCAAACTCGTCAAGACTACAAAAGAGAATCTCCGGAGGAATATAGACAATTCCTACTTGGGCTTTATGAAACAGCAAAGGCTAGAGCCAATGAAGAAGGAAAGAGATTATTCTTCTCTGATTCAATCTTATTACAGGCTTTAGACGAAACTGGAAGACTTGAAGAAATTGACAAAGCTTTCTCCATGAATCCTGATGAATTCGTAGATAGAAGCAGAAATAGAGGAGAGGTTGATGATGCAAATACTAAGGATTGGAAGAATAAGATAGACCTTTACCTTAATAAAATTCCTGATAGAATTGTTAATGTAGGAAAAAACTATTTACTAGACATTCTAGATAATACTAGAAAGAAACATCAACGTTCTCAACTTACATATATCAATATCAAGCCAGACTTTATTGGAATTCAGCTAAATGCTGAACATAGTGTTGATGAAGCTGAAGTATCTGAAATGACGCAGGTAATTTCTGCACTTGAACAAATGAGTACAAGTCATGGAATGGCTAATCAAGTGTACGAAGATATTGGTAGAGTAATTGCTAGAGGGTTACGAGAATACAATTTCGATGCAAATAGTGAAGAGGATAAAACCAGAGTATATAAAATCTTAGGTAGAGACTTATTGAGAACATTCTCAACCGGAGATAAGGACAGACTAGGACTTGCAGGAGCTTATATGGAATTAGTAAAGAAAGACATTCTTAGTGATAAGTCTTTACAGGATATGGCATATAAGATTCCGTTTGACGATAATAATATCTTTGGTGTATTTACTAATGGATTTACTAACGGAATTAATAGAGACATTATTAAACGTAAATATGCAGGACTTCAAGCTATTTTGAATCCTTCTCATGATATTGTTACAGTATATGATGGCCCAGACGGGGGAATCCTTAAGTATTCTGATATTCTTGGAAGAGTTAATACTCCCGCTGAAAGAGACGCTATCTTCAGAAAAATGGATACAGAAGTGGAAATTGGAGAAATCAGAGCTGGTGACTGGATTTCAATACAAGGTGGAGAACCTATTAAAGTTCTTAACTATCGTAGTAAAGCTCCAGGAACAATAGGTATTATAGACCTAAAGGATATGAGACTTAATGGAATATTATCTGTTAAACGTCTTGGCTCTAAAGGTAGAAACCTACGTTCTGCAAACCACGTTATTAAATTAGTTGATGGAAGTTCTTCTAACGGATTTACTACATTTGATGCTTATGACTTAGATACTTCAAGACTTTCTTGGGATTTAAAAGAAAAAGAACTGGGCAGACAATATAAAGAACAATCCAATACAGTTACAAGCTTGGAATGAAATAGTTCAGAGAATCTATGACAAATATGGAAGAACTATTACTTTTAACACTGATAAAGGAGAAATCAATGGCTATTTAAGAGACTTAATCACTGATGATTTAGCTGAAATAGCACAAGGAAGATATAGAATCCCAGTAGCTTATAGAAGTGGAGAGAATATCTTTGCTCAAGTTGCAGAAGATAGATTTGATGCTAATGAACTTGCTATTGGTAAGAATACTGCTTCCAAGTTTGGATTAAAGATTGGTGACTCTTTTAAGTGAAATTGAAGCAACTGGACCTTTTATTCTTTGAAAGAAGACAAAGAGAAATCTTAAATACTGATATAGGCAGCAACAATTATGACATGTACTTTGTTAAAAACAATAAACAACATTTACATGTTATGTTAAGCAACAATCCTGCATCTAAAGCCAGAATTGATTCTTTAATAAAGGATGGAATTATGGTTGAGGATAAAGGAGTTGAAAAGACTACAGTTAATGGTAAAAACTATGTCATAGTAGACGGACAGATAGGTTACAGAATTGATGATGATTCTAAATTCTATAATTATATTACCTCTGCTGGAGAAAGTAGACAAGTCTTAGTTACATCTGATGTAGATACTTTAAGGGGAATTGATAAATCCAAATTATATAGCAATGCTGTATATAAGTATAGCTCTGGAAACATTGCAACTTTATTCCCATTACAAATAAACTCAATGTTTACTTCTTTAGAAGATAAAGCCATACTAGAAGAATGGTATGATGCTCTTAAAGAAGCAGAAACTGAACAGGATAAGTACGATATTGCAAATGAAGTGAATGAGCAAACAGCTTTAAATCTTGAAAGAAGAATTAAGAAATCTGCACAAGATACTTTCACTTCTTGGCAAGAAGCTCTAAAGTTCATTGTGGCTCGTATTCCTTCACAGTCTATGCAGTCATTTATGAACATGAAAGTGGCAATGTTTACTGAATCAGAAACAAATATTTGTTATGTCCCAGTAGAACAGATTTGGTATCAAGGTTCCGACTTCGATATTGATAAAGCCTTTATGTTGGGAGCTAGTATCTCTAATCAAGGTATTTATTATAATTGGAGTCCGCTATTTAACTTTAATAGTCAGGAATTACTTTCTATATCTCATGATTTACCATTCCCTACTGGATATAAATATTTCTTAGATAATGAAGTAGGATTCCCTCTTGAAGGTGATTATTCGAACTTATTTGGTAAAACTTATGATGAAATTACACACGACCCTATATTATTTAGGAGTTTAGTAAATCTAATAAGAGAAGTTAGTAAATTCCCTCCGAGTGGAAATGCTAATATGGTTAAAATTGCAGGTCTTAATGAAGAATTAATTGACCTAATAGGAATCCATAATGAGTATGAACTTGGGGAAGCTGATTATCAAGAAGCAATTAAGAATAAAGTATTTAATGCTTTATGGAGAATTGGAGCTGATGTTAAGAACGTAGTTTCTGCAACATCTCCTATCTCAATGGGTCCTGCTCAAGATGCTGCTGCTGCTTCCACATCTGGACAGTTCAGTAAGCTAGTATCTAATGAAAATCCGGGAGCTAGAGTAATTCTACAATACCAGAACTCTATTGGTAAAGACGGTATTGGTGTATATGCTACTGGTATTAAAGTATTCTCTATCTTACTTAACTACTATAATGAAAAATTAAGTAAAGTAACAGAAGATAATCTAAATAGATATACCTTTTATAATGAGAATAGTGAAAACAAGGGAACAATAGAAGTATATGACAATGAAGGTAATAAACATATTATTCAACAGAGCCCTACACTTCCTAATGTTAAAGTAGACCCAACAACTAATCCTGCATTATTAAGTCTTGCAGAAGCAATAATCAAGAGAGGATTCCAAGAAGACGTATTCTTAACTGACTCTGTGCTTCTATCTGCTGCTACCGATAATGCTAAAGAACTTATTCTTGAAAAGATTAATGCTGGTCCAGACCTTGCATCTGTTTACATTTATTTATTTGCGACTGGAGTAGACTTTAAAACAGCTTCTGACTTTATGACAACAAGAGCTGTAACAATGGCTCAAAATAAAGCCAAGACCGATATTCTATATATAAATGGTAAGAAAAATAATCTGGATAAGGCTGTTAAATATTATACTGAATTGGCTGACCCTGATAGTTACATACCTCAAATTTATCAACAATCAATTATAGATTGGGGTAATGATACATTAGCCAAGTTATCTAATGACCCAGAAATTGGAGCTGAACTTAAGGAAATTATGAAAACTGAAACTAAGTTCTATAATATCCTTAATAATATAACCAATCAAAAGGTTTTAGATGCTATTTTGGATTATGCTTATAACAGTAATACTCCGCTTAAAATATATAAGAAGGAATTAGCTAAGAAAAAGAGTAGAGCCGAACTTGAATTAGAATGGGAAGGAGCTTTAGAATCTGAAGAAGATTGGATGCAATCTGAAAATTCTGAAGACTTTAGAATATATAACAGTGAAGAGAACAAAGCAGAACAGCTTAGATACATATTCTCAAGATATGTAAATGAGCTGAAAAGAAGAAGGGCTGAACTTAATACACTGACAGAAGGAGACTTACATAATATGAAAGTATTATTAGAGTTAAAGAAAAAGTCAGATGAACTTACCAGACTTGGTAGATTAGGAAGCTTGAACCAAGGTATTAAAACCAAGTTAATGGACAAAATTAAATATATTAACCAAATAGAAAGTTTTGTTAATAGAAAATTCTCTTCATTCAATAAAGAGAATGAACTTAGTCCAGATGATGAAGGTTATATTACTCCAAATTTCAATCTTATTGAGTTTATCCAAAATCCGGAATATAAACAAGAAATGATTGATGCTTATGAACAAGCTAAAGATACTTTCAATATTTTGGATATTATCACATCTGTTCCTCACTTTAATGAAATGTTAAATGCTATGGCGGTAGATGATAAGCTTTTAGGATTCTATGCTTCTAAATATACCCTTACTAAGAATCTGGCAATGTCTGCATTACAATCTAAAGCTATTGGTCAACTTACTCCTAAAGACATGGGAGAGATTAATAGATTCGTAAGTGATGTTACTATTGTGAAGTTCTTAAAGACTGAACTTGCTAATAAGATTTCATTATCTCCGGGAAGTAAAATGTATAACAGTTTAGGGAGAGTTGTTCCTGTTGCTACTTCTGGTAAAATAATTGACTTTGCTAATGTATATGATAGAGCAACATTTAAGATGTGGTTTGAACAAGAGTTTATTCCGAATATGAAGGCGATGAATCCTAAGAATAAATTCATACAAGCATTAACAAGTACATATTTTAAGAATAGCTTCCAAGACTATAACTTCTTATATAAACTTCCTATTGATTTAGGAAACCTTGAGCAAGAATCAAATGAGATTGCGTACTCTAATTACTTGAAGGCATTTGATGAAATCAAGTACACAAGACCTCTTCCAGACGTAAATATGACTACTGGAGACTTATTCTTTTTTATATAACCTATTGGTTAGTAAAAAATGCTTTTGGAGACAATACTCTTACTAAGATATTTGAAAACTCCTTAAGTATGAAAACAAAGAATGATGAAGTTGAGGTTAGAAATAGTTTACTTCTTAAAATTTATGGACTTTGAAGCAAAACAGAATCCTAATCTTAACGAAGGAACTAATGGTCTTGTTGAAGGAGAAGATTATAAACTCGACGATTTGTATGTAAGACTTATTAAATATAATGAACCAAATGGAACTAGATTTACAAAAGAGTATGATAGTGAAGCTGGAAAGATTGTAATCAAAGAAAGTAATTATGGAGAAAAGAGTACATTAGACTTGTTTACTGATAACAATACAATGTTACTTCCATTTTTAACTAAAGGATTTACAAGACTTGCGACAGAAACTAAAAATGACTTAATATCCAAATTAGTAAATCTAATTTCAAACAATAAAGCTGAAATAAAATTAACTTGCGATGAGTAATTGTATTCAATTTACCATTGGAGATAAGATATATAAGTTTAGGGATGTGGACTTGAAAAAGTCTGCAACCCTAGACGATATTATCACTGCAATTGCAGAAGACCCAAACTATGCAGGTCAGTTGGAAGACCTAAACATAGATTTAAATAGTAGAGGGACAGAATCTATATCTTCAACCAAAGAAATTCCAAATGATATAACAGATAGAAATACATACATAGCTGAAAACTTAATGGGAAACCTTAATCATTATGCATTAAGTCAAATCTATAAAAGAGTGGGAGTTCCTAATTCAGAGTTCTTTACTGCTTTTTAAAGATATAATGGATAGAAGTAAGGGTAATAGATTGAGTTTTCTAGTAACTGATTCTCCAAACTCAAACATTTCTTGGTAATTCAAGAGATTTAGTTGTAATTAATAAGAATGATTTATATAATCAACCTAAGTTACTTGGAGCATTAAGTTACGTTTATTCTCATTCCCAGTTACTTGATAATCAATCAGCTATATATAAGATAGTAGAAGATGCATACACCAAAATATTAGAGTCTCCAACTAGACTAAGGGAAGAATTACTTAACATTCCTGATAAGTACTCTGCATTAAGAAGATTGTTATACTATACACAATCTGATATGTATGATACGAATGACGATATTGCCAATCTAAAAATGACAATAGGTAATCATCTATTTGCAGAAGTTACTCGTAATATTCTTAGAAATAAAGACAAAGAGTTCTTTAACAATTTAAAGTTAAATCCTGTTCAATATAAGGCTTTAGAAAATTTAATTGTAAATCAAGAACTTCCGAATACAATCAACTTCGGAGATTATACTGTTTCAGTGTCAGAACTTAATAAGTTTAGACTTGATTACATAGAAGCAGAAAGAAATCCTAAGGATGATACTCCTGATATTGATGATGATAGTATATTGTTAAGACTTGCAACATTAAACCCTAATGGAGCTTTTGATGCTAATATGCTTCCTGCAAATAAGGAACAGAGGTTGATGTTGTTATCTAATCCAATTTCAGCATTTGTATTTGATACTTCTAACTTTAATAAAGTCTCTAAATATGTAACTAAATTTGAACAAGAAGTTGACTCTTCTATTGCTCAAGAAGAAAGAGAAGAACTTATCCAGAGTAGACTACAAAAATGTCTATACTTCTTTCGGTAAGGGAAGACTTGACGTAAATGGTTATGTACTTGACCTTATTCAGGAAGCATCTACTAATAAACTTGACTTTAAAAATTCGGAAGATATAAAAGGATTTAATACTATGTTCTATCCTAATACAAGGGTAAATATGGACGAATCTCTTACATCTAAGCCTAATAGATTACTTAGATTTAATCACTCTCAATCATTATCTAAATTCTCCGAAAGTGCTTATAAGGTAGTATTCAATCCTAAAGTTAAATACGTTAATGTAGTAGGTGGCTCTAATGCTCGTATAGAAATTAACCCAAACTTTTAATTTAGAAGTTACAGAAGACTTTCAGGATAAAAATTGATGCATTAGAAGAAGCTGCAACTAAAAATAAATAAGAGTTCTTCAAAGAGAAGAGCATTATCAGTTAAATATAATTCTGATTATGACTATTCAATTGAAGAAGGAAGTGCAAATATAAACAAAGCAATTAATTCATTTAGAAGTGTATTTAAATATTTACAAGATGCAGTAGATGCAAGTAGAACCTTCTACTATTTAAATACTGACGGTATAGGGCAGTTCTCTCAAGCAATGGTAGTAAATGCAGACCAATTAGGAATTACTCCAGTTGTATTTGATGAACTTAGTAAATGGGTTTATAGTAATGTAAAATCTCCTGATAAAGCTGAATGGATTAAAACATTTACTTCATTAATGAACTCTGCTGAATATACTGATAGTGCACTATTTAAATTCTATGATTCCCAATCATTTAAAGAGAGAGCATTTAGTTCTAAAAGAGTAGACTCCTCTGGAAAACTATGGGAAAACCTTAATGCAAGACTTACTAAAATAGAAGAAGAAAGGGGCCCATTATCACAGTTTGATATGTTAAAAGAAGGAGTTATATCAATGATTCCTATTCTTCCACAAGGATATAATTATGCTTTAACAAGAAAGGAAGAGGGGGACAATCTTTAAGTTAAAAATGAAAAGGATAGAGACCAATTTATTAATGTTGAAGTACAAAGAAAAATAGCTCTCACATATAGAAAGGCTGGAGGAAGAAATATATCATCTCCGAGCGAACTGATGGTGGGAGATGTTATAAGAATAAATCCAAAACGACACATATCAAGCGGTTGTTCTTGAAAATAGACCAGAAGGTAAATTCTGTGCTTGGTTTACATCTAACCAAATTCACTCTGCTGTTCTTACTAATGAGGATTTAAAGAATGTGGTAAGAACCCAATATACAGCAGAGAATAGACAAATTGGGCCAGATGTAAAAGCCTTCTATACTAATGTCGGAGTCTTTAGAATGGCTGATGATGCTGTTGACTTTAAATGGGTAAATAATGAATCATCTCTTCCAATTCTACATCAAATATTCGCTGATGAAATAACTGATATATCAGAAGCTACTGGATTTACAGAGGACTTTATTAAAAGAAATTATTTAAACACTGTAAAGAGATTTCAAGTGGCAATGTTTATGGAACTTACTCCAACAACTGAAGAAATTACTTCTACTCCAAATGTAGAGACTCTATCTGATAATCTGTCTACTCCAGAGTTTGTAGAGGATTTAGTATCATCTTTAGCAAAAAGTGGAGTACAAGTTACTTCTTATAGAAAAGAAGAATTGAAGGAAAAATTCCCAACACTTGATAATGTTAAGGCATTTATCTATGATGGGGAAGTAATAGTAAATTCTGACTTAATGACGGATGATACTTTGCTTCATGAGTTATCTCACTTATTCTTAGCTGATTTAAAAAGCAGAAATTAATGATAAGTATGTTGATTTAGTAAGAGGAATGGAAGGTTCTGATGCTTACGATACTATTAATAATAGTAAAGCATACGATGAACTTACATACAACGATAAACTTGAAGAAGCTTTAGTTCATGAGTTCTCTCAATACTTTACGAGAGTATTAAAAGATTACAGAGGACGTAATTTGAAACTCGATGAAATAGAATGGGATGGAATCATTAGTGATGTTTTAAACATTGATGTGAGTGAATTCTATGACGATAATATATATACTCTAATGAGGAAAACTCTATCTGAAATACATAGCGGATATGCAATTCAGAAAACCTTATTTAATAAGTCTAATGCTCAAAAAATGGTAAAACTTAGCAATATTAAATCTTCTCTTATGAAGAACCTAAGCTCTACTGATGGATATGGATTAATTGAAATTTGCGAATAAAATGGCGTGTAAATATACTTTAAAAATAAATAGTACTGGAAAGGTTCTTACATTTAACTCCGAAAAAAGAACTTGACAACTATCTACTATCTAACTACACTGAATTTGAAGGTATGGTCGACCATACCTTTAGATTTAGTAAAGACTACATAACTATGTTAGATACAGAACAGGTAAAATCTCAAGATAAACTAGATAAAGATAGGAAACTTGCCTATGAAAAAGCTAAAGCAAGAAATGCTAAAAATGACGATACAATAGTAGTTAAAGGGCAAGGTGAAATGACTGATGTCATTGAAAATGAAGAAACATATTCTGACGGATTTATATCAGTTCTGAAGTTTTTATCACGTCAGAGAGGCACCTCTGCGCCCCTTATTAACGCTTTCAGTAGGGAAGGGTACAAGAGGAACACCCGTATAGATAGGTCGCAAGGTAAGCCTGAAGACGTCTCTCCAGAAGAGTGGCTAAAAACAGGTCGATTCTTCAATAGACCAAGACTTTGAATATTGGGATTATTTGCAAGAAATAGGTCGTGGGTTCCACTTAGTAATGGATACGGTTATAAATTCTAACTTTGATATTTCTGCTGACATGGTTGATTCTGTAATTAGTAAGAAGTTTGAAAGAGACTTCTTAGGGGGAAAGAATTTAAGTACGCTTAATGGAGTATCTACTGGGGCATTAATGAACTTCATCAAAGGAATTACGGCTCTAAAGAAAAACATAATCCTTAACAGTGGAAGAGGAAGGAAATTCAAAAAATTCTACACAGAATATGTAGTAGACCACGATGGTGGACCTGATGCAAAACTTAGAGGTAAGATTGACTTACTTGCAGTATTTGAGGATAACGAAGGCAATCAAAGCGTTGAAATATATGACTTGAAACTTGCTACTAAACCACAAGATAGGTGGGATGCCGATAAGAAAAATACTATTCAATATCAGCTAGGTTTCTACAAAAGAATGTTACAAGCCAAAGGAATTGCGGCAAGAAATATATCTACTAAAATTATTCCAGTTCTCATTGAAGGGGATAAAATACTCCACAAGATTGATAAAGTATCAGTCGGAGAACCAGAAGTTTATCTTCCTAATATTGGACAAAAAGCTAATATTGACGAAAATAATTAAAAATACCTATTGGTACAGAAAATTTATCTAATCCATTAGAAAATACAGTATCAGAAAGAATGAGTAAGTTCTTCCCAATGAGTAAAATCAATCCTACTGATATTGTAGACTTTGATATGTTATTTGCTTCTCAAGTACATATTGATAAAAAATACTGGAGAGTACTGGTTTAGAGATGTTACTAAATCAAACTAAATGAAAAGGGAGAAATAAGAAGAGCTACTAAAAGAAGAAGCGGAAGCTGCATTTGAGGACTATCTAGTAAGAAAAACTAGAGCATGATAACGATGTAACTCTCGCTATTACTAACAATCTTAAATATAATCTTGATAAGGTAAATGGCTTTGGTGGAAAGAACTTTAATCCTACAAGGACAGGTTTACAGATTGTTCCAGCTAATACATACGAACCTAAGCTTGGATTATTTGAAGCAAACTTATCCAAATACAAAATGAGCCAGGATGGAACATAATTAGTAATGATGCTCTTACTAATATGAATGTTATTCTTCTTATTAATGAGACAAGAAGAGAAATGGATTTAATTTCTATTGCTTCTCATGACCTTAATAGTACTATTAATCTAGGTAAGGGTAATAATATTTTTGGAAGATTTAAATCTGATAGAGAAGTAGAAACTTGACAAAACAAGTAATTAAAGCCACAGTCGGCAATGTGGAACTTATGAAAACTGCTTTCTATTGCCAATGCTTTTCAAGAAACCGATTTGGGTTCTTATACTATGGGGAAATGAAGGTAGTTAATATTGGCAAGAGTGAATATCTTTCTTCCTATTTTAAATCAAGAAAAAATAAATCATGCCTTCAATACTTTATCTGAATTATCTGGACAAAGTAAAGGAAACACATTGAAGTTTACTGATGAGTTTGATATAGCATGGAGAACCTTTAATAATATCATGAACTATGGAACCTATGAAAATAGAGATAGACTTGATAAAATTGCTAAAAACGTTATCAATAGATGGAGATATTACATCATTTGATAAACAAGCGAAGATGGACATCCTTACAAGAATGTTCAAGGAACTTCAAGCTAGATATTTCTCTACTAATGCATCTGCTGATATTTCTAATCCTATTGCATATTTATTTTTACAAGTATCTAATGCTTTGGCTAAATATGGAAACACTACCATTGATATCTATAATGAAGAACTTTGGGCAAAGAACTTTGGTAATCTGGCAGAGCAGTGGAAAAGGGGAGAATTATTTAATGGTACTTACTTAAATACTATTGATACAATCCCAATTGTAAAATCAGTTGCTCATAGATTGGCAGAAACCAACAGAAATATCACTAATTTATATGGTAATTATAAGAACAAAGATAGGGCTATAACCAATAAGTTCTATCAGGAATCTGGACAAGGTTTCGTAGGGAAGACCATTATCAATGATTCAACAATTCGTTTTAAAAGATTACTTGACCAATCTGATTCTGGAAAGAGAAAGTTTATGGTTAAGAATCCGTATGATATGTCTACTATTTAAATCCAGCAGAAAGAAACTATTTTAAAAATATTGGCTAGAGGATTTAAATAATAGAAGATATCCAGGACAGGATAGAGCAGAAGTTGGAGAAAGATACTTTGAAATACCTTTATTAAGAGGTTCCTCATTTTCTAAAATAACTAATGGTAAGAATCCTCTAGTTACTTATAAAGAAGATGGTTCTTTAGAAATGGTAAATCCAAGAATGACTACGACAGCTCAAGAAGAATATTTATCTACAGATGCTCTAAAGAATCTTGTAGAGATGTATAACGTATTCGATATTTCTAATTCAGTAGGAGGAAGAGAAAGACTTCTTTCCGATACTAATGGTAAACCTGAACAAACATACGAAACTAACCTTGAACACATTAAGGATATGTATGTGTTCTCCGATATTAGAAAGAAGGAAATGGATACAGTTCTTCCTGCTATTAATGCAGCAATTATTTCTCTTCAATTTACACAGAGACTTTCTAACAAGGATGCCCAAGCAACTATCGACTTCTTGAATGATTATATTAAGTCAGCAGTATTTGATGAATCTCTTATTGATAAAGAAAGTAGGGGAACGTTTAGAACTTTAGGAATGTTGAAGTCAGTATCTACTAAATTTATTCTTGGATTTAACTACTTATCAGGAGCTAAAGAAACTATCACCGGATTCTTCAATCTTTATGAGAGAGCAGTAGCTAATAGCTTACTTGATAAAGATAAGATAGGATTAAAGGATATGACTTCCGCTTATACTACTGTTTGGGTCGATTCTGTAAGACAGATAAGTACGATTACTATCCTAGAACATTTAAATTGGCAATATAGAATGGCTAACGTGGATATGAACGCATTAGTCGATAGAATGAACTATGAAAAGACTGATGGATTCAGATTTAATGACAGAATGTTCTGGGCTAATAGAGCTCCCGACTTCTTATCAAGAATGACAATCCTCATTGGCTATATGAAGAAACATGGCTGCTATGATGCACATGAATATAAGAACGGAGAAGTAACTTACAATTGGAAAAAAGATAAGAGATTTAGTCTTCTTGCGAATCCAAATGCTGATACTAATTCATCTGAATGGCAATATCAAAGGTCTTTATATAATGCAATGATGGAAACTTTCTTTGAAGAAAATTATAAACTTCCAAATGCAGATGGCACTTCGAGATTCTTATCAAGAGAAAAGGATTCAAGGGGAGTTTATAAAGAAGCTCTTCCTCAAGCATATACTACTTTGGAAGCTAATATGATAAAGCAAGAATCTGACAGCATATTCGGATATATGGACCACGATACTAAGTCTTTATATCTAAAGAAAGGAATGTTTATATTCCTTCACCAATTCCAGACTTTCTTGTCAGCAAAGAAAAACCAATACTTCCTAAAAAGAGGCACTTACGACCAAGGTCATTGGGTTCAGGTAACTGATGATGCAGGAAATAAGCTTTATTGGGATACTGTTCAAGACAACGAAGGTAACACCATTAGAGTTAAAACTACAGAAAATACTGGAGACCCAATTGTGGATTGGCAAGGTAAAATTATGGAAGGAATTGCATGGTCACTAAGAGACTTATTTAACTTTACTAAGCCAGAGAGAATGAAAGATGCTTGGAGAGACCCTGTAAAAAGAAGAAATCTCCTATTAGCTTTAGAAGATGGGGCTATTATAGGAATTATTTATCTAATGCTTGCTTTATTATTTGGAGATAAAGATGCAAAAGCTATGTCAAACACTGAACAAGCTATCGCAAGAATAGCAAGAAATGTAGGCGGAGAATTTAATATGTTTGCAATCTTTAATGGGGCTGTAGACTTTAAGATGCCTATGTATCAATTCTATAGTGGATTGTTCGAAGATGGAGTTAAAGTAGCATCCGGTGATATGCATGTATTAAGATTCTTTACTGATAATACTGGAGCATTCAGACCTCTTAAACCAACTGTTATAGATAACTTTAAAGCACCTAACGCTAACGAGTAAATGAAAAAAAATAAGGGCGCCAATCAAGTAGTTTTACCTACCTGACTGACGCCCTTAAATTTTATCGTTCTAACATGTTCATAGTATCATCATAAGCTAATGTTATAGCTTTAATGTAATACTTCATATCCAAGTTGTTTTCAATTATTATGTCAACTCTTATATTATCAATAAGTTTCTCACTTATATGGTTTCCTGCTCCACTGCCTTCTCGTTCTATTTTCCATAAAACTCCACCAGCATTTTCGTATAGCATCCGCTTCATTTGGAAATCTGACGTCAGGGACAATCCAAAAGCCTTTATCCCTTACCATAGAGGGCAAAAACATAGTACTGGATTTTTCATATTCTCGCATTAAAGCTTTCACCCATAAGTCTTTATCAATATTTCTTCCTACTTCTGTTCCAAAGTATTGAAGAAATTCTCTATTGGTCATGGGCTCTCCCTCTTTATTAGATAAAGGCAGGGTAGTAAAAGATTCTTTGAAGGAATTATATTCAAAACTTTCCCTACTTACCCCAAGTATCAGTGACGCACATTCTTTTAATTTATCAGCAAATGCATGCTTTTCCCATCTACAACCCATTACAATAGTCTCGCTGTTTAGGTTTTCTAAAACAAAATCTTCTTCTGAAATTCTTAGTCGTTCTTCGTCTCCCAATAAGTATCTATAGTAGTCTACTAATTGTACTATTCTACACGCAGTATCCTTCCCCGATTGTGCTTTTCCTGTTATTCCAATTATCATTTCATGTAGCCCTTTAATTCATTTAAAACAAAAGTAGGGTCGAGATATGGCATCTTTTCCCTTACTTTATTATATTGTTCAACAAGCTCCCTATTGTCAGCTATTTCATCATCGAACCCTAAGAAACCGTCACTGTCAGGCTTAAGAATAAGTCTGTGAATTTCACAAGAAATTGCAAAAAGTATCGGGTCTGATGTTTCCAAATTGTTCATCATACAACATATGATTTGACTAAATCAGAGATTTGTTTACCGTCTGCAGCAGGGAACTTATCTTTCATTCCTTTAATTATTGTTCCCATATTCTTCTTTGGAATTGCAAGGCTGTCAATTTTGTCTGACATTCTATAAATTGAAGCAAGGTCAAATAGGCCTGCACGTAACTGCTCTTCCCCAGGAATTTCGGGAAGGAATTCATTTAAGATAAGAGATTCTTGCATCTCTATGTCATACAAGTCTTGTCTTCCTGCCATACGGTATTGTTCAGCATTATCGATGCGCTGGTCTCTCAACTTCTTAATAATAGCAATCTCTGTTGCTTTATCAAGGGGTTTAGCGTTCTTCTGTGTTTCATGTACTAAGAACGCAGTTTTTATTGCTCTAAGAACTTCTGTGCGAGTTCTTGTTTTAGCTTTCATTGATTGTTTAATCAGTTCATCAATATCCTCTTTCATTGTCTTCCAATATATTTAAAATTATACCTCCTACACCCATCAACAATATGGCAGAGATACATACTCCAAACCATACATTAAGTGAGTATGCAAACACTAGAAGTAGTACCACTAAGGTTATACCTCCGAGCCCAATAGCTCCAAGTGCAAAAAATAGTGCCAATCGTTTTCGTAAATCTTCTTTATCCATTTTTCTTTATAGTATGTCTCCTCTTTATATTTTGAGCAGTACCACTATTCCAACGACCTTCTCTTACATAGGCTATATCAACATCAGATACTCTGGTCATTGCAGCATCACGCTCTTCATCAGTTTTGTAATGGCCCATGTAGCTAACTCTTGATTCATCTTTAGGAGTGTTTCTTGGACTATCAAACATATGATATATAACTACTCCACAAGGAAGGTTTTCTGTTATGAAATCCATAGCCATTTTGTCTACTCCTTCATAATCACCTACCACAAACCCTTCAAAATCTTGATTGTGGTAGGCAGAGTAAATAGCCGGAATGTAGTACTTCTCAAATTCTTCTTCTGTAATGTCTCTATGTCCGCTTATAAAATATATCATGGAACTATTTGTGCGTCTAGGTCTTTTTCAAAGACGTTGATATTATACCAAGAAATTGCTTCAAGTATTCTATCTTCATGGTTAAATGCCCATTTGTATTTTGAAATATCTCTTATAGGAACCCATTGGATAGTTTTTACTTCATTTTTCTCACCATCTCCATTCAATACAGCTTCCATAGAAGTAGATACATTATCTTTTCCGTATTTAAGAATGGTCATATAACGTAATGTTACATTTCCATTATTACAATGTTCCGGGTCTGTTTCAACTCCAAATAAAGCCCACTTAGATGGGTCAATTTTGACTCCAGTTTCCTCAAATGCTTCACGAGAACAAGCTTCTTCTGCTTTCTCCATATCCAAGAAACCACATGGACAATTCCAGTAACCTTGGAAATCGGGAGTTCCTTCTCCTCTTTGGTTAGCTAGAACACACCATACACCTTTAATTTTACAAAAAGCAAATGCAGCAACTGCACAATATCGTCCAGACCAAAGTGTTTTACCAGCGTGCTCTCCTTCTTTAATTGTATAACTCCAATTTCTCATTTATGTCTTCTTTTTGTTTTAGTTGTAACTTCCTTCTCGGATACTTCCAGAGGATTGTACTTTAGTTCATTGTAGGGTGTTAATGCAGTGCCTCCAATTCCTACTAAAGTCTTTTTATCATACTCTGATTTATATATAGATAGTACTTTATCAGTTTTTTCTTTTGTATGCAATATACACTGGAATATTCTTTTTTATGCAGGTTTCAAGTTCGTTCTTGGTTCCTCTAGTCATGTCTTCGACTTTAGTTCCCCAATCAAACTCATTTATAATAAACACTGCAATATCAGAATCAGTTAATAAAGAACTCTCATATTTAGTTCCCATTTTCCAGTGGTTTGGCTCATAACCAAGAGAGTCCAGAAATATTTCTACTTCTGGAACTAAGTTAGCATATTGCATACTATATGATACATATGCTTTATTCATCTTTATAAAGATTAAATCGGTGAATGTATTGGCTAATAGCTTTAGGTACAAGAGGGTAAATTTGTTTCTTGTCCTTAACCAAATACCTAATCATAGTAGAGCTTACGTCAAAAGTACAACTAATATACCCATCCACCTTCGCCTTGAATGAACTGTTGGCTCTATTTACTGCAATCAGCTTAAAGTTTTCTAATATCCATTCTCCTTCCTTCCAATTTGCAATATCATCTACAATGTCTGCACCTACAATCAGATAAAGTTCTTCGTTTGGATAATATTCCTTCAAAAGTTGTAGGGTTTGATAGGAATAGTGAGGTTCTGGAGTGTAATAGTCAATACTAGATATTGTGCAATTATCAATTTCATCAATAGCCAGTTGTGTCATAAAACACCGGTGTTGAAATTCAGTTGCTTCGCGGTCTTTCCACACATTCTGCATAGTTGGAACCACCACTACTTCGTCAACCAAGTTATCATTTAGTGCTGATGTAATCATGTACAAATGACCCATATGGATTGGGTCAAATGTTCCTAATAAAAATCCTACTTCATTTTATATATTTTAATTTTTTAGTTCTACGAAATATCCACGAGAGTCCAATTCTTTTGATAAAAAACTAATAGCTTCTACACTGTATCGTTCGGTCAACTCCTCTATTTCATTGAGTAAATCATTAACCAAATCAGATACACCACAGAACCCTATATTTCCCACGAAATCGACAAGATTTTTAATAAGTTCGGGGTCGATCTACCTCGAACTTCATTTCATCCTCGAAATCATCAGGAAGATAATCGTCGTCAGCATTATAGTATCTTTCTTGAACATATACTTCCACCAAGTCAAGAGTGGCATGGACTACTTCCTCTTCAAGTCTAACAGTCAATCTGAATGCTTGAGAATCATCGTCCATTTTCTCAACTATCATATAGAAAGATTCTTCCCATGTATAATCATGGTCAGATACAAGATAGTTGGCTTCTTCTAGAGCAACTAATAACTGCTCATATATTTCGTCAATCGTTTTCATATTCTTTTCTGGGTATATAAATGGGAGCTTTCTTACGTTTAAATTCGGAAGCTAAATGTCGGCTCCAAACCTTATTGACTACATCTTCTCCATGTCTAGCACATAATTGTGACCAGCAATCAGATTCTGCCATTTCATCATGTGGATGCATGATTTGACCAGCTGAGTCGTAGCTCTTTCTAAAATTCTCGAATGGGATGAATCTACTAAGAATATCATCCACAGTAGCGTAGTCCTTAGCACCTATCTGGTCTAAGTCACTATTACTAATACCAAGACCATCAGTGGGAACTAGCTTGCAAGAATTATATATAGCACATGACATTGCTTTATAATTATCGCAAGTTTCTTTATAATCATTACGAAGAGCTTCTAAAGCTTTACTTTTATAATGGTCTTGCAAATAGTTTGCCAGTCCGTAAACTTCAGTCTTCCACAGGTCTTGAATCGGGTCAAAGTCACCAACATCACCATGAATAGTCCAGAATCCAAGCTGATACTCAGTTTGATTATCTGTACTCATTACTAATCCTTTGTGAATAGATGCTATATCATAGAGATGCTTCATCCTACACCTAGCTTGCAAGTTACCATTAGCAATGGGAGTTCTGCCAGCAAGTTCTTCCAAATCACTTACCCAATACCAATCGTAGCCTTTACAGTCTTTAATCAATCCCGCATCAGCACAAAGGTCAAACAGGGATGCTTTATAGGAATTGCTCAAGTTAAACACCTTAAATTCGCTGCAGAAAGCTTCTCCTACTAATTTAGACACACTAAATTCATCGTCCTTATTCTTAATAGGAAGACTTCTACCTATAAGAGGAATATCGGTCTTCTTACTAACCTCATGACATATGGCAGCGACAACAGTGGAGTCAATTCCTCCACTGATGCCTAATACCATTGCTTTGAGATTGTTCTTTGTAAGATATTCTGCTGTTTTATCAACTAAGGTATTAAATACCTTCTCATAATTTAATTCTTTCATTCTTCATTTAGTTTTACAATATCAACTTCTTCTGAGTAATATCCATTAGATGTTCCAAACCACTTTATAATAACCGTGGCTTTGATTGTCTCTAATTTGTAAAAAGTCCAGGTATAACTATCTGCATATTCTGGAAGTTTTACAATCAATTGGAGTAGTCTGACGAAAAGGTTCTTTCTTCGGCATTTAAAAATAGGCGACCCTACTAAATCATCTAAGTCTCCATCTATATCATCAACTGTAACTGATTCACAGCAATCTTGTGAGTGATACATCATATAACTGGAGCCATCACTAAATTTAAAAACAATGGAATCAAAAGATTTTTCCACAGATACTAGAGTTTTACCTATAAATTCGTCTAAAACATTTAATTCCCACATAATCCTAATTCTTTTAAACAGATTTCTACTTCTTTTTCTGAACCAGTGTGTTTACCTAAGTCATCGGATAACTTCACACAGTCATATACCGGCTGATTTGCATTCATTTGGCATGATGTAAGCTTCATAACGATATTAGAAGGTTTATGTTCTGTATCATTAGTAAGGTTAGTGCCAATTCCAAAGGATGCTTTGATTCTTGTCATACAATATAAAGCAATATCTTCGGCTTTCTCAAAGTCAAGAGCATTACTAAAGATAATAGTCTTAGTAGAAGGGTCTATTCCTAACTCCTTGTAACGAGCAATCATTTTTATTTACAAATTCATACTCGTCTCCAGAATCCTGTCTTACTCCATCGAATAACTTAGCTTGCTTACGAGAGAAATTTTTGATAAATACATCAGATGTGTAAGTATCGGTAAGGGCAATTCCCAAGTCACCGTCATATACATTTACCCAATTTTCAAGAGCCATGTAATTAGCTTGTTTATAGCCATACATAGCACCGTGAAACATAAACCATTCATGTGGATGAGTTCCCATTGGTTTCATATCATATTTCATTGCAAAGTAACAGTTAGAAGTTCCAGTACAATAAATAGATTTCTCTTTTATGTACTTAATAACCAACTCTTGGATATTGTAGGAGAATCTTCTACGAGTCCCAAACTCGGAGAAATAAATTCCTGCCTGATTAGAACGTTTTAATTTTATTCTCCAACTTATTAAGCATCAGTTGAGTATCAACTTTTATGCTCCAACATTCTGTTTCTCAATTCAGAAACCATTGCAAGAATAGGAACTTCATAAAGAGTTACTTTATAAAGATAATCCTTCACTAAGATATGAAGATGTTTTTCTTCATCCAAGAAGATTTGTACTTTACTTGGGTTAAATGTGAATTGAGATAACCATTCCCAGTAATGTCTTGGAATGAATCGAATAGAGTTCATAAACTCAAAATTCATCACTTGTAAGTCTTACCTGAGCAAGGTATATAACTCAATACGAAGTTGCTCAACAAACTCTTCTGTGTATTCAGTATTATCACGGTCTTTAAACTCAAAAGTTCCTACCGCTTGTGGGAACAACTTCATGTAAGCATAAGAAGTTGTAAACTTGTATAAATCTGTATCTAAAATTGATTTAATTATCATTTCTCTATTGGTTGATAAATGTTTAACTTATTTTCTTTTATAAATTTTTGGAGTGTTGTTCCGCCATCAATAGATGCGATTCCTGGAAGATATATTGAGAGTCTATCCCAAATGGGCCACAGATTTTTAATTGTTTCAAGCACACAATAATCTCCTGCGATTCCACAGATTACTAACTCCGTATCCTCTGGAATACGCAAAACAACCTCGTCATCTAGACTATCTCCTTGGTAGTAGGCATAGTATTCAGGCAGCTCATCAGGTAATTCACTTCTTAAGGGATTAAAGCTTGAAAAAGCTCCGTATTCCTCTCTGCTATGTCCTTTCTCAAACACCTTATATTTAATATCATTGTTCCTACAAGCTGTGAGAAGTAAATCATTAATAGCAGCACCTTGAGAGTACTGAACACAATGAACAGGCCATTCTCCACCATTATCTTTGAAGGAAACATGGTCAGGTTCATGCCAATCAGCAGTAAACCATACTTCTTCAAAATTCTCTTTATAGATAAGGTCTTCTACATTCCACAAAGCAGGAGTGGCTCCCTTTACATATAAAGAGCCACTCTCTAAGCAGAAATCATTCTGCATATCAACTACAATAAGTATTTTCCTCATCACTCCCAACTAGCTAATATCCCACCAATTACAATAAGTATTAACCATATAGCTATTGGAATCCACAGAGGACACAATACCCACCACCAAGACCAAGCTATAACTCCACATAGCTTCAGTACAATAAATACTATCAGAAGAACTCCACTTAAGCCAATTCCTCCACCACTATTACTATTACTCATAATTCAATTATTAAAGGTTCAAACGATTGAATATATCTTTCATCTACTAAAGATACGTTTGCCATTTTCATATCATCCAAAGTCATCAATCTATGCTCTCCAGAATGGATATGTCCACAGAAAGCATACTTTGGATGTTTTCTCATAATTTCATCAGCCAACCAAGGATTACCTACATCCTCTCTAGTCCATGACTGATGAATAACACCTAATCCACACAGCTTAGGAGCATCGTGTGAGATTACTATATCACAATGTTCGGGCATTGTGGAGTACGCTTCTATAAGAGTTTTCTCCTCATACATATATGCCCAATTTCCAAATATCTTGCAATATGGAGTTCCCCAAATTGTGTATTCGGTTCCATCTTTATAATCAATGTAAGTATATGACTCATTATCGAGCATTACTAACTTCCCATCAGTGGGAGTATAAAGAAGGGAATTTTTGGAAAGAGTATTCTGATATATAGACGCTAATGCAAAGTCATGATTTCCGCCTACCATAAATACTTTTTCACAAGGTAAATCTTTTACCCATTGAGCAAATTCATGACTAAGCCACTTTTTACTTTGTGGGATATTCCTTTGCATTTTTAAAGGAGTGATGTCCCCACAGATTAGATAAATATCACATTCCTCTGTTATTTCTGGGAGAATCCCATGTAAATCAGATAGTGCTCCAAATTTCATTTATGTTTTCTATTTTTTATATGTTTTTTACTAGAATCTTTAGAAATAATATTTACTTCTATTTCTACAAGTTCATCATTCCTTGGAAGGTCACCATAACTAGTTAAAGAATAATAAATATCTTCAGTTATTTCGTCGAAGTCTTCATCTTCTTCCCACCAAACTCCATCACCGCCAAGAATTGGCCTTGTTCTCCACAAACATAGCCCTTCTTCGTCTTTAGTTAACCAAAGTCTCATTCTGTAACCTTCCTTTTAAATTCATCAAATGATTTTATATCTGGAACTTCATCTCTATTGATTATCCAGTATTTACTAGGAGCCACACCTTTCTTTTCAGCTCTGTATTCATTGTACCTTTCAGCAATATCAAAGAACTCTCTTAGTTTACATTCCCCAAGAGCACTGGCTAAATCCTCTATTTTAAATACAAAATATTTGAATTTATTGCCGTATTCATCTTCTCTTGAATATACATCTTTTATGAATTGCTCAAGTGGAGGAATTTCAACTGGCTCATCTTCCCACCTTTGTTCTCCAGCATAAAAATAGAACATTTCTCTAAAGATAGGTGGCAAATCTGGAAGATAATCAAAGGAGATGGCTTTACTATCAACCCACTCTCCTACCACAGTATCACGGATAGGAGTTCCTTTTGTATCAAGTAACCAACGCTTTCCATCTTCATCGGTTATTGCAAATGTCTTTCTCATATTTCAATTTCAAATTTTATAGGTTCATTTTCATAAGTCATTCCTTCTGGTATAGGAAAGCTAAACAAAGATTTGGGATGAAGGTCGTTGACTTTACCCCAAGCATCATACTTAGGATTTACATTCCAAGATTCTCCATCCCAAATGGGAGGATTGTCATAATACCAACCCTTCCCCATCTTTTATCTATTGCGTAGTAATAAGTTTTTAATCATTACTAAGAGTCACTGTACCTTTAAATAACTTAACGTCATCCATATATGAATACGTCATTAAAGTTCCTGGTACAAAAGCTGGATGTTCTAAAAGAATTATAGTGTGTCCTGTTTGGTCACGCCCTACATAGATGCCTATATTATTGGGTTTACCATCAAACGCAAACTCAATAATATTCCCCTGCTTAAGAATAGAATCAATGCCAGGTTTATCTATAAAAACTTTCATTCCTTCAAGTCTCCCATTACGTTACGGTTAATTCTATCTTCAACACGTTCTTTACAAGCATCAAGGTATGCTTCAAGTGCTGCTACTTGCTTAGCGTTCTGTTCACAAGGGAACTTCTCATTCAGCTTCTTCACTCTATCAAGTAAGATAAGTGCAAGTTGCTCTGATTGCCAACCAGGAGTTACTGTACCGTCTTCATGCTTGTGAACAAACTGAATTGTGTCAATAGCATCCACATACTTGGTTTTGCCATTAACAAAGCCAGCACACATTTGGGCACGGTAACGATGAGCACCATCATCTGGAATTACTTCAATGGTTGGTTCGAGACTTGGATAAACCAATAATTCCTCTATTGTTTGATATTTCTTTTTTAAAGCCATAGTATTTTTATTGTTTAATCATTATATGATATTATTTTGTAATATACGGTACTACCTACCCAACGCCAACCCAGATAATTTACTGGAACCCATGCAGGTTTACTAAGCAAATCTCTAAATTCTAATGGCGTTAGATTACGTACTATATCTGTTTGTGGTGATGCTCCCTCAAGACTTATTAATACCTTCATGTTTTAACCAGTCTTGGAAGTACCACAATTGTCCACATCCTCCACCAATATCGTCCTGACCAGCAGGATTAAATACTCTAGTGGAGAAACCTAGTTCACAGAGTCTCCTGTTAAAGTCTCTAATAAGACGAATTTGTCTATCAATAGAATTCTTTACAGTTTCATCCTTTTCACAAATTACAGAAAGAGTAGTTTCCCAAACATCGGTTCGAAAGAGTTTGTACAGTCTCCTTGCGTCTTCTTCTGTATCATTTCCTTCATGTACACAGTAATTGAAGAATGGTTTTCTTCCTGTGTTCGCTGCCCAAAATTCTCCCGCAGCAGCAATCTGGCGGAGAGTACAAGTCTTAGTCGGAATTAATTTTGCTCTAGCTTCATCAGTTGATTCATGTACTGAAAACTGCAATCCGACTTGAGGTATTCTTTTGGAGAGTTCAATAAACTCTGACATTGCATGATATAATGTAGATGGAGCAGATGTGGACACTAATAGTTGAGCATTTGGATATAAGTCATGTAAAGACTCGATAGCTCGCTCCAAATTGATATAATTCAGAAATGGCTCTCCCATACTCATGAACATAATTTGGAATTTCTCAATGTCTTTAGTATTACAATCAATGGTACTTAGAACTGTAGTTACTTGTTCTATTATCTCATGCCAATCAAGATTTCTTACAAAGAACTTTCCTGTTCCACAAAATGTACAACCAACTGGACATCCAGATTGTACAGAACAGCAAATTACTGTTCTCTTTGCATATTCCCCCATAACGATAGAGAACTGCTTTTGCAATTCCTTTTCTTGTTACTGCACTAGCTCCCCATTCAAATACAAACTTCTTGACATTAGTGTCAGAAGATTCAAAAATCTTATATTCCATTTTTAACCTCTTAAATTTCTTTTAGTGATTATTTCCTTTAATTGTTGCCAAGATACTGGTGTGTAATCGTTATTATCTACACCAACATCATACTGATTTGGAACTAATTTATCTTCAAAAGGAGTTTTCTTTCCCTTTTCAGTATGAATGTGTCCATACAATTGCCAACTTCCTCTATGAGAGCCGTCCCATGTAATCATAGGATAGTGACTCATAAAGAGTTGTTGGTTATTACATTCTTCATCACCTGTTATAGTTAACCATCATTTGTCTTTCGACAGCTTCAAACCCATTTTCTGGGATATACTTCAACTTATCATGATTACCTAATACGAGGTATTTATAGCCATTTAGTTGAGGTAAAATTTTCTCCCAACGTGTCTTTTGACCAAAGCAAAAATCGCCTAATATGAAGACCGTATCGTCCCACTGGACTACCTTATTCCAATTTAGTATGAGTTGTCGATTCATTTCGTCAGCAGACTCAAACGGACGACTACAATACTTAATTATATTTGCGTGGTCAAAGTGACAATCAGAAGTAAAAAATACCTTATTACAGTCAAATTTATTTGTCAGATTTGCCATGTATTTTCTTATTGTCGATTTTTAAATAACAAGAATCTGGTAGTTCTTGTCCATCCAACTTTACAGAGGGAATATCCATAGACACCAGATTCTCAAACAATTTAGACTCCGTGGATATTTTGACATATCCCTCTGGAGCCATCAATTCTTTAGCTTGTTCGTTAGTTAGCCAAACCTCAAATATTTGCTTGACTTCCGCCCGTAATAAATGGGTCGGTTTTGTACTTTTCATAACATTCGCACTTTTTAAATTTCTTTCCTGACGTACAGTAAGGACAGATTTCATTTCTTCCGGTCTTGTGACCATGAGTTCCTGTTCTAATTTTACTTTTCCAGGGAGTGTGCATCTTTATCCACATATTTCTGAACTCTTCATTCTGAAACATTTCTTGCATAAATTCCGCACCGTTGTTTTCCTTTTTATCCTTCTTTTCATCTACTTCTTCAACACCTAAAGTTGTGTCGATGTCATACGGAGTTACTATTAAGTCTTCCATTTTTTATAAGATATAAATTATAATATACTTCTTTTAAAACACACACTACAAGTTCAGATAATTGGGCTATCCATTCTTCTTCGGCAATCTCTTTAAGCTCCCCGTAAGCTACATCAGTAAACCAATTAGGAAACTCTCAATTATAGAATTGCAAATTTTTTTTTTGCATTGATAGTCCCACTCTGCGCCGCAACCATAGAAATCAAGTCTATCTTCATCACAATCTTCGTCAAGAACATACATAAATCGCAGCCCTGATTCGTATCTGTTCTGTATGAAAAACTTTCCTACATACTCGGACTCACTATTATCAACACAATTTTTAAGTTGTTCTTTAGTGATATTAATTTTTCCTTATAGAGAGCAATCTCTCTCATTATTTGGTCTCTTTTCATTTGTTAAAACTCAGAATTAATAATCTGTATTATAATCTTCAAATAAGGAACACTTGTTAAAAGCATTAGTAATCCGTATGGTTCTACCAATGCTTTTCTCACTCCATTTAAATGTTATTTTATCCATCCTCTTTTAATAAATTCTTCGTGTAAAGGATGTGCCAACTCATAAGCCTGTGGGTGCGCACTTCCTGCATCTCTTAACTTAAAGAAGCCTTTCCATTGTTCAATAGTTCCAGTCATTACTAATTCTGTCTTAAGACTATTAGGTAATACTGCTCTTGCTTGTTGAGGAGTCCAACCATTCTCTAATAATCTTAAATATCTTGTTTCAGTATCATATAAACCACACAAGAAATTAATTTTCATTATCAGTTAGAGCCCCCATTAGCATTATACATCAGTTTAGGATTCCTTTCATAATCCTCTATATTAACATTGGTACACCAATTAGGGAGTATGTAAGTAACACAGTTGTTAAACTTATCCTTACTGTAGTTACAATACCTAGTAGACTCTTGAGCAAAAGAAAACACCCTATGCCTTACAAATTCCATCTGTTAATACTTAGGCTCTTTATCCTAAGTTTCTCCAAGTTTCCTTGGAGTGTCGGACTATATCACCATCCTTTACAGGATGCCCAGCACTCGTGTCAGTATTATATTCTATGTGTAGTATAGGAGACTCGAACTCCTGTGATAGCTAATCCTCTTCCAACATAGTAGTAGGTCTACCTATTAATGTAGTTCGCATACAACTACCTCTTACCACATATAGTTTCAAACTGTTAGTCTCTGAACCTTCCAACTTTGTTAAAGGTTGGCTCGGCTGCTGATTAGCATGATTTTAGTATTTTTATTACACATTTCAAATAGTTCCTCCGTTGACATATCCCCTTTCATCCAATTAACTCTCTTTGTTACCCATTGAAGATTTCCTCTAATATAACCTTTAGAAGAGTCTATTCTATCTAAAGATAAAGGTAAATCCTTCCTTACATGGTCTAAAGAACCATCTTCAGGAAGAAGATTATCTCCAGTTAAGGCACATTTGAAATCCTGTAATTCAAGTAAGTCATATAGATATTCAGGGGTTACATCTTCTGCAAATTCCTTATTCTTCCAGAATTGCATTTCCTCTTAACCTATTTATAAAACTTTCTCTAAAGTTAGATACTATTTTTCCATTGGCGCATCTTCTACAACTTTGATATTTAGTTGAATCCATAATTTGTGATGCAGGCATCCATCTTTCATTCCCACATTGACATCTAACTCTATATCTAAGTTGATTATTTATGTACTCAGGTCCAGATATAACTTCCCATGTGCCAAATCTATATCCTAATGGGATATTTAACCTCCTATTTTTATTAGAGCATTCTTTACACATAGTAGTTCTGCCATTCTTAAGGGATGAGCATTGAACATAATACTCTTTCCCACACTCACATCTAACTTTATAGTAATAACTATTCTTAATTCTTGTCCTAGAATTTTCTATGACTGTTAATTTTCCAAATTTGTCTCCTATATTTACCATATTCATTAAAATTTTCATATGCAAATATACAACAAATTTTTCAAATTACCCAAATAAATAAAATACTAAATTTTAGCTTTCCAGCAATTCACTGGGTTTTCTTAACACATTACTGTATTAAGCCACAAATTCTTTATGGGATACTCCTCTGTCACAGATGAACTTAACAGTAATTCTCTTAGCATGATACTCTGTAGGTTCACATAGATATTCAAGAACTCCTTGTAGGTCATGCTCTATTATTACCCTATAGTTAGTAGTATAGTAGTAATAATCTCCATCACTAATATATCTTGTATAGGGATTAAGGCATAAAGTACTCCAGTTAGTTCCAAACTGGAATCCCTCATCTACTACACTATTAGGAACTTTAAGATACACAGTACCATGCTCTAACATAGCACCGTGTCCTGACTTAACCATTCTATCCACAAACTCCTTTGCAGAAGTTTCTGTTATTTTGTCCTCTGATTTGTAACAAGTTCTTCCAGCTATTTCTATTTGTCTATATACAGAGTTTATAAGCTCATCTTTCCACATTCGAGGGCCAATTTCCATATCTGCTGGAATAACTATATCTCTTGGTTTTTGTTCTATTATTTCAAAACTTGGTTTTATTAATTTCATTTTGCTTTCGCGAATAATGGACTACGTAACATAATCTCTTTTACTGACAATTCTTCAAGGACTCTTGCATAATTGTTTATCATCTCTAATCCATATTCTTTATTGTAACCTTCGTCATGTCCTAATGTATTAGAAACCAATTGAATTGCAGAAGAGATTAACCCTATGTCTGTTGTATCAACTGGAGCTAATGTGTAGGTTTCATCAATTCTATCATTACAGCTAAATCTAAAACTAGAAGCACGACATTGCTTCTTTATAAAAGTTACATTTTTCAGGATGCAGATACTACTTTCGAGAGTTTTCATTACAACCCCATCATAGAATCCCATCCCTATTAAAAATCCTCCTCTGTATACTCTATAAAGTATCTCGTTACTATAACTATTATTATACCAATTATAAAATTGCTCGTAGCTTAACATATTAATGAATCCAATGGTCTCCAATTGATATATCTGCTGTTAATGGTGCTCTTGTACAAAATGGTTTACCTCCAGATTCCATACATTGAACTAATATCTTAGCTACTTCTTCTGCTATTTCTCGGGAGCTTCAAGATTGATTTCGTCATGTACAGGAATACAATACTTAACTTTAAAAAGTAAATTGTTTTCCTTTAACCAATTGAATAGCTTTATAGAAGCTAGCTTGAAGCACAGTGCCCCTGCTCCTTGTCATATTTGTTATCTCTGAGACTCTTTATTCTCAGACTCTACATTTTCTTTTTCAATGTAGTTCGGACTATATCTTAAAATGTTTTTACAAAGTTATATAATTCTTCTGGAGTCGCTGAATTCTTCATAGTATTAGCTTTCATACTAATAATTTGAATATTTCCTTTTATATATCCTTTAGAATTATCTATTCTATCTATCGATGGGGAATAAGAATAATCATCCTTACTCCCAAATTGAAAGGGAACTTCCAATATAGGGCAATATTTTGGAATTACTATATCTTCCAACTCTAAATTAAAGTCTAGACCTCTTTGTTCTGCTCTATACCTACATTTTCTTAGGATTTCTGCCTCATAGTTATTTTCACGTGATTTCCTTTTTTGTTCCGCAATTTCAGCTTTATACTCAGGACTTACCTTCAATCGAAGTTTTTCTGAAATAATTCTTATCTCTACCTTGATTAATAGCAGAATGCTCAGAATAGCACGCTTTACATAACCATTTTCTACCAGTTTGCTTTTTGCATCTTCTGCAAATTTCAATTATTGGAAGTTCTCTTTTACAAACTGGGCAAATATTCATTCCTTCAGTCTGTAACACTTCAATAGATGTTCCTAATCTTGTTCTTCGTTTTTCCTTAGTACAAATTTTGCAAATTGGTATGACCGTCTTTGCATCCTTTTATTTTTTGGGAAATCCTCTAATGGAAGTTCTTTTCCGCAACTTTTACATACTTTTTGTCTCCATATAAATTATTATTACTCTGTTTTTAATTCACAACAAAGATAATAATAATTTTTGGATAATTAAAACATTTTCTCCCTTTTCGTGGAATTTTACCTTCCTTACCGCCTTGAAGTAAGGAATCCATATTCTAGTCTCTACACCTTCATAATATTACTATTATGCTTGGCTCGGTATTCCCATCTCAGGGTTCACCGAATTTAAGGAGTTTTAATCCGACACAAGTCTCCTCCATCGGATAATTCACCGATTGCTTCATAGAATCAGATAATCTTCTTCTTAAAAAAGTCTGCTTCTTGAACCAATGGATTACTTTCATCACGAGTTTTGCATAGCATACTGCCCCATCTACTGTTTCCTAAAATCATCATTTTATCCTATTTCAGATTATCCCCAAATCATAAAATAAATGCTTTTATGTCCTGTCACAGGACTTAATAGAAATATATCCATGTTGTACAACA
>ENA-OQCD01000029-OQCD01000029.1-human-gut-metagenome-genome-assembly--contig:-NODE-29-length-29385-cov-3.155342_pt1 | contig 29385 bp, 26 predicted proteins | sample MGYA00242755_ERZ504571 | MGnify/ENA primary metagenome ERZ504571 (study PRJEB26092, sample SAMD00036274) | human gut metagenome | host: Homo sapiens | study: EMG produced TPA metagenomics assembly of...
CCGCGAACGATGTGGAGACGATCCAGCTGAACCTTGGCCAGACGGTTCTTCGGCAGCATGCCCTTGATGGCAGACCTTGATGATGCGCTCGGGGTTGGTCTTGAGCAGGCTGGGCGTAGCTATCGCGACGCAGGCCACCCGGACGACCGGAGTGCATGTACAGTTCCTTGCCCAACTTGTTGCCGGTCAGAGCGATCTTGTCGGCGTGAGGATGATCACGTGGTTGCCGGAATCGGCGTGCGGAGCGTAGGTCGGCTTGTTCTTGCCACGCAGCAGGGTTGCCGCCTGAGTGGCGAGACGACCGAGCACCACGTCGGTGGCGTCGATGACGTACCAGTCGTGAGTCAGATCAGCTGGCTTCGGAGTGAAAGTTTTCACGATGTACCTTTTCTATATATTGTGTTCCGGACCTTCCATCAACATCTCTGCGTTGGTTAGGCGCGGAATGATGCCTTTTTCAGGTCTCATTATCCGTGGGCTCCCTGAAAGTCCTCGATGGCGAGTGGGAAAAGCGCTTTGAAGGACCCCGTAGGGAAACACAACAATCTACTAGTATATCGCCAGCCTTGACATTCGCGACACATCAACCCCTAGTACTTGCGAATACGGAAACACAGCAATCGACACGCAAAAGCCGGCGACGCTTGGCAGGTCTCCCTACCTTGCATCGCCGGCCTTCCGCCAATCGAAATCAGCTGCAATCAGCCTCAATCCGCTGCAAGCTCAGCCGCGCATAATCGCTGCGATCTCCTGCAGTCGAGTATTGTCGAACAACTGCTCCAGCGCACGACATTGCCATCGCCGTCAGCCAGCGGAATACGCCAGTTCGGATATTCGTTGCTGGTGCCCGGCTGGTTCTGCGTGCGCTTTTCGCCGACCGCGTCGACGGTGGACGCCGCCATGAGCTTGCATGGCGATCCCTTCAAACCGCGGTACAGCGCGTCGATGATCTCGTTTTCGTTGGCAAGCTCGTCTTCCAGCGCGGAAGCGTCGAGATAGCCTTCGTCGACAAGCATGCTCAGCATGGCGTTATGTTCGGCTTCCGCGGACTTCTGGAATTCTTCGACCGGACCGGACAGCAGTCCAAGCTGTTCACGCAATTTGACATGCCCGTACTCCAAGTAGCCGGCTGCCGGAGGCAAATCGTGCGTGTTGACGGATGCCAACGCATACGGACGCCAATCCTTCGGCGCACGGAATTCGCCGTCGAACTGCTCGAACCATTCCACAGCGCAGCCGAGAATGCCGTGCTCGGACAGCGACTTGGACACGTATGCCGGAACCACGCCGAGATCCTCGCCCACGACCACACCACCGGCGCGGGATGCTTCCAATGCGAGAATGCCGAGCATGATGTCAGAATCGTAATGCACGTAGGTGCCGTCCATGGCTTTCTTGCCTTCCGGAATCCACCACAAGCGGAACAAGCCGAGAATATGGTCAATACGTACCGCGCCCGCATTGGAGAACATGCCGTGCACCATATCTCGGTACACCTTGTAGCCGGTCTGTTCGAGAGCGATTGGATTCAGCGGCGGCTGACTCCAATCCTGACCCTGCTGGTTGAACATGTCCGGCGGAGCGCCGACCGTGGCGCCCTTGGCAAAACGCTCCGGGTTCCACCACACGTCGGAACCGGCCGGATGCACGCCCACAGCCATGTCGGCGACGATGCCGATCTTCATGCCGGCCTCGCGCGCCGCCTGCTGGGCCGCATGCAGCTGCTCGGTGGCGACCCATTCGAGCCAACGATAGAATTCAAGCGTGTCCGGGTACTGTGCGCGAAGCTGCGCGACTTCCTCGGAATCACGATTGTACTTGCGCACCCAATCGTCGTCGCTGCCATTCGAGGCGCCCCCACTTGTCGTAGCACAGGCACCATGTGCATAGGATTCGATCTCATCGCCCACTTCGGCGAGATACTGGTCGAACTCGGCTTGACGCTGTGCGGAAAGGCCGGACTTGTAGATGATCCACAACGCCTGCATCTTGGTACGCCACATGGTTTCGCGATCCAAGATCCGCGCATTGCCGTTGAGCGGCTTGACCTGCTCATGCAGTTCATCCACTTTCGCCTTGTCTTCCGGCGAAAGCACGGCATATTCCGGCATGGATTCCGGTCGAATATAGCTGAAATTAATGAAACGGCGCGAAATCGGCAGATACGGCGATGGCTCGATCGGCGGCACCGGTTCGGCGGCATGCAGCGGATTGATCAGCATGAAGTCGGCGCCGGTCTTCTTCTTGGACTCGACGAGCAGGGTCTTCAGATCCTCATAGTCGCCGATACCCCAGGAACCGCTGGAACGAATGGAGTAGAGCTGGCTCATCCAGCCCCACAGGGAGCCTTCCTTCATGTCGTCAAGCAGCTCGATCTTTTCCGGAGCGCTGATAACGGTTGCAATCTCCGTCTTGCCACCAACGGTGACTTCAAGGGTGTGATACCCCTCGGGAAGATCTGCCGGAAGCACCAGATATGAGGTGCACACGAAGCCGCCGTCGACCTCGACCACGGTATCGCTGCCACCCTCGAGCTCGATTTTGCCGGCATACGCCCCACCGTCTTCCAGCATGATGGAAGCTTCAGGAACGTCAAGCGCTCCGCCGTGAACCTCAACCTTGCTTTCCTTGCCGACAACGTGCAGCACGGTCGGAGGAACGATACGTGTGTCGCGTTCGCGCTGAATGGTGGTGATGGACTGCTCGATCGCCCCATCGTTGGAAGCGTCGATTCCGAGCGCTTGAGCACCGCCACGAGAACATCGTCTTCGATTTCGTGGTAGTCGCGGCTCATGCCGACGTAACTGGTGGCGATACCCACCAACTTTGCCAGGCGAATGATCGGACGGGCTAGACGCGTTGCATTTTCGGTCTGTTCTGTCATAAACAACAGTCTATGCCCCAATCACATGCACCACGCGCAAAAATCTCATAAAAATGACAACGTATGCAATTATTTTTCCGAAAGATGCCGTTCAGCGGCCCTTTTCACCTCTCCTGACGCATCCTGCGCAAGTTTTTCCAACATCTGATCAGACGTGTTCGGGTTCAAAGCAACGGCCCTACGTACCATGGAAGCAAGCACGGCAGGAGCATTCGGCTCGACGTCGACCCCCAAAGATCCCAGAAAATCAAGGGCCGTGGAATCCATACCCGGATCCTGCGCGCCTTCGAGCCGCATCTTCCAAGACGTCTGCTTGTTGCGCAACGCGACATCGCGCACTTCGAGGGACTCATCCTTGGTGAGACGCCCCACCAGCCAATTCTTATCATTGGCATTGCCCGCAACAGCTTTGCGCACCTCAACGGATTCGTCGGTGGACAGTTTGACGAGAATATTCGGAAACGGCATGGTTTCCGCAAGAAAAAAACGCGATCTTCCAACGGTGTATGCGCATTGCCGGCGACGGCTTCCAGCAATGCCGTGGCACGCGAGAAAGCGGCCTGTTCGGAACGGTCAGGCAGCGGACGGCGCGCGAATTCGCTCAATTCGGCGGCATCCGTGGAGTGACGCACCGCTCGTAGGTTGCGGTCAAAGGCTCGAAAATCCGAAGGAACCTCTTGGTTTGATGCTTGTTCGTCGGCGTTCTCCACAACGGTTTCCACGGTATTTTCGGCGGTTTCCACGGCAGTAGTGTCTTGCGAGCTCATATCTTCGGTCATGCGTTCCACCTTACGTTATGTTCTGCTCAATATTCCATTCGTCATCGTTGGATTTCAGTATCGCCACCGGGCGATTGACATGCCCGTTTGCCGCGGCGTGACGGTCGCATTGAACGTTTTCGATAAAGTTCGTGGATTTGAATTTCTGCGATTGTTCCTGCGGAACGATAATTGACAGCACGATGCGATCGGTATATTGCGCATCCGCCTGCTCGCCGTCCACTGACGCAAGCAGATTCTGAAAGCTCCCAATTGCGGATAGTCAAGCGTCACCTGATATTCGCAACATGGCACGATCTTCGCTTTGTTCGCCGCTTTGACCGCAATGGACGCACCCGTGGAATATGCGCGGATCAGGCCTCCGGAACCCAGCAGAATACCTCCGAAATATCGGGTGACGGCAACCACGCAATCCGTCATCTCGTTGGCGCGCAACACGTCAAGAATCGGTTTGCCCGCCGTGCCCGATGGCTCGCCGTCATCGCTCATGCGTTCGGCCAAAACGACCGTCGGAACCGCCGCACACCGCAGCATAGGCGACATGACGCGCTTTCGGATGCTGGTCGCGAATCGTCTGCACAAACGCGAGCGCCTCATCCAAGGAGTCGATATGACAGGCGTCGCCGATGAATTCCGATTTTTTCTCGACGAACGCATCATGCGCGGGCTGATCGGCGGAATCGAGTATGGTCTGCATGTCTTTCAACCTACCCAATCACGCCGACCAGTCCACATGTTTTGCCCATACCGGTTTTGCGGTTATTCACACGACGACGTTGAAATCCTCGCCCTTGCAGAATGCCGCAACGGATTGGACCACCTGTCTGGTGATGCCCACATAGGCGCCATCGGTGCGCCACGCGGTGTGCGGGGTGAGGATGATGCCGTGGAATCGAACAGAGCGGATCGTCGGCAGTGAGCGGCTCGTGTTCGAACACATCGAGCGCCGCAGGAATGTCGCCTCGCTGGAGTCTGGCGAGCAATGCGCCCGGTTCGATGATTTCCGCACGGGCCGTGTTGATGAACATGGTTCCCGGTTTCAGAGCTTCGAGGTTTTCCGCAGTGACGATGCCTTTTGTGGAGTCCAGCAGCGGCATATGGATGGATACCACGTCGGAACCGGCAATCAGCTCGTTCATATCGTTGACTGGAGTGATATTCAGATCGGCGAACACCTGCTCCGGCACATGGGAGTTCCATGCGGACACGTTCATGCCCAAAGCTCCGGCGATGCGCGCCACGGTCTGACCGATGCCGCCAAGGCCGATGATGCCAAGCTTCTTGCCGTACAGCTCGTAGCCGTCGGCACCGTCCCAATCGCCTGTTTTGACTTGCCTGTCGAGTTTGCCGACCTGTCTGGCGAGTTCCATAAGCAGTGCGATGGTGTGTTCGGCCACGGCATGGTCGCCATAGTGCACCACATTGCATACGCGGATTCCACGTTCCTTGGCTTTGTCGAGATCGATGTAACTGGCCACGCCGGTGCCGCCGAATGCATAGCATTTGGCGTTCAACCGATCGAGGATGGAATCGGCGCAGTGGAATCCGATCACCATGATGGCGTCAGCTTCGGCGCAACGTTCGACGATGGTGTCTTCGTCAAGCGTGAAATCCTTGTACATGCGCACGCGGGCAATGTCTTTGAGCAGTTCGAAGTTCTTTTCGAACGGTTCGACCATCGATTCGATGATGACGGGCATGACCACCAGTGGCAGATCGGTGCGTTCCGGTTGGGTTTCGTAGATTTCCATGTTTTCACTCACATTGTATGTTCGAGAGTACTTACGCATATGCGACTCACGGCATGAGGCATATTGTGCCACGGAAAACTACTGGCCAGATGAACTCGTTTGCTCCGCGGTAATATTCCATTCCTTGACCACGTTCTGATCGGCGCCCATGGAATAGAGCACGTCCCAGATGCGTTGGCGCACATTGGCGTCTTGCGTTTCGTCCCAGCAGGTGCCGTCAGGATGATCGCTTGCAAGGGAACACCATTGGTATTTGCCTTGGGTTTCGTTGGCACTGGGCACCCAGTCAATGCGGTTGACACGCCACGAACCGGCCACGCCTTTCTTGCCCGCGAATTGAATACGCGCGGTAATGCCTTGATTGTTCACCAACGTGTCCGCAGTATTGGCCGATTCGGTCACGGCATTGCCCAAACCGTAGATGATCCAAGTGCCGTTGTAATTCTCGACCGGCTGCGCGCAATGGCATCCAGCGCCATAAATCACGTCGAACGCACCGGTATCGGCCAGTTCATGAGCCTCACTTTGCTGCCAGGAATCAGCGTAATCCAAATACTCCTGCACGGAATGCATGGCTATGGCCACCACATCGGCACCTGCTCGCGAGCGGCCTTCGCTTTGGCTACCGCCTTGTCGATATCGGCTTGGTGATTCGGGTCTCCGGATTCACGCAGACGATCCACACGCCAGTCGTAGTCAGGCGTCTGCGCGTTCAACGACACGGTTCCCGCAATCAGACCGAGCTTACCGCCACCGGTAGGCGAATCGATGACCAACGGCTTATACGAATCCTCTTCGGTTTTATAGGAGCCGGTCTGGGCGATGCCATCCTGATCAAGTGTGTCCCACAAGCGCGCGATGCCGTCAGCACCTTGGTCCCAGGAATGATTCGACGCATGCGTGCAGGCGCGATACCCCACGTTTTTCGCGGCGTCGGCCACTTCTGCCGGAATATTGAATACCGGATAGCCCGTATATGGACCGCCTCGCTGCGCGATAGGTGTTTCGAATTCGCATACGGCAATGTCGGATGCATCAATGTATTTGCGCATCGGCTCGAACAAGCCGGTAAAGTCGAATGCCGTGCCATCCGTGGCCGCGGTGTTGGTGCTGGCGTACTGGTTCCAAAGCCCCTCGTGGAACAGCAGATCACCGTTGACAAGCATGGCGATGCAGTCGGTGTCGGGGCAATCCGGAGAATTGCCATGATGCTCCGCAGACTCAGTCGCTTGCTTCTTTTCAACCGTTTTCGGCTGGCTTACCGCCGTCTCCGGCTTCACGGCAGCATCGTTCTGCTTCGGTTGAAGACTATGCACCAACAGCCAAGTTCCTGCCACAAGCACGACGGCAAGCACCGCCAATGCCGCAAACACAAGTTTGCGACGGCCGGCCGCAAGCACTTCCGGATTGGTCGCGTGCACCGCCTCTTTCCTGTATTTCATGGCGCCCCTGCCTTCCTCTGGACCTTCTCAACTCATCACTTCAAGAATAACGGATATGCCCTTGCTTCTACACCCCGAAGCTGGCGATATTGTTACCGTATTTTCGACGCACCGCATCAAGCGCCGCCTCCGCGCCACGCAAACGCGCCGAATGCGTCTGCGACTGGGCGCTGCCGCCGGAGATTTCAGCACGCTGTTCGACTTCGTTTTCTTCGAGCAGATCATCCAGCGAAGGCTGAATCACAGCTTCTTCGGCAAGTACAAACCCACTGGCGCTCATTCCCGCCAAACGCACGGGGCGCGTAAGGGAAATGGCATGCGCAGACTCCGGAGCCATGCCCATCATGGAGAGCAGCAGATTGGCACATTGCGGGTAGAGCACGCTCGCCGCATCCGTAGGACAGCCCAGTGTGTGCCCTTTTGTTGCGTAGCTCAAATCCGGAAACCGAAGTTTGACCATGACTTTACGAGCGAGGAAACCCCTCCTGCGCAAAGACGTGGCCACGTCATCGCAACACCAGCGGAGCATGGAGCACACCTGCCGCATGTCTTGCGTATCCGCATCGAAGGTGCGTTCCGCGCCAATCGATTTTTCCTGCGTATACGGCACGACGGGTCTACCATCCAGTCCTCGGGCCGCCTGATACAGCCCACGCGCGGAAATAGCCGATCCAGTAGCCTGTTCCAACGATTCAAGACTCATACGCGCAAGATCGGCAACGGAGTTGACGCCCCACGCATTCAGTCGTTTCTCCAGAGAAGGCCCAATGCCGGGAATGCCACGCAATGGCATCATCTGCACGAATTGCGCATGCCGCGCCACGGGAATCATCAACATGCCGTTGGGCTTGGCATTGGTGGATGCCATTTTGGCGACCAGCTTGTTTGCCGCGATGCCTACGGAACAGGTGACGTTGTAACGCGAAACCACCTGTTCGCGAATCCACGCCCCAATGGCGCGAGGACTCCCCCACCGCAACAGCGCCCCGGAAACGTCCATATAGCATTCATCGACCGATACCTGTTCGATACGATCGGTGATCCGACTGAACACTTCCTCGAAAATGCGATGCGACATCGCGCGATAGTAGCGCATGTCGACCGGAAGGAAAATGCCGTTCGGGCAGAGCTTTTGCGCCCTGGAACTCGCCATGGCCGAATTAACGCCGTATTGGCGAGCCTCGTAGCTGGCTGCGGACACCACCGAACGGTTGCCCACGCCGATGATCACCGGCTTGCCGCGATATTCCGGATGCCTCGCCACCTCCAAAGATGCGTAGAAGGCGTCCATGTCGATGTGCAGCACCGTGCAGCCAGCCTCGTCGTGACCCCAGTCACGTTTGGCTGCTGCGATTCTCGGTGCGGTGCTCATGGTTCCATGATAACCGTTTTTCGCAAGATATTGAAACAAATGTTCGAATATAGTGCCGCACCTTAACGCAACGGCCGTGTCGGCAAACCCGAAACCAGCATGGCAGCACAATCCCACAACACGTATTTTTCGTTGAAATTTTCAACGTTTTCTCATCTTTTTTGCGAGATATGGTGTTTTGCCCGCAAATGGATGGTATAGTTGCATGCTGTTGCGCCGTGAAAACGGTAAAACAGTGGAGTCATGCCTGAGTGGCCGATAGGGGCACCCTGCTAAGGTGTTAGTCGTTTTTTAGCGGCTCGAGGGTTCGAATCCCTCTGACTCCGCCTTGAGGGTTTTCGGAGAAATCCGGAAGCCCTTTTTTCATGCCAAAACGGCGGAATACCAACGATTTCAAGACATACGGCACAAACAGAGAATGTACGGAAATGTACGCCAATGTCAACATTTCCGGTACCCAGCAAGGTACCCGAGTTGAGTACCCAACAAGACATGCTGACGACTGCACTGCAAATACGCCATAGTGTCCGCGCTAGTCATGAGCGGGGGGAGTTCAGTCTTCCTCATAATCACCCCCGTTCACGCTCACCGCCACGTCCAACGATTGAGACGCCGCATCCGACGGAATCCACGCAGAAACGCCCCTATACGGCGAAATATCCGGCCTAGGACACTTCAAACAACTCCTAGCCTCACAATAAGCCGCACGACGCCGAACAGGGTCTTTGATGCTCTGAGCCTCCGCGAGACGCCACCGACGAACCAGCCTGCGGAAACGGTGAAAAAGTCGGATAATCAGTCTCGAAATCCTCCTGCACGCGCAACGGCAAACCATTATGCGGCAGGGACGATCCACAAAGACCGTCCCTGTTTACATATCAGTATTTATACATCAACGGCATGCGTCACAGGCCGAATGCTTTTCGATCCGTTTCGGTAAGCCAATCCGTCCGCATGCCCGGTTCTTGGCATAAATGCATGGCGGGGCATTCCTCACCGATGCAAGGATCCCATACAGGAAGCGGCGTTCCGTCACGGTCCGTTCCGTTGGGATCGCCATTGGCGGCAAAATTGGTCCAGTACAGCCCCATTCGCCTTGCCAGATCGTAATGCCATCCAACGAACGGACGCCAGCATTTCGCAAGGCTTCCAAAGGAGAACCACAGATCGGATGAGTGGAAGGCTCCGGCATCATCCCCCGGCATAGCGACATCGAAATGATAGTAGTATGGCGCGGTCCCACCGCTTGCGGTCCATTTGCGGATCAGCGTGAGATTGCCGAGCTGGCCGACATGCACAGGCTTCCCATCTTCAGTCGAAGCGATGAACTCATTGGTCGTGTTGCCGACCAGCATGTCGACGTTGTTGGCCTTGCAGCCCTCGACGATACGCTCCTCCTGATCGGGAAGGAACAGGCCGTCCACGCATGGCGCCCAATTGACGATCATCGACCAGTCATCTTCACGTCCGCTGTCCGGTGGAACAGGCAGGGACTCGGCGGCTTCCAATACCGTTCGGGCCGGGATTGCACGGGCCTGCTCCAGCGTGGAGACACCCAATGCTTCGAACAGACGGATTCCGTTGGCCTGCGCATGCTCCAGCGTGTCCTGCCGCGCATTGAAATGCCCTAGGCCTGCGCCGGATTGCATGATGGCTTTCTGAAACAGGCCATGATTCATCGGCGAGCAGATCTGGGCCAAGACGCTGGCGGCACCGGCCGATTGACCGAAAACCGTGATGTTTTCCGGATCTCCGCCGAACTTCGCGATGTTTTCCTTCACCCATTGGATTCCGGCACGCTGATCCAGGAATCCGAAATTCGCATATGGTTCGCCGTCGCCGCGTTCTACGGCCTCCTCATGCAGCAAAGGGTGCGTCATAAACCCAAATGCATTCAGACGATAGGCCACACTGACCACAACGACGCCGTTCGCGGCGAGATGTGTGCCGTCGAATTCCTTTTCAAATGTGCCGCCGCATTGATAGGCTCCGCCGTAGATCCAGACCATGACCGGCAGCTTTTCGGAGGCTACCATGCTATCCGCACCATATCCGCGTAATGCCGGAGTCCAAATATTCAGGTAGAGGCAATCCTCGCTCATCGGCACGGCCGGATCGGTGCCCCATTCACGATCATAGAAATCATCGGAGGCGCCCGGCGTCGGCTGCATCGCGGTAGGCCCGAAATCGAAGGCTTGCAGCACACCATCCCATGGCAGGGCCGGCTGCGGCGCACGCCAGCGCAGACCGCCGACGGGAGGCTGGGCGAACGGGACCCCTCGAAACACGGTGATGCCTGATCCTCAGCCGCCAAGCCTTCGACAGTTCCTTGCGCCACTATGACCTGTCGCTTCATTGCTCTCTTTCCTTCGTATCCGGCGTCGAATACGCAAAGTCGCAAAAATCGGCGATTCCACCGGTCTCTTTTGTCGAATACAGGAACAATCCGATACGGCAACCTGTGAAATGATCCATTTTGAAGACCATCCGGTGCGCTGTCCCCAATGGACACCATTCGGATTCCGGCGTATCCGCATCGCGGTAGAAGAACGTCACTTCATCCTTGCAATCGGTGAAATCATATACCGCGCGCAGGCGCATGCAATCCGCATCCGCCATGATTTCCGCATCCGTTACGGCTGGACTGTCCCAATCATCGTCGGAGAAGATGGAATCGTCATTCACCGGCTTGTATTGGACGGTCAGCATCGTGCGGCCGTTCCTTCGCGTAAGCGCGATGTAGGAATAGCATCCTTGGAACGCCGCCAATCCGGCGAAGTCGCCATCATGCAATGTCGACGCGTCGACGGTGACTTCGGCCACCGTCACCGGCCCCATCGTGCGCTGCGTCAGCGTGTTCCATGCATGATTGAGATTCGAGCTGATGCGTCCGGAATGCAGGCGGAATGCTCCCGGACGTTCCGTCAGCGACCAGTATTCGTCATGTGGGATGTGATTGAACTGCCAGTATGGCTGCAGACAGTTGGCATCGACTCCGCCTTCGGCGTTATGCCGGGCTATGAATTCGCTGCCGTTGATGGGCGTGACAGGTTCGGCACAGCTTGCAGCCGGCACGCTGACCGACTGCGGCACTTTGCCGTTCTCGCCGACGACGGGGAATCCGTCCTCGCCGAACCGCATCGGCATCAGTATCGGCACGCGTCCCACACCACCGCGGTCCTGCATCATGAATGCATACCAGTCGCCGTCCGGAGTGTCCACCATACCGCCTTGCGCGACTCCGTAACCGTGGAAGGACAGGTCGTCGTCGATAATTTCACGCACTTCGAAAGCGCCATCCAAGGATTCGGCCATCAAGCAGGCTTCTGTTTTGCCCTTGCCTTGCGGGAAGTGACAGGTGAAGACGTAATAGCGTCCATCATGCTTGTACAGGTGACTGCCCTCATAACCAAGGTCAGCCTGCGGGTCGTCCTGTACGATGACCCGGTCGAGCCCACCCGGCATCGGCCCGCTTAATTCAGGATTCAACTCCGTGATGCGCAATGTCGACTGCCCATGTACGACATAGGCTCGATCATCGTCGTCAAAGAACAGTCCGCTGTCGTAGTAGAAGCCGTCAAGCTCACGCTTTCGCCATGGGCCGCATGGATCGTCCGCCGTCAGCAGATAGCTGGCATGCGTATCGTTGGCGGCGAACAACACATACCAGGTGCCCCGATGGTAACGCAGTGACGGCGCCCACATGCCTCGACCGTAGGCGTTGGCACCTTCACATTCCAAACGTTCTTCAGGGGTATCCGCCACGATATTCAATGCGTGCGCAATGAATTCCCAATGCACTAGGTCATAGCTGCGCAGAATATCGCACCCGGGTGTGAAATGCATAGTCGTAGTGGCCATGTAATACACGTCCCCGACCCGGATGATGTCTGGATCAGGAAAATCCGTGTAGACCACAGGATTAGTGTAGACCATAGGATTAGTTGAGGTAATCATCATTCATATCGATACTTTCCGCTCAACGCCAGCATGGCGAAAGCATAGAGGAAGTTGTCATAGTAACGACGCGTGCCGGTTCGCATCGGCGTATTCCACAGCATGCGCACCCATTCACGGGCATTATGCTCCGCGTCGGGCTGGGCCGAATGCACCGCCGCAAGTGCGCCTTGCGCGGTCGCGGCCAGGAATCCGACCGGATGAAGCACGACCTCGTCCACGGCGGTGCCGTCGATAGCGTAGACGCTAGTACGGTCGTGGGTCAGGAAGAATCGCTGCAGCGCGGCGACGCGGTCGCACAGCACTTCCTGCGGACCGTTCCAGGCTGCATCCAGCCCGATATTCGCCGCGGTACGGTAGGCGTCGGAATAGAAATGCCAATGATTGGACTCGTCGACATGCGGCTTTCCGTCATAATCCGCGTATTCAGCGTTCATGCCGGTCCGCTCGTCGCAGGCCGCCTGCAGATAGCGACGGCTTGCGGCGGCTGCCTCATGCCAAAATGGACGGTCTTCTTCGTCGGCTTCTTCGGCGAATACTTCATAGAAGTGCGGCAGATGGTAGGACGGATCGCTCCACTCGGTTTCCGGAATGAACTTGATGAGCTTGTTGTCGGGATTCCACATGGGCTCGCCGTCGTAGCGTTCGCCCTTATGGACGCAATATCTCAAGATCTCGCGTCCCCATGCGGAATATTCGTAGATATCCTCGCCATCACCCCAGCGACGGGAGGCGAGGAACAGGTCCATCGCGAAATATTCCTCGCCGTCAGGTGCAGGACCATTCGAGTTCGGCGTACCGTCCGGCGCGACCGACCATGCGAAATAATGCGCATGATGACCGTCCTTCATGTACATGTGACGCATTACCCAGCCCCACAGCTTGTCGAATACGTCCTTACGGTCGTATTGCAGGGCGATCATCATCGCATAGCTCATACCCTCGGTACGTACATCGTTGTTGCCGGTGTCCATCACATAGGCAAGACCTTCGTCGTTCTCCCAATAGAATTTGTTCGGACCTTCGAAAATTTCATGCCAGACCTGTGACACGCGCTTATCGATGGCGTCCTGGGCATATCCGCACTGTGCGAACATGGACTCGCCCAATGTCTTGTTGGTATCGGTTGCATTTGTCATATCAGTTGTTCCATTCCCAGATTCGGATGCGATTCTCTCCGGAGACAAGACCATTCAACGCCCCGGCCTTGCGTTCCGTTGCCGTCAAGGCTTGTTCCAGCAAGTCGGTGTCCAGCACATAGTCACTGCCATCGGGCTGTTCATAGCGTTCCTCCACGATGCGAGGCACGCCGAGCATATCGCTGGTGACGACCTGCATCCTGGTATCGGCGACGGCCTGTGGCACAGTGCACCGCAGGTACAGTCCATCAGGTTCTTCGACCAATGTCACCGGCATGGGCTCATCACACGCAACGCTCGTGGAGGCGGTGCCGCCGAAGAACGGGGCGTCCTCCTGCATGCGCTCCGAATCGTCGGCTGTACCTTCCTGCTTGTTCAGCCCCTGTGCGCCGGACAGATAGATGTTGCCGCCCGCGTATAGAGACTGCAGAGGATTGCGCTCGCCACCACCCTGCGAAGGATCTGCCCACATGGCCCGCTGGCGTTCCAAGTATTCATGCATCGACATCGGGTAATCGCTGTAGGCGGACAAACCATATTCACCGACGGTCGGTTTCACCGGTTGCGGCGCGAACATGTTGTTCAGCCAACGCTCATCGCCGCCGGACACCACAGCGCACCCGGCCACCTCGGTGGCGTGCGGATAGTGATACGGCGTGGAACGGTCGGGGACGGTATGCGGTTCAATGCCGCCGCAAATCAGATTGTTGACGAAGGCACCACCTTGCGACCAGTTCTGGAACATCACCGGCGAGGCGAAAAACGTTATTGTCCACCAGATACGGCCCATGACTCACTTCAATCATGAGGTCACGGACGTTATCGTGGAACACATTGCGCGTGATGCGCGTGCCCTGCGTCTGCCAATCCATCCACATGCCCAGCGAGCAGTCGTGGATGTTGTTGTTGGCAATGACCGCATCCAATGCGGCATGGAATTTGATGCCAGCGACCTCCCATCCGAAGAATTCACGCTTCAACGCAATGTGATGGACATGGTTATGCTCGATACGGCAGAATGCGCTGCCCATATGTCCGACGATGGCATTCTGTCCACACTCGTAGATGTCGTTGTTGCGTACGATATGACCGCCGATCAGCCCCTTTTCCCAGCCGATGCGACGGGCCTTGAACACGGCCTCCAACTGGTACTGGTAACCGGTCTTGCGCTCGGTTTTCACCCACTCGTTGTCGCCGGATGAGATTTCCTTGCCTAATGACACCGCGGAGAATTTGGCGTCATGCAGCACGTTGTCTTCGATGATCCAGCCATACGACCAGTTCGGGCCGATCATGCCCCACTGCTGCGAGGTAGGCGGCGCCCAATCTCCAGTGGCCTGCGCCATTTCAAAGCCACGCACGGTGATGTAGTTGACATGGTTGCGGGAAGGGAAGAAGCACGTGCGACGAACACTGACCTCCACCAGTTCCTCATTCGGATCGGCACCTTGGAAATTCGCCCAGATCGTTGTGGTGCCGGCATTCTCGTCCACTTCGGCATGCCATACATAACGTGTACGGTCCACATCCGGCACAGGGCAGGGAATCTTCAACGCGAAATCCTCATCCGTATCACGCGGCTGCGGATCGTATACGCCTTCCACGTCGTCGATTCGAAGAAGGAAACACCGTTGAGATACACATCGCCAAGATGTTTGTCCGGGTCCTTGCCGAACTTGGGCATTTCCAGCCAGTCACCGAAAATCGGGGTCGCGAATGGATTGAAATCCCCGAACATCGTATTATCAAGCATCACCGTCCACACATGCGATGATCGGCCAATTCCGTCCAGCCCCGCACGCATTCCGAGCCTTTGATAACCGGCCGTGCTTCGCCTTCGGCTCCGCAGTAGGTGATACGCTCATGTTCACTCAGACCACCACGTTTCGGATCGACTTGTTCGCGGTATGCGCCTTCATGCACGATTACCGTATCGCCCGGAGAGGCCATCTGCGCAGCCTTGGAAATCGTGGCGAACGGATGCTCCGCGTCGCCGCACGCAGCATCGCTGCCGGTTGGTTTGACATGGTATTCAAACTTCATTGCTGAATCTCCTTATTCACACATGTTCCTAAACCGTGACAGTAACGCTCCGCCATGATTCGCACCAACCCCATACCGGTACGTACTGCCCGGATTGCAGCACACATCCGTCATCGAAAATCTTCGGCATCGCAAGCATCGTTGCTCTTCCTTCTTCCATCTTTGACAAGTCCACATAAAGTCTCCATATACGATTCATACGGCTTGCATACGTCAGTGGCGACGAAAAACACAGCTCCCGTCGCCACCAAAAACACCTACTCGTTATCGGGCAATTCCCGATAATCGAATTCGCTGAATTTCGCAACCCTGTCGTATCCAGAAAGATCGATTGCAGCCAAACCGACGAATGCTCCGGTGAAGAATCCGCCGTATCGACGCAGGATATAGTCGTCCGACAGGATCTTCGCGTCCAGTTTCACGCCCAGATCGACCCATGAAGTTCCATCAAACGAATATTCATACGAATACCACTGCTTGCGCACCTTCGTGCGCAGCCACACGGACTTCACGTCATCCGGCACTGCTGGAGCGGTATCCCGCAGGAACGACGTGTAGTTGTTGAAATCGTTCTGAGCGACCTCAATCACGCGGCATTGCCGCCGCTCGTCCCAAGTCACGAACACCCACGACCAGCATAAATCATCGTAGTAGTTCGTCAGGCCGGCCATCTGGCGGTAGTTCTTCGGATCGAACTCAACCTTTACGGTCGCATCGAAGTTGAACGCCTGCCAACGACGTGCCACCAACGACAGATCGAAAAGGTTGCACAGCGAGCCCTGGCCACGCAGTTCCAACACGCCGCCACCGACCTTGCCCATCTCGCCATCGAACGGCACACGCAGCGTATTCCAATTCAAATCCAACGTATCGGACATGAAATCGTCATGCTGGCTGTGATCCGCAGGTGCCTCGGTCTCGATGGCATCCTTCGGAGCATCCACATAACGCTGTCCGCCATGGCCTCCGACAATATACGGCCAGCCATCCTCGGTCCATTCGACCTTCTGGATGGAGGTTTCACGCCCCAGCGTGCACCAGCCGCGCGGATCAGTGAAGGATTCATTGTCGTGATGCCACGGACGACCGCACAGCGAGGCGTAATACCATTCGCCGGACGGGGTATCGACCAGCGCGCCATGCCCCTGCTTTTGCAGATAGGAACGCGGCGTGTCGAAATTCGTGATGAACGGATTCGACGGCATGCCTTCGAAGGACAACGCGTCCAAAGACTTGGATCGGGCCACGACTTCCTGATGCGTATACACGGTACCGCCTTCAGCGGCGAACAGGTAGTAATAGCCATTGATCTTGTACAGATGTGGTCCCTCGGTGAGTTTGACGTCCGTACCGCGCCAAATCGTACGTTCAGTTTCCGGCTTGAGCTTCATCGTCTTCACATCGAATTCGGTCAGTGTGATGCCGTCGAAGCCATGATGGTACTCACGAAAATCCCAAGTCTGCTGCACCAGATACTTGCGGCCATCGTCGTCATGGAACAGGCTTGCGTCGAAGCCGACACCGTTCACGCGAATCGGCTCGCTCCACGGACCATGGATACTTTCGGCAGTGACCAAATAGTTCGTGCAATCCTTGAACGCACCGTTCACGACCTTCACGTCCGTGTAGATCAGCCAGAATTTGCCGTCCGCATAGGAAAGATCCGGAGCCCAGATGCCACCGGATGACGGATTGCCGCGCATGTCAAGCTGGCTCGTGCGGCTCAGTGGACTCGGCAACAGGTTCCAATGGACCATGTCCTTAGACTCGTGCAGACGGACACCTGGGAACCATTCGAACGTGGAATTGGCGATGTAGTAGGTATCCCCGACCCGAATCATCGAGGGATCGGCATTGAATCCCGGGAGAACGGGGTTTGCGATTTGCATAAAGTGCTCCTTTATATGGAACCCTCGGCCATAGGCCGAGGGAGTTGCAAGCAATCAGATGATGATCAGACGTATTCCATGCGGCATTACTGACGGCTACGCCCGTCACGAATCTTCGCGAAATGCTTCTCCGGATCAGGCGCGGCATTAAGCAACACTTTCGTGTAGTCTTGCTGCGGATTCAAAATCACATCATCAGAAGGACCATGTTCAATAATGTCTCCATGACACATCACCATAATCTCATCCGAAAAATGGCGAGCAGTCGCCAGATCATGGGTAATGTACAGCATGCCGATGTGTTCTTCCTGCTGAATTCTAGACAGCAGGTTAAGCACGCCTAACCGCAAAGAAACATCCAACATCGAAACAGGCTCATCCGCAATTAGAACCTTTGGCTTAGGAGCCAATGCACGTGCAATTGCGACGCGCTGACGCTGTCCACCAGACAGCTCATGAGGGCGTCGATACATGAAATTGACGGCAGGCGTTAATTCAACACGTTCCAGCAGTTCGATGACCTTCTGCTCATATTCCTCTTGGCTATTTGCCATGTGATTAATCATAAGAGGACGAAGAATATGGTGGAAAATCGTATGATATGGATTCAAGGAAGCGAACGGATCCTGAAATACCATTTGCACATTATGACGGTATTCGTACAAATCCTTACCATGCGTAGGGACAGGCTTGCCGTCCAACGTGATGCTTCCAGAAGTCGGCGTCTCCAAACATGTAATCATTCGGGCGATTGTCGATTTCCCGGAACCAGACTCACCAACAAGAGCAATGGTCTTATCCGAAGCTAACTCGAATGATGCATCCTTCACCGCATGAATCGTCGTGGTTTTCAAACCATTACGCAGGGTAAAATCTTTTTTCACATGCTCAAGCTTCAATACTGACATGATTATCCTTTCACGCATGGCGTGGAACACGAACGAAATGAGCACGATCTCCTGTCAAAGATGGGAACGAGCTCAGCAACCGTTGTGTATACGGATGCTTCGGATTGAAATACACGTCTCAGAAACGCCTTGTTCTACGATGACACCATTTTTCATCACAGCAATTTTGTCCGTGATCTCCAAGAGCATCGGCAAATCATGCGTGATAAAAATAACAGAGAAGCCCTTGTCACGGCGCAATTCCGAAATTTCCTCGATGATTTCACGCTGTACAACAACGTCCAACGCTGTGGTCGGTTCATCCATAATAATCAGCTGCGGCTCAAGAGCCAAAGCCATGGCAATCATCACACGCTGACGCATGCCGCCGGAAAGTTCAAACGGGTAAGCAGCTAGACGATTTGGATCAACATGCACCATCTCAAGCAAATGTGCGCAACGGTCTTGTCGTTCGCTCTTCGCCATATGAGGACGATGAGTTTTATAAATATCGGCAAGTTGCTTACCAATCTTAGTTACAGGACTTAATGAATTCATGGCGCCCTGAAACACCATGGAGGTTTTCTCCCAACGGTATTCACGCAATGAACGCCCCGACAAAGCACGGATATCGATATCTTTCCCTGACTTATCATGGAAAATCACAGAGCCAGAGTTAATCTTACCCGGAGCTTTCAGCATTTGATTGATGCTATACGCCAATGTACTCTTGCCGCAACCGGATTCACCAGCCAAACCAAGCATCTCACCGCGACGCAATTCGAATGTAGCGTTCTGAACGGCGTGCACCGGATTATCTGTATCGTAGATAACGTCGAGGTTATCGACCGAAAGCAGGATATCAGAATTCTGAGTCGCCATCGTGTTCACCCTTTCTTTCCCTTGCTTTTCTTGGTAGGCTTACGCAGTCGCGGATTGATGACTTCATCGATGGAGAAATTAATGAAGGACAATCGGCGCCGATGGTAGCGATCATCAGTCCCGGCGGCAGGAACCACCACCATGCGCCCGTGTTCAGAGCAGAACCGTTCTGCGCGTAATACAGCATGGTTCCCAGCGAGAAGGATTGGGTCGATCCCAGGCCAATGAAGGACAACGAAGACTCACTCAGAATTGCCATAATAACGGAGAACACAAACTGCGATCCCATCACAGGCAACAGATTAGGCAGAATTTCAACGGTAATCACGCGCCACGGACGTTCACCTGCAATTTTTGCGGCAAGAACATAATCACGCCCACGCATCGACAATGTTTGCGCCCGCAATACACGGGCACCGCCAGCCCATGCGGTGATTGAAATAACAATGACCAACATCATCGTGCCCTTGGAAGGCATCAACGCAGAAATCACGATGGTCAGAGGCAACCCCGGAATCACCAGCATGATATTGGTAATCAGAGAGAACAAATCATCCCAAATTCCGCCAATATATGTGCCCAAAACACCGAAAATGAACGACATCGCAGTTGCGATCAAGCCAACAGCAAAGCCAATAATCAGAGAGCCACGGACAGAATAGCCAAGCTGAGTGAAAACATCCTGGCCAGACTGCGTAGTGCCCAACCAATGCTGGGCAGATGGCGCAGACAAGCCAATGTCATTAATCTTATTAGGATCCTTCGTGAAGATAGGAACAATAATGGCGAACAAAACCATTGCGATCACAATGGTTAATCCAGCCGTCAATTTTGCAGAACGCTCAGGAAGAACTCGCTTGAGAGAATCCAAAGCGGAGCGACGATGTTTAGCTTGGCTACGAGCCACAGCAGCAGAAGAATTTGTTGCAGACATATTTAACCTCAATCCTGTTGCCGCGTACGTGGATCGATAATGCCGTAAAGCAAATCAATGATAAAGTTCACGACTAGAACAGTAACGGTAATAATCAGGAAGATACCTTGCATCAGCGCGTAATCGTTACTGGTCACCGCTTGCAAAAGCATCTGACCAACACCTGGATAGGAGAACACCTGTTCAGTAAGCAGCGATCCGCCCACCACTGCACCGATAGACGTGCCAAAGCCAGAAATGGATGGCAACACTGCATTACGAGCTGCGTAGCACATCATAATGCGTTTAGGACTTAAGCCCTTGGCCTCAGCAGTAACAATGTAGTCCTCAGACAACGTGGAGACCATCATATTACGCATACCGACAACCCCCATGCCCAGAGAGCTGACAAGAATCGTCAAGGCCGGCAAGATTGCATACTTCACTGCGCTCGAGAAGAATTCCCAAGTGAAGCCGGGCACAACCTCACGATAATTGTATCCGCCTGACTGAGGGAACCAATGCAGCGTACGGGCAAACACCCAAATGAAGATGAGTGCAAGCCAGAAGTAAGGAACAGCTTGGAAAATGGTGGACACAGGGGAAATGATGTTATCAAAAGTGCCACCACGACGCCAACCAGCCCAGATACCAAGAGCCTGTTGAACAAAGAACGATATAATCGTGGTTGTGCCGACAAGACAAATGGTCCAAGGCAGTGCAGAAGCAATGGACGTTGTAACTTGGTTGGGGAAATACGTTACAGATACGCCCCAGTTGCCGGTGAAGATATTCTTCAGATAACCAATATACTGCTGGAAGATGTTGCCTCCATCTTGTCCCAGCATTGCAGTAATCGCTTCCCTTGTTTCGGGTGCAACAGTACCACCTCGCGATGCAAGCCTGGTAAGAACAGCTGAAACCGGATCACCTGGCATCAGTCGCGGGATGGCAAAGTTCAATGTCAAAGCCGCAAACAATGCAACAAGGTAAAATCCTATCTTTTTCAGGTAGAACCTCATCGTTACCTCATTTCTACACGGAAAAATGGTGCACAAAGCGCACAGCTAAAAACGCCTTGTGCACCGTTTGATTCATAAAATCCGTCAGGTTACTTCTTAACCTTCAGGTTCTTCAGAACAATGCCCAAATCAGGATTTGCCCAAGTCTGCGGATTAGCATAGACGTTATCGTCTGTCGGCCAACCGGTAACCTTATCGCTCCACATTTCGCTCAGACCGGATTGACGCAGAATCGGGATATACGGCATGTCCTCAAACACCTGAGCCTGAATCTTCTCATATTCAGACTTCTTGGTCGCCACATCAGTGGTGGTATTGATGACATTAAGAGCATCATCCACGGTCTTATTGCTGTAGCGAGCGTAATTAGGCCAAGCGCTTTTACCCACTTCAGCCGTATTGGCAGTGGCATAGAACTGGTTGTAGAACATCCATGGTTCGGCACCTGCGACCCACAGACCATAAATGGACATTTCAAACTGGCCCTGCTGCATCGCCTGAGTCCATTCATTAGAAGACATTTGGTCCGCATGCAGTTCAATACCGATTTTCTTCAGCTGCTGCGAGGCGACGTTAATCGCGTTGATCCAGTCAGAGACATCACTCATAACAGCGACTTTGATGCTCAGCTTAACTCCGTCCTTCTGATAGATGCCGTCATCACCCTTCGTATAGCCGGCGTCCTCCAGTATCTTGACGGCTTCATCCGTACGTCCTTTACCCGGAATAGGTGAATCCGGGACGTCATCCGAAGCGTACTTGGTGAACTGTCCATACGGATACAGAGAACCAGCCAGCTCACTGTACTGGCCATTCAGAGCGAGTTTATTAATCTGATTACGATCAAGAGCGTAATAGATAGCCTTGCGCACTGCCGGATCAGTGATAGGACCACTGCAGCCGAGTTCTTTGTTCGAACAGGTCATGAATGCCATCTGACTAGAAGGAACGTTAACCGTCTTAATATCAGGATATTCCGACAGCACATCATCCATATTCGGGAAGATCGCAGACATCCAGTCCACATCGCCAGCGGTCAAGGCATTTTGAGAAGCTTGGGTGCCACCGGTGATCAGAACATAACGGACGCCATCAATTTCAGGCTTACCTTCATCCCAGTAGTACGGATTCTTCTTAAAACGTGTAAGCGGTTGGGGAAAAGTTCCCGCCCTTAACTGTGAAAGGCCCAGAGCCAACAGCGTCTTTATTGGTATAGGTCACCGGATCATCGATCTTTTCCCACACATGCTTCGGGACAATCATCGTGCCGGACAGATACGACAGAGCATTCACCGATTCAGGCTTGTCCAAAAGTGATACGAACTTCCGTATCGCTAAGGGCCTTGACAGAGCCAGCAAAGCCACTGGTATTCAAAGCCTTGTTGGAATTAAGGAGGTTGAATGTGTATTCAACGTCTTCGGCAGTGTAAGGTTTGCCATCAGACCACTTTTCACCGTCGCGAATCGTTACATCAATAGTTTTCGCATCGTCACTGATAGTGTAGGATTTACCCATTAGCGGTTCCAGCTTAGTAGGGTCGTCCTTAAGGTTGTTCATATAGAACAATGGCTCGTACAGAGCACCGACCACACCGGTCAAAGCTGTAGAAGAGAACGGATTATAATTCAACGACGCCTGCGAAGTTGAATTCATAACACTGTTGATAATGACTCCGTCCTTCGCGGTGCTATTAGTACCTCCGCCGCAAGCAGCCATTGAAACGGCCGCTACACCAGCGCAAACAGCAGCAAGCACTCGTTTCCAAGTTCTTGACCTCATCATGTCTTTCTCCTTTGGTGACATGCATGAACACACATCGTTATGTTTCATAGATGCTTTAGCATTTCAGTTAAAGCACTGCTTGATTATATAACTTGATTTTCAAGAAAGTCAAGTCACTTAACTAAATACTTAAAAATTTTTTTGTTACGAAAAGTTCTATATGCAAATATTTACGATATTTTTCGAATAGATTTAAGTATTTCAAAAGCAGGAAATTACAGACTTCCGCCCAAACACGATTAACTGTGAAAAACTATTTACGCTGTCCCCGCCAACCGAACACGCCGAACAACAGCGCAAACATATCTTCAAAAACAAGACCTCAAACTACTGTGACAAGTGTCAGCAAAACATCATAGATGGCAAGAAGCTCGATATCATAATTCAGAAGCGACGCATCGTTGCGCCCATTCCGAATCACATAAGCCATGTGTCCTAGGATCAACGACACAGCTTTCACCCCACTGAGAGGATTCCGTTATGGAACATATTCTCAACAGACGAACCGCCACCATCCTCACCTGTACACGTACCCATATAAACCAGGGACGACGCCCTGCGGCCTAGCCTACGCCGTTCACTTTGCCATCAGCGACATCAACAGCTGCGCATAACCATAAGACGCATGGGCGTTGGACTCCCTCTGACTCCGCCGATAAAGGGCTTCCAGCGATTGCCGGAAGCCCTTTATCGGCTTAGCGCGCCAAGCGCTCAGCTGCGGAAGTGATCGCCTCGTCGCTGGCGGTGGCGGAGAAACGCAGACATTCCGGCGCACCATAGAACTCGCCGGGGCTGGCGATGATGCCAATCTTGGCAAGCTGCTCCATATCGGTCCAACAATCGCCCGACTTGGCTCTCACCCATACATACAATGCACCATCCGGCATGTCGGTGCAGTATCCGTAAGCACGCAACGCGCTCACCAACACGCCGAGACGTTCCCGATAGCGCGCATGCTGAACCTTGACGGATTCCAGATCACGCAGTCCGGCAGCCATCGCAGCCTGCACCGGACCGGGAATAATCTGACCAATCTGCTTGCGATATGCACTCATCGATGCAATCAAAGACTCATCTCCGGCAATGAACGCGGTACGATACCCAGCCATATTGCTCTGCTTGCTCAACGAATACAGCACCAGCACGCCCTCGGCGGAGCCCAAACACACATCGTCACAAAGCGCGCACGGCGCGACGCAAGTGAATCAGCTTCACCTTCAGTGCCATTCGTAGCACCCCTCCACTGCATCAGCGCATAGCATTCGTCGGAAAGCACCACCGCGCCGATCTCACGCGCAGCTGCGACAATGCCAGCCATCCGCTCGGCCGAATACACCTCGCCCGTCGGATTGCAAGGGGAATTCACCCACACCGCTTTGATGCCAGGCACATTGCGCCACGACGCAACATCAGCCACATCGTCGACCTTAAGCACCTGCGCTCCAGCCAACTGCGTGCCGATCTCATACGTCGGGTACGAAACCTTCGGCTGCACCACAACATCATCCTCACCGAAATGCAGTAGCGACGCCATCAACGCAACACCCTCTTTGGAGCCGACGGTAGGCACCACATCAGCATGGATCGCCTGCAAATCAACATTGCGAGCCGCCGAAAACCATTCAGCAATCGCGGCACGTAAATCGGCAGTACCTGCAGTAGCCGGATATCCATACGCATTCGGATCATTCGCCGCCACTGCGAGCGCCTTGCGCACCGAGTCGGGCACGGGATCGACGGGAGATCCCACGGACAGGTCGATCATGCCTCCGAACGCGGCTTTTGCCGTGCGCTTGTATGCTGCGATACGCGACCAATCGTATGGCGAAGAAAACTCATGAAAGCCCATCGTGAAACCCCTTAATAATCCTCTATAAACAAAATATGCGGCCTCTTCCAACGGGAAAAGGCCGCTTTCAAATGCCAATCACTGATTTTGCGGCGGCAGAGCAGCTACCTGCTCCGGATCCTTGCCGATCGGGCCGGCTGCGGAAGCGCCGCCCATATCGCCGACTTCAGCGAAGAAGCTGACTGCGGCATCCTTGTACCAAGCCCACTCGTCTGGCAGATCGTCTTCATAGAAGATGGCTTCGGTCGGGCACACCGGTTCGCATGCGCCGCAATCCACGCATTCGTTCGGATTGATATACAGGGAACGGGAGCCTCGTAGATGCAATCGACCGGGCATTCGTCCACGCAGGCCTTGTCTTTGACATCGACGCACGGCTGAGCGACAACGTATGGCATGGTTACCTCCTTAACACTTACCGTTCAAGACTACTCTTGATTGCCAACTTCCAGCTCTCCCGTGCCGAGTCGGGCGTGGCGGTAGCCGTAGCCGAAGTAGATGCAGAAGCCGACCGCAAGCCAGACCACGAATCGAATCCAGGTGAGCACGCTCAGGTTGAGCATGAGCCAGATGTTGGCGAGCGCGATGAGGATAGGCACCCATGGATTGCCGGGGGATTTTGAAGACTCGCTTCAGGTCGGGGCGCTTCTTACGCATGATCGGAATAGAGATTGAAACAAGGGTGAATGCCGACAGCGTGCCGATGTTCACCATGTCGGCAAGGATACTAACGTTGCAGCTGGCTGCGATGAGTGCCATGACCACGCCGACGGCAATCTGCAGACGTACTGGAGTGCCGTGCTTGCCCGTGTGACTGAGCGAGCGCGGCAGCAGGCCATCTCGGCTCATGGCGAACACCACGCGGGTCAGGCCGAGCAGCAGCACCATGACCACGGTTGCCAGGCCGATCACAATGCCGAAACTGATGATTTTGGCGGCCCAGTCAGCGCCGACCATTTCGAATGCCGTGGCGAGCGACGGGTCTTTCTGCTTGGCGAGGTCTTTTGTAGGAGACCATGCCGGTGGTGACAATGGCAACGAGGGTGTAGAGCACGATGATCAGTCCCATGCCCACGCCGATGCCCAGCGGAACGTTCTTCTTCGGATTAACGGTTTCTTCGGAGGTGGTGGCGACCACATCGAAGCCGAGGAACGCGAAGAACACGAGCGCGGCTCCGGAGATGATGCCGCAACGCCGTAAATGCTGGGGGTCATGCCGGTGGCCCACTGCCATAATGGCTGCTCCATGGTTGCGGCCAACCCGGATCCGGTGGCGGTTGCCGGTTCGCTCGGTGGAATGAATGGGGTGAAGTTCTCGGCTTTGACGTAGAAGAATCCGACGATTACCACGAATAGCACGATGGCGATTTTCAGTATGGTGAGCGCGCCGTCGACTCGTGCTCCGATTTTCGTGCCGCACACCAAGAGTGTCGTGAAGAACGCTACGACGACGATTGGCGCGAAATCGAAATTGAATGATCCGATGGTGATGTTGGTGTTGATATTCCAGCCGACCAGCCGGAAGAAATCGTTGAGATAGATGCCCCAGTATTTGGAGACGACGGAGCCTGCCATCAGCATTTCAAGGATCAGATCCCAGCCGATCACCCACGCGACGACCTCACCGACGGTGGTGTAAGTGAAGGTGTAGGCGGATCCTGCAACCGGAATCATGGACGCGAATTCGGCATAGCACATTACGGCCGCACCGCATACCACGCCGGCGATGAGGAAGCTGATGATCACGGCCGGACCCGCATGGAAGGCTGCCGCCTGGGCACCAATGGAGAAGATGCCCGCGCCGACTGCCACGGCCACACCCATAATGGCCAAATCCCACCAAGTCAGGTCTCGTTTCAGGGAGCGACCCGACTCCTCTGTTTCCGCCAGCGTCTGCTCGACGGATTTCTTGCGTAATACGTTCATTGTGTTTCCCTTCTCTCTTCGTTCTTACGTTTACTTGAGGCTCATGCCGATGACGACCGGTTCGGGAACGAGACGAATGCCGAATGCCCGTTCAACGCCATCCTGCACGGTTTTGGCAAGTTCCGCGATATCTGCAGCTGTGGCTCCGCCGCGGTTGGTCAATGCCAGCGTATGCATGGTCGAAAGCCCCGCTGCGGCATTTCCGCTGGTTTTGTAGCCCTTATGGAATCCCGCATGATCGATAAGCCATGCCGCGGATGTTTTGACGCCCGGCGTGCCATCCGGCAAGGTCGCGTCGAATCGTGGCGCGTCTCGGGAAGCTTTGCCGCTTGTTCTTTGGTGAGAATCGGATTCATGAAGAAGCTGCCGCAGCTGTGGCGATTGTAGTCGGGTTCATCGTTGCCTGTCTGCGTGCGCTGTGCGTCATGCGCGATGGCGACCAGTTCGCTCTTTTTGGTGCCTCGCATGGCTTCGGTCAGATATCGATGGGAATCTTCAAGCATGCCTTTGGAGGCGCGTACTTTCAACACGGCGTTGCGAATATCCGCGGTCGCCATACGGTCGCCCACTTCCACGCCCAATGCTTTGGCGAGCTGGCCGTAGCCAACTACGCCGGTTTCGCTGTGATGCAGCGCGAAAGTAACGGACAACACCACGTAGCGCGGTGTCGGGAAGAAGTCGGCCACAGGCGTTGCCGGAGCGCTGTACATGCTCGCTTTGAGCGCGCTCATGCGATAGCCGAAATGAAGTTCCTGATTGGTGAGCTCTTTGGTTTGCTTGTCTTTGCGGTCCCAGACTTCCACGCTTTCGACGCTGGATGCGACCTCTTGGCCGTATGCGCCGATATTCTGCACCACCGACGCGCCGACGGTGCCCGGAATGCCGGAAAGTCCTTCCACGCTTCCAAGCCAAGCCCAGACCGCAGTAGTCGACGAAATCATCCCAATTGCAGCCGGCTTCGGCGTTGACATGCACGATTTTTTCGTCGTTTTCGGCAGGCGCTGCCTCATCAAGCACACTTATGGCATGTCGCGCATCACGGACCACGATGCCATTGAACGGAGTGTCGGCCACGAGCATGTTGGATCCGCCTCCGATCACGCACAACGGCAAGCCTTTGGCGTCGGCATCTTCAACGGCTTCGATAACGCCGACACGCGAGGTCGGTTCAATAAAGGATGCGATTGGCCCACCCACGGCAATAGTGGTGAGATCTGCGAAATTAGTCATGGTGATTAGCTTAGCGTGCGGGGAAGGCAGCCGGAAAGGTGCCAAGAGGGTTTCGGAGAAAACAAAAAACCCGACCAATTGGTCGGGTTGAAAGCTTTAAACTCGCTCAGCGGGTCTCGCGATGCACGGTCTGCTTGCCGCAGCGGGAGCAGAACTTCTTCAGCTCAAGACGATCCGGCGTGTTACGGCGGTTCTTCGTCGTGATGTAGTTACGCTCCTTGCACTCGGTGCATGCCAGCGTGATGCCCGGACGAATGTCGGCGCTCTTGCTTGCCATTTAGTTCACCTCTTGTGGTTCGTTGCTATACCGACATTCCGTCGGCCTTTGTAGCGAGAAGAGAACTCGAAACTCTTGAACCTTACGATTACTTGAGTTCGTACGCTCTAGCCAGCTGAGCTATCCCGCCATGAGAGCCTCGAGTGAGAATCGGACTCACGACCTCTTCCTTACCAAGGAAGTGCTCTACCACTGAGCTATCGGGGCGTGGCGGATAGTGGATTCGAACCACTGAAGCACGAAGCGGCTGATTTACAGTCAGCTCCCTTTGACCGCTTGGGAAATCCGCCAGTCTGTTTCCCGCCGCGGTGTTTGACCTCAACAGGCAACTTGGCTATATAACCACAGATTTTCCAGGTATGCAAATCGGCCCCTACGCGAACCTTGTTTTACCGCGGAATTCTGCGGTTTTTATCGGCGTGTCTCACAGCGTGTTTTTCAGGGCCCGCTTCGGCCCTGCAAACAGCCCCGACCAAGGCTGCACCCCCGCACTTCACCCAATCATTTTTTTCTTATATGGTGCTCTAGAACCTTGCAATGGCGCGGTTTTCGAGCGATGTCGCCTGTTTGCGCGGCACGGCGCATGCTGGCATGCTGGGCGCATGGCTTCTGATCTTGTACATCACGGACAATCATTCGACGACCAGCCGCTCGGATTCGGCACGCTGGCCATTCACCTCGGTAACGGGGTCGACGCCGAAACCGGCGCGATCCGTCGCCCCATCACGCTGGCGAACGCCTACGCGCTGCCCTACGACGCCTCGGCCTTGGCGATTGCCAAGCATCTCGAATCGCTGGATGTGGTGCGTTTCGTGGCGTACCCCGGTCTGGAATCGCACCCTGCACCACGAGGTGGCGGCCAGCCAGCTGGCCGCCCGGACTCCGGGTTCGGCGGCGTGCTGTCGTTCGGCCTCGACACCGACCACGACGGGCACAAACCGATTCGTTTCCAAGCTCAATGTGATTCGTCTGCCGTCTCGCTCGGCCATGACCAATCGCTGATCGTGTTCCTCGGTGAGGATGACGAGCGCCAGTACCTGTACCCGCCTGAGTTCCACCGCGGCTTCTTCCGTCTGGCCGTGGGTCTGGAGGATACGGACGATTTTGATTCGCGACATCGATCACGCGCTGGCGGAGGCCGGATTCGAGGTGTGAGACCGCACCGCGCGCATGATTTCGGCCTCTTCCGCCCTGCTGCCGCCGTCAGTGAGTCACAAAATGGCTCGGTGGACGACGATGGCAGGGCTTTTTACGTCGGCACAGGGGACAATACCTGGCGGCTGCCGGACGATGACCGGCACGTTATCGTCGGCAGACCGGCCAGTGTGACCGGTCGCCCGACACAAAACCGCCGATTTGC
>ENA-OQCD01000030-OQCD01000030.1-human-gut-metagenome-genome-assembly--contig:-NODE-30-length-29374-cov-4.630184_pt1 | contig 29374 bp, 37 predicted proteins | sample MGYA00242755_ERZ504571 | MGnify/ENA primary metagenome ERZ504571 (study PRJEB26092, sample SAMD00036274) | human gut metagenome | host: Homo sapiens | study: EMG produced TPA metagenomics assembly of...
GGCTGGAACAGACCGATGCCGAAGCCCTGCACAAAGAGATTATGGCATATGGCTACAAGGCCCAGCCGGTGGACCAGCTGGATGTTCCGTTTGATTACTTCCCGCTACCTGTACGCCACCAAAGAGGAAGAAAAAAACAAGGGCAAGCTGAAAAACCTCAAGGTCAAGCTGACCCGCAACGGCTCGGCTGGTGCCCCCCACCCGCGAAAACACCGTTGTGAGCATGATGCACATGACCGCCTACAATGCTTACCGCGTGCAGAAGGTGCTGAACTATGATTCCAACTCCCAGAAAGGCTTTGTGACCGAGCGCAGCAAGGAAGAATACAGCCGCTGCGTGCGCGAGATGAAAGCCTGCATGAAGGAGATCGATACCCAGTTTGACGCTGCCGCCCAGAGCTACCGCGAGCGCTGCGGCGAAGTGCGCAGTCTGGACTTCTGGAAAAAGTATCTGAACCTGGACAAGTAATTTTACCGGGCCTATCCCCGGTTTTCCCTGGAAAGGAATCTTACACTTATGGCCAAAAAAGAGGCAAATTCGTTTGTTCTTACCATTGCGGGCATTGCTGCTGCCACCGTGATCGGTGTGGTCGGGGTCAAGCTGACCCCTGCCCCGCATGTGATTTTCAGCCTGGCCCCCAGCGCAGAACCACAGGCTACCGCTGAGCCGGAGCCCATCAGCTGCGTGCTGGCCGGTACCGGGCAGGTTGTGGATTTTGCGGATCCCGGCGCAGAGGAATATGTTTCCCTGCTGGATACCGACAGCCAGAGCCTGACCGAGCGCTATGCCCTGCCCGCTTTGGAGCGGATGACCCAGTCCGACACCGAAAGCCTGATTGCCCCTTTGCAGGTCATCCAGCGCATTCAGACCCTCGGTATTGACCCTGCCACCTTTGATACCCCGGAGGCCAACTGGAAAAACCTGTATAACTCTGTCATGACCCGGCTGGCTCCCCTGGCCACCGCCGAAACCGCCCAGGCTGTGAATTTTACCGGTTCCAGCCTGGCAGAACTGAATGACTTTCTGGCAGCCAACCCCGGCAGCACGGTGGAGGTCATCTCCCCTGCTCTGGTGATGGATGCCACCCTGGTGGTACCCACTGGTACGATCCTGCACGGCAACGGCGCAGTGCTGACCCCCGGCAATGAAACGCTGGACAAAGCCATTGTTCTGGACCAGGCGGAAAATACCGCCGTGACCGGCTTTGTCATCAACGGCGGGTGCAATTACGGTGTCTATGTCAAGAATTCCAGCAGTTTCTATCTGGCTGACCTTGACATCAGCAATGTTTCCCTCAAGGGCCTTTGCGTTATGGGGGAGAACACCGGCTTTGCACTGGTCAATAACAGCATCCATGAAAACCAGAATGGTGCCATCTTCCTGAACGGCGAGATCAGCAATGGCGTGATCGAGGGCAACCGCATTGAAAATAACTCTGGTGCCCGCAACCTGACCGCCGGGCTGGTGCTCTGCTCCATGCCCATTGAGGACATTGAAACCGCCTACAATCCGTTCCCGGATGAAATGCTGTACGATATTTTACAGTCTCCCCATCAGCTGGTTGTGCGCGGCAACACGGTTGCGCAGAACCATCCTCCGGCATTTATTCGGAAAGCGGCTACCTGAACTATTATGTAGAGAACACGATCTACAAGAACGAAAAAGAGGGCATGTGCCTGGATTACGGCTCCTTCGGCAACTACATTACCGGATGTGAGATCCGCCAGAACGGCGGCCGCAACCGCATGAGTGATGAGGATCTGGAAGCTGACTTTATTCTGGATCAGGGCCGCATGGCGGATGGTTCCTCCCCCGCCAAGCTGCCCGGCATCTCGCTGGATAACACCGCCTACAACACCATTTACGGCAACATTGTGCGGGACAATTACGGTTCCGGCATCAAGGCTGTGCGCTCGGCGTTCAGCAACACCATTCTGTGCAACCAGATCATTGACAACAACCGGGGTGCCAGCGATACCTTCCACTTCTTTGGTATTGAGCTCAGCACTGACCTGAACGCGGATGAAGCCGTGCAGGGCCTGGATTTTACCCCCTGCTATGAGAACATCATTGCCCGCAACACCATTTCCGGCGGACATTACGCGGGGTGTTTATGGGCGAAGATGCGTTCATGAATGATATTTTTGACAATACCTTTATGGACTGCACTGACTGGGCTATGGAATCCCTGAGTGAAAAATACAACTCTACCCTGAACAATCTGGCAAACATGCCCACCCGCGGGATCGAACTTTCTAACGGTCAGGGCTGATGCCGCGAGGCTGCTACATGAAACAAACACTGCAAAACCGTTTCCCGCGCCGGTGGCTGCTGCTGGCTTTTGTGCTGAACTTTGCCATTGCCGCGGCTGCACTGCTGCCCTACATGATACGGGACGGCGGCCTGCTGTTGGTTGCGGCGGATTTTGACGCAGAACAGCTCTCCTACAACATGCTGTGCAACAACGCCATCAAAAGCGGCGAGGTGCTGTGGAACTGGCGCATTGATATTGGTTCGGACTTTGTATCCTCGTTCAGCTTTTACACCCTTGGCAGCCCGTTTTTCTGGCTGAGCTTTCTCTTCCCCGCCAGCGCGTTTCCCTATCTGGTCGGCTGGATTTATATGCTCAAATATGCTGTTGCCGGGCTGACCTCGTTTGCCTACTTCCGCCGCAGTGCCAGCGAGAAAAGCGCCCTGCTTGGCAGTGTGTTGTATGCATTTTCCGGTTTTTCCTGCATCAACGTGGTGTTCTATCACTTCCATGATGTGATTGCCCTGTTCCCGCTTTTGATGCTGGGGCTGGACAAACGCATGCAGGAGGGCAAAAAAGCTCCGTTCCTGTTTGCCGTTGCCATCAACGCGCTGGTCAACTATTACTTTTTTATCGGGGAAGTTTTCTTCCTGGTGTTTTACTATATTACGCGGTATCTTTTTGGCGGCGAGGACGCACGCCCTGGGGCGGATCTGCGCAAAAATGCCCGCAAAATTCCGGCCTGCATCCTGGAAGGCTGTCTGGGCGTCGGCATGGCGGGGGTACTGTTCATCCCCTCCATTGCGGCGGTGCTCAATAATCCCCGCGTATCGGATCACATCAGCTTGAGCCAACTGACCTTTGACTGGCCCAATTACCTGCAAATGCTGCGGGCGCTCTTCTTCCCGGCGGAGAATATGTTCAATTTTTTCCGCTGTGGTGCATGATAACTGGTATTCCATCGCGGCGTACCTGCCCTTGGTAGGCGTCTGCCTGGTTCTGGCTTATCTGCTGCGCTGGAAGTGGGACTGGCTGCATGTGCTGCTGGTGGGGCTGTTCCTTGTAGCAGCCAGCCCGGTCAGCAACAGTCTGTTCGTCATGTTCACCAGCGAGCCGTACCGCCGCTGGTATTACATGCTGGTGTTCCTGCTGGTGCTGGCCACCGTCAAGGTGCTGGACCATCTGCAGGACTACCCTTGGCGTGCGGGCTGCGGTATTTCGGCTGCAGTCATCGCCGCCATCACGCTGTATCTGTACGTCAAGCGTGATACCATAGTGTACCGCAAATACTGGCTGGTTGTGTTGACATTGATTGCCATCGGCGGCGTGGTTCTGCTGTTTGCTGCCCTGGGCGGGGTGCGGCGGCTGCGCCTGCGCCGCCCCATGGCTGCCCTGACGGCCTGCACTGCTCTGGTTGCTGCACTGACCACCGGTTTTACCGTGGGCACCTATCAGCGTGCCTACACCCAGACGATCGGCCTGACCACCACAGAAATTTATGGTGACGTTATCCACAGCGGCGACGGCCTGCCTGATGCCCTGCCCTACCGCTATTATTTCTGGGAGCCGTATTCCAACCGCGGCATGGCGGCTTACCTGCCGGACCGTACCTCCTTTTTGAGCACGCTTTCCCCCTCCATCTTTACACTGTATGATGCCCTGGGGGACGAGCGCCACGCCATTACCCCCGCCGGGCCGGAGGGCACCAACGAGCTGCTTTCCGTTGGGTATTATATCCGCAACAACTCCGACTGGCCGGATGAAATCTACACCAGTTTTTCCAACGGTCACGAGCAGATCAACGTCTATCAGGATTCCCACGCCCTGCCCATCGGCTTCTGCTATGATACCTACATGACCCGCAGTGAGTTTGACGAGATTGACCCCGCCGAGCGCGCCCACTCCATGTTAAAGACCCTTGTGGTGGCAGACGAGGACGAAGCCACGGTTTCCACCATACTGCGCCACTATGATGCCGCGCTGGATGGTAAGATCAGCCAGGAAAACAAGTATGCCGACATGGACAAGCGCCGCGAAGCCTGCACCGATGTGTTTGATTATGGCACAGACTATTTTTATTCCGAAATCACATCCGGCAGCGAGCAGTACGCATTTTTCAGTGTTCCCTATGACAAGGCGTGGAGCGCCACGGTCAACGGCGAATCTGCAGAGATCCTGAACATCAACGGCCTGATGGCCGTCAAGGTGAATGCCGGTAAAAACTGTATTCGTTTCCACTATTCCCCCACCCCGCTCTGGTGCGGGATCGGGGTCAGCGCCATTAGCATTCTGCTGACGGCAATTTACCTGCTGGCCGGGCGGCGCAGCAGAAAAAGCAAAAAAGAGGTGCTGTAAACCATGAAGGCTACCCGCGAAAATCCGATCCTGTACATCGTGATCCCCTGCTATAACGAGCAGGAGGTTCTGCCCATTACCAGCAAGCTGTTTTTGAAAAAAATCACCGACCTGGTTGCCGCCGGTAAAATCAGCGATGACAGCCGCGTGCTGTTTGTCAACGATGGCTCCAAGGACAAAACCTGGTCCATCATCTGCGACCTGGCCAAGAGCGACAAGCACTACATCGGCATCAGCCAGAGCCGCAACCGCGGTCACCAGAACGCAGTGCTGGCCGGTTTGATGGAAGCCAAGGACAAGTGCGATATCACCATCTCCATTGACTGCGACGGTCAGGACGATATCAACGCCATGGACGCCATGGTAGATGCCTATGTGAACGATGGCTGCGAAGTTGTGTACGGCGTGCGCTCCAAGCGCGATACGGATACCTTCTTCAAGCGCTTTACGGCAGAAAGTTTCTACAAGCTGCTGAACGCCATGGGGGCCGAGGTTGTTTACAACCACGCGGACTACCGCCTGATGAGCGCCCGCGTGCTGCATGAGTTTGCCAATTTCAAGGAGGTCAACCTGTTCCTGCGCGGCATGGTGCCGCTGGTGGGCTTTAAATCCACCAGCGTTGCTTACGAGCGCCACGAGCGCATTGCGGGTGAAAGCCACTATCCCCTGTCCAAAATGCTGTCCCTTGCGTTTGACGGCATCACCAGCCTTTCCGTCAAGCCCATCCGGTTCATTACCGGGTTTGGCGTTATTGTGGCGCTCATCAGCTTTATCGGCGTGATCTGGGCCATTGTGGAAGCGCTGCTGGGTGCCACCGTATCCGGCTGGGCCAGCATGACCAGCATCATCTGCTTTGTTTCCGGCGTACAGCTGATCTGCCTGGGCGTGATCGGCGAGTACATCGGCAAGATCTACATGGAAACCAAGCGCCGCCCCCGCTACATCATCAGTGACCGCACGTGGGATGAGGATGAGAAGTAATCGGCTGGGCAGAGTTACGCCTGTTTGCTTTACCTAATATAGCACCAACAAAATAAATTTGTGCCGCGCGTTTTGCCCATTGTAGTGGGGGTGGGACGCGCGGCTTTTTTTGTTGTTTCGGAGGTTTCCATGCTCACGGTTGACTCATTTTGCAGGAGAGTATTTGCGCCGCGGCCCACCGACATGATTCTTTATTATTTATTCATTATTCTTTCTCATCCCCCACCCCCGGCCCCTCTCCTTCCATAAAAAATTTCCCGATATTTTTTGCCTTCCCTTATTGACAAACGCCCCTGTTGGCAGTATTATAATGTCAACATATGAGCAATCATTCATATGATAAAAATGTGTGATACCGAGGTGATACTCCCAATGCCTGATACCAAAAAGTTCCCGCAGCCCGCCACAGCACCGGATGGCTTAGCCAACGCCCTGCCTGATGTTCCGGTATGTGACCCAGACTGCCACGGTGCGCCGGATATCGTTGCCAGGCTGCGCAGCGATCTGCCGGACGACGAGGTTCTTTATGACCTTTCGGAGCTATTCCGTGTGTTTGGGGATACCACCCGCATCAAGATCCTGTACGCGCTGTTTGAGAGCGAGCTGTGTGTAGGCGATTTGGCCCAGCTGCTGGATGTTTCCCAAAGCGCCGTCAGCCACCAGCTGCGGCTGCTGAAAGCCAGCAAGCTGGTCAAGTTCCGGCGGGACGGAAAAACGGTGTTCTATTCCCTAGATGATGATCATGTGCGCAGCATGATTGCGCTTGGCATGGAGCATGTGGAGGAATAAAAACGCCCCCAACTCTTGTTACCCCTTACTTTTCAAAAAATATTGATCATAAAACCAAAGGAGATATTATCATGCAGAAGAAATTCAAAATCGAAGTTGATTGTGCAAACTGCGCCGCCAAAATTGAAGATGCCGTTAAAAAGCTGCCCGGCGTGAACAGCGCTTCCGTCAGCTTTATGGCCCAAAAGATGGTTCTGGATGTCGATGATGATAAGTTCGATGCCGTGCTGAAGGATGTTGTTAAGACCGCCAAGCGTGTTGAGCCGGACTTTGAGATCGAGCTGTAAGCTCCTTGCATCAGCATTTTCGGACGGTTTCCAACCGCCTGAAAGTTTCGGAATCCATTCCAAGCGGCGGACATGTGCCGACGCTTGGAATACCTTGCAAGCAAAAAAGCAGATCCGAGTGCCGTCCAGGCATGAGAAGATGCTTCTTTGCGGCAGGGTGGTTCCAAAGGAGGGGTGCAGGAGCGTGGCGCAGCCACACTGCGGCGAACCCCACCTTTGTAGCGTGGAGCTTTTGTGACACGCTCAGGGCGGTTTCCAACCGCCCTTATTTTTGCCCCTTTTTTCCTGACGAACACCCAAAAGAGAGGTCTTATCTTATGACAAAGAAGCAGAAAAAGACGCTGAAACGTATCATTATTTCAGCGGTGCTGTATCTGGCCATTATTCTGGCTTCCAAACTGGTGGCTATACCCTGGTATCTGGAGCTGGTGCTCTTCCTGGTGCCGTACTTCATCATTGGCCACGATGTGCTGCGCAAAGCTGTGCTGGGCATTGTTCACGGCGAAGTTTTTGACGAAAACTTTTTGATGGCCGTTGCCACTGTGGGAGCGCTCTGCCTGGGTGAGTTCAGTGAGAGCGTTGCCGTTATGCTGTTCTACCAGATTGGCGAACTGTTCCAGAGTTACGCCGTCGGCAAAAGCCGCAAGAGCATCAGCGATTTGATGGATATCCGCCCCGACAGCGCCAACCTGGAAACTGCCGACGGCACGGTAAGTACCGTTGATCCCGACGATGTGCCCATCGGCTCTGTGCTGGTCGTGCGCCCCGGCGAGAAAGTTCCCATTGACGGCGAGGTCATTTCTGGCGAAAGCACGCTGAACACCGCCGCCCTTACCGGCGAAAGCAAGCCTCGCTTTGTGCATCCCGGCAGCGAGATCATCAGCGGCTGCGTGAACGGCGACGGCCTGCTGAAGCTGCGCACCACCAAGCTGTACGGTGAATCCACCGTTGCCAAGATCCTGGACATGGTGGAAAATTCCAGCCTGAAAAAAAAAAAGGCCCGCGCTGAAAACTTTATTACCAAGTTTGCCCATTATTACACCCCCGCCGTCTGCATCGGCGCTTTGGTACTTGCCATTTTACCACCGCTGGTGCTGGGCGGCGGCTGGCTGACCTGGATCAGCCGTGCGCTCACCTTCCTGGTTATCAGCTGTCCCTGCGCGCTGGTCATCAGCATTCCTCTGAGCTTCTTCGGCGGCATCGGCGGCGCTTCCCGCTGCGGCATCCTCATCAAGGGCGGTAACTATCTGGAAGCACTTGCCAACACCTCCATTGCTGTGTTTGATAAAACCGGCACCCTGACCAGGGGCGTTTTTGCCGTCAGCCAGGTCAGCCCGGCCAACGGCTGCACCGAAAAAGAGTTGCTGGAACAGGCTGCTTTGGCCGAAAGCTTTTCCAGCCATCCCATCAGCAAGAGTCTGCGCGAAGCCTGCGGCGAGCTGGATGCCCGCCGTGCGACCGATGCTCAGGAAATTGCTGGTCACGGTGTCCGCACTATGGTGGACGGCCATGTGGTGCTGGCAGGCAACGCCCGCATGATGGACGACAGCAAGATTACCTACACCAAAAATACCGGCACCGGTACTGTGGTTTATGTGGCGCGTGACGGCCAGTTCCTTGGCTCTGTTCTGATTGCGGACGAAGTGAAGGAACACTCCAAGCAGGCCATTGCCGCCCTGAAAGCCCAGGGCGTGCGTACCATCATGCTGACCGGCGACAGTGAAGCCGTTGCCAGCGAGATCAGCGGCCAGCTGGGTCTGGATGAATACCATGCCCAGCTGCTGCCCGCCGATAAAGTCAACCGCGTAGAAGAGCTGCTGGCCACCAAGGGCAAGAACGATATTCTGACCTTTGCCGGTGATGGCATCAACGACGCCCCCGTGTTGATGCGCGCCGATGTCGGCATCGCGATGGGCGCCATGGGAAGTGACGCTGCTATTGAGGCCGCTGACGTTGTTCTGATGGATGACGACCCGGCCAAGATCAGCCTGGCTATGAAGATTTCCCGCAAGTGCATGCGCATTGTGTACCAGAACATTGTATTCGCCCTTGCCGTCAAAGCCATCTTCCTGCTGTTGGGAGCCTTTGGCATTGCCAATATGTGGTGGGCCGTCTTTGCCGACGTTGGCGTTATGATTCTTGCCGTGCTGAACGCCATGCGTATGCTGATTGTTGAAAAGAACTAAGGCAACACCGCACAATTCCCGCCTTGCGGCTTAAGCACCGCTCCGGCAGCTGCGGCACGGCATCTGCGTTGCCAAAATGCTCGATAATGTCTGGTTGCGGTACCCGCATCGTGCTTCGGGGGCAAAAGCCCCTCGCACTCTGCGACCGCTGCCCCTGCTTCGGTTCGCTGTTTCCGCCACTGGCGGCGCTCACCTTTGCAGCATCCAGTATTATCTGTGCTTTTGGCTTAGCAACTGCCGCACCTCGCTCGCCGTATCGGCACTTAGAATTATGCGGTGTTGCCTTAATATGATACACCCTAGTGTACACGAAAGTACGACTTAAAGCAAGTACTTTGCGCACCGGAGGTTTTACAGCTTCACGCCCATTTTTTCCAGCGCAAACAGCGCTGCGCCCAGGCTGCCGCACAGTTGGCTGTACTCGCTGACCTCCACCGGGGCTTTCAGGGCGGTTTCCAGCTCTTTCACAACGCCGCGGTTGCGGGCTACACCGCCTGTCATCATAAAGGGGGCCACGCCGCCGGTGCGGCGGGCCAGGGCAGCGGTTTTGCCCGCAACAGATTTGTTCAGGCCGTGGATGATATCCGCCGGTGCGGTGCTGCGGGCAATCAGGCTGACGACCTCACTTTCCGCAAATACGGTACACATGCTGGAAATGGTCACATCGTTGTGCCAGTCCAGGCCAAGCTCGCTCATCTCCGGCAGCTTCATCTGCAGGGTGCGGGCCATCATCTCCAAAAACGGCCGGTACCGGCGGCGCATTTGTCGTTCATCGCAAAGGTTTCAACAGCGCCGCTTTCGCTCAGGCGGATCACCTTGGAATCCTGCCCGCCAATGTCGATCACGGTGCGCACGGCGGGGTCCAGATGATGAGCCCCGCGGGCATGGCAGGTGATCTCGGTCACGGCTGCGCCGTCATCGCCCAGGAACTCGCGCCCGTAGCCGGTGTATACCTTGGAACCCAGGTCGCTTTCGGCAATGCCTGCCATCGTCAGGGCCTGTTCCAGTGCCTGGCGGGCGCCGGTTGCAGCCCCGGCGCCGGTGGGCACAATGGCCCAGCCGCAGATCTTTCCGCTGCGATCCAGGATCACGGCATCGGTGCTGGCAGAGCCGCTGTCGATGCGGCGGCATATTGTGCGTTGGTGTTCATGGCGGGGGCCTCCTTGTTTTCGGTATCGGGAACGGCGTTCAGGCTTTCGGCAAATGCGCCCAGGCGGGTGCTCAGCTGCCCGCCGCCGCTGGTAAAGGTCTGGCGGGAACAGTCGGTTTCAATTTTTAATACCGGCAGATGGAACTGCTCCGGCGCGGTCAGGCCGGGGGCGTAATAATCACAGAACTGCACGGTGTGGTACACAATGCCAACGGTCTGGCCGTCCACCAGGGCGGCGCGCTCACTGACCGGGGCATCCATCCGCATGCAGGGCATCTGGCCCAGCAGGGCGGCGGCGTAACCGGGCAAAAAGTCCTCCAGTGCGGCGGGGGCAACATCGGCAAGCTCACGGTTGCCGGTGCAGGTAGCATCCACCACGGGCAGGGCAAAGGCTTTCTGCACGGTATCATACAGCACGCTGCCGCCATGGGCACCCAGCAGGGTCAGATGCGGACCCTCGGCGTGTGGTTTGTGCACAAAAAGGCGTGGGCGCGCTGGGCGCGAATTCCTGCCCGGTGTACCGCCTGCAGGGCGTCCGCCAGCCTGCGCAGGTCCCGCGCAAAGCGGGCGCGGGTGGCCGGGGTACTCTGGTGGGGAACGGGCAGCAGCTGCAAAAATTCCATCTTACCACTGGCAGCCAGCACATCGTAAACGCGCAGCATGGCATCGCAGCAGTTGGTCAGCACCAAAGCCCGGATGCCGGATTGCTCCACCTGTTCCAGCACAGCCTTGGCGTAACCGCACAGGTTGGCGTGGGCGCAGCGCTCCGCGCAGGAAAAACTTTCCGCCAGCGGATCCAGCGCCGAGAAGGTGGCCCCATACCCGGCAAACAGCTCCAGCGGGGCGTATTTGCAGGCATAATAAATCGTTTTGCTCATACCAGCGCCTCCTGTTTGCTGTGCAGCATCTCCAGGAAAGCATCCAGCCGGGTGGCGGTCTGGCCGTCCATCGTGTTGGCGCGGTCGCAGCCATCGCCGTCCAGCAGCAGCACCGGGTAACCCTCGGCTTCCAGTGCGCTCTTGAACAGCTGTGCGGCCCCCATCGTCTGCTTGCAGCCCCATTGGCAGAAGTAGACCACCCCGTCGATCTGCTGCATGCGGCACAGCTCCAGCGCGCGCTGGATGCGGTGCTGGGCGCTGCCGTTAAAGATGTTGTTCACCAGCGCGCGGCCATGCTCTCAAACGGTTTGTCCGGGTCCATATAGCAGCCTAAGGTATCGGCGTTCATATCGCAGGTAATAAGCTGGTTTTCTGCCGAGAAATTCAGCCGCTCCCGCACGGGCGCTGATAAAACGGCACGGCGTGCGCCCACAGCAGCCGGGTGCCGCCACCCATGGGGCTGGCCTCGATATCCGCCAGCAGCTTGCGGGCGTACTGTTCAGCCTGCGGGGTGCCCAGCATGGTGTGGGTCACAAACACTTCGTAAAATTCGGAGGTGACATCGTTGTGCAGGTTCCGCCCGGCCTTGGCGGCCTGTGCCTGCTGCAATAGTTCCAGCGTGCGGCCGCTGTGGGCGACTGCCTGCTGCAGGGCCGCTTCGTCCAGCTTCTGGTGGGTCGCATCCTCCAAAAAGGCGGCGAACTCTCGCAGGCGGTCGGAAACTTCGGCCACAGCGTACTCGTCGTGGTCATAGGGCACATCCAGATAAAAGTGGGGGATGCCGTAATGCTGCGCCAGCCGCCGGAAGGTCAGGTTGTTGGCATCGCAGGCAATGGAAGTGCAGGCAGTGAACAGCGGCTTGCCCGCCGTGCCGGAAAGCCCCATGCCCAGCAAAGCTTTGTGGTAGCTGCACAGCGTGGGGCTGATGCCTGCGCTCTCGGCATAATGGATAAAGCCGCGCTCGGCTGCAGCACCGTTCAGATAACAGGCGGTGGCTTCGGCAAACATCGGCAGCAGGTGGAAGGCGTGCAGCAGTTCACAGGGCATAAAGATATTGACCAGCGCCGCCCGCTGCGGGTGGGCCAGGGGCGCAATCATGGCGTCCATGGCGATCTGTGCCGCATACTGCCGCGCGGGGGTGAGCTCTTTTCCGGGGCAAGCAGCAGCTGCACATCCTTGGCGCGGTAGCCCAACAGCAGCAACTGGCGGGCAAGCTCCGGCTTGGGAATGGCGTCATCCACCAGCTGGCCAAAGCGGTCAACGATATTTGGCATAGGGGGTTATCCTTTCAACACATAGGTTTCAATGGCCTTGGCAACGCCGTCATGGTTGTTGTCGTCCGTTACATAGCGGGCGGCGGCCAGAACATCCGGTGTGGCGTTGCCCATCGCAATGCCGTACCCGGCGGCCTGGATCATGGCAAGGTCGTTGCCGGAATCGCCGCAGGCCATCACCTGGTTCATCGCCAGGCCCAGGGTATCGGCCAGTGTTTTTAATCCGCTGCCCTTGGTCACGCCGGGGGCGTTGATCTCCATGTTGTTGGGAATGCTGGAAGTAATCTCAACATTAAACCGGCTGGCAACAGCCTGCCAGGCGGCATCGCGGGCGGCATTGTCCCGATAGGTGATGCTGAATTTTTCCACCTCGTGCGGGTGGGCGGCGAACACTGCGTGCATGTCATCCACCACAATGCGGCTGTCGCGCAGGTAGCGGCGCAGGGCAGGGGGCATCAGGCAAGGCCGTCATTGGCACCAAAATAATCGGTGTAGGCTTTGCCGCCGATAAAAATGCCCATGGCACCGCCCGTTGCGGCCACGATATCATAAATGTCGCTGGCAAGGGCAGCATCAAACGGCAGGTTGACCAGCGGTTTGCCGGTGGAAAGCTCCACCACGCTGGCCCCGTTGGAAGTCAGGGCATACCGCACGCCGGGAATGCGCAAAAACGCTTCCGGCACACCCGATGCCACACGCCCCGTTGCGGGGATGACATCAACCCCTTTGGCAATGGCAGCGCGGATGGCTTCCAGCGTGCGGGGTGTGATCTCTTTTTCATCATTGAATACGGTGCCGTCCAGATCCAATGCAACAAGACGGATATCGGGCATAACGGACCCCTCCTTTGTTATATTTCACCAAAGATTTTAGCGCATTTTCGGTCATTTTGCAAGGGCACCTTGCATTTGCTATGCCAAGTATGGTAAAGTGACATCAGCCCTTTGCATATTGGCACAGGGCAGGGAAGGAGAACGCGATGCAAACCGAACAACAGTTGTTGCGTGCGGCAGCCGGGCAGCGCTTTTGGCAGATCGATGCCCTGCGCGGGCTGGCGCTGCTGAATATGCTGGTTTACCATGCCATGTATGACTGGGTGTATATTTTTGGCCATGCCAGCGGCTGGTACGATATCTGGTCCACGCACTGCCATGTGTGGCAGCAGTATATCTGCTGGAGCTTTATTCTGCTTTCGGGTTACAGCTTTACCCTATCCCGCCGCCCGCTCAAGAACGGCCTGCTCACGGCGGCCTGCGCGGTGGTGCTGACCGTGGCAACCGCCGTTGCCATGCCGGAGGAAGTCATCTGGTTCGGCGTGCTGCACCTGCTGGGCTGTGCGGCCCTGCTGACCTGTCTGCTGCACCCCGCGCTGGAAAAGCTGCCCCCGCTGGCAGGGGTTACGGGCAGCGCGGTGCTGTTTGCCCTGCTGAACCAGTTGCCGCAGGGCTGGCTGGGGTTTGAGGGAACGCACCTGGCGGCCCTACCCGCCGCCTGGTACAAGCCGAATCTTTTCTGGCTGGGTCTGCCAGATCTGACGGTGTTTTCCTCATCGGATTATTTCCCGCTTTTGCCGTGGGTGTTTTTGTATTGGGTGGGGTACTTTTTTTGCGCGGTGGTTCCGCGCCCGCTGCACCGCGCAGCCCGGCCTGCCGCCCAAAGCCCTGCGCCCCCTGTGCGCCGTGGGCAGCCGCACGCTGCTGATTTATATGCTGCACCAGCCGGTGATTTACGGCGCTTTGCTGGGGCTGCACGCATTGGGGTTGGCATAAAGTTTGGGTAAAGAAAAAAGAAGAAAGAATAATGAATAATGGATGTGTGCCGCCCACGGCGTCACATTTTAACCAAGTCAGTTGCTCCGGCAAAAAAGCATTCCAGCCAGAGCAGCCAACCTATTTTATTTGCGCCGCTGCGGGCGGCGCACCAGCATTATTCTTTATTCATTATTATTTATTATTTTGTATAAACTATTGCCCATACCCCGCATATGAGGGCAAAAAACTGAACTTTTTATGAAATTTCAAAAAGTGGGCCAGAACGCGTAAAATCGTGGTTGACAGGAGCCTATAAAGTATAGTATAATTTCAGTTACTGGTTGATTGTAATTTTGATTGACCGGCAAACTCCTGTCTCAGACCAAGGGAGGGAAAAAGATGTCGGAGATCCGTGTCAAAGAGGGCGAATCCCTTGAGAGCGCCCTGCGCCGTTTCAAGCGCAGCACTGCCCGCAGCGGTGTTCTTGCTGAGGTGCGCAAGCGCGAGGCTTATGAGAAGCCGTCTGTGCGTCGCAAGAAGAAGTCCGAAGCCGCCCGCAAGCGCAAGTTTAAGTAATCCGGAGCCATCGCAGCGGCTATGCCGCCGTTTTCGATAACCGTGTTTACCCAAAGGAACGGCAGAACAGGTTCGCAGAGATGCGGGCCTGTTCTTTCTTTATATCTAAGGCAACACCGCACAATTCCCGCCTGACGGCTTAAGCACCGCTCCGGCGCTGCGGCACGCATCTGCGTTGCAAAATGCTCGATAATACACAAAGTATTATCTGTGCTTTTGGCTTAGCATCTGCCGCACCTCGCTCGCCGTATCGGCACTTAGAATTATGCGGTATTGCCCTAAAAACCGGGGTGGCGCTTGCCCGCTGCCCCGCGCTTATAATAAGGTAGTTTGTCTATGCTTCTTACCCCTGAATATATTTTCCGTGCCATTGAGGCCATCACGCCGGAGTTCCTGCGCCAGCACGGTATCACCGCCCTGGTGCTGGATGTGGATAATACCTTGACGGGGGATGGCAGCCAGCAGCTGGATGCCACCGTGCAGCAATGGCTGGATACTATGCGTGCCGCGGGTGTGCGATTGACGATTGTTTCCAACAATACCGCCGCCCGCGTGCGCCCCTTTGCGGACCGTGTGGGCCTGGCTTGGGTGCCGCTGGCCTGCAAGCCGCTGCCGGTCGGCCTGGCCGTTGCCCGCCGCCGCCTTGGCGTTCGCAAAAATCAGATGGCCATGGTGGGCGACCAGATCTTTACGGACCGCCTTGCCGCGGGGCTGTACGGCATCCCCTGCCTGTATACCATGCCGCGTGGGGGCGACCACCAGCGCGGTGTGCAGTTCAAGCGCAGGTTTGAACCCTACTGGCTGGACCGGTATTACCAAAAAGGGGGCCGCCTGTATGAGTGAAGCACCGCGCTTTGGCACGGCTGGGCTTTCGGACAGCTACCGTGTCCGCAGCTTTGACCCGCAGGCCATGGCGGAGTATACGGCTTCCTTTGGGCTGACGGCGTTTGAATACCAGTGTGGGCGCGGTGTGCGCCTGGGGCTGGATAAAGCCGCCGCCTTAAAAGAAGCGTTTGATGCAAAAGGCATCACTTTCTCGGTCCATGCGCCGTACTACATCAGCATGAGCAGCCTGGAGGAGGACAAGCGGCTGAACAGTGTGAACTACCTGCTGCAAAGCTGCGCACTGGTCAAGGCACTGGGCGGCCGCAGGGTCATCTTCCACGCGGGCAGCTGCGGCAAGCAGAGCCGGGAAGCCGCACTGGAAAAGGCGCTGGACACCATGCGCCGCGCCGTTCAGGCTGTGGATGAAGCCGGTTATGGCGACTGTATCCTTTGCCCTGAAACGATGGGCAAGGTGAACCAGCTGGGCACGCTGGATGAAGTGCTGGCCCTTTGCAGTGTGGATGAACGCATGATTCCCTGCGTGGATTTTGGCCACCTGTATGCCCGCAGCCAGGGCACCGAGCTGAACGATGAGACCGCCCCGGCAGATTACGCCGCCATCCTGGATGCCATTGCCGCAGCCTTGCCGGGGGAGCAGGCCAAAAAGTTCCACGCGCATTTTTCCCGCATTGCCTACACCAAGGGTGGGGAAAAATGCACCTGACTTTTGCGGATACCGAGTTTGGCCCGCCGCCTGCCCCGCTGATGCAGCTGCTGAAAACCCGTGGCCTGGCGCCCACCATTATCTGTGAATCCGCCGGAACCCAGGCCGAGGATGCGGCGGCGCTGAAAAAACTGTATGAACAAGGCTGAGAAAGCCCAAAAACAGCCAACAAAAAGCCGAAAAAAACCAAAATATCACCCGAAAATCCCGCTAACCTCTTGCAATACTGGCGCTTTTCGGGTAAAATACTTACAGGTATGACAATGCAATGGCATTGCTTGATGGGCGGCGGGGCCGCTTTTTCAAACAGGCCCGATTCTAAAATTATGGAGGAGTTCCTATATGATCTCTGCAGGCGAATTTCGTAACGGTGTAACTTTTGAGCAGGACGGCCAGGTCCTTCAGGTCGTTGAGTTCCAGCATGTTAAGCCCGGCAAGGGCGCTGCTTTTGTGCGCACTAAGACCAAGAACGTGATTACCGGTTCCGTTGTTGAAACCAGCTACAACCCGACCGCTAAGTTCCCCCAGGCTTTCATTGAGCGCCGTGAGGTTACCTACTCTTACGAGGATGGCGACCTGTACTACTTCATGGATAATGAAACCTACGAGCAGATCCCCGTTGCCGCTGCCGATGTGCCGGAAAACTTCAAGTTCTGCAAAGAAAACGAAATCTGCAAACTGCTGTCTTACAAGGGCAAGGTTTTCAGCGTTGAAATCCCCAACTTCATCGAGCTGGAAGTTACCGAGACTGAGCCTGGCTTCAAGGGCAACACCGCTACCAACACCCTGAAGCCCGCTAAGGTTGAGACTGGTGCCGAGATCCGCGTGCCCCTGTTCATCAACGAGGGCGACAAGATCCGCATCGATACCCGCACCGGCGAGTATATGGAGCGCGTCTGATCTTAAAACAAATGGCCGGGCCGTGGTTTTGCCGCGTCCCGGCTTTTTTGGAAAATTGCAAAAACAAACACCCTGTTTACAGTGCGTGAAGGAGGTTTTCCCTTATGGCTATGGATCTGAATGCAAAGGCCGCTTACATCCGCGGTATGATGAAAGGGATGGAGTTTGACCCCACCACCCAGGAAGGCAAGATCATTGTTGCAATGATGGACCTGCTGGAAGAGATGGCCGATGTTGTGAGCGAGCATGACGATGCCCTGGATCAGGCTTTTGACGAGCTGGACGCCATTGATGAAGATATGGATGATCTGGTGGACAGCATCTTCGGCGATGACGATGAGGACGAAGATGAGGACGAGGATGACGACGGCGCATTTGAAACCAGCTATGAAGTCACCTGCCCCAACTGCGGTACCGTCAACATTGTGGATGAAGACACCCTGATGGACAGCGATAAGATCGTCTGCGCAGAGTGCGGTGCAGCTTTCGATGTGGAAGTTCTGCCCGACGATGCCGAGATGCCCGCCGATGCAGAAGCCGAAAGTACCGATGTGACCATCGAGTAAGCGGTTAAGTGCACAAAATAGAATAACAGATAGAAAATCACCCCTGTGGCCGGATTATTCTGGCCGCAGGGGTGATTTTTTGATTATTGGGGAAGAAAGTAATTTGCAGCGAAGTTGCAAACGCTGCCATAAACCTGTAAACGATGTGTAGGGGACGATGCTTGACCGTTCCGAAACCGTAAGACAATATATCATTATAAAATTTGTGATGCTCAATGATGTAAAAGCTCCGGCGTGGTCAGGCAGCAACGCCCTGCGGCACAGGGATGAAGTACAACAAAAACAGCCCGGTCCAAACGGACCGGGCATTGTGGGTTCCTGTTTACTTTTTCTCGTTCTTCAGCTGGTTGCGCAGCATGATATCGCCAAAGGTCAGGGCGTGAACAAACCGCCGGCCTTGTTGGCCTGGCGCACAATGCGCGCCGGCAGGGGCTTGCTTTCATCGGTGGAAAGCAATACAATGTGAACCTTATCGGCCACGTCGCATTGCCTTCCTTTTTGGTGGTCAGCACCTGCAGGTATACAACATAGGGGTCATGCATAGAACCATAGTAAATATCGTTGCCGCAGCGCACCAGCGGGCGGCCCTTATAGGTCAGACTGGGGGTAAAAGCCATCTCTTACAACCTTCTTTCGCTGTTGTTGTATCCGAAAAGCCGAAAATATAGCCTGTTTCTACAAACACAGCCGATTTTGCGTTAAAAGTCCTTGGAATCCACAAAAGATTCCGGCGGCTTTTGCCTTAAATCCGTCTTGCGTTTGCGAAATATGCGTCATTTTCTTTGTTTTCAGTTACACATTAATCAATAAAAAAATATTATACCATACAAGATAGGGGATTACAAATCTAATTTTTCGCGTTCGATCTTTTCTTCGTTCAAGGCAACGCGCTGGGTCAAAATGCGCACCTTGCTGTCCAGCTGACTGAGCCGGATGGACATAAAAAAACTGTTTGGCCAGCAGCAAAAAGATGATGACGATATAAACAAAATTGATGGGGCTCTGGAACCCAAGCAGATACGCCGCCCAGTAGGCAATGCCGGGAAAGATGGCCAAAATCAGCAGAATGCCGCTGAACAGAAGCCAGAAAATGGTATCTTCGATCTGCACCTTAGCCAAACGCACGCGGCGCAGAATATAGGTTGCGGTGATCAGGCTGCCCAACACAAGGCATACACGGATAATTGGCTGATCAAACATGGCTTACAGGCTCCTTTCCGGGTAAGGCGTTTCGGTGTCCCGCTTGCGGAACCACTGAATCAGCAAAATGGAGATGGACATTTTGACCATATATTCAATGCTGCGCCAAAAGGTCAGGTAGCTTTGGCCGGCCTCGCGCTCGCCCATCGTAACTTGTACTTCGCGTACCACAGCGCCGTTTTTTGATCAGGTAACTGATGGTATCCGGCTCTGGGCCATAGTTCAAATTTTTGGGCAAATTCTTCCACCATGGCGCGGTTGAACAGCCGCATGCCGCTGGTGGGGTCGCAGATTGCACGGCCGGTGGTCAGCCGGATGGACCAGCTGATGATGTAGCTGCCCAGCATGCGCAGGCTTTTGGGCTTTTTTACCGTCAAAAAGCGGCTGCCAATCACGATGTCGGCCCCGCTTTCCAGCTCTTCCAGCATGGCGGCGATATATTCCGGTCGGTGCTGGCCGTCAGCATCCAGCTGCATGGCGCAGTCATACCCGTTTTCGGCGGCATAGCGCAGCCCGGTCTGGAATGCACCTGCCAGCCCCAGGTTGACCGGCAGATCGATCAAGCGGAACCCATGTTCCCGGCAGATGGCCGCGGTTTTATCACGGCTGCCATCGTTGACTACAACATAGTCATACTGCGGGTAGTTCTTGACAATGCCGTTGACGACCTTGACAATATTGGCTTCCTCATTATATGCAGGAATAACAATCAGCAATTTTGACATAACAAATGTTCCTTATCCACTTGCCCGGCAAACACCGGGCAGATGTCAGCTTTGGTTTATGATCCCCATCATTTTATCAAATACGGCATCCCATGTAAAGTGCGCGTACACATTGCGGTACGCCGCCTCGGCACAGGCATGGGCGCGGGCGGGATCATCCAGCAGGGTCTGCAGCCCGGCGCGGATGGTTTCCACTGTGGCGTCCTGTGGCTGGCCGGGCAGCACAATGCCGTGGGTATCGTCCGGCAGCAGCTCCTCGGTTCCGGCGGTACGGGTGCACACGATGGGGCAGCGGCAGGCCGCGGCTTCCAGCAAGGTGGTGGGAAAGCCCTCGGCATACCGGGTGGGCAGACAGTATACATCTGCCTGCCGCAGCAGCTGAACCACCGCATCATGCGGCAGGGCACCGGGGGTAACGGCCCCAAGGTCCGCCAGTTCCTGCTGCTGCGGACCGCTGCCAGCCGCCACCAGAACACGCCCGGCAGCTGGGCCACGGCCTGGGCTAATAATCCGGCGCCCTTTTCGGGAATCAGGCGGCCCACAAACAGCACGATCTTACGGTCGCCAAGGTTCAGCTTGCGCGCCAGTCTGGCGCGTGGGCGGCTTCCTGTTCCAAAGCAGCGGGGTCAATGGCGTTGGGCATGGTTCCTGCAGCTGTAATGCCAAAGGTGTGCAGCCAGCGGCAGGCAGCGGCGGAAACGCCATAGAACGGCGCGCCGGTGCTGTGCACCAGGCGGCAGGCAACCTGCTCATACAGCCGCCCGCAGGCCCCCAGCAGGCCACTGCCCATCGGCATGTATCCGGTGGAATGGTCAATAACCAGCATGGGGATACCGCGGCGCTTGGCCGCGCGGGCAGCCCAGACGCTTTGGGTGTACATGCGGGTCTGCACCACGCAGAAATCGAGCTTTTGCGCCCAGATTTGCGCGGTCAGCGCGTGGAAGCGCGCCCCCGGCTTGATGACAGGAAAGCGCCCGTTCATGACAGGCCAGACGGCAGGCGGTAAATTTCAATGCCATCCCCGTCAATTTCGTGCTCCGGCAGGTTGGGCAGAGCACTGGTAACCACAATGGCGCGGTGCCCGGCGGCAACAGTGCAGCGGGCAAGGTTCCAAGTGTAGCGCTCCACACCACCCACCGTGGGCAGGTACTGCGCAGAAAAATAACAAATCGTCATCGGGCAATCACCGCAAGCATGGCGTTCAGCAATACCCCGGCGTTGACTACGCACAGGCAGCAGACCAGGGTACAGGCGGACTGTTTGCCGCTGGCAACCTGGACCCGGCGGGGCAGGCAGGTAAGCAGGAACAACGGCAGCACGGGCAGAAGATACCGCCCCTGAAAGCCGTAAACGGTCTGGTAATAGGTCGGGGTCCACACAAGGCAGCCGGCAAAGGCCAACGCGGCGCACAGCAGCGCGGCCAGCGCACACCACACCCGGTAGCGCCCCTGGGGCAGCCCCGGCACGGGAACATCCTGCGCCGGAACGGCGGCATACCACAGCAGCAGGTAGAGCGCCAACACCCAGAACCAAGCCAGGTCCAGCGAGCTGTAGCTTAAGCTGCCGCCCACAAGGCCGCGCACCCAGTTGTCAGCATCCTGCACCACGCTGCGTACCAGCAGCATAGCCACGGCGGGCAGATTGTGCAGAATGTAACCGGGGGTAAAGGTGGTCTGGTCTTCCTCGCTGGGGGTGCTCTGGCTGTCCCGCACGGTACGGACAGCTTCGATCTCTTTGATCAGCACATTGCGGTCCAGCGGGTAGCGGTCATCCTCCACGCGGGGTAGATCTGGCAGGCGGAAAGCAGCTCTGCACATTCATCACTGCTGAACATGGACTTGAAAAAGTCTCGGCGGTCAGCAGTGGCCAGCCGTTCCCGGCACATTTCGGCGTCGGTGGTCATCAGGTCGCGGTCCAGGTAAACCAGGGAAGCCGCACTCATGAATTCATCATCGGTCAGGCTGGAATGCTCCACTTCCTCCGGGCTGAAGAAAAAGCTCTGGCCCAGAACGGCGGCGGTCACATCGCCCTCCTGCAAGGCCTGCACCCAGAACTCCAGCTCCTTCTGCGGGATCTCGGTCACGCCCTCCACGCAGTAATACAGGCGGCGCACAAAGTTGGAAGCCGTGTTTTCGCGGTACTCGGCAGGCATGTTGGCAAACCGGTTGGAGGTTTTGCCGTCACCCGCGGCAGGGGCAGCATGCAGGGTACGATTGTCAGCTGCCTCTGTTGCTGTATAAGAAACCGCGGCAGCCGGGGTAGAACCCTGTGCGGAGGTGGTTCCCGCCTGGGTAGTCTGATTTTCAAACCCGGCAGAACCGGCCACCGAGGTGACCAGCACAGCGCGGTTGATGCTGAGCGCCAGCAGCACGCATCCGGCCAGATAAGCGGCTTTTTTGGTTGCGGCGCTCTGGCCAAAGCGGCTGTTGGGAATCAGCAGGAACAACGCTGCCAGCGGCAGGTAAACCAGTTTGGCCGGTGCCAGCAGGATGCCGAACACCGCCAGCGGCAGCCACAGCCGCAACGGCAGTACCGTGCCGTCCTTGCAGCCAAAAATCGCCTGCATACACAGCGCAGTAAAGGCAAACGCCAGCCCCAGCAGCAGGGAATCCCGGCTGAAAGAAGCCGCCAGATGCAGCGCCATGGGCAGCAGGGCCGCCGCAGCGAATACCCGCCTGCCAAACGGCGCGGCTTTAACGGCCAGCGCCGCTAACAAAGCGAACACAATTAAATTTGCTGTGCGCCCCAGCATCAGCGCCGGAACAAAGCCAAGGTGAAAAACATATGCCAGGAACACCGCTGCCGCGCTGAACAGATACAGCGTGGGATTGCGGTCGGTCTGCAGTTCTTCCAGCGCAGTGTGGCTGTCAAAGCTGTCAGGGGTGGTGGTGAACAGGTTCTCGCTCAGTTCCTGCCAGCTGAACACGGTGGTCTTTTCGTTTTGCAGCAGGGGGTCAAAGTCGTGCTCGCGGCGGTAGGTCATATCCAGCGGCACATTGCCCATCCGCCATTCATCCGGCGAGAGCACGTTGGCCCATTTGCAGGCTAAAGTAAAAGACTGGTTGATGTGGTATTTTTCGTCCGGTGCGGCATAGGGCGGCAGCACAAAGCTGTACAGCATGCCAAAGCAGAGCACCAGCACAAACACCAGCCGGTGCAGCGGCATGCGGCCCCGCATGGCAAAATAAATGCCAAGGAACACCACAACGCTGGCCAGAGCCCGACCAGCAAAAGAACCGGGTCAAAAATCCGCCAATCTGTTTGTAAGTCACCAGCAGCGCCAGCGTGCCGTCCACGGCTTCGCCGTTTACGGTAAAGCTATCGTTCCACAGCACAGCGCCGTTGCTGCAGCCCACGGTCAACCGGCCGGAACCGGTATACTCCGGTTTCAGGGTCACGCGGTAGCGGCGGCCTGCGCTGCCGGTCACGGGGGTATCCAGCCCCATGCCGGTGTACTGCCCGGCCACAATGTTCGCCATATCGCCGGTGGAGCGGGCCAGCACCTCGCCGGTGTCGGCATCGGCAAGTTCCAGGTGCAGCTCACCGGTGGGTTGGCCGTTGCTGGTGCCAAACACAAAGGCCATGGCCAGCAGGTCATTGTCGGTATCAAAGGTCTGGGCAGCGCCGTTGGCTTCGTCCAGCTCGGCGCTGTACTGGCTGTAATCATCGCTGATGCGCTCCGACAGGCTCTTGTCATTGTTGGGGCGCACCGCGGCCAACCAAACCAGCACCACGGCCAGCAGGCAGGCAGCAGCGGCGCACAAGGCGGTGCCCAGCGGGCTTTTCAGAAAATCCTTTATTTTGCTCATACGGGCTCCTCCCGGTTTTGGTGGTTCAGCGTTCAGGGGGTGTCCAAAACAAACACCGGAATATTTAACGTTTCAGCCGCACCCATCAAATCTTTGCGCCAAAGGCTTTTTTAACGGCGGCAGGCAGGCGGCCGTCCCGCAGCAGGATCTCTTCCACCGTGCCGCGCACAGCGCCCTCGCCGCCTTTTTGGCGGCAGATGAAATCCGCCCGCCCCAGCCACAGGCCGGCGGCATCGGCCGGGCAGGCCACAAAGCCGCACAGGGCCATGGCGGTCAAATCGTTCAGGTCATCGCCGCAATAGGCAACATCCTGCTTGGTCAGGCTGTGCTCAGCCATAAACCTGCTCAAAAAGGCGGCTTTGTCGTGTACGTTCTGGAACAGATAGTCAATGTGCAGGTCCTGGGCACGGCGGCGCACGGCTTCACATTCGCGCCCGGTGCAGATCATAACCTGCATCCCTGCCGCGCGGGCCAGCACGATCCCGGCCCCATCCTTGATGGCAAACTTTTTCAGCTCGTTGCCGGTGGAATCATAGTACACGCCGCCGTCTGTCATGGTGCCGTCTACATCCAGAACCAAAAGTCGAATCATGGGCAAACCTCGTTATTTTGCGTATTCGCTGGGGGTGATAAAGGTCACATCCAGCCCGCAGGCTTTGATGGCACCTGCCATGGCGGTGTTGAACGCAGCTCCGCGCCCGGTGTGAGCGTGCAGCAGGCTGTCGGCATAGGCGGGGGTACCGGGCTTGTAGCCATCGGCCCCGGCCAGCAGCACAGCCTTGGCACCGCACAGCCGCAGCAGCCGCAGCAGCATCAGTACACTGTTGCTGCCAAGGGATGCGTTCTGCACATCCGGGGCAGCCAGCCGGTCATAATTGACCGCCAGAGCCCCCTGCGGCAGCGGCCGCAGGTTGGAGGTGAGCACAACAGGGCAGGGCAGGGAAGCAAGGTCCAGCTTTTCAAACCGCTTGCTGTTGGTAAAAAAAATGCGTAATCCGGCTGGCAGAATTCCGGGCAGAAATTGGCTGAAACAATGCAGTCCGCCTTGGCGGCGGCCACAGCGCTGCGCCCGGTTTCGTCCGCCAGGCTGGCACCGGGGGCCAGCACCAGCACGGTCTTGCCGCTAAACGCGGTGCGCAGGGTATCCAGCGCGGCGGTGTCGTCAATGGCGCGGTTCTGGTATTCGCGGTACAGGCGGTCGGCATAGTCTTTATCGTATGCGGTGGCCTTGCTGCGGTCAAAACCGGCCAGAATATGGTTGATGTCCCGGTTGGTCAAATCGCCTTTGTCCAGATAATGCTCGGCGTAATCGCGGTGCAGGTTGTACCGTGCGCTCAGGAAGTAAGCGGGGTGTAACCCCAGGCTGTCTCGCCTTTCAGCGGGGCGATATGGTCCTGGATGGCGTCCATCATCTCGTCAATGTCATAATGGCAGCCAAGGGTCTCGTTCATATAGTCGGCAATCAGCTCAATGGGCAGGTTGCCGGGAATGCGCCCCATGCCCATCAGGCTGCCGTCCACAGTGGTATCGCGGCCCAGGTGCTTGTCCAGAAATTCCTGCGCCAGGCAGAAAGAGAGCGCCATGTTCTCATGCAGGTGCAGCCCCACGCGGATATCCGGGGCCAGGTTGTGGTCCACCAGACTGACGATGCGCTCTAAGTCACGCCGCCGCATGCTGCCGAAGGTATCCACAATGGAGAACTGGTACGGGTGAATCTCGTTTACCTGGTCTAAAATCCACAGCAAGTCTTTGTCGGCATAGCCCATAATGTTGATGGGGTTGATGGACAGCTTGTACCCGCGGGCCTTGACTTCGCGGGCAAAATCCATGCCTTCGCGGATATCGTAATCGTGGGCGGTAATGCGCAGCATCTCAATGCCGTGCCCCTCATAAGGGGACAGCTTGGCAATATCATAATTGGAGCGCATGGCCATGCCGCTGTACATGGTGCTGCCGGTGTGGGCAGGCAGCAGTCTGTTCAGCTCTTCAATGGTGTTGCAGACGGTCACATCGGGGTTGTAGCCATCCACATTGCGCAGAAAGCCCACTTCCACAATGTCAGTCCCGGCACGGGTCAGCGAGGCGATAATATCTTTGGCTGCAGCGAAGCCCCAGTTCCAGCTGTTCACATAGCCGCCGTCACGCAGGGTGCAGTCCAACAGTTTAATATCGGGCATTTATTCTTTTCCTTTCAGGATTTCGCTCACAAGGGCAAGGTCCTTGGGGGTGTCAACGCTCACAGTCTTGTACGGGCTGACGATGGCATGTACCTTGTGGCCGTTTTCCACAAAGCGCATCATATCGTTCTCTTCGGCTTTTTCCAGAATGGACTTCGGTGTTTCGTGGTAGAACGCCAGCGCCCGGCGGGAGTACAGCTGGATGCCGGTCACCTTCTCGTATTCAAAATCCAGCGTGCCTTTGGGGTAGGGAATGGGGCTGCGGGAGATCATCAAAATTTCCCGTGCGGCGTTGGTCACGACCTCTGGTTGGAAAAATCGATCACATCCGCGGGGTGCTCCATCCGGTTGGTCAGCACGGCAACATAATACGGGTCCTCCGGCAGGGTATCCGGCAGAATCAAATCAAACGCTTTTACGTTGATCAGCGGCTCGTCACCCATGATCTGCAGATACAGGTCGGCTTCTACCTTGGTGGAAACCTCCCAGATGCGCCCGGTGGGGGTGTCATGGTCGGGGCTGGTCATGCAGTATTCCATGCCGTAGGTGCGGCAGGCTTCGGCAATGCGCTCATCATCGGTGGCGATAAACACATCATCGAGCTTTTTGCACTTTTTGGCTTCCTGGTACACCCACCAGATCATGGGCTTGCCCAAAATATCCGCCAGCGGCTTGCCCGGCATCCGCGTGCTGGCATAACGGGCGGGAATAACGCCGATAAGTTTCATATAGTAACCTTCTTTATATCAAAATTCAGTGTAAAACAGGTCATTCAACCATTTCTGGGGATTTTGTTGAATATAAAGCCAGATTTCCTCATAGTCAAAGTGGTTGCGAATAATATGGTCGTGGTAGGATTTTTGCCATACGGGGAACCCTGCTGCGCGAGACACCCCGGACTTATATTGCCCAATTATGGTTGGCAGTGTAGGGAACGGTCTCGACCGTTCCGAAAGCTCGTTACAGCCGATTGCTAAAATGCAGTGGATGTGGTTTGGCATAATGACATAAGCATCCAGCGCAGTGGAAGTGAAATGCACAGGAACTTCCAACAGCATTTTCTCGGCAGTCTTTCCAAGTGAGGATAATTCCATGGCGGCGGAACGGTCAAGACCGTTCCCTACAATCTGCCCAAACAGACGGGCGCGATTTTTGGTGCAGATGGTCACAAAGTAATACTTCGCGGAAGAATAATCGAAACTTTGCAGCCGCAGATTTTTACGTTGTTTCAGCTCCATGGAATCACCTGAACAGGTATTTTCAAGGGGAGGCATTACCCCTGCACCAACTTTTCTGCCTCTTCCAGCCCCACAAACACCTTTTCTTCCGCGGCGGTAAAGCCGCGCAGGACCCAGCTTTGCACGGTGACGGCACGCTGGAATTTGAAGGGCAGGCAGAAATTGAGAACCTCGCTTGGCATGGTGCGGGGCAGGATAACAGCAGTAGGGAATAGCTTGGAATAATCCGTGGTATCCCGCGGGTGGGTTTTGATAAACAGCGGTTCTGTGCAGTATTTCTTGGCAACAGCCGCAAACATGGCGTCCTGGGTGGGCTGATCCATCAGGCCGTCCAGCACAAAGCTGCGGGGCAAAAGCAGGCAGGCACCCTGCACATGCTCCGGCAGGGGAACGGCCAAAAACACCCGGCGGATGATGGCTTTTTCTTCCTCCATCAGGCTTTCCAGTAGCTGCGCTTTGGATACCGTTACCAGCTTGTCTACGCCAAAAATGCTGCACCGCGCGGCGTCTTCGCTTTCCACCGTGCGGCAGCAGGGGCTGTCGCCCCAGTAGCGGTAGGGGCCGCGGGGGTTGGTGCGCTGCTCGTCCAGCAGGTGCTGGTCAGGGTCCAACGTGCCGCCAAAGGTATCTTCGCACAGGGTATAAACCCGGCGCTCCCGCTGCAGGTAACGCCCTAAAGCGCTCCAGTCATTGCTGATGTACACATGCCCCTTGGGCAGCGTAAAATACGGCTTGCGGAACGGGTGGCGCAGGCGGTAAAAGTCGCTTTCGCTGTTCTGTGCGTCCAGCTTTTCCTCGTCCACGATCAAAACAGCGTCCCACAGATCCGGCGCGGCGTCCAGCAATTTAGCGCGCAGGGTTTCGGCTTCCGGCACACAGGTGCTCAGCACAAGGGTGGACTTGCCGGGGCGGCTGCGCAGCGCGCGCACCAGCGCGATTAACACATGATACAGCGTGTGGCAGATGAAAATATCACCCATCGTATCCATTCTCCAACACTTTGACCGGCGGGAAGTGGATGCGGCCCCAGCCCGGTGCCCATTCCGGCATGGTCAAATCGCCGGAGGTTACCTCAAACGCAAACTCGGTCACTGGCTTGTCCAGGCAGACGGCCTGGGTCAGCACGCCGTCAAACACATCCACATAGAAGAAATACTGGCCTTCACCCAGCAGGCTGGGGTCAAACTCAAACTCGGTGGTATACAGCTTGCCGGGCACGGCGGTGCCCAGGTTGACCGGGTGGGTAATGCCCACGGGGGTCGAATCCCGGAAATGCAGGTTCAGCTTTAAGTGTACCCCGGCAAACGGCTCCGAAACACGCCAGGTAATGCGCACCCGAATTTTTTCGGTGTCCGCAAACACACTGGATTCCTTGCCCACAAAGTCCAGCGTTTCCAGCCGCATCCGCTTGCCTGCGCTGGCGTTCATGCGGGAAACATCCATCAGGTCATAGTGGACAACGTTTACATCGGTTGTTTCCATGTAAACCGCAATGGCCTGCTCTACATCGCCGTCAAAAATCACGCGGCCCTGGTCCAGCACCACGCAGCGGGTGCACAGTTGGCGGATGGTGCTCATGTTGTGGCTGACGTACAGGACGGTGCGGCCCTCCTGCCCGGCAACATCGCTCATTTTGCCCAGGCATTTCTGCTGGAACTTCATATCGCCCACGGCCAGCACTTCGTCCATTACCATGATCTCGCTGTCCAGGTGGGCGGCAACGGAAAACGCCAGCTTGACGAACATGCCGCTGGAATACCGCTTGACGGGGGTATCAATAAAATCGCCGCACTCCGAAAATTCAATGATCTGGTCGATCTTGGAATCGACCTCGGCGCGGGTCATGCCCAGAATGGCGCCGTTCATGTAGATGTTCTCGCGGCCGGTCATCTCGTTGTTAAAGCCGGTGCCCACTTCCAGCATGGAAGCCACCCGCCCGCGCAGCCGGATCTCGCCCTCGGTGGGGGCGGTAATGCGGGACAAAATTTTGAGCAGGGTGGATTTGCCTGCGCCGTTGCGGCCGATAATGCCCAGCGCTTCGCCTTTGTACACGGTCAGGTCCACACCGTTCAGCGCCATAAAGGTTTTGCCAAACAGGCGGGCGTCCGTGCCAATCACGGTGTTGGGGTCCTCTTTGCCGCGCACACGGGCCCACCAGCTTTGCAGGTCATGCGTCAAAGTGCCGCCGTCGATCTGGCCCAGTTTGTATTGCTTTTTCAAGCCCGATACCTGAATGACGGGTACGCGCTGGTTTTGTGCATGTGTCTGGTTTTCCATCTGCGCCCCTCCTTACACGGTATCCATAAAGGTTTTTTCAATGCGGCTGAACAGCACCACACCCAGCACAAGGGCGGCTGCGGTAACAATCAGGCTGTAGATCAGGCTGCCCACTTCCACGGTGCCGGTGCCAAGGGTGCCCATGCGGAACACTTCGATCGGTGCAGTCATCGGGTTCAAACGCATCAGCATCTGCAGCCGGGGGGATTCCTCCAAGCTGGAAAGGGGATAGACCACAGGAGAAATGTACATCCACAGCTGCACGCCAAAGCTCACAGCAATGGCAAGGTCACGGTACTTGGTGGTCAGGGCGGAAACGATAATGCCCACGCCCAGACCCAGCAGCATGACTTCCAGCACCACCAGCGGCACGGCAAATGCCCAGGCCGTCAGGTGTACACCGGACCCGGTCACGGCAAAGTAGACCCAGAACAGAATGTACATGACAAACTGG
>ENA-OQCD01000031-OQCD01000031.1-human-gut-metagenome-genome-assembly--contig:-NODE-31-length-29369-cov-4.017372_pt1 | contig 29369 bp, 41 predicted proteins | sample MGYA00242755_ERZ504571 | MGnify/ENA primary metagenome ERZ504571 (study PRJEB26092, sample SAMD00036274) | human gut metagenome | host: Homo sapiens | study: EMG produced TPA metagenomics assembly of...
TAGATACTGTATAAAAACAGGGGCTGTCTGCCTTATGGGATAAGGCGGGCAGGGGAGGAAATGCAATGAATATACCCGAGATCCTTGTGGCCAATGGCACAGGGGCGGTGCTGGTATACTTTCTGTTTCTGCTGCGGGTGCGCGGCGAGAGTAAAAACAGTGTTGGAAGTGAGCTGTTCTGCCAGATGCTGGTGGTGACTCTGCTGGCACAGGCGACAGAGACAATCAGCTTTCTGCTGGACGGCGTGCCCGGCGCGGCAAGCCGGTTCTGGCTGTACCTCATGAACACCGTCTGCACCGGCGCTGCCGTGAGCGTGGGCTTTGCGTGGTGTTTGTATGTGGACTTCCGGGTCTACCGCAGCACCGGACGCCTGCGCAGAAGGCATCTGTTTCTGGGCGCGCCGCTGCTGGCTGTTCTGGCGCTGCTGGCGGCGAACCTTTTCGGCACAGGATGGATCTTTACCATCTCCGCGGACAACGTTTACCATCGCGGTCCGCTGAACAGTTTGCTTTACCTGCTGCTGTTCGGCTATTATGCCGAGAGCGTGTGGCAGGTGCATAAGGCCAAGCGCGATGGCGTTACGGTGGAGTTTTTCTCGGTGTACTACTTTGTGATCACCTGTGCGGTGGGCACGGTGCTGCAGGGTGCGTTCTACGGTATGGCCTTCGGCTGGCTGTCGGTGGCCATCGCCTTTGTGTTTGTGGACAGTCAGCTCCGCAGTCTGCGCAGCTATATCGACGAGCTGTCCGGTCTGTTTGGCCGCAAGTACATGAACTACTGTCTGGAGCGCATCCATGCCACGCAGGAAAAGGATGTTTACGGCATCATGATGGACGTGAACTGCTTCAAGGAGATCAACGACACCTACGGTCATGGTGCGGGCGACCGCGCCATTCAGGAGATCGGTCACATCCTGTCCGGGGCGCTGGTGGCAAACTCGGTAGCTATCCGCATAAGCGGCGATGAGTTCATGGTGCTGATCCGGCACGGCTCGGAGGAGATCCTGAATAAGATCTGTGCCGCCATCGAGGCAGCGGGTGCAGCGCTATAACGCCGCCCCGGCGGGCAGTTTTCAGCTGTCTTTCTCCACCGGTGTGGCAAAGTATGAGGGCGGCAGCGTGGAGAAATTTCTGGTGGAACTGGACGAGCGGATGTATGCGGAAAAGCGCGCCTTCCACGCCGCCCGGAACGGCCATGCCGTACCGGAGCAGGGGAACGCTCCATCAATTTCAGAATAATGTCTAAAAAGAGTGATACTCTTCTTGACAATCTGACGAAGCAATGATAGAATACTGAACGTACCAACTGAATACCGACTTATCAAGAGCGGCTGAGGGGACAGGCCCTGTGAAGCCCGACAACCTGCGCGTGAGCGCAAGGTGCCAAATCCTGCGGGAAACCGAGAGATAAGAGTGCAACGCTCAGAGCTTTCGGGCTCTGGGCGCTTTTATTTTTCGCGCAAAAAAGCTTGAACGGAATGTTGGAGCAAGAAATACACACCCTGCTGTAAAAACTTTAGGAGGCAAAACAAATGGCAAGACACCTGTTTACTTCTGAGTCCGTCACCGAAGGACATCCCCGACAAGATCTGCGACCAGATCTCGGATGCCATTCTGGACGAAATTCTGACCCACGACCCCGATGCCCGTGTGGCCTGCGAGACCTGTGCATCCACGGGCCTTGTGCACATCATGGGCGAGATCACCACCAACTGCTATGTGGATTTCCAGAAGGTCGTCCGCGAGGTGGTGGCAGATATCGGCTACACCCGCGCAAAGTTCGGCTTTGATGCCGACACCTGTGCCGTCATCTCCAACATCGACGGCCAGAGCCCCGACATCGCACTGGGCACCAACGATCAGGTGGGCGGTGCAGGCGATCAGGGCATGATGTTCGGTTATGCCTGCGATGAGACCCCGGAGCTGATGCCTATGCCCATCAGTCTGGCTCACAAGCTGGCAAAGCGCCTGACCGAGGTGCGCAAGAACGGCGAGATGGACTATCTGCGTCCGGATGGCAAGAGCCAGGTCACTGTGGAGTACGATGAGAACAACAAGCCCGTGCGTGTGGATGCTGTGGTCATCTCCAGCCAGCACAGCGACAGCGTCAGCATGGAACAGCTGCGTGCAGACGTGATGGAAAAGGTCATCAAGGCCACCATCCCCGCCGAGCTGCTGGATGAGAACACCAAGTACTACATCAACCCCACCGGCCGCTTCGTTGTGGGCGGCCCGCAGGGTGACACCGGCCTGACCGGCCGCAAGATCATCGTAGACACCTACGGCGGCTATGCCCGTCACGGCGGCGGTGCCTTCTCCGGCAAGGACCCCAGCAAGGTGGACCGCAGCGCTGCCTATGCGACCCGCTGGGTGGCAAAGAACATCGTGGCTGCAGGTCTTGCCAAGCAGTGCGAAGTGCAGGTGGCCTACGCCATTGGCGTGGCAAAGCCTGTGTCCATCATGGTGGACACCTTCGGCACCGGCACCGTCTCGGATGAGAAGATCGAGCAGGCTGTGGAGAAGGTGTTCGACCTGACCCCCGCCGCCATCATCCGCGAACTCGACCTGCGCAAGCCCATCTACCGCAAGCTGGCCGCATACGGCCACATGGGCCGCGAGGATCTGGGCGTGAAGTGGGAGAACACCGACCGCGTGGATGCCCTGAAGGCTGCGGTCGCTGCCTTGTAAGCGGAACACAAAGCACCTATCGCAATCATATAAAATAAGAAGGCATCTGCAACGATCGCTTCTGAGCTTCTGAAGCTCAGCAAATTTGTTGCAGATGCCTTTGTTTTTGCGGCTCTGCCGGGGAGGGCGAACGAGCGAAAACAGCAGCATCTCCGCTGCCCGGCACACTGCATTTTTATCTCCCGGAAGAGCGATCCCGGCAGACTGCTCAGACAAAGAAAAGTCTTACTTTTCCACGAAAATCGGCCGAAATTTGCGAAATGGCAAAGAATCGGCTGTCTTTTTGTCGAAAACACACATTCTCTTTGAGAAAAAAGAAAAACAGCTGTGCAAGGCGCAGAAAATCCTGACATGAAACAAATTGATATGGCAGAATCGACGAAATGTGATAAAATAAAACCAGATATGCGCTCTTGTGTGCATGATACGGATCGTAAACAGCAATAAGGAGTTATGACTATGTCTATTGAAATTTCCCCGAAGTCGTTCTTTGAGCAGCCCAGCGTGGCAGATATGCGGCTGATCTCCTGCCCCGGTGCAGAGGAACTGACCGGCCTGATCGACAAGCATCTGGTCCGCTGGGCCAAGGCTGCCGGAATTGACAAAGAGACCTTCATTATTCCTTGCGACTGCCCCCGCTTCCAGAGTGGCGATGCCAAGGGTCTGGTGAAGGAGTCGGTGCGCGGCGACGATATCTTCATCGTGGTCGATCCCGGCAACTACAGTGTGACCTACAAGCTGTTCAACTACGAGAACCACATGTCTCCGGACGATCACTTCGCCAACCTGAAGCGCTTGATCCAGGCAGTGGCCGGCAAGGCACACCGTGTGTCGGTCATTATGCCCAGCCTGTACGGCGGCCGTCAGCATCGCCGTGTGGTGCGCGAAAGTCTGGACTGCGCTGTGGCCCTGCAGGAGCTGCAGACCATGGGTGTGCGCAACATCATCACCTTTGATGCTCATGACCCTCGCGTGCAGAACGCTGTGCCGCTGATGAGCTTTGATAACGCAATGCCCACCTATCAGGTGCTGAAGAGCCTGCTGAAGAAGGACCCGGACCTGTCCTTTGATAAGAGCAAGTTTACCGTGGTCAGCCCGGACGAGGGCGCCATGAACCGCAACATGTACTTCTCCAGTGTGCTGGGCTGCAATCTGGGCATGTTCTACAAGCGCCGCGATTACACCCGCGTGGTGAATGGCCGCAACCCCATCGTTGCCCACGAGTATCTGGGCGAGAGCGTGGAAGGCAAGACCGTCTTTATCGCAGACGACATCATTGCTTCCGGCGAGAGCATGCTGGAGGTCGCCAGCAACCTGAAGGAGCGCGGCGCTGCCAACATCATCGCCAACGCCACCTTCCCCCTGTTCACCAGCGGTCTGGAGAAGTTCGACAAGGCTGTGGCCGAGGGCAAGCTGACCTATGTTGTGGGCACCAACCTGACCTACCGTATGCCTGAGCTGCTCACCCGCGACTGGTATGTGGATGTGGATGTTTCCAAGTACGCTGCATACTTTGTGGTGGCTCTGAACCACGACATGTCTGTTTCCAGCATTATCGACCCGCTGAAGAAGATCGAGAATCTGCTGGCAAGCCGCAAGTAAGTTTAATACGCAAAAGCTCTGCATCCTGCGATGCAGAGCCTTTTGCGTATCACAAATCAAATAAAACGATTATAATTCGTCTCCATGGCTGCGCAGATACCGAACCAGCATGGGCAGCTCGTAGAGCAGCATGACGACCCAGCCCACCGCATAGCTGTAAGGCAGAGCTTCGATCTCCATTTTCCACACCAGCACGAACACCGCAGCTGCCGCCGCACGGAACACCATGTTGAAGGTGCTGGACACCAGCGTGACCTTCAGATCGCCAATGCCGCGGAAGAAGCCCTGAATGCCATTGGTGGCTGCGGGCATCAGGTAGAACAGGGACACGGTGCGCAGGAAGCGCACGCCCAGATGGATGACCTCCGGGTCGGTGACGAACAGCTTCATGATAAAGGGCGCACCGGCAAAGCATACAACGGCGATCAGCACGCCGTAAGCGGCCTCGATGCGCATACCGCAGTGGAAGCCTGCTTCACACGGTCGTGCTTGCCGGCACCCCGGTTCTGCGCCATGAGGGTGGTCATGGCGTGGCCGATGTTCTGCTGCGGGGTATAGGCAAAGTCGTCAATGCGGGAAGCAGCGGTAAAGGCGGCCATGGCGTTGACACCCATGGTGTTCACGATGGCCTGCACCGCGATCTTGCCAAGCTGCACGGTGCTTGCTGCATGGCGCTGGCCCAGCCGTAGCTGACCGTTTTGCGCAGCAGCTTGCCATCAAACACCAGCCAGCGCCTGCCCAGCTGCAGGATGGGCACCTTCCAGCGGATGTACAGTACGCACAGCACGCAGCACAGTGCTTCGCTGACCACGGTGGAAAGGGCGCAGCCGTTGCTGCCCCAGTTCAGCACCTGCACAAAGAACAGGTCGCCGCCGATGTTCAGCACAGAGCTGATCATCAGAAAATACAAGGCACTCTTGCTGTCGCCCAGTGCACGCATGGTGGCGGCAAGGAAGTTATAGAAGAAGGTGAAGATCAGGCCTGCAAACACGATGCGCAGGTAGCTGACCGCAATGGGCAGGATATCGGCGGGCACCTGCATCAGCTGCAGCAGGGGCGTGGCCAGAATGACGCACAGCGCCGAGAATGCCAGCGAGAACACGGTGCCTGCAATGGCGGTGGTGGACACCTGATGCTCCATCAACTGGGTATTACCGGCACCGAATGCGGTACTGACCAGAATGCCGGCACCCAGACACATGCCGTTGATAAACAGGATGGCCAGAGTCATGAGCGGGTTGGAGGTGCCGACGGCGGCAAGAGCTTCCTCGCCCACGAACTTGCCCACGATGATGCTGTCGGCGGCGTGTAGGTGAGCTGGAACAGGTTGCCAAGTACCAGCGGAATGGTAAAACGGATCAGGAGCGGAGTAATGGCTCCCTTTGTCATGTCGTTTGTCATGGGAACTCTATGATTTCTCCTTATAATGTATTTACGATCTGCCGTCCGGGCAGGATGGCAAGGGCAGAGCGGCTGGCACCTACATGGATGAGCTGTGCGGCCGCCTGCAAAACGGCACCGGATGCCACCGAAGCCGGGATGGCATCGGTGCGCAGCACCTTTTGCGCGGCCCGCTGCGCGTCGGTGGTGTTCACCGCCACCACGTTGTCCACCACATAGGCGTTGAAGTTTTCCGGCACAAAGCCGTAGCCAGATCGCTGATGCGTGGGGGCCGGTCAGGCCGCCGCCCAGCGCCTGCGATTCGTAAGGCTCCACGGCGGCGATGCGCACATCGTTCGTCCATGCCTTGATGGTCTCGCCTACGCCGGTCACGGTGCCGCCACTGCCCACGCCGATCACGATAGCGTCCACAGCGCTTTTTGCCCTCCCCGCGCGATGCTCTGCACAATGGCAGGCCGGTAACGCGGCGGTGGTACTCCGGGTTATCATCGTTGGCAAGCCAGTCCATGTAGTACCAGCCGTTTGCGGCGGCGGTCTGTGCCGCCAGACGGCGTGCACCGTTCACACCGCTGCGGGCCGGGCTGTGGCGGATCTGCGCACCCAGCCGCAGCAGGGTCTCCTGCCGCAGGGCGGGGCGTCCTCCGGCATCACCAGAACCACCGGATGACCGGCGGTCAGGCCCGCCAGCGTGAGCGCAACGGCAAACGGGCCGGAGGCCGCTTCAATGATGGGCTGACCGGAGATCAGCTTCTTTTTTTCAATGGCAAGGGCCAGCATCCCTTCGGCAAGGCGTCCCGGGCCGTGCGGTGGGGCCTGCAAAGTCCAGATAGGCATACAGCCGTCCCTTCAGCCCGCAGGCGGCAGCATAGCCGCGCAGCTCCACGATGGGGCAGGCGCTGAGCGTCTGGTAAAAATTGGGGTAGATCGGCACGAAGACCCTCCTTTCATGGGATACAACAATATTATCCTAACGCAAAAAGGACTGCGCGCGTCAAGATGCCTTTTAGCAAAAAACAGCGAATTTTTTGGCGGATTTTCTGGAAAAATCTCCGAAAGGCTCTTGACAGGATGCGGTGCATCTGCTATACTTCATCCGTAAAGCAAATGAACTTTACATCACTTCTCGAAAGTACAGGCACAAAACCGGGGGATCAGAGGATGGCAAAAGATCTGGAAATGGGCTATCTGCTGGACTTTTACGGCGAGGTGCTCACCGAGAAACAGCGCGAAATGCTGCGCCAGTATTACAACGATGACCTTTCGCTGAGCGAGATCGGCGAGAACTTCGGCATCACCCGTCAGGGTGCGCGGGATGCCATCAAGCATGGCGAGAACGCGCTGAAGGAGCTGGAGGAAAAGGTCGGCTTTGCGGCGCGTTACCGCCGCGTGCAGCAGAAGCTGGAAGAGCTGGAGCAAATGGTGATCGATGCACGGTTCGAGTGCACCGGCCCGCAGGGCCTGACCACCACCGAGTACGAACACCAGCTGACCAAAATGTTAAAGCTCATCCGCTCCATCGACGAAGCGAACGAGAGCTGAAACCTGTGAAAGGAGCACCGTACAATGGCATTTGAATCCCTTACCGACCGCCTTGCCGGTGTGTTCAAAAAGCTGCGCGGTCACGGCAAGCTGACCGAGGCAGATATCAAGGCCGCGATGCGTGAGGTGCGCATGGCCCTGCTGGAAGCCGATGTCAACTACAAGGTTGCCAAGGACTTCTGTGCAAAGGTGTCCGAGCGCGCCATGGGTCAGGAGGTCATGGAAAGCCTGACCCCGGCACAGCAGGTGGTCAAGATCGTCAACGAAGAGCTGGTTGCCTGATGGGCGGCAGCGAAGCGGCCCGCCTGAACATCAAGAACAAGGGCCAGACGATCATCATGCTCTGCGGCCTGCAGGGCAACGGTAAAACCACCCACGCCGCAAAGCTGGCAAAGTACTTTATCAAACAGGGCCGCCGCCCCATGCTGGTGGCCTGCGATATTTACCGCCCTGCGGCCATCGATCAGCTGCAGGTGGTGGGCAAACAGGCGGGCGCACCGGTGTTCACGCTGCCGGGCGCAAAGCCGCCGGAAATTGCAAAAAAAGGCGCTGGCACACGCCAAGGATTACGGCAATGACATCGTGATCCTGGATACCGCCGGTCGTCTGCAGATCGACGATGTGCTCATGCAGGAGCTGGTGGACATCAAGGAAGCCGTTCCTGTGGACGAGACCCTGCTGGTGGTGGACGCCATGGCCGGTCAGGACGCTGTGAACGTTGCCAAGACCTTCAACGAGAAGGTGAGCATCGACGGCATCATCCTCACCAAGACCGACGGCGATACCCGCGGCGGTGCGGCACTTTCGGTGCTGGCCGTTACCGGCAAGCCCATCAAGTTCCAGGGCACCGGCGAAAAGCTGGACGATCTGGATGTGTTCCACCCCGACCGCATGGCAAGCCGCATTCTGGGCATGGGCGATGTGCTGAGCCTGATCGAGCGTGCGCAGGAGACGGCCGACGAAAAGGCAGCCGAAGAGACCGCCAAGCGGATGATGGAGAACAAGTTCGACATGAACGACATGCTGGACCAGTTCGCACAGATCCGCAAGATGGGCGGTGCAGGCGCGATGCTGAGCATGCTGCCCGGCGGCAGCGGCATCGATCCCAGTCAGGTCGATGAAAAGGCGTTCGACCGCATCGAGGCCATGATCTATTCCATGACCAAGGAAGAACGCGAGAAGCCCTCCATCATCAACCCCAAGCGCAAGCGCCGCATCGCAGCAGGCAGCGGTACCACCGTGGCGACGTGAACAAGCTGCTCAAGCAGTTTGAGATGATGCAGAAGATGATGAAGCAGTTCAAGAAAAGCCCCAAGGGCTTTGCCCGCCGTCTGGGCGGTATGATGGGCAACCCCAATGCCTTCCGCGGACTGAAATAATTTTTGTGATACAACCCCCTTGCGGGTTTGTACAATATAATCAACATGCGCCCGCAAGGGCCGCACAAAACAATTTTTGGAGGATATTTACCATGGCAGTTAAGATTCGTCTGCGCCGCGTTGGCGCCAAGAAGGCTCCCTTCTATCGTGTTGTTGTTGCTGACAGCCGCTTCCCCCCGTGACGGCCGTTTCATCGAAGAGATCGGCACCTACGATCCCAACAAGGAGCCTTCCGAGATCAAGATCGACGCTGAGAAGGCAAAGCAGTGGATCGCCAACGGCGCACAGCCCACTGATACCGTTCGCGTCCTGCTGAAGAAGTCCAACGTTCTGTAAGTAGGGAGGGCTGACTCATGCAGGAGCTGTTGCTGGCAGTTGCCCGCGGTCTCGTGGAGGATAAGGAAGCCGTTAAGGTCACGGTGGACGAGCCTCGCGAGGACGGCACCATCGTCTACCACCTGAGCGTGGCAGAGGGAGATATGGGCCGTGTCATCGGCAAGCAGGGCCGGATCGCAAAAGCCATTCGTGTGGTGATGCGCGCGGCTGCTGTGCGGGTCGATGAAAAGGTCCTTGTTGAGATCGACTGAGCACCCTACAGGCCCTTTGCCCTTGCGGCAAGGGGCCTTTTTGATTATAGGAGCAAGATTATGCAGCAATATCTGGAAGCAGGCAAGGTCGTGACCACCCACGGCGTGCGCGGCGAAATGAAGCTGGAGCTTTGGTGCGACGGCGTGAATTTTCTCAAAAAGGTGGGCAGGCTGTACCCCTCGGCACAGGGCGGCAGGGCCTATAAGATCGTGTCCATCCGCGCACAGGGTCAGATGGCTCTGCTGCAGCTGGAAGGCGTGGACGATATGGATGCTGCCCGTGCGCTGCGGGGGCAGGTGTTCTACTTTGACCGTAATGATGCCACCCTGCCCGCAGGCCGCTGGTATGTGGCCGACCTGATCGGGTGCGAGTGCGGGATGCCGACACCGGCAGGGTGTACGGCGTTGTGACCAGCGTGGATCACCCCGGTGCACAGGATATCTACACCGTCAAAGCACCGAACGGCAAGGAATACATGTTCCCGGGCGTGGATGCTTTTTTGAAAGAGCGCAACCCGCCGGAGGGCTATCTCCTCGTCACCCCCATTCCGGGCCTGCTGGACGATGACTTTGACAGCGAACGGGAGGAAGAGTGAGCCATGGGAATGCGTGTGGACATCGTGACCCTGTTCCCGGAAATGTGCCAGCAGGTGCTGGATGCCAGCATCATCGCGCGCGGCAAAGAAGGGCTTTATTGAGACCCACTGCCACCAGATCCGGGACTACACCCTGAACAAACAGAAGCAGACCGACGATTACCCCTACGGCGGCGGCTGCGGCATGGTGCTGTACGCTCAGCCCATCGCAGACTGCCTGCGTGCTGTGCAGCAGGAAGTAGCTTCACAGGGCCGTCCGGCCCCGCATATCGTGTTCCTGACGGCAGGCGGCCAGCGCTACACCGAGGAGCACGCAAAGCGGCTGGCCCAGTACGATAACCTGACACTGGTATGCGGCCACTATGAGGGCATCGACGAGCGTGTGATCGATGCTTTTGCGGATGAAGAGATCTCCATCGGTGACTACATCCTCACCGGCGGCGAGCTGGCCAGCCTTGTGGTGGCGGACAGTGTGCTGCGCCTGAAGCCCGGCGTGCTGGCTGAGCAGAAGGGCTACGAGGAAGAAAGCTACTGGGACGGCCTGCTGGAGTATCCCCAGTACACCCGCCCCGAGGTGTGGGAAGGCCGCGCCGTGCCGCAGGTGCTGCTGGGCGGCGACCACCAGAAAATCGATGCATGGCGCGGGGAACAGAGCCGGGAGCGCACCCGCCTGCGCCGCCCGGAGCTGTACGAGAAGTGGTATGAGACCCACCCTGTGACCGAGCTGCCCAAGTGGAAGCGCGGCGAGAACATGCGCCTTGTCAAGACCGACGAGCAGTTTGCTGCTGCCGCCCGCATCTTTGTGGAGGGCCGCCGCACCACCTGTGCCGAGAACTGGACCCCGGAATACTGTGCCAGCCTCAACGAGGAAGAATATCTTTTGCAGCTGCGGCAGGAAAAGGCCGCAGGCTGGGTGTGCTACCTGCACACCACCAAGGATGTGCCGGACGGCATCGTGAGCATCAACCACAAGGTGGGGCACATCGAACATCTGTTCGTCACTGAAAAAGCCCGCGGCAGGGGCATTGGCATGAAGATGCTGGACTTTGCCCGCAGGAAGCTCAGCGAGCACGAGCACCCGGTGCTGAGCGTGCTGAACACCAACACCCGCGCCATAGCGCTTTACACCCGCATGCTGGAAGCTGACCAGCGGCACCGAGCTGGAGTTCACGCCGGAGCAATATCCGGCTGTGGTGAAAAAGTGCGCGCTGGTCTGGATGCGGTACGAGGGCAGCGCACAGAAGTAACCCCGGGCGGCAGCTGCAGGTGCATCGGACAGCGAAAAAGGCACGAAAATGGATGCTCGGACCGGAGGGTATGGTGCTGGAAACGCACAAAAACGGCCGAGATATTGCCCGATGGTCGAAAAAAATGTTGAAAACTTTTGTATCTACCCTCTAACCTTCGGGGAATAATTTTATTATCTTTGTATAAATAATGAAAAATGGGCCGCTTTTCATTGGAGAAACCGCCAAAAAATGCGCCGGGGGGCTGTACAACCGTTTCGACTTGCGCTAAAATAATCGTAACGCAACAGGCACAGGATACAGATTCTATACCCAAAACGATATTAGATAGGAGCGCTTTACTATGTACGTGAAAGAAGTTACCGTTGAAAATCAGGTTGGTCTGCACGCTCGTCCGGCTACCTTCTTCATCCAGAAGGCTAACGAGTTCAAGTCTTCCATCTGGGTCGAGAAGGAAGAACGCCGCGTGAACGCAAAGAGCCTGCTGGGCGTTCTGTCTCTGGGCATCGTGGGCGGTACCACCATCCGCATCATCGCTGACGGCGCTGATGAGCAGGCTGCTGTTGACGGCCTGATCAAGCTGGTGGAGTCCGGTTTTGCTGAGTAATTTGTGTCTATAAATGGAGCGGCGGGGGAACCTGCCGCTTTTTGTTTTTCAAGGAGAATCCATGACCAAAGCTGAACTGTATCAGAAAGCCTGTATGCTGCCGCTGCTGCCCGGCGTTTATATCATCCGGGATAAGACGGACACCATCATTTATATCGGCAAGGCAAAGCGGCTGCGCATCCGGGTGAGCCAGTATTTCCGCGAGGGCGTGCCCCACGACAACAAGGTCAGCCAGATGATCGCCCATGCCTATGCCTTTGACGTGATCGTCTGCCAGAGCGAGTTTGAAGCGCTGGTGCTGGAAGCCAGCCAGATCAAGGCCCACACGCCGAAGTATAACATCCTGCTCAAGGATGATAAAGGCTACAGCTATATCAAGGTGACAAAGGAGCCATGGCCCAGGCTCTCCTTCGTGCTGCAAAAGGAGGAGGACGATGCTGAGTATATCGGCCCCTATACCTCCAGCTTTGCGGCGCGGCAGATGGCAGAAACCGCCATGGATGCCTTTCTGCTGCCAAGGTGCAATAAGCGCTTCCCGCAGGAGATCGGCAAAGGACGGCCCTGCCTGAACGCCCACATCGGCAAGTGCATGGCAGTGTGCAGCGGCAGGATCAGCTGCGAAAACTACAATCAGGCCGTCAAGAGCGCTGTGCACCTGATCCGCTATGGCAAAAAAGGACATCCTGAAGATCCTTAATGAGCGGATGCAGGAGGCCTCGGACCGGCTGGAATTTGAGACGGCGGCGCTGCTGCGGGACCAGATCGCAGCCATCACCAAGGTGAGCGCCGGGCAGAAGGTCATTGTGGACCCGGATGTGGAGATGGACGTGGTGGCGCTGGCAGGCACGCCGGACAGCGTGTGTGCGGCGGTGCTGCGCTTCCGGGACGGACGGCTGACCGATAAGCGGGAGTTTTTGTTCCACGATACCTCGGACATTGCCGCCGTGCGGGAGGAATTTCTGCCCCGGTATTATCTGGATGACGAACAGATCCCCAAGATCATTGCGGTGGACGAGCTGCCGCCGGACAGCGACGCTTTGCAGCAGGCGCTGAACGAAAAGCGCGGCAGTGAGGTGCAGCTGTATGTGCCCCAGCGCGGCGATAAGGCCCATCTGGTGGAGATGGCCCACACCAACGCGGTGGAGCGCCTTGCCCGGGAGAGCGGCCGCTATGCCCGGGAGGAAAAGCTGCTGGACGAGCTGGCGCAGGTGCTGGGCCTTGCAAAGCCGCCCCGGGCCATTGAGAGCTACGACATCTCCAACTGGGGCGATGGCTCCAGCGTGTGCGGCATGGTCACCTTCAAGGACGGCAAGCCCTACAAGGCGGGCTACCGCAAGTTCAAGATGAAGACCGTTGCGGGCACTGACGACTATGCATCACTGGCAGAGACTGTCTCCCGGCGGGCAGCAGAGTACGAAAAGTACGCAGAGCTTGCAAAAAAGGGAGAACCCTGCAGCAACTGGTTCGGGCAGAAGCCGGATCTGCTTTTGATGGACGGCGGCAGGGGGCAGGTGAGTGCGGCAAAAGAAGCACTGGCCGGGACTGCCCTTGCGGATGTGCCGCTCTACGGCATGGTGAAGGACGACCACCACCGCACCCGCACCATAGTGGACAGCGACGGCCGGGAAATTGCCATCAACATGAACCGGGGCACCTTTACCTTTATCACGGCCATTCAGGACGAGACCCATCGCTTTGCCAATGCCTACCGCAAGCAGCAGATGAAGCAGAAGAGTTATTCCTCCACCCTGACGGAGATCCCCGGCATCGGCCCCAAACGGCCAAGGCGCTGATGGCCCAGTTCAAGAGCGTGACCGCCGTGAAGGAAGCCACGCCTGACCAGTTGGAAAACACCCCCGGCGTGGGGAAACAGACGGCACAGATCATCTAGCATATTTTCACGAATAAAAACCCCCTCCAGTCATCGCTGAGCGGTGCCAGCTCTCCCGAAAGGGAGAGCTTTTTGCATTCAGATACAATGAATGTGCAGAGCTGAAAAAACGCGATTGATGCATTTGCCGGTTATGGCCCTTCCCGTGAAAAGGCAAACCCCGGCAGACCGCAGTCTGCCGGGGTTTGCAATATTAAAATAAATATTCCGCTGAAAATGCCCAGAGCAAAGCGGAGGGCATTCAAATGATTCAGTTCTCCGCAGAAATATCCTGACCGAAATACTTCTCGCTCAGCTCCTTCAGGGTGCCGTCGGCACGCAGCTCCTCAATGGCGGTGTTGATGGCATCCAGCAGGGTAGCGCTGGCATCGCCCTTGCGCAGGGGGGATGGCAACGTGGGATGCATCCTCGGTCTGGGCCACCAGCTTGAAATCTGCATCCGGATGGACGTTCAGGTAATCGTAGAAGGAGACATCAGCGTTCAGGGTGGCGTCGATGCGGCCTGCGGTGAGCAGCTGGATGGTCTCTTCCAGAGTGTCGATGCCCTGTACGGTGGCACCATAGCTCTCGGCCAGTTCCATGTAGGTGGAAGCAAGGCTGTTGGCGGTGGTCTTACCCTTCAGGTCCTCAAAGCTGGTGATCTCGTCGTTATCCTTGCGGACGGCAAGGGCAGTGTGGATGTAGCCGTAGGGCTCGGTGAAATCATAGGTCTTGGCGCGCTCGTCGGTCGCTTCCACGCCGTTGCACACGATGTCGTAGCGGCCTGCGTCCAGACCGGCAAACAGGCTGTCCCAGTCGCTTTCGACGTACTCCGGCTCCACGCCCAGCTTTTCGGCAATGGCGCGGGAGACTTCCACATCGTAGCCCACCAGAGTATCGGATTCGTCGTGGTAGCTCCAGGGCTGCCATGCGCCTTCCAGTGCAACAATCAGCTTGCCGCTGGACTGGATGTTGGACAGCTGGTCGCCAGCGGAGGGAGCCACAGAGGCGGCCGTGCCGGAAGCAGCGGTGCTGCCGGAAGAATTGGAGCAGCCGGACAGAGTCAGCACGCCGGCAGCGGCCATGACGCTCATAAGAGAAATAAAGGTTCTGCGTTTCATAGTTGGATTCCCTTTCCTCTATAAAAATATTTGTGAAATAAACTCCTTCAGGCAAAGAGGGAGACTTTCTGGTTTTGCCAAAGGCCCCATCCCGGAGGAGGCTGTCTGCGAAGCAGACTGGGGGAGTTGGTTAAACCTCACTCGGTGTGAGCGATCTTCCGCAAAAATTCGCGGGTGCGCTCCTCTTTGGGGTTGGCGAAAAAACTCATGCGAGGGAGCCTGCTCCACTACCACGCCGTTCTCCATGAAAACGGTCTTGGAGGAAACATTGCGGGCAAAGCCCATCTCGTGGGTGACCACCAGCATGGTCATGCCCTCTTCGGCCAGCTGCCGCATCACGGCCAGCACTTCGCCAGTCAGCTCCGGGTCAAGGGCCGAAGTCGGCTCGTCAAAATAGATGATCTCCGGGTCGGAGGCCAGCGCACGGGCAATGGCCACGCGCTGCTGCTGGCCGCCGGAAAGCTGGCGCGGATAGTAGTCGGCTCGGTCGGCAAGGCCCACCTTTTCCAGCATCTTCATGCCAACGGCATCCGCCTGCTCTTTGGGCATTTTGCGGGCAATGATGAGGCCCTCGGTCACGTTCTGCAGGGCAGTCTTGTTGCGGAACAGATTGTAGCTCTGGAACACAAAGGCCGTCTTTTTGCGCAGCCGGGCAATGTCGGCACGGCTGGCCTGGGCAAGGTCGAACGTCTCACCGTCAAAGGTGAGCTGGCCTGCGTCGGCAGTCTCCAGAAAGTTCAGACAGCGCAGCAGGGTGGTCTTGCCGGAGCCGGAGGGGCCGAGGATGGCCACCACATCGCCCTTTTCCACGGTCAGGTCCACGCCGCGCAGCACCTGCAGCTCGCTGGTCACTTTGCGTGCACCGGGCCGGTGGAAGATGCCTGCCTGCAGGCGGGGCTTTGTGTAGGTGAAAAAGGACTTGTGGACGTTTTTGATCTCTAACATGGACATGGTTGCCACACTCCTTTCTTACTGGAAGCCGTGGGCGTTGAGCCGACGCTCCAGCAGTGCCTGCAGCTTGGTAATGACCGTGCAGAACAGCAGATACACCACGGCCACCTCACAGTAGATGGGCAGGAAGATGTAGGTGCGGGCGGCCACGCGCTGACCGGCCATGAACAGCTCGGCTACTGTGATATTGGACGCCAGCGAGGTGTCCTTGATCATGCCGATGAGCGAGTTGGAGAGGGCGGGCACTGCGGTGCGCAGGGCCTGCGGCAGCACGATGCGGCGCATGATCTGCCACCAGCTCATGCCCACGCAGTAACCGGCTTCCAGCTGGCCCTGCGGCACGCTTTCCAGTGCGCCGCGCATGGTCTCGGCACAGTAGGCACCCTCGTTGAAGGCAAAGGCGATGACCGCAGCAGGGAAAGCGTCCAGCATGATGCCCACGCTGGGCAGACCATAAAAGATGATGAACAGCTGCACCAGCAGCGGCGTGCCGCGGATGACCCAGATGTAGAACCGTGCGATCTGCCGCAGCACCGGCACATTGGCGTACTGCACCAGCGCAACGGCCACGGCAATGATCATGGCAAAAAAGAAGGAGACCAGCGTGAGCGGGATGGTCATGGTAAGGCCTGCCGTAAGGATACGGGGCAGGGCCTCCGCCAGCACGCTGACCGTACGGTTGGAAAGAAATGCTTCAAACATGAAAAATGTTCCCTCAGAACGGTATTCAAATACTTTGTAAATCGTAAGGATAAAGGTATTATAAGGCTTGGAGTGCGCTTGAAGTCAAGGGCTTTTTCTAAAATTCCTACAAAACCTACCAGAATACTATAGCATGAATCCGGATGGAGTGCAAACGGTTTGCTCAAAACGCGTGATGTGTACAAAAACGGACGACCCATCTGGAAAACTTTGTGCAATGCGGCAAGCGGTTGACGGCGCACCGGCTTTCGTGTACAATGAATATAACAACGCGCACCGGGCTTGGCCCGGCACAGGCGCAAATTCACCGCAGAGGGTGCAGTGCCCTTTGCGCGGTGCAGACACGGAGGATACGAACGTGACGAAGAAAAAATTGGCGTTCTGGGTGCAGGTACCTGGGGCATGGCTCTGGCACGGATGCTGTGTGTCAGCGGCAATGATGTGCAGGTGTGGTCGGCGCTTCCGGCTGAGGTGGAGAACCTTTCCGCTACGCGGGTGCACCCCAATCTGCCGGGCATGAAGATCCCGGAAGAGCTGCAGTTTACCAAGAGCATTGAGGAAGTGTGCACCGGCAAGGATGTGCTGCTGTTTGCAGTGCCGTCGGTATTTGTGCGCTCCACCACGGCCAAGGCCCGGCCTTACATCCCGGACGGCCAGATCCTTGTGGACGTTGCAAAGGGCATGGAGCCGGACACCTTATATACCATGACTGAGGTCATTGCCGACGAGCTGAACAAAGAGGGTGGCCCCAAAAACGCAAAGCTGGTGGCCCTTTCCGGCCCGACCCATGCGGAAGAGGTGGCGCTGGACATGCCCACCACCATCGTTTCGGCCTGCCCGGATGAAGCCGCTGCCGAGTATGTGCAGGATGTGTTCAGCAACACCTGTATGCGTGTGTACACCAACGCCGACATCAAGGGCGTGGAGCTGAGCGGCGCACTGAAGAATGTGATTGCGCTGGGTGTTGGCATCTCCACCGGCTTGGCTACGGCGACAACGCCCGCGCAGCCCTCATCACCCGCGGCATTGCCGAGATCGCCCGGCTGGGCGTGGCCATGGGCTGCAACATCCACACCTTTGCGGGTCTGGCCGGTATCGGCGACCTGATCGTGACGGCAACCAGTATGCACAGCCGCAACAATCGTGCGGGCATTCTGATCGGCAAGGGCAAAAGCCCGGAGCAGGCCGTGAAGGAGGTCGGCATGGTGGTGGAGGGCATCAATGCACTGCCTGCCGCTATGGAGCTGGCAGCAAAGTACAATGTGGAAATGCCCATTGTGCAGACGGTGAACGCCATCGTGAAGGAGGGCATGAGCGCCAGCGACGCGCTGCGCACCCTGATGGACCGCAACCGGAAGAACGAGATGCCGCAGGGCTACGAAAAAAGTCTGAATTTTAAGGGAGAAGGCACAGCTGTCTGCAGATGGCTGTGCCTTTTTTGCTGCGCGGCCTGCCCACTGGCCGAAAACACAAAATAATTCAAATTTTTTACCAAAATCAGACGTAAAAGGGTAGAAGGTCGGGAAACTTTCTGCTATACTGAAACAGAACGCAAAAACCGGGGGACGTTTTTGTGCACCCTGTCGGAGAGAAAGAGAGGAATCTGCCATGCCGTCAACTTATGCGCACCGCCGCTTTGGCACCAATGTGCTGGAACATCTGCCGGATGAACTGCGTGCTCAGCTGGAACAGAACCGTGAGCTTTACGATATCGGCCTGCATGGGCCGGACCTGCTGTTTTATTACCATGCTGCCAAGTCCAACCCGGTGGGTGCACTGGGCAATGCCATGCACGAGGAGCCGGGGCGGGTCTTGACGGGCGCGCAGGGTGGTGCACTGCGAGGCAGACCGGGATGCTGCGCTGGCCTATGCACTGGGTTTTGTCTGCCACTTTGCGCTGGACAGCACCTGCCACCCGTATGTGGAGCAGTTCACCCGGGAAAGCGGCGTGACCCACTGCGAGATCGAGACCGAGTTTGACAACATGCTGCTGCGCCGGGACGGATACGACCCGCTGAAGTTTTTCACAGCCAGCCATATCCACCCGTCGGAACAGAATGCAAAGACGATCGCGCCCTTTTACGAGGGCATCTCGGAGCAGGTGGCGCTGGACTCGCTCAAGGGCATGATCTCAGTGCACAGGCTGCTGCAGGCGTCCAATCCTGTCAAGCGCTGGGTGGTGCTGACAGGCATGAAGGTGGTGGGCAAATACGACATGCTGCACGGACTTGTGGCAAACCCGCAGCCGAACCTGAAGTGCGTGGAGAGCGGCAAGCGGCTGGAAGAACTGTATGCGCAGGCGCTTCCGCTGGCAGAAACGCTGATCCTGGAGTTTGTGGCAAAGCTGGACACGGACCAGCCCCTGAGCAAGGCCTTTGACCACACCTTCGGGGAGTTTTGAGCGGGCACAAAAAATGAGGGTGCACCGCCCGGCGGTGCAGGGAGAGAGTAAAAATGCAAAGCGAAAAATTCAAGGTGACCCCGCTGGAGCGGTCATGGATCCTGTACGATGTGGGCAACTCGGCCTTTGTGCTGATGATCGCCACACTGGTGCCCATTTTCTTTAATGCGCTGGCCGGGGCCGGGGGATTGAGTCCGGTGAACTATCTGCCTACTGGGGCTATGCAAGCTCGGTGGTCACGGTGATCACGGCAGTGCTGGGGCCGATTTTGGGCACGCTGGCCGATACCAGAGGCTTTAAAAAGCCCATCTTCATGCTCTGCCTGTTCGTGGGCGTGGCAGGCTGCTGTGCTATGGGCCTTGCCACTACATGGCTGCCGTTCCTGATCATCTTCATCCTTGCAAAGATCGGCTTTTCGGGCAGTCTGGTGTTCTACGATTCCATGCTGGGCGATGTGACCACCCCGGAACGCATGGATGTTGTGTCTTCGCAGGGCTATGCATGGGGCTACATTGGCAGCTGCGTGCCCTTTGTGGTGTGTCTGGCGCTGGTGCTGGGCAGCGGGGCCATCGGCCTGAGCCAGATGACCGCCCTTTCCGTGGCGCTGCTCATCACCGCTGTGTGGTGGCTGGGCACCACCCTGCCGCTGCTGCGGAGCTATAAGCAGATCAACTATGTGGAGGTAGAGCAGCACGCCATCCGGCAGAGCTTTGTGCGCATCGGCCACACCCTCAAGCATCTGCGCGAGGATAAGCAGGTGTTCTGGTTCCTGCTGGCCTTCTTCTGCTACATCGACGGCGTGTATACCATCATCGATATGGCCACCGCCTACGGCACGGCACTGGGGCTGGAGACCACCGGCCTTTTGCTGGCCCTGCTGGTAACGCAGATCGTGGCCTTCCCTTCGGCGCTGATCTTTGGTCGGCTGAGTGCAAAATACCCGTCCAGCCAGCTTATCCCGGTCTGCATCGCAGCCTACACCGGCATTGCGGTGTTTGCCTTCTTCCTGACCAGCCAGTGGCAGTTCTGGGTACTGGCCGTGCTGGTGGGCATGTTCCAGGGCGGCGTGCAGGCACTGAGCCGCAGCCACTTTGCCAAGATCATCCCGGCTGAAAAATCCGGCGAATACTTTGGCCTGTTCGACATCTGCGGCAAGGGCGCGTCCTTCCTTGGCACCATGATCGTGAGCGTGGGCAGCCAGCTGACCGGCAGCGCAATGTGGGCATTGGGATGCTGGCGCTGCTGTTTGCAGTGGGCTTTGTGCTGTTCCGGGTGCCTGCCGGACTGAGGGCGCAAAACAGGTGTAAAAATACGATTTAAAATTGCCGATGCTTTCGCTTTGGCAATATCAGAGGAAATATTATTTTATAATTTTGCAAACAAGCCAGCCCTGCGGGGCCGGCTTGTTTCCTTTTTCACGGGAAGGGGGGCGTGACGGCAAACGGCATATTGTTGCCATTACGCAGTAAAGATGCAGTTTTCGGCAGCGACTCTATTCGTGAAAGTGCGTTTGGAGCGGCCCGCAGGCCGCGACAAATGCGAAATAAAATAAAATTTCCGCTGAATATGGCCAGAGTGTAACGGAGGCCATTTAAATCGTCCTTCTGGTTATAATTAACAAACCGGTAATTGTCTTTTTGAGCGGCGAATGATACAATAGTGTCAAACGATTTCAAAACCACAAAGGAGAAAACGAAATGGAACGATTTCCCGGTTATACCCTCGTGCGTACCGAGGACTGCCCTGAACAGCACGGAACCCTGACCGTGCTTACCCACGATGTGAGCGGTGCCACGGTGCTGCTGGTGGAAAATGAGGATACCAACAAGGCGTTTGGCATCGGCTTTGGCACCTTCCCGTCCGATGACACCGGCGTGTTCCACATTCTGGAGCACTCGGTGCTGGCAGGCAGCGAAAAATACCCGGTGACCTCGCCGTTCTTGCAGCTGCTCAAAAGCAGCATGGCATCTTTCCTGAATGCGATGACCTTCCCGGATAAGACGGTCTACCCGTTCGCTACGCCCAATGAGACCGACTTCAAAAACCTGATGGATGTCTATCTGAACGCGGTGTTCTGCCCGCTGGCCATGGTGGACAAGAGCGTGTTTGAACAGGAGGGCTGGCACCGCAGTGCCGACGGCACCGTGAGCGGAGTGGTGTACAACGAGATGCAGGGCGCTCTGGCTGCACCGGATGCTCAGTTGGAAAATGCACTGGAACGGGCCATGTTCCCGGATACGGCCTACGGCTTTGTTTCCGGCGGCGACCCGGCCAGCATCCCGGCGCTGACCTATGAAAAGTATAAGCGGGTATATCACCGCCACTACAGCGCCGACAACTGCTGCATTACCCTCTATGGCAAAATGGATATGGCTGAAAAGCTGGAACTGCTGGACAGGGATTATCTCTCCAAAATGCCCAAGGGCACCAGCCGTCCGCAGCTGACCGTGCAGCACGAGCAGGCGGGTGCCTGCGTGGAACTGCCCTACTATACCGAAAACCCGGAGCCGGACGAGGTGCAGTGTGCTCTGGCATGGTACACCGGTGCTTTGCAGACCGGGAGCGGCAGCTGGGCGTGGAGATCCTGCTGGATGCCCTGCTTGGCACCAATAACTCCCCGCTGAAGGCGGCGCTGCTGGCCGAAAAGCTGGGCGCAGATATTGACATTGGCTTTGACGACAGCACCCTGCAGCCGGTGCTGGAACTGGTGCTGCGCGGTGCCACCGAGGAGAGCGCCCGCAAGTTTGCTGCCGCTGTGCGCAAGGCGGTGGACGGCATTCTGGCCGAGGGCATCCCGCAGGAACTGCTGTTGGCTTCGCTGAACGCAGCAGAGTTTGCATCGCTGGAGCGCCCGGGCACCCTGCCAGACGGCGTGCTGGATGCCATCAACGCTTCTACCGGCTGGCTGCACACCGGCGATCCCACTCTGCTGCTGCACACGGACAGACTGTTTGCTTCCCTGCGGGAAAAGCTGGCCGATGGCTGGTTCGATGAGCTGCTGCATGAGCTGTTTGCACCGGCTCCGGTGCAGGTGGTGCAGGTGCCCACCCTGCCTAAAAAGAGGAGGACGAACCTATCCGCACCGACGGCAAGCTTGTGCTGGAGCACCCGCTGACCGTTGCCGACCTTGGCGACGGAGCAAGGACGGCCCCAGGTGAGCGGGAACTTCTGGCCGGTGCGCAGCTGGTGCATCACCCTTCGGCAGGCAGCCTGTACCTGAACTTCTACTATGACCTCGGTAATGTGAAGCCTGAGGACATGCCGTATCTGGACCTGCTGACCGATGTGCTGGACGAGCTGGACAGCACCGAACACACCGCTCAGCAACTGAACACTCTGCGCAGCACATGGCTGGGCGACAGCCGCACCCAGCTGGACATCTGGACTGGGCGGCAGGAGGGTGCACCCTGCCATGCCAAGCTGAGCCTGTGCCTGAGCCTGCTGGAACGCAGTCTGGAAAAGGCTGTGGAGCTGGGCGGCGAATGGCTGTATGATACCATCCTTACCGGCCCGGCGGCAGAAGCTGCTTTTGCACGGGTGCTGAGCCAGCAGAAGTTGAACATGGAACAGCAGTTCATCCAGCAGGGCAATGTATACGCAGCCACCCGCGCCAGTGCCCACTACACGGTGGACGGTGCGGTGAGTGAACGCTGCAGCGGTGTGAGCTATTACAAGTTCTTGTGCGGCGTGCAGGAGCGCGGCAATTGGGCAGCACTGGGCGAAAAGCTGGATGCCCTGCGCACAGAGGTGCTGCAGCACGCGGAGCTGACGGTCAGCCTGTACGGCAGCGAGGATGCCCTTGCAAAGCTGCGCACTCTGCTGCCGGACAGCCGCTTTGCTGCCGAGGGCCGCGCTGCGGCAAAGCCCTATGTGGAGCCGCTGACACTGCCGGTGAACGAAGCGTTTATCATTGACGGCGGTGTGAACTACGATGTACAGGTATGGCCCATGGAGCGCCGCAGCGACCGCAAGGCGCTGGCCCGCGTGATGAGCTACGAATACCTGTGGCACAACATCCGCGAGGTGGGCGGCGCTTACGGCACCGGAATGCTCTCCTCGGACGGCGTGGAATACCTGTACACCTACCGCGACCCCCATGTAAAGGAAAGCTACGACACCTTTGCAAAAGGTCCGGCAGAACTGGCAGCACGGGAGTACACCGAAAAAGACCTGAACGATTTTATTGTGGGTACTGTGGCCAAGCTGGACACCCCTCGCAAGCCGCGTGCTGAGGCCCGCGAGACGGACCGCCGGTATTTCTGCGGCATCACTGATGAAATGATGGCGGCAGACCGCAAGGCCCTGTGTGCGGTGGATGCCGCACTGCTGAAGGAGCAGGCCGCAGAGCTGGGTGCCGCCATGGCAAACGGCGTGCGGGTGGTGTTTGGCAGCAAGGATGCTGTGGAAGCCGCAAAAGAACTGTTTGATACGGTAGAGACCCTGTAAGCAAAGAGCCTTCCATCCCGCCCGGGACATGCTCTGACAGGATAAAAGTGCCTGATGATAACGAAAAATGTCATCGGGCTACTTTACTTTTGTAAAGAAACGGAAAAATTTAAAAAGCAGGGTTGACGCGGCAAAAAAGCAGTGGTAAAGTAATGGGCGGAAAAGGCAAAAAGTGTCTTTTTACAACAGGAAAACGAGGTGGTTGTCATGGAACCTGCTGGCAGTAGCAGCAGTCTTTCTCCCCGATTATTTTATATGATGGCAGCCGCCGTTTCTGCTTTGCGCAGACCCTGCTGTGTGTGAATGCACACGGTGCGTGTTTGCGTTCCCTGAAAAGAAGAAACGAGAGCTGCCACTGAAAAGGAGGCAGCTTTTTTATGTCTGAAATCTCGATCGATACCCTCAAGACCATGCTGGCAAATCTGGACGATGCCAAGAAATACCAGAGCCTGCGGGATGTGATGGAAACTCTGCCCGCGCCCGACCTTGCGGCGGTATTTGAGGATCTGCCTGCAGAAAAGCTCCCGGTGCTGTTCCGTCTGTGCCCGAAGGATCTGGCCGCAGATGTGTTCACCGAACTGGCCCCTGAGACCCAGCAGAAGCTGATCGACGGCCTGACCGATACCGAGCTGAAGGCTGTTGTGGACGAACTGTTCGTGGACGATGCCACCGACCTTGTGGAGGAAATGCCTGCCAACGTGGTCAAGCGCATTCTGGGTCAGGCCGACCCCACCACCCGCCGCATGATCAACGAGCTGCTCAAGTACCCGGAGGACTCGGCCGGCGGCGTGATGACCACCGAGCTGATGGAGCTGCGGCCGGACATGACCGTGGCACAGGCTATGGAGGCCATCCGCAGGAATGGCTTTGACAAGGAGACCATCAACAACTGCTATGTGACCGATGACAGCCGCAGGCTGATCGGCGTGGTGTCCCTGCGGGCGCTGGTGCTGGCAAAGAACACAGAAGAGCCTATCAAGGACCTGATGGATTCCAATGTGGTCAGCGTGAGCACCACCACCGATCAGGAGGATGTTTCCAACCTGTTCGAGAAATACGGCTTTCTGGCTATTCCGGTGGTGGACGCCGAGAACCGGCTGGTGGGCATCGTGACCATTGACGATGCCATCAGCATCCTGCAGGACGAGGCCAGCGAAGATATTGCAAAGATGAACGCAATCGGCCCCTCCGACAAGCCCTACTTCAAGCAGAGTATGTGGGACCTGTACAAGAGCCGCGCACCGTGGCTGCTGTTTTTAATGATCAGCGCCACCTTCTCCAGTCTGGTCATTCGCGGCTATGAGGACGCACTGGCCGCTGTGACCGTGCTGACTGCATACATCCCCATGCTGACCGACGCAGGCGGCAACGCGGGCAGCCAGAGCACTTCCACCATCATCCGCGGCATGGCGGTGGGCGATATCCAGCCCCACGATCTGCCACGCATCCTCTGGCGCGAGAGCCGCGTGGCCTTGCTGTGCGGCGGCACGCTGGCCGTATGCAACTTTGTAAAGCTGCTGGTGTTTGACCGCATTGCGGCTCCGGTGGCACTGGTGGTGTGTCTGACCCTGATCTGCACCATCCTGCTCTCGCAGATCATCGGCGGCATTCTGCCGGTGGCGGCAGAAAAGCTGCATGTGGATCCGGCCGTGATGGCTTCACCCCTGATCACCACCATTGTGGATACCACCACGCTGCTGATCTACTTCAACATTGCAAAGATGCTGCTGCATCTGTAAAAGATACTCGGATCGAGATGCCCGGAGGCTCAGGAAAGCTTCCGGGCATTTTCTTTGCAAAAGGCGGGCGGCAGGAACCGGGAATGGCAGGCGATTTGCAGAAAATTGCAGAAATGAAGCGAAAAAATGCGGAAGAACAGGGATGAACTATTCCTGAAAATATTTTTCAAGATATACAAGAAAATGAAAAAGCTGCAAAAACCGGACGATGCAACATTTTGTAATCTTTTTGAGAGAAAAATGACATAATTTTTTTTGCTTTTGTAGGGGGGTTGCAAATGTATGAAAAATTGTGATGTTTCGAGAAAAGAAATTGGCGAGCCCAAAAAGCATTTGTTGAAATAGCACAAAAGAACTCCTTCAATCTTGTGAACTTGTTCTCTTGAACAGTGGGGTGCTGCAAGGGTATAATACGAACAGGAATTACAGGTGCATGCAAGATTGCTCCTGTGAAAATGCTGAGATACGAATTGAAGGAGAACATTATTATGAAAATGATTTCGCGTCGTGACTTCCTGAAGGCATCTGCTGTTGTTGGTGCAACTGCTGCTATGACCGCCTGCGGCGGCTCTTCCAGCACTTCTACTGCTGCTTCTTCTGTTGCTGCATCTTCTGCTGCTTCCAGCGCTGCTGCAACCAACGGTTCCGCAAACATCGGCGTGTGCATCTATCAGTTTGCTGATAACTTCATGACCCTGTACCGCTCCGATCTGGAAGAGTACCTGAAGGACATGGGCTACTCCGTCACCATCATGGACGGCAAGAACGACCAGAACACCCAGACCGAGCAGATCAACACCTTCCTGCAGCAGGGCGTGGACGTGCTGGTCATCAACCCCCGTGCAGACCACTTCCGCACAGACCATCGTTGATACCGTCAAGCCCTCTGAGACTCCTATCGTCTTCATCAACCGTGAGCCCGACAAGAGCGTTCTGGACTCCTACGCAGACAAGTGCTGCTACGTTGGTGCTGACGCACGTCAGTCTGGTACTTATCAGGGCGAGCTGATCCTGGAGACCGAGACTCAGGGCGATATCAACGGCGACGGCAAGATCACCTACATTATGTGCAAGGGCGACCCCGAGAACATCGATGCTCAGTACCGCACCGAGTACTCCATCAAGGCCCTGACCGATGCAGGCAAGGAAGTTGAGTGCCTGTACGAGTACCTGGACAACTGGGATCAGACCACCGCTCAGCAGGACGTTGCAAACGCTCTGTCTCAGTACGGCGACAAGATCGAAGTTGTCTTCTGCAACAACGACGCAATGGCACTGGGCGCTCTGCAGTCCATCCAGCAGGCAAGCCGCACCGTCGGCAAGGATATCTATCTGGTCGCGTCGATGCTCTGGCAGAGGCTGTTCAGGACGTCTGGATGGCAACATGACCGGTACCGTGCTGAACGACGACGTGGGTCAGGCTACCGCAGCTGCTGAGGCTACCAAGCTGTACGTCGAGGGCTCCAAGGTCGAGCAGTACTACTGGGTCGACTATGTGAAGGTGACCAAGGACAACGCTTCCGAGTACGTGAAGTAAGACCAAAAGTTTTCCTGAAACAATGCAAGGTGCGCAGTGGACCTTGACGGCTTGAGCAAAGCTATAAAGCGCGTGCGTGCGAGAAATATTCTCCGCGCACGCGCTTGTTTTGAAAAAAGGTTTTCTGCGGCCTTATAATAAACGACAAGGAGGCTCTGCGGAATGTCAGAATACCGTCTGGTAATGAAAGGCGTGGTCAAGACCTTCCCCGGCGTCAAAGCGCTGGATCACGCCCAGTTGGAGCTTCGCCCCGGTAAGGTCATGGCGCTGATGGGTGAAAACGGCGCCGGTAAGTCCACACTGATGAAATGCATGTTTGGCATTTACAAGATGGACGAGGGCGAAATTGAATACGAGGGCGAAAAAGTTACCATCACCACCCCTCTGGATGCACTGAACCGCGGCATTGCCATGGTGCATCAGGAACTGCAGCCGATCCCGGCACGTACTGTGGCCGAGAACATCTGGCTGGGCCGCTACCCCACCAAAAAGTACGGTCCTATTACGGTGGTGGATCACGCCAAAATGTACAAGGATACGGAGGAGCTGCTGAAAAAGCTGAAGCTGGAGATCAATCCCCGTGCAAAGCTTGGCTCTCTGAGCATCGCACAGATGCAGATGGTGGAAATTGCAAAGGCTGTTTCCGCAAACTGCAAGGTGCTGATCCTGGACGAGCCCACTTCCTCGCTGACCGCAAACGAAGTTGAGTCGCTGTTCCGCATCATGCGCGAGCTGAAGGCTCTGGGCGTGGCACTGGTCTATATCAGCCACAAGATGGACGAGATCAAGGTGATCGCGGACGAAGTCACCATCATGCGCGATGGCCAGTACATCGGTAAGTGGGACGTTGCCAACATGACCAAGGAGCAGATCATTGCAAAGATGGTCGGCCGTGAGCTGTCGAACCTGTATCCCCCGCTGGAGAACCATCCCTCGGACGAGGTGATGATGAAGGTGGAGGACTTTACATCCATTCATCCGCGCTCCTTCCGCCACTGCAGCTTCGAGATCAAAAAAAGGCGAGATCCTGGGCGTGGCCGGTCTGGTGGGCGCACAGCGCACCGAGCTGATGGAAGGCATCTTCGGCCTGCGTGCCCATACCTCCGGTAAGGTGTGGATCAAGGGCGAAGAGGTGAACATCAAGCAGCCCCGCGACGCCATCCAGAAGAGCGTGGCTCTGCTGACCGAGGACCGCCGTGCCACCGGCATCATGGGTGTGCTGAGTGTTGCGGATAACATCTCCATTGCATCGCTGGATGCCCTGCGCAAGGGCCCCATCATGCTGGACAACAAGAAGATCCTGGATCTGGTGGCTACCAACAAGGAAAAGATGGCCATCAAGGTGCCCAGCCCCAAGACCCAGATCAAGAGCCTTTCCGGCGGCAACCAGCAGAAGGTGCTGATCGCCCGCTGGCTGGCCAACAACCCCGATGTTCTCATTCTGGACGAGCCTACCCGCGGCATCGACGTTGGTGCAAAGTACGAGATCTACTGCATCATCGCCGATCTGGCCAAGCAGGGCAAGAGCATTATCATGATTTCCTCTGAAATGAGCGAGATCATCGGTATGTCCAACCGTGTCATGGTCATGTGCGATGGCCGTATCACCGGCTTTATCGACGGCAAGGACGCTACGCAGGAGAACATCATGGCGCTGGCTACCCAGTTCGAGACCGCACCTGACGCAGCTGCGGCAAATCAGTAATTAAGGAGGCTGTCTATCGTGGAAGCTACCAAAAATTGAATGGCAAGGCTGTGGGCAAGTGGCTCAGCAACAACGCCATTATTATGATGATGCTGGCCATCACTCTGATCGTTGGCATCATGCACCCCAACTTCTTCTCCGGCACCAACATGATCAACCTGTTCAAGAACGTGTCCATCCGCTACATCATCGCTCTGGGCATTTCCGGCTGTCTGATCACCACCGGTAACGACCTGTCCGCTGGCCGTCTGGCTGGTTTTGCCGCATGTCTGGCCTGCATTTTTTGCGCAGACCGAAGGCGCTTCCGGCAAGTTCTACCCCAATATGCCCACCCTGTCCACCCCCGTGGTGTTCATTCTGGTCATTGCCATCTGCGCCATCGTGGGTCTGTGCAACGGACTGGTGGTCAGCTACCTGAAGGTGCAGCCCTTCATTGCTACCTTGGGTATGCAGCAGGTGGTCTACGGTATCTGCCTGGTGTACACCGGCGGTACCCCCATCGGCTCCCTGAACAAGAACTTCACCTCTCTGGCCTCCAACACCATCATCGGTGTGCCTGTGCTGATCTGGATCGCTCTGATCGTGGCCGGGTGCTTCTGGTTCCTGTACAACAAGACCCGTCACGGCAAGTACATGTACGCCATCGGCGGCAACGAAGCTGCTGCTGAGGTGGCCGGTGTCAACGTCAACGCCACCAAGATCCGCATCTACATCCTGGCTTCCTGCATGTTCGGTCTGGCAGGCTGCCTGCTGGCTGCAAAGTCCGGCGGCGCATCCGTCAACACCGCACAGGGCTATGAGCTGGACGCCATCGCAGCCTGCACCATCGGCGGTGTTTCCACCACCGGCGGTGTCGGCACTGTGCCCGGCGTTCTGGTCGGCGTTCTGGTCTTTGAGCTGATGAAGGTGGCGCTGCAGTTCATGAACGTGAACTCCTCCTACACCTACATCGTTCAGGGCCTTGTCATTATCGTGGCTGTGGCTATCGATATCCGCAAGTATCTGGCAAAGAAGTAAGAGCTTTTTTCTGTGGGTCGTCTGCTTTTGGGCAGGCGGCCCGCTTTTTTTATTTGCATTTGTGTGGTATCATAAAGAAAAACAACATCAGGAGGTGTGCTTATGGCACAGGAAAACCGAACAAGGGAGCAGTTCACAGAGGAGCTTGCCCGGCGGGAAGCTGCCCTTGCGGCCCGGGAAGAACAGCTTGCACAGGAGCAGGCAGAGTTGGCCGCGCAGAAGGCGGATTTTGAG
>ENA-OQCD01000032-OQCD01000032.1-human-gut-metagenome-genome-assembly--contig:-NODE-32-length-29354-cov-2.153180_pt1 | contig 29354 bp, 35 predicted proteins | sample MGYA00242755_ERZ504571 | MGnify/ENA primary metagenome ERZ504571 (study PRJEB26092, sample SAMD00036274) | human gut metagenome | host: Homo sapiens | study: EMG produced TPA metagenomics assembly of...
CCAACCGCGTGCTCGAAGTCTCACCGCAACGCGCCGACTATCTCAAACTCAACTCCAAGCGAGACCAAGGCCGCCGAGTCGCGCAAACCGTCTATAACAGCGATCTCGAAGAAGCCCGGGGCGTGGCTGCACGCATCCGCAGACTCGTGGACGAGGGAGCATCTCCGGGCGACTGCGCCATCCTCACCCGAGTCAACGCGCAGCAGAAAATCCTCTGCCGGGCACTGGGCGAACAACACCTGCGCTACCGCGTCAAACGAGACAGCGGATGGCAGAACTCCGCGCTCGCGGATGACGCTCAGACCCGCTTGGCCATGTTGGAAGCACTTGGCGCAGGCGGCGACGTAAAGGCGTGACCATCTCCACCATCCATGCCTCCAAGGGCCTGGAATTCAAACACGTGTTCCTGATCGGATGCTCCGAAGGGCTGATTCCATACGGTTCACCGCCCGAAGGCGACCTTCTGGAAGAGGAACGGCGATTGATGTACGTGGCGGTCACGCGTGCCGAAGACACGCTCGACGTGTCCTATGCGCGCGCCCGCGAGGACGATGGGTCCGATCGCGGCGCAGGAAATCACGCTTCTTCCGGTGACTGCGGTCGCCGGAAGCGTTCGTATCGCCGGCGTCATCTGTGCCGTCGGCGTCGTTCGTGCTGTCGGCGTCATCGCCCTTGTGCTCTTCCTCGTCGAGCAGCTTGGACAGTTCGGCATCCCAATGATGCTGTCCGGAATATCCTGTTGCGCCGTGGTCTGTTCCGTACCGGTAGTGGCGGATGCGGCGCCGTTCTCTTCGTTGGAGTTATCCTCGGACTGTTCGTCCGGCAGTTGCGGCAGCAGATCCGGATGCGACCATTTTCGCGTCGCGCGCCTCGGGGGCCTTCCTGCGCGCCGATGCTTTCCCCACAGCGCGGCCGCCTCACGCATGCGCTTGGGGGCGCAATTGCATGCCCATCAGGCTTTCGAACGTGCGTTCCGCAGGGCCTCCGATGGCGCGTTCGCGGCGCAACATCTCACGAAGCTGTTCGATATGCGGAATATGCGCCATGCCCGCACGCCACACGACGCATCCACCCAGCCCTCCACCAAGGCAAGCAGATTCTCCAACGCCTTCATGGCCTGCTTCTGCTCCGGAGTGTCCGGGAACGCCACCTTGGTGATGTTCACCGCGCTGGCCATGGAATCCGGATCGATGGAATCCGCCTCACGGATCTGCTCCTCCATGGCATCCATGTCGATGGTGATGCCACGCGCGTATTTGCCCAGCAGCGCCTCGAAGCGGGGCATCAGCCACGGCACGGAGGCGAACAGCCTGGCATGCGCAAGCTCCTGCAGCGCAAGATAGCCCATCACTTCGTTCACGTCGATGTCCAGCGACTTCGCGTATTCGGTCACGTTCTGCACGATCAGTCCGCCGGCGGGATTCTTCAGCAGCGCGATGCCCTGATCGAAGCTGCCGCGCACCTCATGGGACAGGTCGCCGGCGGCACGCCCCAACTGCATGGCGAACGACGTGTTGCCGACGAATCGCATCAGCTTCGCCGGATTCTTCATCTCGTCCGGAATCGGAATTTCGATGGGGCCTGCGAAAACCCCGGAAATCTCGGTCTGGATTTCGCCGTCGCCGAAACGCTGCGACAGAATCGAAGCCAGAGCGTCGTTCATCGATTCGGCCACGGGGGAGGCGAACTGCGCCCACGCGTCGATTGTGTCCTCCACCCAGCCGGCGCGGGTGAGCAGCTGCGTCTCGCCTTGCGCCGGGTTGAACTCGCAAGCGGTATCAAGCCACAGGTTCGCCTCGCTGATGGCACGTCTTGCGATTTCGCCGTTTCGGCGTTCACGCTGCTGTCCGATCCGGCACCATTCGCCTGCTGCAACGCGAGCGATTTCGCCAGTTTGATGTTGATCGGCCCCTGTTCCACGGCCTGCTGCATATCTCCCATGGTGTTGAGTCCGCCGGCGGTGAACGCCTGCATCATGGACTTGACCTCTTCGGGCTTGGGCAGCGTGCTCGGATCCTGACTCATCAGCTGGTCGCGTACGGCTTCCGGCATGTTGGAAAGCTGGTTCCATGCCATCTCGCCCTGAATCGGTCCGAAGCAATCGATAAGCCACTGGCGGATCGCATTCTCATCCATACCGTTTCCTGCCTTTGTTCCACGCGATTGTTAAGTTCGTTGCCTTCCATAGTATGGGAGGCATGGCCGATATGCAGGAAACACAGCGAGTTCACGCCAAAAGCACACGTAACGGGTCGTCTCAAGGCCTTCTGCCACGTATCAGACGACGTTGGCGTCAGGTCGGACGGTGGTTCGATGTTCGCCCTTGGCGATATCTCGCCGGACCGATCGTGGCCGTGCTCTGCGTGCTGGTGCTTATTGCGCCCAGCGCGTACGTGGTGCAGGAGCCGGGACCGACCCAGGACGTGCTCGGAAAAGTCGAAGGCAAGCAGGTCATCGACGTGTCCGGCGTGAAGACGCATAAGGACTCCGGCAAACTACTGCTCGTCACCGTCAACGCCTCAGGCGTTCCCGGATATCCTGTGACCAACGCGCAGGCGTTGCTGGCATGGGCCAATCCGAAGGCCACGGTGATTCCGCAGGAGGCCGTGTTCCCCGTCGGACAAAGCGCCAAGGACTATGCGAAGGAAAGCAACAAGGAGATGTCCTCATCGCAGAACGCCGCGGCCACGGCCGCGAAGCGGTTCCTCAAGGCGCACGGTTATGACGTGTCCGGTATGAAGGTGTCCATGCACGTCGACGACATCGGCGGCCCGTCCGCGGGCATGATGTACACGCTCGGTCTGATCGACAAGGTGACCGGAGAGCAGCTTTCCGGCGGGAAGACCATCGCGGGTACCGGCACGATGAACGCCAAAGGCAAGGTTGGCGCGATCGGCGGCATCCGGTTGAAGATGATCGGCGCGAAGCGTGACGGGGCCACGTGGTTCCTTGCCCCGGAATCCAACTGCTCCGACGTGGTTGGGCACGTGCCACAGGGCCTCCACGTGGTGAAGGTGGGCACGTTGGACGAGGCGTACGACGCGCTGGTCGCCATCCGCGATGGTAAAGGCGGTTCACTGCCGCAATGCACCGTCAAGCAATGAGCGTGCGGCGGAAGGAGATAGGCGTGATACAGGCGGAAATCGCCGTTTCATCTCGAAAAGTGGGCGATTCCGGCGTTCGTAACGTATATGTTCGAGCAGTGTTGGTATATTGACGAACGTGAATCAAACGGCATCTGATAACGCTGAAGAATTCGGTTTCCACGCCGGCGACCTGGTACAGGAATGGCTGTGGGACGATGATGTGGATGACTCGATCCGCGCCAAGATCGAGGAACTGACCGGTGAGGAGCTGGTCGACGAGGATTATGACTCCGCAGTCGACGGTGTGATCATCTGGTGGCGTGATGGCGATGACGAGGACGAACTGGCCGACACCATTGTCGATGCTTATGCGGTTCTCGGCGATGACGGCCCGCTGTGGGTGCTCACCCCGAAGCCGGGACGTCCGGGTGCCGCAAGCTCCAGCACCGTGCAGTCCGCGGCCAAGACCGCCGGCATGAATGCCGCCACTCCGCTGACCGTCAGCTCCGATTGGAACGGTATTCACCTGCGCGCGTTCGGCAAGGGCAAGTAAACCAAGACTTTTCGCGATTTTTCTCGCGTATACGAAAATCCCCCGGGCCCATTGGGCTTGGGGGATTTCGCTATTACGTGGACTTTCCGGCAAAACACAAACAAAACGTGGGCGGAATGTGGGCAAAACACGGGTGCGCGCGTGATATTACGCGGGATGATATGCGATTCCTTGATTTTTCACGGCGTTGCGAAAAGTGGGCGATGAGGGATTCGAACCCCCGACATCCACCGTGTAAAGGTGGCGCTCTAACCAACTGAGCTAATCGCCCGCAACGAACTACTGTACCGTATCCGCGCGATGAGCCGCACTCGTGTGTCGGCATGGCGGATATGATGCCGCTTGATCGGTACGAAACCGCCGTGTGGGCCATGAGCCGCACGTGTCGATTCACTGAATTTTCATCTTTTGCGGCGTCTGCGTCGAATCAATCACGTAAAGTAGTGACGTTAATACGTGTAGCAGGAGGTCGAACGCCAATGGCACAGGAACCTGAAACCGAGAAGAACGCATCGGGAATCGCTCATGCCGCGAAGCGAAAGTGGGGCTACGATGCGGAACAGGTGGATGCTTTCCTTGAACGTGCGCACATGCTGTATGAAGGTGAGGGCGCGCAACTCACCCAGCATGATATTCAGAACGTCTCCTTCGAACTGGTCAAGGGCGGCTATGTGATCGCCCAAGTGGATGCCGCGCTTGCCCGTCTGGAACGTGCCGTGGTCGACAAGCAGACCACGTGGGAAATCTCCCAGCATGGCCGTGTGGCATGGAAGGCGCAGACCGAGGACCTGTTCAAGAAGCTCGACGCGCATGCCGAACGCGAGCACGGCCAACGGTTCAAGCCGGGCGAGGGCAAGAATCCGAGCTACGACCGCAAGCAGGTCGACAGCGTGATCGACAAGTGCCTGACGAAAGCCGCCGGCGAGCTGGGTGTCGAGGAAGTCAGTGAAGCGGACGCCAAGGCGATCGCCGACACGAATTCCCAGACCTTGAGCAACGTGATCTTCACTCAGCGCAAAGGCAAGAGGGGATACGACGAACGTCAGGTGGATTACTATCTGGCCGCCTGCGCGCAGTTGCTGACCCGACTCGAATCGTATGCGCGCGTCGCGGATTTCGTCGGTGAACCCTCCGAAGAGGCGATGGCCGCGGCCGCACCGTCCGTTGCCCCGGCTTCCAGTGATTCCGCAGCTGGCGAAACCCAGATGATCGCACCGCTGTTCGCAGCTCCTTCCGCCACGGTTCCGGCTGCTCCGGTTCCTCCTACTGTGCCAACCGTCACGCCGAGCGAAGAGGATTCCTTCGACGCGCTGAACAAGGCCGAGCATGAGATCTTCACGTCCGCGGTCACCTCCCCGGTGAGCGTGCCTGCCACGCCGACGAACACTCCGCATGCGGTTCCGGTGGTTCCTCCGGTGTCCAGCCGCAGACCGATTCCGCTTCTTCCGCGCCGAGCGCCGTTGAAGAGACCCAGGCGTTCGATCCGCTTGCCGATGATGCGATGGAAGATGCCGCGCCAAAAGGCTCCGGCTCCGACCGCGACCGATTCGCAGGCTCCGGCCGCTCCGGCATTCCCGCCGCTCCGGTTGAACCCGAGCCACAGCAGGATCCGTCTTTGGCCGCGTTGGCGCATCTGGCTCACACCATCAATGAGACGAACCAGACGGAAAACACGTTCACGCCGCAGGTTCCGAGCCTGTCCGCGTCCGACTTGCCTCAGGTCACCACCGGTTCGACGAGCCTGAGCTCCCTCGCAGCCTCGGTGCCGCCATCCTTCACGCCTGAACCGTCCGCTCCGGCTGAACCTGCCGCAGAACCGGCAGTTGCCCCGGCAGCTGAACCGTCCGCCGAACCCGATGCGGACAAGCAGCAGGAGGACAAAAAGCCGGAACCAAGCCCGGCCTTCAGGTCGATTTTCCCTGCGTCGGGCAACGACGACAATCTCGATATTCCGGATCTGTCGTTCCCGTCCTTCGAGTGAACCAACGGTAAGAAACAGGCTGGCGGAATCGTCAGCCTGTTCTCGCGTTTACACAATCCCAACTACACAGCCTCGACTACACAGTCCCAACTTACATAGTCCCAACCAATGCCGGAACATCGGCAGATCATACGGAGAGCAGCGCATAACCCATGCAACCATCAACCGTAGTAATTCTGGGCTCCACCGGGTCCATCGGCACCCAAGGCCTTGACGTCATCTCACGTCATCTCGACCGCTTCACCGTGACGGGTCTCGCCGCGGGCGGAGCACATGTCGAACTGCTTGCGCAGCAGGCGGCGAAATTCCATGTGCCAACCGTCGCGATCTTCTACAAGGAAGCCGTCCCCGCGCTACGTGAGGCGTTGGAACAGGCCGGCGCAGGCAACGTCAACATCACAGCCGGCCCTGACGCGGTGATCGCCATGGCAGGCTCCGGCGCGACGTGGTGCTTAACGGCATCACCGGCTCCATCGGCCTCGAACCGTCCATCGCGGCACTGCAGGCAGGCTCCCAGCTGGCATTGGCCAACAAGGAATCCGTGGTGGCCGGCGGACACCTGCTGTTTAGCGCGCAGGTACGCGACAAGCAGATCAATCCGGTCGATTCCGAACATTCCGCCATCTGGCAGTCGTTGCGTTCCGGCACGCACGGCGAAGTGTCCAAGCTCGTCGTCACCGCGTCCGGCGGTCCGTTCCGCGGCTGGAAGCGCGACCAAATGACCGACATCACGCCGGAACAGGCCTTGAACCACCCCACATGGAACATGGGGCCGGTCGTGACCATCAACTCGTCCACGCTGATGAACAAAAGGTCTTGAAGTCATCGAAGCAAGCCGACTGTTCGATGTGCCACCGAGCCGCATCGATGTGACCGTGCATCCGCAGTCCATCGTGCATTCCATGGTGGAATTCCGCGATGGCGCCACCATCGCGCAGGCCTCGCCGCCGGATATGCGCCTGCCGATCGCTCTGGGCCTGTCCGCGCCGGAGCGTCTTGGTGCGTCGCGGCCGCCTGTGATTGGACGAAGGCAGCCACATGGACGTTCGAACCACTCGACAATGAGGCATTCCCCGCGGTGAGTCTGGCACGTCACTGCCTCGAATCGTCCGAAAAGCATACGGCCGTGCTCAACGCGGCCAACGAGCAGGCCGTCCACGCGTTCCTCGAACACCGTCTGCCATACCTCGGCATCGTCGACACCGTGCGCGAAGTGCTTGACGAGATGGACGCCGAACTGCGCGGCAACCCGCTGTTCGCTTCCGTGGAGGAAATGAGCCGACTCGAGCAGGAGGCTCGCGCCCGCGCCGACAAGCTGATAAACAAGTAAAGAGCACAAGCAATCGTAAGAACCATCGCGGGGCGCATAACGCGCCTCGCACATGCAAGGATCACGTATGCCAGAAATCGAAAAACCGTTCCGCAAAACCGGTGACGCGGCCATCAGCGAAAGCCCGCTGCATCCGCGCCGCAAGTCCCGCCGCATCATGGTCGGCCCGGTGCCGGTCGCGGGGGAGCGCCGATTTCAGTGCAATCCATGACCAATACGCTGACGGCTGACGTGCCGGCCACCCTGCAGCAGATCGCGGAACTGACCGCGGCCGGCTGCGATATCGTGCGTGTGGCCGTGCCAAGCCAGGATGATGCCGACGCATTGCCGGAAATCGTAAGGAAATCACCGATTCCGGTCATCGCCGATATTCATTTCCAAAGCAAATACGTGTTCCAGGCCATTGACGCGGGCTGCGCTGCGGTGCGTGTGAACCCCGGCAACATCCGCAAATTCGACGAGGTTGGCCCTTCCATTTGCAAAGCCGCCACGGACGCGGGCATTTCGTTGCGCATCGGCGTGAACGCGGGCTCGCTCGATAAGGAACTGTATGCGAAATATGGCGGTCCGACGCCGGAGGCACTGGTTGCGTCCGCCATGAAGGAAGCGCGCATGTTCGAAGACGTCGGCTTCCATGATTTCAAGATTTCCGTCAAGCATCATGATGTGATCACCATGGTGGAAACGTATCGTCTGCTCGCTTCCAAGGGTGATTGGCCGTTGCATCTTGGTGTCACCGAAGCTGGACCGGCATGGCAGGGCACCATCAAAAGCTGTTTGGCATTCGGTGCGCTGCTGGCTGAAGGCATTGGAGACACGATTCGCGTTTCGCTGTCGGCACCGCCCGTCGAAGAAGTGAAAGTCGGGTGCAAGCTGCTGGAATACATGGGATTGCGTCCGCGCAAGTTCGACATTATCTCCTGCCCGAGCTGCGGTCGTTCCCAGGTTGATGTGATTCAGTTGGCCAATGCGGTGACCGAAGGTTTAAAGGATGTGACCGCGCCGATTCGCGTGGCTGTTATGGGCTGCATCGTCAACGGTCCGGGCGAGGCCCGTGAAGCCGATTTGGGTGTGGCATCCGGCAACGGCAAGGGACAGATTTTCATCAAGGGCAAAGTCATTCAAACCGTGCCGGAAGACCAGATTGTGGAAACGCTGCTGGTCAAAGCGCAGGAGATCGCCGCGCAGATGGAGGCCGAGGCCAGTTGCCTGCCACCGCCACCGGTCCGGTGGTCGTGCCGGTGACGCAAAAACGGCAACTGCTGAAAGCCATGTTCCAGCGTGCCGTCGGTAGCATGCAATCGCAGGTTCTCAGCAAAAGGCCGGTAGAATGAGCGGCGTGTCAGAGCAGGAACGTCAATCATCAGCCGCCAGCCAATCATTACGGCAAGAATCGGCTTCATCGCCCGCGCGTCCGCAACCGCAACATCAACCGTGGACGCGCGGCGGCGACTCATGGTCAACCTGCCTATTTTCATCATGCTGCTGGGCATTCTGGTGTCCGTGGCCAATCTGACGGCATCCACATGGAACTACGAGCCGACCGAGCAGACCATCGAAAACGCTTGACGCCAACACCGCCGTGACCTTCGCCAATCCATCCGGCGAAAAACTGGCGAAAAAAGGCGATTACGAGGTGGCGAAACGGTACGTCACCATCAAAGCGAAACGGCCTTCCACCGGTGAGATACAGAACATCAAAGTGCTGATCCGCAAACCGAAAGGGGCTGGGAACGGACGTCCCGGTGTGGTTTTCATGCACGGCGCCGGCTATGGCACCTGCGACAATTCCTTCGGCGACATGGCCTCCGACCTGTCTTCGGCGGGATTCGTGACGGCGGTGCTTGACAAGCCGGTCTGGTCCACCAACGACGCCAATCGCGACTACCCGGGTTCCGCCGCCATCTACGACCAGGTCATCAACCTCCTACGGAAAATGGATACGGTGGACGCCTCCAAAGTGGGCATCTACGCCACTTCCGAAAGCACATGGATCTCATCGTATCTGCTGCAGCGCGATCCGGACGTCGCTTTTCAGGTGCTGCTCAGTCCGATGGTCTACGAGCCGCGGTATTCGCTGGGCTTCCTCGCCGCACAGGACTTCGCGCTCGTCGGCGCGCATGACGGCTACCAGTCGATCGTCCGCCGCGTATTCAATATCGACGCGTCCCTGTTCGGACTCACCAACCTCGACATCGACACGTTGACGCCGAAAGCGTATGCCATTCCGACATTGGTGGCGTATGGCACGAAAGACGTCATGACCGCGCAGGTGGAAGGCACGGAGAAAATCGTCGATCTGGCTCACCAGGCCGGCAACTGGGACGTCACCATACGCACGTACCCCATCGCCAACCATGTGCTGAGGCTCGGCGACGAAGCCAATTCCGGAACCCCGTTCGCCGACGCGTACGTGGACGATGTGGTCGACTGGGCCGTCGGCACCACGCACGGACTCAAACAGACCAGCGAACGCGTGGCCGGCACCAGAATGTACCAGTCAATCGCAGTGCCATTGGACCTCAAAGCCAATCGCGGCCTGACCATCTACCTGGTCGCGTTGCATGCCAGCATGCTGGTGCTGCTGCTTGCCGCAGCGTGCTGTGGCTCGCCGTGCTGATGCGTAAGATCTGGGCGCGTGCCCACGGACGACGGTATCGGCTGGGGCTTGCGCAAGGGTTCAAAAACTCGCTGGTCACGTTGACTATCGCCACTATGGCCACGTTCGTGCTGTTCTGCGCCGGCCTTGGCGATGTGATCATGGGTGTGGTCAAACTGGCATGGGGCAGTGCCCCAGTGGAGAATCCGGGCGTGATGTATTGGAGCTGGCCGGTGATCCAGATCGTGTGCGTCGCCGTGGTGTGGGCATGGTCCCGCGTGTTCATGCGGCTGATCGAAGAGGCAACCCATCGAGGCATCGCGCAGTGGCCGCCACGTAAGGGTGCTATCGGCGAAATCGTCAGCGGACGCAGCCGGTGCTGGCTTCCACGCGGTTCGGACGCGTGATGTTCTGGCTGACCGTGGCCGCCATGTTCTGCGTATTGCTGGTGTTCGCGTTCTGGGGGGCTGTTCATCTACTGACGGGGGCGAATGTATTTCGGAACGCGCACGTGCGGCGAGCGTATGCATAACAGGATGCGATGAACGGCAAGAAAAGGAGGTGCGATGCCGCTGTATCAAGACGAAGGCGTGGTGCTGCGCACCGCCAAACTCGGCGAAGCCGACCGCATACTCACCTTGCTCACACGTGACCATGGCAAAGTACGCGCCGTCGCGAAAGGCGTGCGCCGTACCAAATCGCGTTTCGGAGGCCGACTCGAACCGTTCATGCGCGTGGCGCTGCTCATTGCGGAAGGTCGTTCGCTCGACGTCGTGTCCCCAAGCCGAATCGATCGCCGCGTATGCAGGGCCGATTTGCGCCGATTTTCAAGCGTATACGGCGCGAACGTGATCTGCGAAACCGCCGACAGACTGTGCGCCACGGAAAAGGAGCCTGCGGTCGCCCAATACCGGCTGGTATTGGGCGCGTTGACGCGCTTGCCAAACATGCGCACGAGCCGTCCACGATTGGCGATTCGTACGTGCTGCGCGCACTGGCGATCGCTGGTTGGACACCCCGTCTGCGCGTCTGCGTGGTGTGCGGCGAGCCGATTTCGTCTGCGCTGTCCTGGTATTTTTCGATTCCCGCCGGCGGCTGATGTGCGCCGCCGACCATACCCCCGAATCGGAAGCGGTGTCGTGGGATGCGATTTGCCGGCTTTCGGCGCTTGTCGATGGCGATTGGGGGGGAGCTGGACGGTGTTCCGGCGGCCGCGTCGATTCAACGGGAAACCCACCAAATAGTGGAAGAATGGGGCGAATACTATTTGGAACGTCCGATTCGTTCCATGCGCTTGCTAGATTAGCGGGTATGGCTTTTGAGAACGTGGATTACAAGTCCCTTGACATTCCGGCGGCACCGTTTTCTGATCCGTCGATCATTCCCGATTTTCCAAAGAACAAGGTTCCGCGCCACGTCGGCGTGATCATGGACGGCAACGGCCGTTGGGCCCAGCAGCGCGGACTCATCCGCACCGACGGCCATCAGGCGGCCGAACCGGTGGTGTTCGACACCATCGCCGGCGCCATCGAAGCGGGCGTGCGCTACCTGTCTCTGTACACGTTCTCCACGGAGAATTGGAAGCGTTCGCCGCAGGAAGTGCGTTTCCTTATGGGCTTCTCGCGTGACATCATCCACCGTCGTGTCGATCAGATGAACGAGTGGGGCGTGCGCGTGCGCTGGTCCGGCCGCCGTCCGAAGCTGTGGAAATCCGTCATCGACGAGCTGGAAGTGGCGCAGGAGAAAACCAAGAACAACAAGACCATCGACGTGGTGTTCTGCCTGAACTACGGTGGCCGCGCCGAAATCGCGGACGCCTGCGCGGCCATCGCACGTGAGGTGCGTGACGGCAAGATCTCCGGCGATCGTGTGACGGAGAAGATGATCGCCGAGCACCTGTACAACCCGGATATTCCCGATTGCGATCTGGTGATCCGCACGTCCGGCGAGCAGCGCACGTCCAACTTCCTGCCGTGGGAAGCCGCCTACGCGGAACTCGACTTCGTGCCGGAACTGTTCCCGGATTGCGGCCGTGATGTGCTGTGGCGCTCCATCGACCACTATATTCACCGCGATCGTCGCTTGGAGGCGTGAAAGCGATAAGGAACAGCCCGGTGGGCTGTTCCAGCTTCACGCCCGAGCGGCTATGCCGCGAGGGTAATGTTGAGCCGGCCGTAGGCCGTCAATAATTGCAGGACGTGAAGAAGTAAAAAAGGACCCGCGGGGTCCTTTTCACATAAACGGCCGTCAGTTATCTGCCAACTGCGCTATCCGCCGCGTGAAATCCTCCACAAAACGGCTGTGGTTCACGGTGAGCGCCACGTGCACGCGTGGTGCCGATGGGTCGATGAGCCCTGCCGGATCGCCGATGGTACGACCGCGTGTACCGTGAAAATCGCCTGTTTCCGTCTCGACTTTCATCGGCAGATCGAAACATTCCACCAAACTCAGATCCACTGCGACGGCCGCGGCAAGCGGATCGTGCAATGGCATACCCGTTGAGAAAAGGCGTGCGTCCGCCTGAATATTTGCGGCAATCGAAAAGTCGACGATATCGGCAAGAACGTCCGCGCATCGGTACGCGGATCATGCGATTGCGATGCTGCCTGGCGCCACCGCATAGTCGCGTCGGAACCCAGCAGGCACTGGTGCGTCACGTCCAAGCCGACCATGGTCACGTCCGCGCCGGAATGGAATACACGGTCGGCAGCCTCCGGATCCTGGATGATATTCGTTTCGGCGGTCGTGTCCCAGCAATTGCCTTCCTGCGTGAGCGTTCCGCCCATCATCACCAATCGCAGTTTGCTTGCGATTTCCGGCGCCGCAGTAAGTGCCGCATCGACGTCAGTCAGTGGGCCGGTCGCCACTACCGTGACGTCGCTGCCGTATTTACGGACCATATCGACGATGAATCGCACACCTTCCGGTAACGCAGGGGAGTGGGCAGCGCATCGCAGGTCGTGAACGAAAGTGAGAACGAATCGGCGGCAGGATTCGCGTGCGGGTCGTGTACGTCGTATCCGCCGACGGAATCAGCCCGCGCCTCACTCGAGTGTCCGATTCTCCTGAATCGGACACATAGACGGTGTTTGTGGTGCTCTGAATGTCCGATTCTGCAGAATCGGACACATAGGGTGCCGAATTGGACTTCCAGATGTCCGATTCACCCGAATCGGACACGCAAGCAACGGCAGGAGAGCCAACAGCCGGACCGAATCCGCCCAGCCCATCCGTACCATGGAACTGCGCGCAACCCTGCGTCGGGAATGAACGAGGCCGCCCAAGAGGGACGTGTCGAACCACGTAATACCGGAACGTTCCGGAACCCAACCGTTCCAGTACGTAAGCCGTGTTGTATACGGCAGTGTCGGCTGCAACGTTGCCGTAGGTGCCGATGACGCCCAGTATCTCGATGTTGTTGAACGAGGCGAGATATGCCAGTGCAAGCGCGTCGTCAATGCCGGTATCGACATCGAGAATTAGCTTGCGATTGCCGTTCGTGGTTTTCATAGGCACAGCCATAGTCACAACCTCCAACTGCGATTTTCCAGCACAAAAATGTACGGTACCATATGTGCCAACAGCGTCAGCACCTCAATAACCAATAGTGCCAAACATGCGCTTCGACCCGTGATTTCGGGCGCGTTTCACATTGTTTGCACTATGAAAGCTGAGATGGAGCAGGTGACTGCTTACTTCAGGAACTCGTCGGTCGAGATGTCCTTGGCCACAGCGCGGTGTGAATCACCTTATCGTGCGAGTCGGTGTAGGCGTTCTCTTCGGCGAGGAAGTCAAAGTACTTCTGCGCGCCGGCTGTGTCGTTGGTGCCGAACGTGAACGAGCCGTCCTTGATCTTGGCCGGATCGCCCCCAGTACTGGCCGTTTACGATGGTCTTCATGCTCTTCTTGACGAAGTGAGCTTCAGATTCGCGTCAGGAGCCTCCTTGACGAGAATCGCAGCGGCGTCATCAGGGTGCGAGTAGGCGTATTCGTAGCCCTTCTTGGTGGCCTGCACGAACTTCCTTACGAGAGTCGGATTGGAGGATATGGTCTTGTTGCTGGTGATAATGCCGATGGTGTCGGCGTTGCCTGGCACGCCATAATCCGGCTCGGTGAAGCAGTTGAGTTTTGGGCCGTACATGCTGGCTTGCACGCCTTCCCATGTGGCGTAGAACCCGCCAAAATCGGCTTTGCCGCTGGACAGCGTCTGGAATGTGGATGTGCCCACGGTCACTTTGTCGAACTCGCCTTTGCCGCCGTCGGTCTGGATCATGCGGCGGATCACTGCGTCGGATTCGTTGGAACCGAACGTGGCGAAGGTTTTGCCGTCGAAATCCTTCGGTGATTTGATATCCTTGTTCGATGCGAGTGAACACCAGATGGCGCTCGGCTTCTGCTGTACCTGCATGACCTGCTTGATTTTTGCACCCTTCGTGGTGTACATGCCCGCGTTGGTGAGGTTGGACAGCGCGAAATCCGCCATGCCGTTGTTCACGGCCTGTTCGGCGCCGGCCTGCGCCACGGCCACGATGTCCACGTCAAGTCCGACCTGCTTGAAATAGCCCTTGTTCTTCGCCACATACACGCCGATATGGTTGGTGTCGGGCGCCACGACAGCATGAACGTCACTTTTTTTCAGACCGTTGCCGTCGGTCTGGCCTTCGTGGAGTCGTTGCTTTGCCCGCATGCGGCCGCGCCGGCAAGCATGGCGATTGAGCCGAGGATTGCGATTGCTTTGCTGAAGATGGTCTTCTTCATACCTTGCGATTTCCCTTGAATCTTGCTTCTCTACCGTTTTCTAGGGATGACGCTGCGGGCGGGGTTGCGGGCAGAAACGATACGAAGGGCTAAGGCCCCCGCTCGTCCAATGCCCCCGACGTTCCTTATGATGCCTGCCGCCACACGGTTGACCGTTTGACGCCGAAGCTGTGGAACATTGCCGGTTTGCCACACATTGGCTAAACAGCGAGTCCCATTATACGGGTGTGCATGACGATGACGTGGGCCGCAGTGGTGATTGTTGCGTTTTCACTGGTCCGCGTCCGGATCGCGTCCGCGTCGGCTGGGCCGAGCAGCAGGCGTTCGCTGAGATTCACGAGGCACATGAGTATGCCGGTGATGACGATGATGACCAGCGTGGCCGAGAAGATCAGCGGCGTACGGAACGAGTTGTAAGCCGCCTGCAGCCAGATACCAAGACCCTTGCGCGCGCCTAGGTATTCCGCGGTGGCGGCGGTGGCGAAGATGTAGGCGGCGGAGACACGGATGCCGCCGTAGATCTGCCGTGCGGCGACGCGCAGCTTTACGTGCCACAGCGTCCACGTACGGGTTGCGCCGCATGTCAACGCCACATCCGAATAGAACTGGGGGACTGCCTCGAGTCCGCGGATAGTCTGCACCGCGATCGGGAACAGGCCGAATACGGTCACGATCACGATCTTGCCGGAAACCTCGAAACCGAACCAGATCAGGAACAGTGGCGCGATCGAAATCAACGGCATCGTCTGCGCGGCCGACAGCAACGGGAACAGCGCTGCATTCGCAATACGTGAGCAATACAGCAGAATCCCAATCAAAATGCCGCATGCCACGGCAAGCAGGAAACCGACAGAGCCTTCCAGCAACGTGACTTTGGTTGCCGGCCATAGCGTCGGCCAGGTTTCGACGGTCGCCTGCGCGATTTCGCTGGGCGCGGCGATCATCGTTGATGGCACGTGTCCTAAGCGCACCCATGCTTCCCATACGAAGAGTAGCAGCACGACTGTGATTACCGTTGGTAGCCGTTTGATACAAACGGATTTCAGTTTGTGGGAGAGGGGCACTGTCCGGCCTGGGATTGTTGAACGTGCGATTGCGCCATCGTTCACCTTGCTTTCTGCGTCAAAAGTGGACGCGCACGTGGCCGATGACGGGAAATCAGTAAGGTGAGGAGCCTGCCCGCTGGTCGGCCAGAAAAGTTTGTTACCGGCTGGTCAGTATAGACGGTGGGGCGGAACGCGAGGAAATCAGTCAAAAACGAACGAAACGGGGAAGTCCTTCCGCATGTTGTTACTCAAAACTGCCTTGCACGGTAACGAAATGCGGATGAGTTCGCAACCATACGTAGCGCAATCGCATGCTGACCGTAAAACAGGAAGGCCTCCGCACCCTTCCGATGCGGAGGCTTCCCATATACCCCCTTGCTACTGCCTTATGGTTGTTTGCCTGTCAACCATGACAGACGTCTATCATTCCAGTCCGATGGACTTCATGTGGTGAAGCACCAGGGACTTGACCTTGAGCGTGCCGGATTCGGCCACGAGCTTGATGCGCGCGGACCTTCGGACGCGTAGCTGTACGAGCTGAGCACCTGACGGCCGTCGTTGACGTACACCTCCACGCAGCCACGGTCCACGTACACGCGCAGCTTGAGTTCGCCGGCGGCAAGTTCGGCTTCGGACAGCGGTGCCGTACGGTAGCCGCGATCGCCCTGAGCGTTGGCCTGACGGTCGACCACCACGCGGCCGATCTGATCGTCATACGCAATGGACGTGTAGGCGCCATCCTCGGTGGCGTGGACACGCAGGCCGGCACGCTCGGCGGTGGAGTTGGCCAGGTCGATGGTCATTTCGATTTCCACGGCTTCGGCATCGTCCACAATGGTCTTCTCGCCGCTGACGTCCAGATCGATCGCACCGAAATCGACGGTATCCTCGCGCAGGCCTTCCATTTCGGCCACCGGCGCGGTGTGCAGGTCGCCGTCGGCGCCCAGCGTGATCTCACGCGGCAGAGTGAGATTGCCGCACCAGCCGTCATCCTGCATCGGAATCGGCTCAACGAACGGGCTCATCCAGCCGTATACAATCTGACGCTTGCCGTCGTTGAACGACTGCGGCGCGTAGTAATTGTGGCCGCAATCCCACAGACGGAACTCGGTTTCCGGCTTGAACTGCTCGCCCGGAGTCCAAGTGCCGATCATGTAGCCGGCGTTGTTGACGTTGCGGTTCATGAAGCCGGACGGCTTGGCACCCATGGCGGAGAAGCCGATAACCCACTTCTCGTTGCCTTCGACGTCCTTGATCGGGAAGAAGTCCGGGCACTCGAGCATAAACACGTCCGGATCCGGATGCTCGAACAGCACCTGCTCATAGGTCCACTTGACCATGTCGTCGGAGGAGAACAGCCACATCTGGCCGCGCTTCTCGGCAGAGGAGACACCGAAGGCATGTACCACTTGTCGCCGGTCTTCCAGACTTCGGATCGCGGTAGTGGTGGTTCACCTTGTCGGTCGGGCAATCAATGACCATACCGCGCTTAGTGGCGCTGGTCAGCTCATCGTTGTCTGGTTCGGCGAGCATCTGTACCTGCCAGTCGCCGCCGGTGTTGTCCTTGCCGTTGGCCCAACGGTGGCCGGTGTAGTAGAACTTGAGCTTGCCGTCATCGCCGACCACGGCGGAACCGGAGAACACGCCGTCCTTCTCCTCCTCCAGGGAAGGAGCGAACATGATTGGTTCGCGCTTCCAATTGACCATGTCGGTGGAGGAGACGTGACCCCAATGCATCGGACCCCACTGGGTGCCATACGGGTGCAGCTGGTAGAAGACGTGCCAACGGCCCTTGTAGAAGCACAGGCCGTTCGGATCGTTGATCCAGCCGCCGTTGGATGCGATGTGGAACTTCGGGTACCAGCGGTTGTTGCGTTCGGCGGCCATGGCTGCAACGCCTGCTTCCGCCTGTGCCAGGGCTTCGCTGTGGTTCTTGATTTCGTGAAGGACGGGTGCGTCCGGGGTGAAGCCAGTCATCGTTGAATAGCCTTTCTTGTGATTGTTGAATTGCTGCTTATTGAGTTTTGAGTAAAAGTTGTAAGAATGCTGCCCGAAGCGGAAAAAGGGGAAACGCTTCGAGCAGCACGATTCAGTTATGTTCTTGGCTGGACTTGCGATTGCGTTCAGGCATTCGCTTCTGCAGCGGCCTGGGCCTTGAGCTGCTTGTCGGTGTAGAACGGATCACCGCCGACTTCCTGGTCGTCCTTCTTGATCACGAAGAAGCCGTAGATCAGGGCTGCCAGCACGATGCCGGAGATGGTGAAGAAGGTCGGGCGATCGCCCATGGCGTCATGCAGCGCCCATCGGGGTGGAGAAGATCACCTGGCCGATCTGGGAAGCGATCTGGAAGCCCACCATGTACAGGGTTGCCGACAGCTTGGTGTCGAAGTGCAGGGTGAAGTAGCGGAATGCCGGCAGGCAGAACAGCGGAACCTCGATGGAGTGGAACAGCTTGACGATGGAGACGCTGACCGGATCGTGGAACACGCCGCACAGGCCGATGCGCAGGAACATCACGGTTGCACCGAGCAGCAGGGAGTTGCGCACGCCGATCTTCTTCATGATGATCGGGACGACGCCCATCATGGCGGACTCGAGGAACACTTGGAAGGAGTTCAGGGTGCCGTAGGTGGCGTTGCCGATTTCAGTGGTCGGGAACAGGGAAGCGTAGTAGTTCGGGAACATCTGCTGATCGAACACGGTGTAGAAAGTGTTGGTGAACAGCATGAAGACGATGAGCACCCACAGGGTCGGCATCTTCAGAACAGCGAGCATCTCCTTGAAGGACGGGTTGGTCGGAGCCGCGTTCGGATCGGCCTCCTTCTTGAGCTCTTCCCTCTGCTCGGCCGGAACCCAGAAAACATAGACGCACAGCATGCCGAGGCCGCAGATGGAACCAACCCAGAAGTTCAGCAGCGGGTTGATGTTGAACAGGAAGCCTGCGCACAGTGCCACGACAGCGTAGCCGAAGGAGCCCCAAGCGCGGGACTGGCCGTATTCGAAGCCGAACTTACGGGAGTAACGTTCGGTGACGGCTTCGAACAGGGAGCAGCCGGCCATGAAACCTGCGGACAGCACGATGGAGCCGAGAAGCACGCCGATGAATCGGGTGGTGCCGCCGGCGGTCAGCATCGGCTGGTACACGAACTGGACGAACGGGCCAACGCATGCAGCGACCGCAGAGATGAAGATCACGAGCTTACGCTTGATGCCCAGCTGGTCCTGAATGGTGCCGTAAACGAACATGATGACCAGGGTGGCCAAGGAGTTGATGGAGTAGATCTGGCCCTGTTCCGCGGAGCTCATGCCCAGACCGTGGGTCGGGTCAGTGAGCCAGCGGGAGAAGAAGGACCACCAGATGCCCCAGGAGCAGAAGAACATGAAGATGCCGAAGGAGCTCTGCAGATAGGAAGGATTCTTCCATACAGAACGTGTTTTACTTGCCATTTTGATTCTCTTTTTCTCTTCACGGTGCCGCTGCCGCGCGGCAGCGATCGCTTCCGATGTTGTTTTGGCTTGCGTCTGCTCGGATTTCAGCTGCCGTGCCGAAAAGCGAACATGGCTTCAAGATAGCATGTTGCAACTGCTACGTCAAACGTGACGTCAATCGTTTTGACGTCAAACGTTTGTAAGGATTTGCGGATAGTTGAAATTAAGCCTGAATCAACTGCTGGCGGACTGTTGGCACGATTGCTTTATTCGGCGTGTCGTGAACAAACGCACAATTTTCATGTATAGAAAATGGCTGTGCGAACAATCGTAAGCATTTGAATCGTTGTAAAAACAGAAAAATCAGGATATGACGGAATCTTTTTCCAACAATGCGCAGTGGATCTTCGCCGGAATCGGCGCATCAAGCGGCGGCAGGGGAAGCTCTGGCGGATGGACATGAACTGGTATCCACATCCTTGCCTTCAATCATGGAAATCAGCTTGCAGGCTGACCAATAGCCCATTTCGTAATGTGGCAGTTCGACGGTGGTCAGCTGCGGTTCAAGTGTCTCTGCGAACACGCGGTGGTTGTCCACGCCGACCACGGAAATATCCTTGCCTACCGTAAGCCCTCTTCTTGCCGCGCATTCGTACACATACCAGGCGCGCGCATCATTGAAGCAGAAGAAGCCGTCCGGATGCTCGTCGTCGAACAACTTGTTCACGGCGCGTAAAGCTGGACCGTTGTGCACTACGTTGCATACCAGCGATGGGTTGAACGCACGTCCGGCCTCCTGCAACGCGGTGCGGTAGCCGGCAAGACGACCGTCCTGCGCGATCATGTTTCCGCGCAACCCACGTATCGATGCGTTTGCATCCGGCCTGGATCAGCCGATTCGTGGCGTCGTAGCCGATCATGAACTCGTCCGGCTCGATGCTGGGCACTTGTTCTCGTGGTCGGTGGCGTCCACCATCACCACGGGGTATTCGTTCAACGATTCGGGAACATGTGCGATGCGGTTCGACATCTTCGAATAGAAGAATCCGTCCACGCCGTACCTTTTCAGTGTGGCGATCTCGTTTTCCTCGCTCGCCTTGCCGTCGGTGCTGACGGTGAACAGCATGTAGCCGTAGGCGCTGGCCGCGTCCTGCGCGCCCAGAATGATGCCGCCCGCGTACGGTGTGGTGGCGACTTCCTCGCTGATGAAGCCGAGGATTCGGGTTTTGTTGGTACGCAGGCTTCGCGCCAACGGATTGATTTTGTACCCGAGCTCGGTCGCTTTGTTGCGTACGAGTTTGGCGAGCGCGGGATTTACCCTGCCTTCGTCGCGTCCGTTGAGCACCAGGGATACAGTGGAGATGGATACCCCCGTTTGTTCGGCGATTTCCTTCATTGTCGTCATAATCGCAACACTATACCCAAATGAACACGAAAAGCGCGCCTTTTTCGAGAAAAGCGTGCTTTTTTACATGGAATGGTTTCGTTTCACCACTGTAAAGGGGGTTATTTCGACAGAATCTCGTTTACCAGTTCCTGCTTGGCGTGGATCTGTCCTTCGAAACCGGGGCGGATGTCGAGACGGATCACCACGTCGGTGCGGTAGCCCTGTCCGGCGAGCTTCATGGTGGCGTCGCGGATCACCTTGAGCACATCGTCGATGTCGCCTTCGATGTTGGTGAACATGGCGTTCGTCTCGTTCGGCAGGCCGGATTCACGGATTACGTCCACGGCCTGCGCCACGTACGTGGACTTCTCCGGGCTGGCTCCGGCGGGGGAGATGGCTACTGCGGCAAGCGTGTTGATATACGGTTTGCCGGTTTCCGGATTGACGGGCACTTCCTGCTTTTCTGCGTTGCGATCGAGCGTCATGATTACCTTTCTCAGCGTTGTCTCGTGTGTTTTCGTACGATTACTTGTTGTACTGTTCCAACGGTTGCCGTGGTTCGCGTGGTTTGCGTGGTTTGCGTGGCTTGGCTCAACGCCACTTCCACGCGTGGTCCATCGGACCGGAACCATGTCCAAGATCGAGCTGCGCTTCCAAAGCGCCGGTCAGGTACAGCTTGGCATGGTCGACGGCCGTCGGCAGCGCCTCGCCAAGAGCCAAATGGCTGGCGATGGCGGAAGACAGCGTGCAGCCGGTGCCGTGCGTGTTCGGGTTGTTGATGCGACGGGAACGGAACCAGGTGATCTTGCCATCCGGCTCGACAAGCACGTCACTCGCGTCATGCGTGCCGTGGCCGCCCTTGACGAGCACCGCGCAGCCGAAATGGCCGGCGAGCAGATGACCTGCGGTCACCATGTCGTTCTCGGTGGAGATGGATTCGCCGTTCTCATAGTCGATTGCGCCCGCACCTTGCTCTACGGCCAAGTCGCACAGTACCTGGGTCTCCGGCATGTTCGGCGTGATCACGGTGGCCAGCGGGAACAGTTTGGACGTCAGCGCCGCGATGGCATCATCCTCGATGAGCTTCGCGCCGGACGTGGCCACCATCACCGGGTCGAGCACCACGTTCTTCGCGTTGTGCGCGGTCAGACGGTCGGCGATCACGGTGATGAGCTCGGCGCTGGACACCATGCCGATCTTCATCGCCACCGGCGGAATGTCTTCGAACACCGCGTCGATCTGCGCCGCAAGCATTTCCGGGGGAGTGTTGGTGACCATCGTCACGCCGGTGGTGTTCTGCGCGGTCAGCGCCGCGATCGCGGTCATGCCGAACACGCCGTTGGCGAGCATGGTCTTCAAATCCGCCTGAATGCCGGCACCGCCGGACGAATCCGATCCTGCGATGCTCAATACCGGTGGCAATGTGCTAGTCATAATGTTCCCTTCCTGACTCCTTCAATAGCGTTCGTTATGCAAACTGGCGGATTCGTATGAGACTCACCTCACAAATCCGCAGTCTACGCCGTGTGTCCATCAAAAGCGCGTCACGAACACACGTGCATATTCATATGCTCACTCTCACTGGTACAGTGTAGAGCCGCCTTCGCGGAATTTCTCGCTCATCGCCCGCATTCCGGCCGCGATCGTCTGCGCGTCGGCGACGAGCTTCTCCTGTGCTTCGGCATTACCGAACTTTTTGCGGATGTTCTGCGAAATCGCCATCGAGCAGAACTTCGGGCCGCACATCGAGCAGAAATGCGCCATCTTCGCCGGCTCAGCGGGCAACGTGTCGTCATGGAACGCGATCGCGGTGTCCGGATCGTAGCTCAGGTTGAACTGATCAAGCCAACGGAATTCGAAACGAGCCTTGCTCATCGCATTGTCGCGGTCGATGGCGTGCGGATGGTGCTTGGCGATATCCGCCGCATGGCAGGCGATCTTGTATGCGATCACGCCTTGCTTCACATCGTCCTTGTTCGGCAGTCCAAGGTGTTCCTTCGGCGTCACGTACACAGCATGGCGGTACCATAGCGGGCGATTTCCACGCCGCCGATCGCGGACGTGATGTGGTCGTAGCCTGGAGCCGTGTCCGTGGTAAGCGGTCCGAGGGTGTAGAACGGGGCGTCCTTGCAGATCGCCTTCTCCATTTCGATGTTCATGCGCACGGTGTCGAACGGAATGTGCCCCGGTCCCTCGATCATCACCTGCACGTCATGCTTCCATGCGCGCTGAGTGAGCTCGCCAAGCGTCATAAGTTCCGCGAACTGCGCCGCGTCGTTGGCATCGGCCAGCGAGCCCGGACGCAGACCGTCGCCAAGCGAGAACGCCACATCGTACTTGGCGAAGATCTCGCAAAGCTCGTCGAAATGCGTGTACAGGAAGCTTTCCTGATGATGCTGCAGGCACCATTCGGCCATGATCGAACCGCCACGGGAAACGATGCCCGTCATGCGGTTGGCGGTCAGCGGCACGAAACGAAGCAGCACGCCCGCATGGATGGTCATGTAGTCTACGCCCTGCTCGCACTGCTCGATCACGGTGTCGCGGAACAGCTCCCAGCTCAGCTTGGAAGCATCATCCTCCACCTTTTCGAGCGCCTGGTACATTGGCACGGTGCCAATCGGAACGGGGGGAGTTGCGCAGGATCCATTCGCGGGTGGTGTGGATGTCGTTGCCGGTGGACAGGTCCATCACGGTGTCGGCGCCCCACTTGGTGGCCCACGTGAGCTTCTCCACTTCCTCGTCGATGGAGGAGGTCACAGCGGAATTGCCCATGTTGGCGTTGAGCTTGGTGAGGAACTTCGAGCCGATGATCATCGGCTCGGCTTCAGGATGGTTGATGTTGCATGGCATCACGGCACGGCCCGCGGCCAGTTCGGAACGCACCAGCTCCACGTCGCAATGCTCGCGTTCGGCCACATAGCGCATTTCCGGCGTGATGATGTTGTGGCGCGCGTACCACATCTGCGTCACCGGATGATCCTTCGCGCGCATCGGCTTGTGCTGGCGGCCGCGCCATTCCTTGGATGCCTTGCCACGCTTGATGGCGCGCTTGCCGTCATCCTCCAGATTGCGTCGGCGTCCCTCGTATTCCTCGACGTCGCCGCGGTCGAGAATCCAGTCCAAGCGTAGGGGAGCGAGGCCTTCCTTCGGGTCGCACTTGGGGCCTTCGGTGTTGTAGTCCTTGAACGGCGCGTTCGGGCCGACTCCAGGGGTGTCGGACAGCTTGATCTCGGTGTATGGCACTTGCAGATCGTACGAACCGTGCTCGTTCTCGAAATGAATCGGCGTGGTCTTACGGATATGCGCTTTGTCACGCTGCTTGGAATCGCGTGCCGCGATGTCTACACGCTGTTGCTTGGCCAGCTTGGACGCGGCCTTCGCCTCCTTGGCGTTGGTGAACTTCTTCTCACCTGTCTCGGCAGGCTTTTCGGTCTCTTCCACAGCGGCTTTCACACGTGGCGCGTAACCATGCTTCTTATCGCCACGTACCGCCTTCCAACGCGTCACCATTTCACGGGTGGCGTTTCCGGATCATCCGCGCCTGCGATCGCGGATACCACGAACCAGCCTGCGCCTTCGACGCGCCAGCATCTCCATATCGTCGGCCTTGACACCGCCGCCGACCACTACGGGGAATTCACTTGCCGTGCAGATCGTGTTGATCTGTTCCTCATCAAGCGTGTGGCCGGAACCATCGTTGCCTCCCACGGAAGCCTCCGGCTTGGTGGTGGACACATGCAGTGGACCGGCGCCGATGTAGTCGATGCAGCCGTTCGGCAGCTCGTTGATGAGCTTCACCAGGCTTTCGGTTTCGGCGGACAGTCCGACAATGGCGTCCTCACCAAGCAGCGCGCGGGCTTCGCGCGGCTCCATATCGGTCTGGCCGATATGCACGCCATCCACCTTGATTCCCTTGTTGCGGGCCTGCCATACCACGTCCGTGCGGTCGTCGATCACGAACGCCACGGAATCGGACTTGCCGTTGTCTTCGATGATCTGCGCGATGTCGCGGGCCATCTCGGTGATATCCTTCGCGTCGGCGTCCTTGGCTCGAAGCTGGATGAACGTCGCGCCCCCCACGCAACGCGTCATCCACCACATCCGTCACCGGACGGCCCTTGCAATCCTGCGGACCGACCACGAAATACGCGCTCATATCAAAGCAGTCGCGCATCGAGGCGAATGGATAATTATTCATTGGTTTCCCCTTTGTTGTTCTTTGGGTAAGTGCTCCAGAAGAAGTCTTGTTATTTTCCGTTTATTTTCCGTCGCACCGCACTGAACGTATATATTCCGTATATACGATTGCGATGGTGCGAAACCATCCACGGAACGTTGCGGTCAGTTGGTTTCGATGATGTCGGACGCGGCCACCTGGTCGGCGGTGACGTTCCACAGCGCGTCGAGCAGCGCCACCTGGAACGAACCGGGGCCATCGGATTTGACTTCGGCGATTTCGGACGCACGATCATACAGCAGCGACGCGGCAAGGGCGGCGACCAGCGGCTCGGCCACGGCAAGATACGTTGCGGTCACGCCGCCGAGCGAACAGCCGGCGCCGGTGATCTTCGTCATCATCGCGCTGCCTCCGGGCAGGCGGAACGTGCGCTCGCCGTCGGTCACCAGATCAACCGCGCCGGACACCGCAACCGCGCCCTTGCCGACGGGGGAGTGCTTCGCCAAATGGCGGGCCACACGTTTGGCCGCGTCGATGGCCGCGTCGACCTCGTCAACGGCCTCCACTCCAGCCGGACGCGTGGTCGGATCAGTGCTGTCGGCGTCGGCCAGCCCCCACATCGCATCAAGCGCGATGACCTCGCTCGCATTGCCGCGCACAATGGTCGGAGGCGCGTCACGGAACGATTCAAGAATGAACGTGCGTGTTTCGCCAATGCCCGCAGCAACCGGGTCTAGCACCCACGTCTTGCCGTTTTCGTGCAGTTTGCGCGCGATTTCCGGCAGCGCGTCCTTGAAGAACGGCAGCAACGTGCCCACGTTGATGTAGTTCGATCCGGCGATTTCGGCGGTGGCGATCACATCATCCGGCAGATAGCTCATGGCCGCGGTGCCGCCCGCCGCAAGCTGTGCGTTGGCGACGAGATTGATGGTCACGAAATTGGTGAACGACTGCGCCAACGGAGTCTGTTCGTGCACGTCCGTGACGGCCTGCTTGATTTTCGCGCGAATCGGATCGATTGCGGAAACGGCCTCTTCGCTGTCGTTGCGTTCGGCGTCGTTGAATGAGTCACTGCTCATGTCTGCTCCCTACGTTGGTTCTAACCAACAGGTTCAAAGGGTCAGGCCTTGGCCTATCTCAGCTTGCCGGTTTCCGCCGCCAAGCACCCCTGCATGTTCAAAACAATATTTAATGTATTCGTCCCTATTGACAGCGTGTTTTCCTATCATCCGCAATTGCCGTCGTGGATGGAGGTGGCGATCTGGTCGCTTTGCGCGTCCATCGCGTATTCGGCGACTCCCTGTTGTTCCGTGGCGATGCGTCCGCGATCGGCTCCGAAATACAGCGCGGAATAGGAGTTCGTCACCGCTTCCGTACGGTTGCGGCGATCGCCGGCTGTGTGGTGCCGCAGGAGATCATGATCGAACGGTGCGAAAGTTCGTGCTTGACCATGTCCACCAGCCAGGGGCTTCGCGCGGTCTGCGTCCAATCCGGGTGTGTGGTGAGGATATGCATGATATCCCGCTGCGAGCGGTCGGGCATCTGGCAGTAATATGCCGCCACGAATCCATTCGGATTCTCGCCTGACTGGCCGCCGCAGTTGAATTCCATGGTCTGTTCGATCTGTACGCCCATCGTCGATGCCACGTTCGTGGCGAGCGTGTACCATCCGGCCGATCGAGATCGCCGTTGCGCTCGGGCACGGCGATTGCAGCCGCCGAGGCTTCCGCGTTATGCAGATTGCTGACCGCAGTCGAGACCTGCTGTTTCACGTCCGAGCGTAGTTTGTGCAGCGACCGTAGGTCGGCGAGCATCTCCCTCATCGATGCATACGCGCGCTGTTTGCCGTATCGGTCGATGAGCTCGTTCGCCTGCGTCGGATCATCCACCTGCAGCAGCCATTGCGCCGCATGCTGGCTGAAATCATCCGACATGGCCGCGTCGACCGCGCTGAGCAGTTCTTTGGTCTGTTTGTCGAGATTATGCGCCGCCACGCGCATGTTATCGATGATGGTGCGCTGTTGGTTGCGGTACAACAGCCCGATGATGCGTTCCTGCGGATTGTCCGACAACAGGTACTTGATCTGCTTGGCGTCGGCAAGCCGGTCGTAATCGTCAATATATCGTTGCACGGTTTCGATGTGCGTGGCGAATTGGTTCGGATCATCCATGCTCTGCGCGAACGTGATGCTGTCCTGCGCGGTCTGCCGGATGCCTTGCATGGTTTCGATCTGCGGCTTGACATTGCCGGCCGCTTCACTGGTGGTGGCGTGCAGGAAATTGGCGACGCCGGCGATGACGGCAAGCACGACGAGCACGCCCACGATGCGTAGGACATTCCGCCGGCTGCGTGAATTCGGGTTGTGGTACGGCATATTCTCAGACTACCTTGCTCGTGTGATGCACCGATGCTCCCATCTACCGCCGTTTGGCTCCATCCGGCCATGCGATGCCGGTGTCAGGGGAGTGCAGGACGTTCTTGTAGATGTCGTTGCGTACGTAGATTTCCACGGAACCGCGCGACCGCTGGTCTTTCCATGGCGTGACGGTTTCGGCGATGCGTATTTTCGTGTAGTCGTTCCGGTCATAGCGAGGGCGCTGAAGAAGAACGGCTGATAGATGGTGTCGTAGAATTCGGGTTCGCCCCATGATCTCCAGGTTTCGATGTCTTGTTTGCCGGCATAGGGGTCTATGCACCATTCCCAAGAGATGTAGCTGCGCCCTTTGTAGGCATTGGACATGAGCGTACGCTTGAAGTACGGGTCGGCGGTGACCAGTGTTCCGCTCACCCACGATGTGTAGTCGATGCAGTCCTTGCCATCGGCGCAGTAGCCGCCTTGATTGATTCGTTCCTTGACATCCGGGGACGCATTCGTGGAATTGATGCGAGTCCAGCCAGCCATCCAACGGTATTGCTCCAGATGATTGGTCTTGATGAACGAGGCCACCGTCCGGGATGAGGAATACTCGTATCGTATGTCGCATATGCTGGCGTTGATCGTCCAATACACGCTGATTAGCATGGCACCTAAAGCGAGGGCCTTCAGCATGATGAGATAGTTGCGCGCTTTCTTCACCCCAAGCTTGCCGGCGAATTGGTCGGCCATGGTGGCGCACCAGGCCGGCCAATCATCCACGCCGATACGTCGTTCGTCGCAGTCAATCGCGAGCACCGCGATGAAGAATCCCAGCAGGATGCCCAGATGGTGCATAGAGAAATGCTGCGCGAACACCAAGCACATCACTGTGTACGAGCTCAGCAGCAGCATTGCGTTGTGCCGACGTCGGCTGATGTGGATGAGCGGGGCCCACATGAGGCATGACACGGTTCCCGTGTACAGCAGTGTCGGTGATAGCCGATGAATACCAGATTCGTGTCCGACACCGTCGAGGTGAATAATGCTTCGGCCGGCAGCAGCAGCCAGGAATTGCAGATTTGTATCCATAGTGGTGCCGGCTGTGTCATGCCGGAGATGTCGAAATTGCCGGAATACACGTCTTTTGCGGGCATCACGTCGATCAGTATGACCACCGCCGCCGCGAGCAGCGCCAGCAGCGCGGCGAACCGTTGCCGGTTACGTATCAGCGAGTGTTCCTGCCGGACGAACCGCACCACCCAATTCGCCGCGAACATGCCGGCGATTACCAGTCCATATGAACTGGTCAGGCACAGCAGCATCATGCTGAGCGCTTCGCGCCATGGTTTCTCGTCGCGGGTTTTCCAGTTGATAGCCACCAGCAGCATGGCGGCGACCATCAGCGCATAGGGGCGCGACGTGACGCCGTACTGATAGCACAGGAAATAGGAGAACGGCAGGATGACTTTGAATGGTTCCGGCAGTTTGGTTTTGAATTCCAACAGCCAGATCATGAGTGTGGCGCATGTCAGATTGATGCTTTTCAGACCGATCTCGTAGGGTACGCCGAGTTTTGCGGGTGCGGCGAGCATCATCCACCACAGAGGCGGATGCCCCTCATAGTGTGGACGTTCCAGAATCATCTCCCGCCACGAGCAGTCGCGCGCGATGAGCCAGGCTTGCGCCTCGTCGAACCATGGTTCGTGGAAACACATCACCGTGCCCACCACGATGACATACGCCGCGAGCACGATGCAGTGCAAACGATGCGGCGTGAGCCAATGCCGAATTGCGTCGCATCGTGTTCTGTTGTCTGTGGCTGCTACTGTTGCAGAACTCATGTTTCCTGTTTCCCGTTGCGTTCGAAATACGCGCGATTGCTGCGTGACTTTGCGATTATTGCGTGGCCGCGCATGGATCATGGCGGTTCCGTCATATTCCATGTTGCGGAACCGCCATTGGACATATGGGCATACCACGCGCCAGCCGTGCCGGCCATCCTTAGAACGAGGAACGTGCGCCGCAGAGCTTCTCGAACTCTTCACGCACTTGCACCTTCACCAACGCATCCTCGAACGTGATGGTGCCCTTGTTCACCAGTCGCGCCAAATCCTGGTCGAGCGTGTGCATGCCTTCCTTCTCGCCGGACTGTAGCACGGTGCGAATCTGATGCGCCTTGCCACTGCGGATCAGTGAGGAAACGGCCGGAGTGTTGATCATCACTTCAGTGGCTGGTGCACGGCCATGGCCGGTAGCGCGCGGAATCAGTGTCTGTACGATCACGGCACGCAAGGTGGAAGCTACCTGCACGCGAATCTGCTGCTGCTGGTTTTCCGGATACACGTCGATGAGACGGTCCACGGTGGAGCCGGCGTCCTGAGTATGAAGGGTTGCGAACACCAAGTGGCCGGTTTCCACTGCGGTCAGTGCGGTGGAAATGGTTTCCAAGTCTCGAAGCTCACCGACTTCGATAATGTCCGGATCCTCACGCAGCGCACGTTTCAGCGCTTCTGCGAAGCTTTTCGTATCAGTGCCCACTTCTCGCTGGCTCATCACTCAACGCTTATGCTGATGCACGAATCGATCGGGTCTCGATGGTGATGATATGGTCGGCACGTTCCGCATTCGCCTTGTCCACGATTGCGGCC
>ENA-OQCD01000033-OQCD01000033.1-human-gut-metagenome-genome-assembly--contig:-NODE-33-length-28938-cov-4.113672_pt1 | contig 28938 bp, 35 predicted proteins | sample MGYA00242755_ERZ504571 | MGnify/ENA primary metagenome ERZ504571 (study PRJEB26092, sample SAMD00036274) | human gut metagenome | host: Homo sapiens | study: EMG produced TPA metagenomics assembly of...
GAAGCAATTTGCCGAGATCGAGTTCATAACGTAGAACAGCAGGAAGAATGGCAGATAGCGAAGTGCGATCAGCACTTTATCAGCGTCCGAAGGTTTTGAACGCAACGACATACATCCGATAATCAACTTGGAAGAAATAGTGTGCTGCAAAACAAGGCCGAACGAAACGACGATCACGATAACAGCGAGGGCAATGGTCTTCCACAGCTGCTCCAGATTCAAATACAGACCCGCTCTTCGAGCACTCCAACCGTGTTTTTTCCATAAGCACCGTAAAAAACAGCAGAGCAGAATATTGCAAAGATGCCGCAAAGAGCAGCCCATGTACCGATCGTCAGGGGGCCGGTCTGCACAAAGAAGTTTGTTGTCTTTGAGTAAACGGTATTCATGCAGAACAAAAAGCTTGAACCGGAAAAAACTGCACCGATAATCAGCAGAACCCAGTACCATGCCTTGGCTCCGCTGTCCTGCACAGGGGCTGGCTGTACAATTTCACCACTGCGGAGAGCGGAAAATACGGGAGTATCAAGCAGAACCAGCGTGAAACTGACCATGAAGATCAAAAGACCGATCACGCCGAGGCTGTTGAACACCGCTTTAATGGGCCAGATCTGATCGCTGGCAGGCAGGGGCTTTGGAGCGCCGAGCGTTGTATCAAAAAAATCAACGGCATAGCCGACACAAGTAGTAGAAAAAGCAACGAGAGGATGGATCATGTTCGGCCGATAAATCACGCGATAAGCGGTCTTTCCATCAAAATCGCGCGTATAATATTTGCCGCCTTCTGCGATACCGGCAAAGCCGTCCTCATTAAAATTCAGGAATTTTTTTAGCACCATCTGTTTCCATGAAGGCTACCGGATTGGTCAGCATATTTCCAGCGTCATCATAGGTTCCAAAGTAAAAGTCATCATGGGTACTGGCAATAATGCCTACACTGCGTGAGCCGTAATCTCCGCTATGATCACCACCGGTGTCATCCTGCCAGTCACCAGCCTGCTGCAGAACGGAAGCAATCAAAGGAGTTTCCCGGGAATTATCGATCTCTACCGCCATATTAGCAGCTGTACCGCCGCTGGAATGGCCTGTAACGCCAATACGAGCTGTGTCAACGTACGGAAGGCTTGCAATAAGCTGAACTGCACCATCGACGCCCACAGCACCATCGTAAAGTTCTGCAATCGACAGGCTTTCCGAGTCGCCATGACTGTGCAGATCAAGTGCCAGCACCACATATCCCCGGCGAGCCAGCTCAATACTATACAAGTCCTGCATTTCTTTGTTGTTATACCATCCTTCGATTGTAACAACACCCGCGCCGGTGTGTCTTTGGTTGCATTCTGTGGAATGTAAAGGTATGCGGCCAGCTGGTGTCCAGAGGGACTTTCCCAGCTCATTTCCTTGATCCTGATCCCACCAGAAGTTTGTACAGCGGACGCTACGATGGCACTTACAAGGCAAAGAATCAGTGACAGGCACAACCAGAATTTGCTGTTTTTCAACCTACCTTTTTGATGCGACATGCTTGGGACCTCCTTTTTGAATCTGATTTTTCCGTAATAAAAATGGGGACACACTGCATCTGGACGATACAGTGCATCCCCATCTCACTTCTCTTGGGATGATTCTAGTATAGCGCTTTGTAACAAAATGTCAATAGAAAATAAACAATTAAAAAATATTTTGTGCGTGAATCATAAAGTTGGGCGAAAACAATCAATGCTCTGCCCAGTCGCTGCTGCGGCCCACAGCCTTGTGCCCAGCCGGCCAGCAGACGGGTGCGCTCGGCCTCGTCCATCTGCGGGGCAAAGGTCATATTGCAGTGCCACAGGCTGCGGATCTCGTCCCGGTCCTTCCATACGCCGGTGGCAAGGCCCGCCAGATAGGCAGCGCCCAGAGCAGTCGTTTCCCGGATGGCCGGGCGCAGCACGGTCTTGTTCAGGATATCGGCCTGGAACTGCATCAGGAACTGGTCGCGGGATGCACCGCCGTCCACCTTCAGCGAGGTGATGGGTACGCCGGTGTCCTTTTCCATAGCAGCCACAAGATCGGCGCTCTGGTAGGCAATGGACTCCTCTGCCGCGCGGATGATATGGTTCTGGGTGGTGCCGCGGGTAATGCCCACAATGGCACCGCGGGCGTACATATCCCAGTACGGTGCACCCAGACCAGTAAAGGCCGGCACGATGTAAATGCCGCCGTTATCCGGCACCTTCTGGGCATAGTATTCCGCATCGCGGCTTTCCTGGATCATGCGCAGGCCGTCGCGCACCCACTGGATGACGGCACCGCCCACAAAGACGCTGCCCTCCAGCGCGTACTCCACCTTACCGTTCAGGCTGATGGCGATGGTAGAGATCAGGCCGTTCCGGCTGCGGCAGATGGTGTCGCCGGTGTTCATCAGCAAAAAGCAGCCGGTGCCGTAGGTGTTCTTGGCCTCGCCCTTGCGAAAGCAGCTCTGTCCGAACAGCGCAGCCTGCTGGTCACCGGCAATGCCGGCCACCGGGATCTGCACACCGCACAGATCGGTGGTGCCGTAGACCTCGCTGGAATCCGTCACGCGGGGCAGGATGCAGCGCGGGATATCCAGCGCTTTGAGCAGGGTGTCGTCCCAGTCCAGCGTGCGGATGTTATACAGCATGGTGCGGCTGGCGTTGGTGCGGTCGGTGACATGCACTCTGCCGCCGGTCAGCTTCCAGACCAGCCATGTGTCCACAGTGCCGAACAGGATCTCCCCTGCCTCGGCCCGCTCCCGCGCACCGGGCACATTGTCCAGGATCCACTTGATCTTCGTTGCGGAGAAATAGGCATCAGGCATCAGGCCGGTGTTCTCCCGGATGTAGTCTGCCATGCCGGGCTGCTGCAGCAGTTCATCCACCAGCGGAGCCGTGCGGCGGCACTGCCAGACGATGGCATTGTAGATGGGGCGGCCGGTGGCCTTTTCCCACAGGATGGTGGTCTCCCGCTGGTTGGTGATGCCAATGGCGGCGATATCGTGGGCATCGACACCGCTCTGGGCCACCACCTCGTTCATGACTCCATACTGGGTGAACCAGATCTCCATAGGGTTGTGCTCCACCCAGCCCTGCTGCGGATAGATCTGCTCAAACTCGCGCTGCTGCACCGCAATGATATTCTGCTCATTGTCGAACAGGATGGCACGCTGCTGGTGGTTCCCTGATCCAGCGCCAGAACATATTTTGTACTCATGCTTTTGCTCCCTCCGTATCGTTTCAGGAGTGTGTATCACAGATTTCGCGTTGCCACAACGTCCACGCCGTGCCGCACACGTCGGCCAGCACCACCTGCCCGGTGCGGACGGGGGCGTGCAGGGTGACGCGATCCAGCGCAGCCATGACCTCGGTCATCTTCTCTTTGGGCACAGCCTGCGCAGTCTTTACCGGGCAGCGCGGATACAGCCCGCCTTCCGCCCGCACCGTGCTGGTGATGATGCGGGTGGGATGGGTCAGCTCTTCCCTGCCGTAGGCGGCACCGTTGGGGCAGGCGTTTCCAGTTACATTATAATCATTTTCCGGGTCTACCTGCAAGTGGCAGCCGCAGGGACAGCAGATGCAAATGACTTCTTTGATGCTGCTCATTCTGCAATAACCTCCTCTACCGCAACGGTCAGCGGGCCGTCTGCTTTTTCCAGCAGGACTTTTGGAAGTGCGATGTGCTCCATCTCGCCGGGAGCCATGCGCTGGCGCTTGAACCGGGCCAGCTGCCTGCCGCCGCAGGTCACGGTGATCTGGCTGGGACCGTAGTTCTGCCGCACACGGAAGGAGATGTTCACGCTCCTGTCCACATCAGCGGGGCGCACCCGCTGCGGCACGGTGTAGCCCAAGCCATTGCCCGGAATAAGGTCAAGCACAACCGTATCGGAGCTTCGCCCTTCAAAACATAGGCCGCCGCAGAAGCACCGGCAAGGTCGCTTTCGCCCGAAACGAAGTCCACCAGATCATGCACGTGCACCACGTTGCCGCAGGCGAACACGCCGGGGATGCCGGTCTCCATATTCTCGTAGACCACAGCGCCCTTGGTGTGAGGGTCCATGGGGATGCCCGCCTGCCGGGTCAGCTCATTTTCCGGGATCAGGCCGACGCTGAGCAGGATGGTATCCACATCAAATTCCATCTCGGTGCCCGGGATGGGGCGGCGGTTTTCGTCCACCTTGGCAACGGTGGCCTTTTCCACGCGGGCCTTGCCCTGAATATCCACGATGGTATGGGACAGATACAGGGGGATGTCGAAGTCCTGCAGGCACTGCACGATGTTGCGGGTCAGGCCGCCGGAATACGGCATGACCTCCACGCAGGCCAGTACTTTGGCACCTTCCAGCGTCATGCGGCGGGCCATGATCAGGCCGATGTCGCCGCTGCCGAGGATGAGCACCCGCTTGCCTACCAGATAGCCCTCCATGTTGACATAGCGCTGGGCCGCACCGGCGGTGTAGATGCCGGCGGGGCGGCTGCCCGGAATGCCGATGGCACCGCGGGTGCGTTCCCGGCAGCCCATGCAGAGGATGATGCTTCTGGCTTCCAAAATCTGATAGCCCTTTTCCCGGCTGACGCAGTGGATCTTTTTGTCCGGGGTGACGTCCAGCACCATCGTGCCCAGCTCCACCCGGACACCGGTGGAGCGCAGCAGTTCAATGCAGCGGCCTGCGTATTCCGGGCCGGTGAGCTGCTCGCCAAAGCGGTGCAGGCCGAAGCCGTTGTGGATGCACTGGTTCAGGATGCCGCCCAGCTCGTTGTCGCGCTCTAAGATAAGGATATCGCGCAGACCATGCTGCCATGCGCTGTAAGCTGCGGCAAGGCCTGCAGGGCCGCCGCCGACGATGACCAGATCAATCATGGTGCTCTCCCTCCTGCTTGGTTTCGCACAGTAAGACGTTGGTGCCGGCCTTATCCTGCAGCACGTCCAGCGGACTGATGCCCAGCGTTTTGCTGATCAGTTCCAGCACCCGCGGCCCGCAAAAGCCGCCCTGACAGCGGCCCATACCGGCACCGCAGCGGCGCTTGACACCGTCAATGGTGGTGGCGGGGATCTCTTCGTGCAGAGCGTCCAGAATTTCGCCCTCGGTGATCGTCTCGCAGCGGCAGATCACGCGGCCATAGGCGGGTTCCTTTGCAATGAGCCGGGCTTTTTCTTCGGGCGGAAGCTCCTTGAAGCGCACCCGGGTGCGGCCATCCCTGTAATCCGCCTTGGGGGCGGGCAGATCGCCGTGAGCTTCCAGAATTTTGACGGCTTCTCTGGCAACGGCCGGTGCACTGGAAAGGCCGGGCGATTTCATGCCCGCCAGATCGATGAAGCCGGGTGCGCCTTCCGCTTCGCCGATAACGAAGTCGCCCGTGTCCACATTGGCACGGACACCCGCAAAATTGCGGATGGACTCGCTGAAGCGGATGTTCGGCACGCTGCGGCGCACTGCGGCGCTGACGAAGGCCAGCCCGGCGGCGGTGCAGGCGGTATCGTCCCCTTCCACGGGGTCGGCGTTCGGGCCGACGATCAGGTTGCCGTGGACGGTGGGGGCCACCAGAACGCCCTTGCCGTTTTCGTTGGGGCACTGGAAGATGACGTGGTGCACACGGCTGCCCTCGGATTTATCCAGCAGGTAGTATTCGCCCCGGGTGGGCTGGATGGTAAATTTGTGGGGTGCGGCCATATCGTGCACGGCCTGCGCCGAGATGCCTGCCGCATTGATGATATAGCGCGTTTCCACAATTCCGGAGGGGGTGGTCAGCGCCCAGCCGCCGGCGGTCTTTTCGATGCGGGTCACAGGGCAGCTGCGGTGCAGCTCCACGCCGTTGCGCACAGCCACTTCTGCCATTGCCAGCGCAAACTCCCACGGGCTGACGATGGCGGCGCTGGGCGCATACAGCGCGCCAACGACAGTGGGGGCCAGATTCGGTTCCATGGCTAAGCGTTTCCTCTGCGGAAGCAGCCGGATGCCCGGCACGCCGTTGGCGATGCCGTTCTCATACAGTTTCTGCAGGTGGGGCAGCTCTTCCGGGCTGAGGGCCAGCACCAGACTGCCGCACTGCAGGTACGGCACATCCAGCCGGGCGCAGATCTCCTTGGCCAGTGCGGACCCCTCCACGTTGAGCCGCGCCATCCGGGTGCCCGGTTCGGGGTCGTAGCCAGCGTGCAGAATGGCACTGTTGGCCTTGGTGGTGCAGTCTGCCACGTCATTTTCAGCCTCGAAAATGGCGGTCTGCAGCGGGTAATGGGACAGCTCATAGGCGGCTGCCGCACCAATGACACCGCAGCCGATAATTGCTACATCCAGCATAAAAACCTCCTGATCGCTCCGTTTGCCGAATAAAAGAAAAAGAGCAGGACAAACAAAAGGGCCTTTCGACTCTCCCCTTGCTTGTTCTGCTCGATCCTCTGAACAAACTTTTATTGTCTTTATGATAATGCGATCTGCACAAGATGTCAAGCTTTTGTTGAAAATTTAAAGCTCATTTTTACCTGTGCGGCTTTTTCCTGCTCTTTGCGGGCGCGGAGGCTTTTGGCAGAGCACGGCCTGCTGCAGCATGGCCTGCAGCGCTGCGCCCGGCCACAAGGCCGGAGCCGAACGCCCAGTGCAGGTTGAAACCGCCGCAGCTGCCCGCGCAGTCCAGCGTTTCGCCCACAAAGTAAAGGCCCGGACAGCCCTTGAACTGGAAGTGCTGATCCACCTCCCGCAGGGCCAGCCCGCCGCCGGTGGTCTGGGCCTGCTTCCAGCTGCAGGGGGTCAGCCCCTCAAAGCGCCAGTGCTTGGCGGTGTGGGCCAGCTTCTGCCACTGTGCGGCGGTGAGCACGGCAGGCGCGTCGCTGTCCTGCAGCCCGGCGGCAGACCACACAGTACGGCCCAGCTTCTGGTTCAGCAGGCCCAGCCAGAAGTCAGCGGCGCTGCCCCCTGCCGTCTGGGCGGCGTGGGCCGCAAACAGGCTGGCAAGTGCGGTTTCGTCCACTGCCGGGAAGAGGTCCAGCTCCACAGCAGGAGCCTTGGGGCCGCGGCCCGGGGCCAGCAGGCCGGACAGCTGCATGATGCAGATGCCGGAAAGGCCGTAATCGGTGAACTGTACCTCGCCGTTCTCGCAGGCAAGCACACGGGCACCGTCCAGCAGGGATGCTGCTGCCTTGGCACGGATGCCAGCCAGCGCTTTGCGGGGCTTTGCGCACTGCAGGGCGGTCAGGCAGGGGTACAGCGGCTCCACCCTGCCGCCGCACTGGGCGGCGAACCGGGTGCCAAAGCCGTCGGTGCCGAACTGCGGCCCTGCCTCGCCGCCCATGGCGCAGATGACGGCATCGGCGCGCAGCGTTTCGGCAGAGCCCTCTGCCGTCTCGAACTGTACGGCGTAGCCGCTGCGGCTCTGGCTCAGGGTGCGCACGGTGCAGCCTGTGCGCAGCTGCACATGGTGCTGCGCAAGGTGGTGCTCCAGCAGGGCCAGCACGTCCGCCGCCTGATTGGAGTACGGATACACCCGGCCCGCCTCGTCGGTGCGGGTGTAAAGCCCCAGCGCACGGAACCAGCGCAGCGGGTCGGCGGTATTTACGGCATCCAGCAGCGGACGAAGTGCTGCCGGGTCGGCAGTGAAATACAGCTCCGGCGCAATGCCGGTGTTATCCAGATTGCAACGGCCATTGCCGGTGGCAAGCAGCTTTTTGCCCGGCTTCGGGTTGCGCTCCAGCACAATGACCTGTGCAGCGGGGGCACTTTGTGCCGCCGCAAGCGCGGCTGCAAGACCGGCGGCACCGCCGCCCAGAATGAGGATGTTCGGCATCCGGACACCTGCCTTTCTCAGTAGAATTTTAGGATCTGTCTTCATAAGCGGGGTGCTGTGCTTATGAAAACGGCTTTTTGTATCATTGTAGCAGAACCCTGCCGGAAACGCAACGAAGAGGCAGCTTTCCGTGCAGGTCTTTTTGCGCGGGGGCAGCAGGTATAAATGGCCCGGCCTGACAGATACTAGTGCTGCAGGCATTTTTAAGGAAACGGAGGAGCAAAAACATGAAAGCAACAGGAATTGTGCGCCGCATCGACGAGCTGGGCCGGGTGGTGATCCCCAAGGAGATCCGCCGCACCCAGCGCATCCGCCGCGGCGACCCGCTGGAGATCTTCACCACGGGCGACGGCGAGGTGATCTTTAAAAAGTATTCGCCCATTGGCGAGATGAACGCAGTAGCGGCCCAGTATACCGAGGTGCTCAGCAAAAGCTTTGCGCTGACCGCACTGGTGGCCGACCGCGACCGCATCCTTACGGTGAGCGGCTCCGGCCGGCGGGAGCTGGCCGACCGCAGCATCAGCCAGCCGCTGGAAAAGCTGATGGATGGCCGCAGGCTGTACCAGAGCGAGGGCATTGCCGAAAAGTGCATCCTGCCCTGCGAAGGCTCGCCCCGAGCAGTGCTGTGCGCCGCACCCATCATTGCGGCGGGCGATGTGACCGGCGTGGTGGCCCTGCTGACCGAAGACCGCACGGCCACGCCGGATGCCGCCCAGCTCAAGGCCGTGAATGTGGCGGCGGCATTTCTGGCAAGGCAGATGGAAGAGTAAAGAACATGCCGGAGCGCTTTCCTTATAATAAGGAGGGCGCTTTCTTCGTTTATGACAGAATTATGAATCTTTTAAAACATTTTTCCAAGGGGCTTGACAGCACCGGAAAATTGGCTATAATGGTCTTAGCACTCAGGAACAAGGAGTGCTAAACAAACAAAGCGAACGCAAAAAGGAGGCAGGCGCTATGACGATGGATGCACGCAAGCAGCGAGTCTTGCAGGCGATCGTGGCGCTGTATGGTCTCGAAGGCGAGCCCGTTGGCAGCAGCGTGCTGGCAAACTACTTTGACATGGCAGTTTCCAGCGCAACGCTTCGCAATGAGATGGCGGCGCTGACAAAGCTGGGTCTGCTGGAGCAGCCCCACACCAGCGCGGGCCGTGTGCCCAGCGCCAAGGGCTACCGTTACTACCTTGATAATCTGCTGACCGACGATCAGCCGCTGGATCGTGTGAGCCGCGCCCGTGTGGATGCGGTGTTCGCAAGCCTCGACCATGAGCCGGAAAAGCTGGCCGCAGGTGCCGCCAAGCGCTGGCCGCCATCAGCGGCTGCACCGCCGCCATCAGCACCCCGTGCGCCGAAGACCTGTGCATCGCCCACTATGAAGTGGTTCAGGTGGGCCGCAGCGCAGCGGCTGTGCTGGCCGTTACCACGGCCGGTTACGTTCGTACCCGTGTGGCACGGGTGCGCACCGGCCTCTCCCGCGAGAATGCGGCAGCACTTGCTGCACTGCTCAACCGCAACCTTACCTTTGTAGCGCCGGTGGATCTTTCCACCCGGCTGCTGGCAGAGCTGTGCAGCCAGATCGACCCGGAGCTGGTGCCTGTCATCAGCGCGGCAGCGGCCATCCTGCAGGATTCCGTCAAGCCCCACGTATTTCTGGGCGGCGAGCAGTATCTGCTGGACTGGCCCCAGCTGGACGGCAAGGTGGGCGACATCCTCACACTGCTGAATGACGAGGAGCAGGCCGCTGGCCTGATCGCACCTCCGGTAGAACGCAGTGAGAGCGTGCTGCTGGGCGAGGATCTGGAACCGCAGATCCCGGGCCTGTGCATCGTGAGCGACCGGTATCTGGTGGGCGGAGGCCTGTGGGGCTCCATTGCATTGATCGGCCCCACCCGGATGCCCTTCCAGAAGCTGATGCCGCTGCTGCATTACTTTGCAGATCAGCTTGGCGAAGGAATGAGCGGCAAACGAAAAGACACCCCGCAGGCTGCCGTACCGCGGCGGACTGTGATCTATAAGGAGGATCTGGAATGAGCGAAGAAGCAAAAAAGACGGCTCCGGCTCAGGAAGCGGAGCAGCCCGAAACGGCTCCCGAGGAAAAGGCCCAGCAGGCAGCACCCGAACAGGAACCTGCTGCTGAAGCTGCCGACCCGAAGGATGACAAGAAGAAGGACGGCGGCTGGTTCAACAAGAAGGCCCGTGAGCTGGAAGCCGTCAAGGCAAAGCTGGATGCTGCCGAAGCCAACGCTGCACAGGCCAAAGACCAGCTGCTGCGCATGGCAGCGGAGTACGAGAACTACCGCAAGCGCTCCACCCGCGAAGCCGACCAGAAGTTCAACGATGGCATTTCCTTTGCGGTGAACCAGATCATTCCCATTCTGGATACGCTGGAGATGGCAGCCAACGCCCCCACCACCGACGAGAACTACAAAAAGGGCGTGACCATGACGCTGGACAAGGCCGCCAAGGCGCTGGATGCCCTCCATGTGGAGGAGATCGAGGCGCTGGGCAAGCCCTTTGACCCCAACTTCATGAATGCAGTGCAGCAGATCCCCGCCCCGGACGGACAGGAGAGCGGCACCGTCATCACGGTCTACCAGAAGGGCTACAAGCTGGGCGATAAGATCGTCCGCCATGCGACCGTTGTAGTGGCCGAATAACAAAGCAGAAACCCGAAAGGGTTTTGAATATAACATCCGCTTACAAACATTTGAGCATCACATAAACAATACGATTTGTTCTTTCGAGAGGAGTTTTCATTATGAGTAAGATCATTGGTATCGACCTTGGTACTACCAACAGCTGCGTGGCTGTCATGGAGGGCGGCGAGCCCGTTGTTATCGCAAACTCTGAGGGTGCACGCACCACCCCGTCTGTGGTCGGCTTTACCAAGACCGGCGACCGTCTGGTGGGTCAGGTGGCAAAGCGTCAGGCCATCACTAACCCCGAGAACACCGTTGCTTCCATCAAGCGCTTCATGGGCACCGACCACAAGGTGACCCTGAACGGCAAGGAGTACACTCCCCAGCAGGTCAGCGCTATGATCCTGCAGAAGCTGAAGGCTGATGCCGAGGCTTATCTGGGCGAGCCTGTTACCGAGGCTGTCATTACCGTTCCTGCCTACTTCAACGACAGCCAGCGTCAGGCTACCAAGGACGCAGGCACCATTGCAGGCCTGAACGTCAAGCGTATCATCAACGAGCCTACTGCCGCTTCTCTGGCATATGGCATCGATAAGGAAGAAGACCAGAAGATCATGGTCTACGATCTGGGCGGCGGCACCTTCGATGTGTCCATCATCGAGATGGGCGACGGCGTTACCGAGGTTCTGGCCACCAACGGTGATACCCATCTGGGCGGCGATGACTTCGATGAGCGCATCATCAACTGGATGGCAGATGCCTTCCAGACCGAGAACGGCATCGACCTGCGCAAGGACAAGATGGCTGCGCAGCGTTTGAAGGAAGCTGCCGAGAAGGCAAAGATCGAGCTGTCCAGCGCAATGAGCAGCCAGATCAACCTGCCCTTCATCACTGCCGATGCTACCGGCCCCAAGCACTTGGATATGACCCTGACCCGCGCAAAGTTCAACGAGCTGACCGCGGATCTGGTCGATCGCACCATGGGCCCCGTCCGCAAGGCTCTGCAGGATGCAGGCCTGCGTCCCTCTGACCTGAAGAAGGTCCTGATGGTCGGTGGTTCCACCCGTATCCCCGCTGTCTACGATGCAGTCAAGAAGGAACTGAACTGCGAGCCCTTCAAGGGCATCAACCCCGATGAGTGCGTGGCCGTGGGTGCTGCCATTCAGGGCGGCGTGCTGCAGGGCGATGTCAAGGGCCTGCTGCTGCTGGATGTCACCCCGCTGAGCCTGGGCATTGAGACTCTGGGCGGCGTGTGCACCAAGATCATCGACCGCAATACCACCATCCCCACCCACAAGAGTCAGGTGTTCTCCACCGCTGCAGACAACCAGCCCTCTGTTGAGGTCAACGTTCTGCAGGGCGAGCGTGAGTTCGCACGCGACAACAAGAGCCTGGGTGTCTTCCATCTGGACGGCATCGCTCCGGCTCCCCGTGGTGTGCCTCAGATCGAAGTTACCTTCGATATCGATGCAAACGGCATCGTGAAGGTCAGCGCAAAAAGATCTGGGTACCGGCAAGGAGCAGAACATCACCATTACCGCTTCCACCAACATGTCCAAGGAGGACATCGACAAGGCTGTGAAGGAAGCTGAGCAGTTTGCTGCCGACGATAAGAAGAAGCGTGAAGAGGTCGATATCCGCAACGGTGCCGACCAGATGGTGTTCCAGACCGAGAAGATGCTGAAGGAGAACGGCGACAAGCTGCCCGCCGACGTGAAGAGCGAGGCCGAGAGCAAGCTGGCCGACCTGAAGACCGCTGTTCAGTCCGGCAACGTGGACGACATCAAGGCAAAGCAGGAAGCTCTGAGCCAGGTGTTCGAGAAGATGTATCAGGCAGCCGCTGCCGCACAGCAGGCTGCCGGTGCACAGCCCGGCCCCGACGCAGGTGCAAACAACCAGCAGAAGCCGGGTGATGACGGCGTTGTGGATGCCGACTTCAAGGAAGTCTGATAAAAAACACAGCAGTGTGTGCCCGGCCAAACCGGCGGACGCACGCGTGGAATAGCAAAAGCCGCTCCGGTTTTGCCGGAGCGGCTCTTGCTGGTTATAGAGCGAGGAACCAACCGGGGCGTTTCCCGGATCAAACGTTCCCGGAGAGGTGAGTGGATATGGCACAGGAAAAGCGTGATTACTACGAAGTGCTGGGGGTATCCAAGACTGCGACCGATGCCGAGATCAAAAAGGCATACCGCAAGCTTGCAATGAAATACCACCCGGACTATAACCCCGGCGATAAGAACGCCGAGGAAAAGTTCAAGGAAGTAAACGAAGCAAACGAGGTGCTTTCGGACCCGAAGAAGCGCCAGCTGTACGACCAGTACGGCTTTGCAGGTGTTGACCCTGCCTATGCAGCACAGAACGGCGGCGGCCCCGGTGCGGGCGGCTTTGGCGGTTTTGGCGGCGACGGCGTGGATCTGGGTGACATTTTCGGCGATATCTTTGGCGGCGGCTTCGGCGGCTTTGGCGGTTCGTCCCGTCAGGCGAACCCCAACGCACCGCGCAAGGGTCAGGATATCCGCGTGCGCATCACCCTGAGCTTTGACGAGGCCGTGCACGGCTGCAAGAAGAACATCACCATCACCCGCCAGCAGGAGTGCACCGAGTGCCACGGCAGCGGCTGTGCCGCCGGTTCCAGCCCCGAGACCTGCCCGGACTGCGGCGGCCGCGGCTTCGTGATCCGTCAGCAGCGCACCCCCTTTGGCGTGATGCAGACCCAGCAGCCCTGCTCCCGCTGTGGCGGCAAGGGCAAGCTGGTCAAGAATCCCTGCAAGGTCTGCCATGGCAGCGGCAAGGTGGCTGCTAAAAAGACGCTGGAGGTGTCCATCCCCATCGGGCATCGACGACGACCAGAGCTTTGCACTGCGCGGCATGGGCGATGCCGGTGCAAACGGCGGTCCTGCCGGTGATGTGATCGTCATGGTCACGGTGCGCCCCAGCGAGGTGTTCCAGCGCGACGGCTACGATGTGTGGGTCACCGTGCCCATCACCTTCAGTCAGGCTGTGCTGGGCGACACCGTGCAGGTGCCCTCCATTGACGGCAAGGTGGAGTACACCGTGCCCGAGGGCACCCAGAGCGGCACCACCTTCCGCCTGCGCGGCAAGGGCATCCAGTACCTGAATGGCCGCGGCCGCGGTGATATGTACGTCAAGTGCGAGGTGGAGATCCCCAAGAAGCTGAACAAGACCCAGCGGGAGGCCCTGAAGAAGTTCGAGGGCACCCTGAAAGAAGAAAACTACGAAAAGCGCAAGGGCTTCTTCAAAAAGCTGAAGGACATGTTCAACAACTGAGACTGAAAACCGCATAACATAAAAAGCGGCGGCACTTCCCAAACGGGAGGTGCCGCCGCTTTTGCTTTTTCAGAACAGAGACCGGGACTAGTTGCCGAAGATCAACAGGGCGTTGGGCACAAGGCCAATGATGGTTGCGCAGGAACCAATGAACCAGAAGCTGCAGCCGATGTCATGGATGGTGTTCGTGGGGCTTTTTTCAGCATGGGCAACCAGAGCGTTCATGCCGTTTTCCACCCAGTTGGAGTTGATATTTGCCTTGCGGTAATCGTGGATGGCAGAAACAGCCTTGTACCAGCCGTACAGCGGGAACCATGCCATGGCGGCTTCCACAACACCCTACGCCGCCCCTCGGTGTAGGTCATTTCTTCGCAGGACAAAACATTGTATGCAGCAGGATAAGTAATGGCGTTCGTCATAAAGCAAAACTCCTTTTTTAGGTTTGATAAAAAAAGCGGCGGCTCTTCCGTTGAAGAGCGCCGCAAAAAGCCCTTTGGTGTACTCCTGAAAATTAGAAGTAGATGATGCCCAGAGACATAACGGCAGAAAGGCCAAAGCTGCTGATGGTCGATGCAGCATTCCAGAAGATCATGCCGGCATGGTAGAAGGTGTTGGTCACATTGCCCTTGCAGTCGGCTTTGATATCGCTCCAGACGTTGGATGCCCAGTTGTCGTGATCCTTCTTGCGTGCTTCACGGCAGGTGTTGATGCCGATAACCGTAGCGTAGCCGGGCCACAGCCATGCAGCGACAGCCTGACCGACGGTAGCACCGCCTTCGGTGTAGGTCATTTCTTCGCAGGACAGAACGTTGTAGGAAGCAGGCATCATGATTTTGTTTTCCATAATAACACTCCTTTGAATCAAAGCTATCCAGACAGTGCAAGATCGCACTGTTTAAAACCCAAAATAAACCGGGATATGCGCTTGGAGATCGTTCTCATAAAGCAGGGCGCGCCGCCGCATGACGCGAGTAGTTGCTTGCAGGAAAAGGAAAGCAGTGCTGTTCTCTGCAGGCAAAAGACCGTTCAGACGGTATACAGTGCTCAGGCAGCCGATTCTTATTTCTGCTTGATGAAAAGCCCGCGGCCCTCTCTGGCGGAAAAGGCCGCGGGTAAAGGGGTCTTTGGTCTCTCCGGACGGATCTTATGAGCAGGGTCAGAGCAGGACGATGGCAGCATTGACCAGAAAACCAACGCCGGTAGCGCTGGTCGCGGTGACCCAGACGATGCGTCCCAGATCACGCAGCATGTTCTGCGCACTGGAATCCATATCGCGGCTCAGAGCATCCAGACCGGTATCCAGCCAGTCGTTGGGGTGGCTCTTGCGGTAGTTGCGCATGGCGGTAACACCCATGTACCAGCCAATGGGCGGAATCCAGTTCAGCAGAGCTTCCGTAAAGGTAGCACCGCCCTCGGTGTAGGTCATCTCTTCGCAGGAAAGAACGTTGTAGGAAGCAGGCATCATGATCTTGTTTTCCATAATAACACTCCTTTGAATCAAAGATCGTATCAGCACATTCTATGCACTGTTCACACCAGATCGAACCATCGATGAAGAGCAACTGCTCTATATCGCCATTGTACAACACCCGTTGATTTTTTGCAAGGGGTGAATGGGCAGAGTGCGCAAAAAACTGGAGAGACTTCCGAAAAGAACTAGAAAAAATTTGTGAAAAAAGACTGCAATAATTTGACATAAAACAACAGCGCCCTTTCCTTTGCGGAAAAGGCGCTGCCATGTTTACCCGGCCACACCGGCACGGTAGAGGTACGGGTCGCTCTTGAAGCTGTCAAAACTGTAGAGCACAAGGATCTGGTCATAATCGTTATCCGCGATCAGCTGATCCAGACCGTAGTTGTAGTTGCGGAAGTCCACCACATCGATCTGGGCGTAGTTTGCCGTCAGATACGGTGCAAAGCAGTTGGCGTAGCTGTCCTTGATCACCAGAATGCGCCCGGTACCGTCGCCCTCAATGCGGCTCAGGCCGTTGTTGCCATGCAGGAACATGGCGTACTTATCGTACACGTTCAGCTTGTCCGTGTCGTACAGGCCGGTGGTCTGGCCGTCTGCGGGCTGGCCTGCAGCGGTGACATTATAGATGGTCAGGCTGTTCGGCAGGTCGTAGTAGGTGATAGTATCCGGCACGGCATTCCATGTGCGGGCCTTGGAGTAGTGGGTGCCGTAGAAATTTTCGGCGGTCAGAGCCGTGTGCGCGGCGGGGTCGAAGGGGGTCAGGCCCAGCGCACCGCACAGCTGCTGGTAGGCGTAGTATGCGCCAAGGCTCGTCCAGTGATGGTCGGTGCGGTAGTAGATATATTCGTCCTTGTGTTCGGCAAGGGTCTGCCGCACATCCACAAAGCGTCCTCCGGCGGCCTGTACGGCAGCGGAAAGCTGGTCGAGATAGGCATCCTCGTCCAGCAACGGCGCGTTTGCAGGCACGTTTTCCGGGTAAATCACCGATGCTGCCGGGGCCAGCAGTACATCCACCTTACCCGGGTGGCGCTGGCACAGTGCTTCCACAGCGGCGGTGTTCTTGGGCAGGGTGCGGTTCTCGCTGTCCAGCAGGCTGAAGGTGCGGGGGAACATCATGTGCTCTTTGCCCAGCAGGATGCCGCCGTTCTGCTCCTTCTGCAGCAGGGTGGTCTCCACCACGCTCTGCAGGCTGATCCACTCATCGCGGCCGAACACCTGATCCTTCACGTACTTTGTGTAGGCGGTAAAGTAGCTGTTCAGCCCCTTGGCGGAAAGCTGGGTCAGCGCCGGGCGCTGGGAAAGGGTGGTGTTTTCCATCTCGCTGTAGGCGCGGTCCGGTGTAATAAGGTCCAGTGCGAACAGACCAAGAAAGAACAGGCTGAACACCACCAGCACCGGGTAGTGCAGGAGCGAGGAAGATTTTTTGGAATGCTTGTCCATCTTCACGCCTCCTTAAAAGTTGAAATAGAGGAACGGACTGTTGGTACTGCCCACCACATAGGCGGTGGAGACCACCAGCAGCGCCAGAATGGCGGCACAGCGGGTGACGGCATTCTTTTTGAGCAGGTTCCAAATCTTTTCAATGAGCGGGGTGCAGCAGAGGATGCTGACCACCAGCAGCACACCGTAGTTGCGCAGGAAGTACAGCGGCGAAACACCGCCGGAAGGAACGAACAGCTTGTGGAACAGCAGACCGAAGCTTACGCCCGTGTCGTTGCCCACGAACATGGCCCAGCCCACCACAACGAGGAACAGGGTGTAGATGTGGGGCCACACTCTGCCCTTTTGCAGGTGGGGCAGCAGGAACAGCTTTTCTACAGCCAGCAGCACAAAGTAGTACAGGCCCCAGCAGATAAAGTTCCAGTTCGCGCCGTGCCAGATGCCGGTGAGCAGCTCCACCACGAACAGGTTGAAGATCTGGCGCTTCAGGCCCTTGCGGTTGCCGCCGAGAGGGATATACACATACTCCCGGAACCAGCCGGAAAGGGTCATGTGCCAGCGCCGCCAGAACTCGGTGATGGATGCGGAGATATAAGGGTAGTTGAAGTTTGCGGGGAAGTCGAAGCCCAGCATCTTGCCCATGCCAATGCCCATCATGGAGTAGCCGGAAAAGTCAAAGTAGAGCTGCAGGCTGTAGGCGATGATGCCCAGCCACACCAGCGGGGTGGATGCATTGGCAAGGCCCACAAAGGTGGTGGAAGGGCTGTCCGCAACGCCGATGATGTCCGTCCACAAAGCACCGATGGCATCCGCCAGCAGCACCTTTTTGGCAAGGCCAAAGGTGAACAGGGTCATGCCCTCTTCGATCTGCTGCAGGCTGTAGCGGTGCCGGTATACGTGCAGCTGGTTCGAGACATCGCGGTATTTCACGATGGGGCCGGCGATCAGCTGAGGGAACATGACCACATAGGCACCAAAGTCGATGATATTACGCTCTGCCTTTACATCCCGGCGGTAAACATCGATGGAGTAGGAAAGGGTCTGGAAGGTGTAAAAGCTGATGCCCAGCGGCAGAGTGCCAATGCCCTGGATCTCGGCAAAGGCGGTGCCCAGCAGGGCGTTGCGCTGCGCAGCACAAAGTTTGCGTATTTGAAGTAGAACAGCATCCCAAGGCTGCCAATGAGGGCCACCAGCAGAAATGTCCTGCGCAGGGCCGGCTTTTGGTCGAAGTGCTCGATGCACAGGCCGCTGATGTAGTTGATGAGGATGAGGCCACCATGACCGGGAAAAACCGTACCTCGCCCCAGCAGTAGAACACCAGACTGCAGAGGAACAGCACGGTGTTCTTGAGCTTTGCGGGCGCAAGGTAATACAGCGCCAGCGTGATGGGCAGAAACCGGAACAGAAAGATGATGGTGCTGAAAACCAAAGCGTCAGCCTCCTTTTAGCCGAAAAAAGCCGATGCCGCAAATGGCACCGGCCTTGGGTGGATCCAGATTCAGTCTGCCAGTGCGCTGTCCACGGCGCTGTCCAGATCGGCAGTGCACTCGTTGGATGCGATCACCATGACAATGGTGTTGCCCTTGAAGGCGATGACAGCGTTCTCCACGTTATCCTGCGCCTGAGCAAACTCGGCGTAGTTGCCGTAGAAGGCCACCTGATCCTGCTGGTAGGAAGCCAGCTGGTTGGCTACGTCCTCGGCCTTGCCGTCGGCAGCTTCGAGCACCAGCACCAGACCGGCATCGCCGTTGTCGTTGCTCTTCACGCCCTTGTAGCTCACCACGTCCTCAGCCTTCAGGCCGAAATCGTACTCAATGTTCATGGCTGCGATCTCGAACTGGTTGGAGATGGGGTCGGCTTCCAGCAGAGCATTGAAAACACCGTCCAGTGCATCAGAGCCGTTCTCGGCAGCATTGTCCACAACAGCGGATGCGGCGGCGCTGGAAGCGGGAGATTCCGCAGCAGCGGTGGAAACGGAGGAGGGAGCGGCCGAAGAGCTGGCGGAACCGCCGCAGCCGGTAAGAGCGACAGCAGCCAGCGCGCCGGTGAGAGCAATTGTAAAGATTTTTGTGCGATTTATCATAAAATATTCCTTCTTTTGTTCAAAACATTTTTGCAGCTGCCCAAAGCGGTCCTGCATCAGGGCAGACTATTGTTATCTTACCATAACTGTGTGCAAAATGCAACGAAAAGCCCCTCGGTTTTACGGATTTTTAACCGGTGATCTTCTCCCCTGCAGCAAGCTTCTGCAGCACGGCAACGGCATCCTCAAAGCACAGGCCGCTCTGCTGGATCAGGGCCGCATTTTCCGGCCCCACATAGCGCCAGTGCCACGGCTCGTAGGTGATCTCGGTAACGGCTTCTGCGTTTTTGGGGTACCGCAGGATGAAGCCGTATTCCACGGCATGGGCGCTCAGCCAGCGGAAGGCCTCGGTGTTTTCAAAGCCCTCGGTCAGGTCGGTGTGCTCCGGGCTGTTCAGGTCGGCAGCAAGGCCGCAGTTGTGCTCCGAGTAGCCCGGCGGGTTCACGATATTTGCCGCCTGCTTTTTCGCTTCGGCTTCGCTCAGGCCCTTATTGCGGAAATACTGGGTCTTTTTGGTCGTAGAGGTTCTTCTGGTAGTCCACGCTGCGGTAGCCGCTCTGCATCCAGATGGTCACGCCGTCCTTTGCGGCGGCGGCCTGCATGGCGAGGAATGCATCGGCGGCTTCGGTCTGCAGGGTCTTGTTCACAGCGGTGGCCGAGCCGCACACCTTGGTGGTAAAGGTATGATCGTCCGGCATTTTTGTTCGTGTGGTTCACCAGCACCATGCGGGGATCATCCAGAATGGCCTGCGCCTGCCGGGCGGTCAGCAGACTGCTTTCTGCCTCTGATGCTGCGAGCGCTGGACGTGGAAGTTGCCGAGGCGGCAGGCACAGCGGAACGGCTGTGCAGCACGAACGAGCCCCGCCCACGGCAATGCAGGCCACGACGGTAACGGTGAGCACGCGCCGCACGGCGGGCCGCAGATGGCGGCGGTGATGAGGATGGACAGACGGATTCATCTGGAATACCTTCTTTCCGGTGGATGTGCATAGAGTTTGCTTCCTATGGGAAAGATATGCCCGGAGGGGAAACAATATGAAAATGACAGCACAGGAATATGCGCGCCGGGTGCGGCGCATCGGGCCGCACTCGCCCTTGGGTCTGGACTGCCTGTGGGCTTTTGGCGTGGGCGGCGGCATCTGCCTGCTGGGCGAAGTGCTGCGCCAGAGCTATCTTGCCATGGGCGTGGAAGCCGACCTTGCCGGCACCCTGACCAGCTGCAGCCTGATCGTGCTCTCAGCGGTGCTTACCACGCTGGGCTGGTACCAGAAGCTGGCCGCAAAGGCCGGGGCCGGGTCGCTGGTGCCCATCACAGGCTTTGCCAATGCGGTGGTCAGCGCGGCCATCGAGTTCAAGGCCGAGGGCCGGGTGCTGGGTACCGGGGCCAAGATGTTCACCATTGCCGGGCCGGTGATCGTGTACGGCACGCTGGCGGCGGTGGTGTACGGCGCGGTGCTGTGGGTGCTGGGCATGGCGGGTGTGCCTGTGCTGTCATAAACACGGGCAAGTGTGCCATAAGATTGCAGCATGATGTTATTATACAACATTTTATGGAACGTTTTTCATCTATTTTCCACGAAGGAGAAATTTTGCCTATGACGGTCCGGTGCGGGGATACCCTGCTGTTCCAGACACTGCCGGTGATCGCTGCGGGTGCAGCGGTGGGCGGCAAAAAAGAGAGCGAAGGCCCGCTGGCGGCAGAGTTCGACGAGCTGAGCGCAGACAACCGCTTTGGCCAGTCCAGCTGGGAAGCTGCGGAAAAATACCTGCAGCTGCGCGCCGCGCGGCTGTGCCTGCAAAAGGCGGCGCTTCCGCAGGAAAAGGTGCAGCTGGCCCTTGCCGGGGATCTGCAGGCCCAGTGCACAGCATCCAGCTATGCCATGCGGGAGCTGGGCGTGCCCTTTGCCGGGCTGTTCGGGGCCTGCAGCACCATGGCCGAGGGCCTTGCGCTGGGCGCTGCTCTGTGCGAGGGCGGTGCTGCGCGCAATCTGCTGGCCATGGCTTCCAGCCACTTCTGCGCAGCAGAGCGGCAGTTCCGCACGCCGCTGAGCTACGGCGCGGTGCGCACGCCCACGGCCCAGTGGACTGCCACCGCTGCCGGATGCTGCCTTTTGCAGCCGCAGGGCGAAGGCGTTGGCATTGCCGCTGCCACCTTTGGCCGTGTGCAGGATTATCAGGTAAAGGACATCAACAATATGGGGGCTGCCATGGCCCCGGCAGCAGCTTCCACCCTGCTGCACTATTTTAAGGATACCGGCACCGAACCGCAGGAGTTCGACTGCATCTATACCGGCGACTTGGGCAGGTGGGCAGTCAGCTGCTGCGGGAGCTGCTGGCCGCAGAAGGCTTGCTGATCAAAAACCATGTGGACTGCGGGTGCATCCTGTTCGACGCAAACGAGCAGAGCGTAAAGAGCGGCGGCTCCGGCCCGGGCTGCTGCGCGGCGGTGCTGTGCGGGCACATCCTGCCGCGCCTGCGCCGGGGCAGCCAGAAGCGGGTGCTGTTCACAGCCACCGGGGCCCTGATGAGCCAGACCACCTTTTTGCAGAAGGAGACCATCCCGGCGGTGGCGCATCTGGTGGAGCTGCGTGCGCCGGAAAAGGAGAAGTAAGATGAACTATTTCTGGGCTTTCTGTGTGGGCGGGGCCATCTGCGTGGCGGGACAGCTGCTCATCGACCTGACCGGCCTGACCCCGGCCCGCATCCTGACCGGATATGTGGTGGCGGGCGTGGTGCTTTCGGCCATTGGGTGGTATGCCCCGCTGGCCGAGTTTGCCGGGTGCGGGGCCACGGTTCCCCTGCTGGGCTTCGGCCATCTGCTGGCAAAGGGCGTGCGCACCGCGCTGCAGGAAGAAGGTGCTGTGGGCATCCTCACCGGCGGGCTGACCGCCGCTGCGGCCGGTGTTACCACCAGCCTTGTGTGCGGCGTGGTGTGCAGCTGGGTGGGCAAAAGTCACGACCAGAACTGAAGAAGAAATACACCAGAACATCGTCACTTTGTCCGCCACTCTTCGCCCTGTTTTTCCACCGCACTGCGGTAAACTGTGCAAAACAGGAGGTGATGCGGATGAAGCACCGCTGGACGACCCTTTTGTGGGAGCTTTGGGCTGCACAGGCCTTGTGCGCGGTGGCAGCCCTGCCGCCGGGCAGTGCGTTCCATACATGCCCGGCACTGGCGCTGCCGGGGCTGGCCCTTGCGGCGGCGGTGCCCACGGCATGGGCTGCGTGGGCGCTGCTGGCCGAGCCGCCCGACGGCCTGCCGCCGGAGCAGCTTCTGGAGCAGGCACCGGGGTTCGATTTTGCCACCCTGTGCGATTTTGAGCGGCCTGCTGCCGTGCCCTGAAAAGCGGGCAAAACAAAAACCCCTGTGCCGGGAACCCGGTACAGAGGTTTTGTTCGTCAATCAGAAAGCGATCAAGCGTTCTTGTTAGCACGCTTTGCCATACGGCTGATCTTGCGGCTGGCGGTGTTCTTTTTGATGACACCCTTAGCGCGAGCCTTGTCGATCGCGGAAACAGCAGCCAGGACGGTTGCGTCCTTGTCAGCGGCATTCGCATCGATGGCAGCGTCTGCCTTCTTGACGACTGTTTTCAGGTTGGTCTTAATGGCCTTGTTGTGAGCCTGCTCTGCAGCAGCCTGCACGACGCGGTCCTTCTGAGATTTGATGTTAGGCATTCGTTCCACCTCCTTGGCTACCTATAACAGCGCACCCTATGATACCATATTTTCGCGTACCAGCGCAAGCGTTTTTTTTGATTTTTTGTTTTAGAAAAAGTTTTTATTTTTTCCATACTTTTCTGCGTGCAGAGGGGGCATTTGGCCCCAAAACAGGCAGGAGGAGCAGAAAAAATGCGTTTTACCGATATGGCAGACGAGATGTTTGGCGCGGCACAGGGGGCGCTGCCTGCCGGGGTAAGGCTTGCCACAGCAAAGCGCGGCGGGGTCACAATACGCGGGTGGAGATCGCGCGCGAAGGGCTGGCGAAGCCCCGCGGACGGTATGTCACGCTGGAAATGCCCAGTGTCAGCGTGCTGGACGAGCGGGACGCTGCGGTGATCGAGACCTGTGCGGCAGAACTGCGCGCCCTGCTGCCGCCGGAAGGGCCGGTGCTGGTGCTGGGCATCGGGAACCGGCGGGTCACGGCGGATGCCCTCGGCCCGCGCACGGCGCAGAAGATTTTAGTCACCATGGGGCCGCAGCACACGCTGCCGGTAAAAGGCATCCGGCCGGTGGCCGCCATTGCGCCGGGGGTGTCGGCCTCCACCGGGCTGACTCTGCGCCAGCTGGCCGGGGCCATGGTGGAAGCGGTGCGGCCGGCGGCCCTGATCTGCGTGGACAGCCTTTGCAGTGCCGAGGGCGCGCGGCTGGGCCGCAGCGTGCAGTTCTCCGACACCGGGCTGTACCCGGCGCAGGCGGATCATGCAAAGCATCTGGACGCGGCAGCGCTGGGCGTGCCGGTGATCGCGGCGGGCATCCCCACCTTGATGGATTCGGACGAAGGAGCAGATCTTGTGGTCACGCCCCGGGCGCTGGACAGCGTGATCGCCCACGGCTCGGCTCTTCTGGCCGGTGCCATCAACCGGGCCTTGCAGCCAAGGCTCAGCGTGGCGCAGCTGTTCTGGCTGGCGGGGTAACACCGGTGGGCCGGAAGGGAGGTTATTTTATGCGCAGCAAAGCACTGCCGCCCGCCCGGGCGCAGGGGCATATCGTGCCGTTTCTGGAAGCGGCTGCTCTGTTTGCCGCACTGTGCATCTTTGCCCGCACGGCGGCACTGATGCTGGCTGCGGCCATTACTGCACCGCTGCCAATGGCCGAAACTCTTTTCTGGCTGGGGCGGCAGTCCGCACAGGAGCAGCCCGCATCATCTGTGCAGGTGGAAGCCGCACCGGACAGCACACCGGAAGCGGCGGCATCCTCTCTGCCGCAGGCCGTGCAGGCGCTGACCGGGAACATTGAGGACTACCTTGTGCCGCTGCTGGGCGAGGAAGCCCGCCCGGCGGATGCGGGTACTGTCATTGAAAAAAATTATCCGCAGGGCAGCGGCGAAAAGTACATTCCCTGCGGGGTGGGCAGCATCAAAAACAATACCCGGCAGACGGCGGCAGACATTGCGGCGGAGATCGAGAATCCGCTGCCCTTTGCCATTGAGCCGAACAGTCCCGACCCGCAGGTGCTGGTGATGCACACTCACGCCACCGAGGACTACCGCCTTTCGGCCGGGCTGTGGTTTGCCCCCGGCGATGGTGCCCGCAGCACCGACTGCAGCGTGAACATGTGCGCGGTGGGCCGTGTGGTGGCCGATACCCTCAATGCGGCAGGCATCAACACCCTGCACGACGAGACCCTGAACGACTACCCCAGCTACACCGGCAGCTATGCCAACAGCCGGGCCGTGGTGCAGCAGTATCTGGCCCGGTATCCCAGCATCAAGGTGGTGCTGGATGTCCACCGGGATGCCATCGAGACGGAAAGCGGCAGCCGCTATGCCCCGGTGTGCACGGTGGACGGGCGGCAGGCCGCACAGGTCATGATCATCTGCGGGTGCGACAACGGCACCACCGTTCAGCTGCCGGGCTGGCGGCAGAATCTGCGCTTTGCCGCTGCGTGGGAGCGCAGCATGGAAGGAATGTACCCCGGTTTTACCCGGCCGGTGCTGTTCAGCTACCGGTTCTACAATCAGGATCTGACCACCGGCAGCCTGCTCATTGAGATCGGCGGGCACGGCAATAACCTGAACGAGGCTCTTTATGCCGGGCAGCTGGCGGCAAAGGGCCTTGCTGCCGCCTTGCTGGGCGGTGCTTGACAAAACGCCGCCAAAGTGCTATTTTTTAAAGGTCAAATGCAAAGATCGGGAAAAGTAGCGCGGGCCGTCCGGCCCAGAGAGTGCGGCACAGCTGAGAGCCGCGCCCGCACGCCGCGTGAACGAACACCCGGGAGCAGCAAACTGAACATGGCAGCTGCCATTAGTAGGTGCGCCGCAGGCCCTGCGTTACAGGGGCAGCGCTTTTATTGAGCGCGTGAGCGACCGGACACTTCCGGTAATTCAGGTGGCACCGCGGACATTACAAGACAGCTTGTTCGCCCTGAACTTTCAGGGAGAACAAAGCTGTCTTTTTCATTTTATATCGAAAGGGAGAACAAACACTATGGAACGCACTGAGATCGTTTCGCTGTTCAAAAATACCCCCGCCGACGGCACCGAGATCACCGTCTGTGGCTGGGCAAAGAACATCCGCGACTCCAAGAACATCGGCTTCATCGCCCTGTCGGACGGCGGCTGCTTCAAAACCCTGCAGGTCGTGCTGGAAGCAGGCAAGCTGGCAAACTACGATGAGGTGATCCACACCGGTCTGTACAGCAGCCTGCGCGTCAAGGGCAAGCTGGTGCTCACCCCGCAGGCAAAGCAGCCCTTTGAGCTGAATGCCGACAGTGTGGAGATCCTGGGCGACTGCCCGGCGGACGAGTATCCGCTGCAGAAAAAGAAGATGAGCATGGAATATCTGCGCACCATGCCCACCCTGCGCCCCCGCACCAACACCTTCAACGCCGCTTTCCGCGTGCGCAGCGCCGCTGCCTACGCCATCCACAAGTTCTTCCAGGAGAACGGCTTCGTTTACTCTCACTCTCCGCTGCTCACCTCTTCCGACTGTGAGGGCGCAGGCGAGATGTTCCGCGTGACCACCCTCGACCTTGAGAATGTGCCCAAGAACGAGGACGGCACTGTGGATTACACCCAGGACTTCTTCGAGAAGCCGGTCAATCTGACCGTTTCCGGCCAGCTGGAAGCCGAGGCCATGGCTATGGCATTCGGCAAGGTGTACACCTTCGGCCCCACCTTCCGTGCCGAGAAGAGCTTTACCACCCGTCACGCCGCCGAGTTCTGGATGATCGAGCCGGAGATGGCATTCTGCGATCTGTCCGGCTACATGGACACCGCCGAGGCCATGACCAAGTACGTCATCCGCTACGTGCTGGACAACTGCCCGGATGAAATGGCCTTCTTCAACCAGTTCATCGACAAGGGCCTCATCGAGCGTCTGGAGCTGGTGGCAAACTGCGAGTTTGGCCGCATCAGCTACACCGAGGCCATCGAGATCCTGAAGAAGAACAACAAGAAGTTCCAGTTCCCTGTGGAGTGGGGCGTGGACATCCAGACCGAGCACGAGCGCTACCTGACCGAGGTGGTGTTCAAGAAGCCTGTGTTCGTCACCGACTACCCGAAGGAGATCAAGAGCTTCTACATGAAGCAGAACCCGGACGGCAAGACCGTGGCAGCCGCAGATATGCTGGTGCCCGGCATCGGCGAGCTGATCGGCGGCAGCCAGCGTGAAGAGAACTACGACAAGCTGGTGGCCCGCATGGACGAGCTTGGCATGGACAAGACCAACTACGACTGGTACCTGAACCTGCGCAAGTTCGGCGGCGTGGAGCACGCCGGCTACGGCTTGGGCTTCGAGCGCATGATCATGTACCTCACGGGCATCCAGAACATCCGTGACGTGCTGCCCTTCCCCCGCACTGCATACGGCTTCTGATAAGCGCGCATACTTTTACCGGGCTGCTGCACCTTGCGGCGGCCCGTTTTTTGATAAGGAGCACAAAACAAGTGGAAAACATTTCCTCTGCCCTGCTGGACTGGTTTTACAAAAAACCACCGCATCCTGCCCTTCCGCACCGACCCCAGCCCCTACCATGTGTGGCTCAGCGAGATCATGCTGCAGCAGACCCGGGTCTCGGCGGCACTGCCCTACTACGAACGCTTTCTCGCCGCCCTGCCGGACATTCCGGCCCTTGCCGCCTGCGAAGAGGAAAAGCTGCACAAACTCTGGGAGGGTCTTGGCTACTACAGCCGGGTGCGCAACCTGCAAAAGGCTGCACGCATCGTCTGCGAGCAGTACGGCGGACAGCTGCCCGCCGACTATGATGCCCTGCGGGCCCTGCCCGGCATCGGGGACTACACGGCGGGGGCCATTGCGTCCATCAGCTTCGGCATCCCGGTGCCCGCCGTGGACGGCAATGTGCTGCGGGTGTTCTCCCGTTTGTACAACGACCCCGCTGCCGTCACGGAACCGGCAGTGAAAAAAGCGTTCACCGCCCGCGTGATGGAGCACCAGCCGCCGGATGCGCCCGGCGACTACAATCAGGCCCTTATGGAGCTGGGAGCGCTGGTCTGCGTGCCGAACGGTGCGCCCCTGTGCGAAAAATGCCCGCTTGCCCACCTGTGCGCCGCCCGTGCTGCGGGCACTGCATTGGAGCTGCCCCGCAAAGCAGCGCCCAAGCCCCGCAGACTGCAGCCTGTGACGCTGGCCCTGCTGGAAAGCCCGGCAGGCTTCCTTTTGCAGCAGCGGCCCCAAAAGGGCCTGCTTGCCGGGCTGTGGCAGCCGGTACTGTGGGAGGGTGAAGCCCTTGCAGCCGGAGAGGTCCTTGCCCGCCTGCAGGCCATGGGGGTGAATACCGGCACCGCCGCGCCGGAAGCGCTGCCCGCTGCAAAGCACATCTTCAGCCACATCGAGTGGCATATGAACGGCATCCTGCTGCATGTGCCCGCCCAAGATGCCCCGGCAGGCTGCGTGTGGGCAAGCCGGGAAGCCCTGCAGGCCGAGTATACGCTGCCCGGCGCATTCAAGGCATACAGGAAGCTTATAGTATGAAATTTTGGCCTTTTTGACCTGAATGGTTGTAATTTTTGACAGGAACGGGTATAATAAAAGCCAACAAGCACTGGAATGAAAGCTGAAACATCGTTTCAACGAAAAAAGGAGTGTATTGAACCTATGAAGAAATCTTGTCTGGTCGCTGTGATCACTGTTCTGGCCGCTGTTGCCGGTGCCCTTGCTGCTGTTGCTGTTTACCTGCACCGCCGTGAGAAGGAGCTGGACGAGTACGAGCGTCTGCTGTTCGGCGAGGACGATGCTGCAACGGTAGAGCCGGAGGCTGCTGCCGAAGAGGCTGCCCCTGCAGAGGATGCTGCAGAATAAAAAACACGAACCGTAAACCTTCGGGCGCACCGGCAGTCTGCAAAAGGCTGTGCCGGTGCGCCCTTTTGCTACATAGAAGGAGTGTATCATGAAGCGTTTTCTGCTCTGGCTCGTGGGTGTGGTGCTGGGCGTAGGCATCTTTCTGGGCGCGGTGATGGGCGTGAGCTATGCCTTTACCACCGAGGGCGGCTGCCCGGACAGCACCGCGCAGTTTGGCACCGAAGCGCTGGAACCCAACGGCTGGTGCTGGCAGGTGCCGCTCATCGGCGGAAAGCTCGATAAGGTGTTTGCCAGCCCCGCCACCCTCACGGTGCAGAAGCTGGGCACGCTGTACACGGCCCACCCGGCCATCACCCTGCCGGACTGGGCCAGCTACACCACCCTCACCATCCAGAACGCCTATGGCAGCATTGTATTTGTGGGCAGTGTAAGCGATTATCAAAGCTTTTTGTTCCCGACCAACGGCGAATATAAGGCAGAGCTATCGGTCTGGCGGGTGCCGGAGGGCGGCATGGCCACCCAATTTGAGGGCGGCAGCACCGGCTCAGTGCGCAAAAATCTGGGGCTGGAAAAGCCCGCAAAGCCCACCGGCTGGTATCGTTATGCCTTCCGGTTCACCCTGCAGGCCAGCGCGGAGGTGGAGCTTTCCGCCGAGCGGGCGGAGCAGGGCGGCATTGTGGGCTTGCGCATCTCCGGCATGACCGGCGATGCAGCACCCACGGTGGAAACAGACCTCGGCAATGTGCAGTGCGTGCGTGCAGCCGATGGCTGGCGGGCCTACATCCCGGCGGCATACAACGCTTCCTCCGGCGGGCATGAGGTGAACATTACCGTGAACGGCGAGACCATCACCCGCAGCATCATCGTGCTGCCCAAGGATTTTGGCACGGTGGACGTGGAGCCGGAACCGGATGCATCGGATGCGGCAAACACCCAGTTCCGCAATGCAGTCTGGGGCCTGTACGAAGCGCCCGCGCGGGAAAAAATGTGGCAGGGCGGCTTTGTGAACCCGGTGGAAAGCTACACCACCCTTGTGGATTACGGTCAGGTCAGGGTGGCGAACGGCCAGCAGAGCAGCCGTTCCAACTCCACAAAGCTCTACACCATTCCCGGCGAGCCTGCCGTGCCCCGGCAAACGGCGTGGTGGTGCTGGCCGCAGAGCTGGCTCTCACCGGCAACACGGTGGTCATCGACCACGGCTGCGGGATGCGCAGCTACCTGTACGGGCTGCAGACTCTTTCCGTCTCCGCCGGGCAGAGCGTGG
>ENA-OQCD01000034-OQCD01000034.1-human-gut-metagenome-genome-assembly--contig:-NODE-34-length-28150-cov-5.204404_pt1 | contig 28150 bp, 36 predicted proteins | sample MGYA00242755_ERZ504571 | MGnify/ENA primary metagenome ERZ504571 (study PRJEB26092, sample SAMD00036274) | human gut metagenome | host: Homo sapiens | study: EMG produced TPA metagenomics assembly of...
GCAAGTTTTTTGCGCGCAAAATCCAGCAGCTTTGTGCCAATGCCGCTGCCGCGGGCGGACTGTGTGACAAACAGGTGGCCGATCTCCCCCGTTTTATGGCAGACACCCACCATGCCGTCCGGCGTATCCGAAGTGGTGTGCAGGTAGAATGCCCAGCCCGCCTTGCGCTCTTCTTCCAGGCGCTGGCGCATGGCTTCCGGCGTATATTCTGCAAGGCCTGCTTCGGTGCATACATCCCGGCAGACGGTGCGGCAGCCTTCGGCAAACAGTTTTGCGGCTGCATCCAGCTGGGCATCCGTCTTGATCAGCTGGGCACGCTCGGTGCGCTTCCAGCGCGGGATCTGGGTGATCGGGTGGGTGGCGCACCACTGGGCATACAGGTCCGGGCGGCGCTGGCGGGTGCGTTCCCGGCTCTGGCGGCCGCGCCAGGCATCAATTTTATTGTGGTCCCCGGTCAGCAGCACCGGCGGGATAGCCTGGCCCTCCCACACTTCCGGGCGGGTGAACTGGGGGTATTCCAGCAGGCCGTCCCAGTAGCTTTCGTCCTGATAGCCCTTTTCCTCGGCCAGAACGCCGGGCTGCAGGCGCAGCACACTGTCTGCCACCACCAGGCTGGCCAGCTCGCCGCCGGTCAGCACATAGTCGCCGATAGAAATTTCCTCATCGCCAAAGGTATCGATCACGCGCTGGTCAATGCCCTCATAGTGGCCGCACACCAGCGCAAGGCTTTCATAGCTGGAAAGCGGCGGGCGGTCTCCTCGTTATAGGGCTGCCCGGCGGCGGTCAAAAACACCACATGGGGCTTGGCGCGGCCCTGCTGGGCGCACTGGTCTGCCACAGCGCGCAGGCAATCTGCAATGGGCTGAGCATACAGCACCATGCCGCAGCCGCCGCCATAGGGGTAATCGTCCGTCTGGCGCTGTTTGTTTTTGGTATAATCCCGGATCTGGTGGCAGTGCGCCTCAAACAGGTTTTTGGCGCGGGCGCGCCCCAGGATGCTGGTGCTCAAAAAGCCATCGCACAGTTCCGGGAACAGGGTGACAATATCAATGCGCATCAATTACTCCTCATCGCCGTTGACCGGCTCATCAAACATACCCGCAATAGGGCGCATTTTTACCGTGCGGGCCGCAATATCCACATCCACCACAAACTCCGGCACGGCAGGGATCCAGTGCTCCTCCCCCGCTGCATCGCGCACGATATAGATATCCTGTACGCCGGGGTGGTCCACCTTTGCAACGATGCCAAGGGTGCGGCCATCGTCCGCATGCAGCACAGTGCAGCCGATCAGATCATCAATAAATAGCGGCCCTCCGGCAGTTTGGCATCCGCCTTGGCAAAATAGTAGGTTTTGCCCACCTGGGCGCGGGCGGCATCCATATCCTCCACCCCGGCCAACTTGACCAGCAGCATATTGCCCTGGGCGCGCACCCCGCGCAGCGCAACTTCGCCGCTTCCGTTTGCGGCAGCGTACAGGCGCTTGAACTTGGCCAGGAACTGTGCGCCGTCGCACAGCGGCAGGGCTTTCATTTCGCCGCGGACACCGTGGGTGGAAACAATTTTGCAGGCGGGCAGATAGTTTTGCATAGGGGGAACCTCCTAGAATAAATCACACAAAAGCGGCGGCAAATAAAAAGCACCCTGCGCGCAAAGCGGCAGAGTGCTGGGTGGCAAAAATCAGCCGATTTCCACCACGACTTTTTCGTTCTGGCGGACGGCGGCGGCACGCATGACAACACGGATTGCCTTGGCAATGCGGCCCTGTTTGCCAATCACGCGGCCCATGTCGCCTTCTGCCACCGTGAGATGGTACACAACCGTGCCGTCCTCACGCGCGGGGTCAACCGTTACCTGCACCGCGTCCTTATCTTCCACAAGGCCACGGGCAACGGCAATCAGCAGTTCCTGCATGTGGCGTTCCTCCGTTTAATTACAGGATGTTCTCTTTCTTCAGCAGAACACGAACAGTATCGGTAGCCTGGGCGCCGTTGGCCAGCCACTGCTTAGCCTTGTCGGCGTCGATCTTGACAACGCTGGGTTCCTTGGTCGGATCGTAGTAGCCGATCTCTTCGATGAAGCGGCCGTCACGAGCAAAGCGGCTGTCAGCAACAACAATGCGGTAGAAAGGAGCTTTCTTGGCGCCGATGCGGCGCAGACGAATCTTAACCATGGTAAATATCCTCCAAAATTTTGTTTTTACGGCCCCGTGGTTTTCCCTCGTGGGCTTGCAATTTTATATATCACCCTGGGGCCAGAGAGGCTTACGGGTCATATCAAATTCATAACAGGCTGCTCAGCGCAGGCCTCTCATTCCGCCAAGGCGCGCATAAAGCCCTTGGGGTTGCGCTTGACCTTTTTTCATCATCTTTCTGCATGGCTTCAAAACTGGCGCAGCAGCTTGTTCACGTCCTCAACCGTCTGGCCGCTGCCCGCCGCAATGCGGCGCTTGCGCTTGGGGTTGATGATGGAAGGATGCGCACGCTCTTCCGGCGTCATGGAGTAGATGATGGCTTCAATATGGGGCAGCGCCTTTTCATCGATCTGGTCCATCTGTTCGGAGCTGATCTGGTTGGCGCCGGGCATCATGGCCAGCAGCGCGGATGCACCGCCCATCTTGCGGATCTGGGCGAACTGGGTCAACATATCATTCATATCGAACTTGTTGGCCATCATTCGCTTGGCGGCTTCTTCAGCTTCCTTGTCATTCTGCAAGGTCTGGGCCTTTTCGATCAGGCTCAGCACATCGCCCATGCCAAGGATCCGGCTGGACATACGCGCCGGGTAAAACGGCTCCAACGCATCCAGCTTCTCGCCGGTGCCCTGGAAGTAGATCGGCTTGCCGGTAACGGCCAGAACCGAAAGCGCCGCACCGCCGCGGGTGTCACCGTCCGTCTTGGTCAGGACCACGCCGCTGATGCCAACCTTTTCGTTAAAGGTCTTGGCAACGTTGACGGCTTCCTGACCGGACATGGCATCCACAACCAGCAGGGTCTCATCCACCTCAACAGCCTGCTTGATGCGCACCAGCTCGTCCATCAGCTGGTCGTCGATCTGCAAACGGCCTGCGGTATCAATGATAACGATATCATAGCCGTGGTCTTTGGCGTACTCAACTGCCTGCTTGGCAATCTTTTCCGGCTTTTCGGTGCCATCTCATAGACGGGAACGCCTGCCTGCTCGCCTACAATGCGCAGCTGGTCAATTGCTGCGGGGCGGTAGATATCACAGGCTACCAGCAGTGGGCGGCGGCCCTGGGCTTTATAATAGCGGCCCAGCTTTGCCGCATGGGTGGTTTTACCGTTACCCTGCAGGCCGCACATCATCATAACGGTCTGGCCCTTATTTTTGATGTGCAGGGTCTGGGGTTCCTCGCCGCCCATCAGCTTGGTCAGTTCCTCGTTGACGATCTTGACAACCTGCTGGGCGGGGGTCAGGCTTTCCATCACTTCCTGGCCCATGGCGCGCTCCGAAACCTGCGCGCAGAAATCCTTTGCGACTTTGTAGTTGACGTCCGCTTCAAGCAGCGCCATGCGGACTTCCCGCATCGCAGCCTTGATATCCGCTTCACTCAGCTTGCCTTTGCCGCGCAGTTTTTTGAAAACGCCGTTCAGACGCTCGCTTAAAGATTCAAATGCCATCGGGCAGTTCCTCCTGCGTATCAAGGCGGTGAATAATGGTCAGCATCTCCTCGGTAGCCCGCTGAACGCGGGTATCCGGTTCAAACAACCCAGTATTGCACACGCGCACCTCGCTGACAAGCTCTTCCAGCCGGGCAAGATCTGCCCGAATGGCTTCGGTCCGGCGGGCAGTGCCCAACTTTTCCTCCATCTCCATCAGGGTCGCTTCGCCATGCTTGATGGCATCCCGTACTCCCTGGCGGGTTATGCCATAATTTTCGGCAATTTCGGCCAGCGAAAGGTCATCGTTATAATATTCTGTCAGAATATTGCGCTGTTTTTCCGTCAGGACCATGCCGTAATAATCCAGCAGGATGGAAAACCCAAGGTCCTTACCTGCTTTGGCTGCCACGGCCGTGCCCCCTTTGTGTTGTCTGTTCCTCTGACTGCTGTAAAGTGTTTTTCTTTACAGCTTTTGAATTATAACACTCTAAAGTCATACTGTCAAGGCCCAAAGGTGCGGTATCCGGCTGTTTTTTTGTTTTTTTCAGCTTTTTGTGCCCGCCCAGCATTTTTGCCGTAAAAACTGCGGACAAAATATGTTTTTTCATATACAAAGCCGCGCCGGATATGATATAATATGTTGTATATTGGGTAAAATTTACAGAACGGGGCGGATTTTACGGACTGCGTGTTCTCCCCTGCCTGATTTTTGCAAGGAGGTCTGCCAGGCTATGGCAATATTGCAGAGCTATTATCAGGACGTGTACCGTTCCCCGGTGGTGCGGCTTTCGGGGTATTCCGGGCGGCACGAACTTGCTTCCAGCATATTGGCATATCTGGATTTTGGCGGCGCTACCGGCACTTGTAAGGACGGCGTGGCCGAAACCATGCTGGCTTTTGCCACCGAGCGCGGCACATTGCAGCCCGGTATGCCGGTGGTGGAAGCCAGTTCCGGCAGTTTTGGCGCCGCCCTTGCGGTAAGCTGCGCCACCACAGGCCACCCCTGCATTCTGGTGGTGCCCAGCAGCCTGCCGCTTTCCCGCAGGCAGCATCTGCAAAACCTGGGGGCGCGCATTGTGGTATGCGGCAGCGGCGGCCGCCGTGCGCTGGAACAGGTTGCCAAAGACACCGCCGCCCGCTATAACGGTTACTTTACCAACTACTTTGCCAATGATGATAACCCCGAATACCACCGCCGCGTGACCGGTCCCCAGATTTTAAAAGCCGCCGGGGATGCGATCGATGCTGTGGTGATCGGCGTGGGCAGCGGCGGCACCATTACCGGCGTGGCGGAATACCTGAAAGCCTGGAACAGCATGATCCGCATTGTGGCCGTGGAGCCCAGCGAATGCGCCGCCATTTCCGGCGGGTTCATTGGCCACCACAGCATTGCCGGCATCGGACCCGGTTTTGTGCCGGAAAACTATAACCCCTATGTAGTGGATACCGTGCTGACGGTCTCTTCGGCCGATGCCGAGCGCGCCGCACGGGAGGTGCTGTTCTATGACGGCATCCCCGCCTGTTCCAGCGCCGGCGCAACCCTGTGTGCCGCCACCCAGCTGATGGGCACCGGCAAGTGTAACCGCCCTCTGTGCATTTTTGCCGGACGCCGCACCTACGAATGATTCAAATAGACCAGGCCGCACGGCTGCCGCCACCAAAGTGGCGCAGGTTGTGCGGCCTTTTGCTTGTTCCATGTACGTTGTGAGAGGCTTTGTTGAAAGAATGGGTACTGATAAACCAAAAGAGCACTGAATCTCAACGATTCAGCGCTCTTTTTGTTGGTGCGGAAGATGGGACTTGAACCCACACGTCATAGACACACGCACCTCAAAACGTGCCTGTCTGCCGATTCCAGCACTTCCGCATAAGGCAATGCCTTGGCATTTGCAAAAATGTATTTTTAGCATACCCCGCCGCAAAAAAAGCAAGGGCTTTTTTGGGCTTTTTCTTCAAAATTATTAGCCACTGTGCCTTCTCGCGCGAAAAATTGTTCGATATACAGCATCTTTTTACCCCCATTTTTCCCCGCATTGCAGCAAAAAAACTTTCAAATTTTTTTTCAAATAGGCTTGCATTTTTGCGCAAGCTCTGATATACTAATCAAGCACTGTTAAGGCAGGCGCACAAATGAATATGGGAGCTTTCCCGAGTGGCCAATGGGGACAGACTGTAAATCTGCTGCTTAATGCTTCGGTGGTTCGAATCCACCAGCTCCCACCAAAAGAGATCCACAACTGAGGTTGCGGGTCTTTTTTTGTGCTGGAACTGGTAGGGTTCGAACAGGTCGGCCGCCCGAAGGCGGCAAGCAACAGTCCTGCGGACTGTTGCTTAGACCGCGGCTTGGCGAATCCACCAGCTCCCGCCAAAGTGTTGAACGTTAAAACGTATGTTTTATCGTCCAGTTCTTTTTTTATCTGACCGCACTTTTGACCGCATTTATTATGGCAACACCGCACAATTCCCGCCTGACGGCTTAAGCACCGCTCCGGCGGCTGCGGCACGGCATCTGCGTTGCCAAAATGCTCGATAAGACATCCAGTATTATCTGCGCTTTTGGCTTAGCATCTGCCGTGCCTCGCTCGCCGTATCGGCACTTAGAATTGTGCGGTATTGCCCATTACTTCTAATCCTATATTATAGCATCCCGCTGCACCGGCGTACAGGGATGTGAAAGCTCCCGGATAAAAAAAAAGTTGCCGGGAAACTTGACAAGGCTGTGCAGATACGATATAAAAGTACTATGACATTCTGTATATGTGTGCCCTGCGTGCTGATACCGGCATGGCAGAAATACGATATTGATACGGGTAAGGAGTAAAAGCTATGGAATCCGAAGTTTTTGAGCGCATCCGCGATTATCTGGCTGACCAGCTTGACATCGAGGCTGAAAAAATCACCCCCGAAAGCGATATTATCAATGATTTTGGCGCAGACAGCCTGGATGTGATCGATATGATCACTACCCTGTCTGACGAGTTCGGGGTCGAGATCCCGGACGAGGAGATCGAAAATTTCCACACCGTGGGCGATGTGGTTGCCTATGTGGAAGAGCATATGCAGTAATGCGGCATGGCAGCATGCAGTTTTGTAAGAAAGTGTGAGGGGAACCAATGGCAAACGATAAGAAAAAAATGGTCGAAGCAATCACCGCGCAGGAAGTTGATTTCGCGCAGTGGTATACGGATATCTGCACCAAGGCAGAGCTGGTTGAATATTCCAGCGTCAAGGGCTTTGTTGTGCTGCGCCCCTATGGCTATGCAATCTGGGAGAACATCCAGAAAATTCTGGATGGCCGCTTTAAGGCAACCGGCCACGAAAACGTGGCCATGCCTGTGCTGATCCCCGAAAGCCTGCTGAAAAAGGAGGGCGAGCTGGTAAACGGCTTTGCCCCCGAAGTTGCCTGGGTCACTGCAGGCGGTTCTGACCCGCTGGAAGAGCGCCTTGCTGTGCGCCCCACCAGCGAAACGATGTTCTGCGACCATTTCAGCCATGTGCTGCATTCTTACCGTGACCTGCCTATGCTGTACAATCAGTGGTGCAGCGTGGTTCGCTGGGAAAAATCCACCCGCCCGTTCCTGCGCACCCGTGAGTTCTGGTGGCAGGAAGGCCACACCATCCACGAGACTGCTGAGGAGGCCAAGGCTGAGACCGAGCAGCAGCTGAACTGCTATGCCGACTTTGCCGAGCATGATCTGTGCATCCCCGTACTGAAAGGCCGCAAGACCGATAAGGAAAAGTTTGCCGGTGCCGAGGCTACCTACACCATCGAAGCCATGATGAAGGACGGCAAAGCCCTGCAGAGCGGCACCAGCCACTATTTTGGCGATAAGTTCAGCCGCGCCTATGACGTTACCTTTACCGGCCGCGACAACACCCTGCAGTACCCCTTCCAAACCAGCTGGGGCGCTTCTACTCGTTTGATCGGCGCTATCATCATGACCCACGGCGATGACGACGGTCTGATCCTGCCCCCGGCCATTGCCCCGGTGCAGGTGGTCATCGTTCCCGTTGCCGCCCACAAACCCGGCGTACTGGACAAATGCCGCGAACTGGCTGCCGAAATCGGTAAGTATGCCCGCGTGAAGCTGGACGATTCCGACAAGCAGCCCGGCTGGAAGTTTGCCCAGTGGGAAATGAAGGGCGTGCCTGTTCGCCTGGAAGTCGGCCCCCGCGATATCGAGAACGGCCAGTGCGTGCTGGTCCGCCGCGATACCCGCGAAAAGCAGTTTGTGAAGTTTGAAGATCTGGCCACCGCAATTCCCGCCGCAATGGAAGCTCTGGCCAAGGATCTGTATGACCGCGCTTTGCAGAACCGCGAAAACCGCACCTGGAGCGCCACCACCATGGACGAAGTGAAAAAGATCGTGTCCGAAAAGACCGGCTTTGTCAAAACCATGTGGTGCGGTGACTTGGCCTGTGAGGAAGCCATGAAGACCGAAGCAGGGCTTTCCAGCCGCTGCATGCCGTTCGAGCAGGAACACCTGTCCGACGTATGCCCGGTCTGCGGCAAGCCCGCCAAGAGCATGGTCGTCTGGGGCATCGCATACTAAGCCAATCCCGGCAGTGCTGTTTTATGCGGCACTGCCGGTTTTTGTATGGGGAAACGGGTGTTTTTTGGGAAACTCAGGGTATATATAGGGCACCGCTGTTGTGCCACGATCGGTGTGTGGCTATTTTTGATTTTTGTTGCCCATTACAAAATAGTCCGTAGGGAACGGTCTATCTCTGGCCTAAGAGCCGGGATTAAAATCCCGGTTGACCTCCGAAACGCGCCTGCGGGCGCAGTGACCGTTCCGGGACTTGTGAGAGATGTCTTTGTGATTTTGGTATCAATCCGAAGATATGCGTTGGCTTGCCTTAAGGGTGACTCCCCGCGGGGTGGGGAGATGTCGCGAAGCGACAGAGGGGACCGGGCGCTGTTTGCGCGCTGTCCGCGCAGCGGACGGAAGGGTGATTCCCTGTGTAGAGCCTAAAATATATGCTATGTTCCAGCTTTCCGGCGGCCAGAGGGCTGGCCGCCCTACCGCGCAATAAATGGCAAATGTCCGGTAATTTTCATACCAGTCCGGGGCGTCGAGGACGCCACCCCCCAACTTCTAACTAAAAAACTATGCTTCTTCTCCCTACATTGCTGCTCTATGCTCTGGGCTTGCTGCTGACTGGTATCGGCAGCAGGCTGGCTTCGCGCTGCGCAACGTGGTGCGGGGCGCTGTGCGGGCTGCCTATGTGGATGGTGGGCGGCACGCTGGTGGCGGTGTGTACGGCGCTGCCGCAGCTGGTGCTGGCGTTTCTGGCGGCAGGTATGTCCGTTACTGCGCTGGCCGTTGGTACGGCTCTGGCGGGCGCTGTCACCCAGCTGGGGCTGGTACTGGCGCTTTGCCTGCTGCGCTGTAATGTCACGGTGGACCGCGGCGAGCTGCTGCGCAAATGTGCCCTGCTGCTGGTGGCCTGCGGCGTGGTGGCCCTGTTTGTGCGGGACGGCACCCTGAGCTATACCGGTACCGGCCTGCTGATGGGCCTGTTTGTTCTGTTTGTCATGCAGAGCATCGCCTACCAGTACCGCTTTGCGTTCCGGGAGGGGCTGGAGCTTATCACTGTCCAGAAGGAAAAAGGCGAAAAGCCCCCGCCGGAAGACCCATCCGGGCGGACCGTTCTGTTCCCGGCTATGAGCATCCGCACCAGCCTGCGCAACCTGGCCGGGGTGGTGGGCGGCATGGCAGTGCTCTGCGTGGGAGCGTGGGCCCTGCTGAACAGCGCCGTGGCGCTGGCCAACCTGACTGGCACCATTCAGGCCCAGTGGGCGGCAACCCTGATTTCCTTTGGCCTCTGTCTGCCCCTGCTGGTGGAAGTGTTCGACCATCCCCTTGGCTCTGCCTGGAAGCGATTTGCGGAAAAATGCCGCATCTACCCGCCGCAGGCACTGCCCATGCAGGTGCTGAACAGCGCCATTTTGAGCATCACGCTGGTGCTGCCTGTTTCCAGCCTGATGTACCGCCGCCGCTTGCCGGTGGGTGAACAGTTCCGCCAGTATGATATCCCGTTCTGCGTTTTGATGGCATTGATCCTGCTGCTGCCGCCGCTGGTCAAAAAGCGGCTTTACCGCTGGCAGGGCAGGGTATGCCTGATACTTTATATTATGTACCTTGCCGCCGTGCTTATCATGCCGCGGGCAGGCGCATAATTCAAAACAAAACCGCCCGGCGGGAACATTGCAGTTCCACGCCGGGCGATATTTTTGTAATGTGTTTATTGGTTGTTGTCTGTATGATACAGAACATCCATCAGGTAGGTCTGGTTGGCAGCCAGGTCCGGTACCAGTACCTGCATGCCGCGGATTACCGCGCCGGTATAGGTGCCCTCTGCCGGGATGCGGTAAGAGTGCTCACTGTCAAAATTCATCTGCAAAGCTTCCATCGCATACCCCAGAATTTCGCCGGAGGTCATGTCGGTGGTCAGCAGTGGCAGAACCTGGTTAATAAAGTTGACGATGGAAACAGCATCCATCTGTTTCACTTTATTGGTGATCGCCATCAGCACAGCACGCTGGCGGTCGGTGCGGGCATAATCGTTGCCCAGGGAGCGGTTGCGTGCATGGATCAGGGCCTGCTCGCCGGTCAGGTGGTTTACTCCTTCATGCAGGTTCCAGTCCGTGCGGAGCTGCTGTGGGTAGGTTACATCTCGCTTTCTGCCGCAGATATAATCTGCCTCGTCCTGGGTCAGTTCTAGGTCAATGCCGCCAATGCTGTCGATCAAGGTCTGGAACTCGCCAAAGTCAACTTCCACATTCCCAGCAATCTCTACACCAAAATTGGTGTTCAGCGTGCTGTCCAGCAGATCCATGCCGCCAAAGGCATAGGTTGCGTTGATGCGGTTGTCGCTGTAGCCGGGAATCTGTACATACAGGTCCCGCATAAGGAGGTCATGCTGATCTGTTTGGTCTTTTTGTTCAGCGTGACCATGATCATGCTGTCGGCCCGCTGGCGGTCCTGGCCTTCGCGGCGGTCCTGGCCAATCAGCAGCAGGTTCACAATGTCTTTGTCCTGCATCACGCTGGTGTCGGCCCCGTTCCAGATTACATCCTCCGGGCTCAAGGTATCATCGGCGTTTTCGTCCGATTCAAAGGTCTCTTCCTGTTGGGAGACTGCTCGGTGGCCGATGCACGCCGGATGCGCCCCAGCATGCCCTGCAAAGCGGCATAGCCAACGAATACCAATAAGAGGAGTGCAATGCCAAGAATCAGCAGTACCCGCCCCCACAGCGGAATAGCCGCCCAGCGCGTGACAGGCTTTGCGGCCGCTGCGGGCTGTTCCGGCGTTTCAGTCGGGGCCGGAGCAGAAACCTCAGGTGTGCCTTTTATTTCGCTTTCTTCTTCACGTGTAATTTTCATCTGTTTTATACTTTCCCTAAAAGTGTTTTATACTTTTCCTAAAAGCGTTTTCCCCAATTACAGTGCTTCGATCATATTTGCCACAATGGCAGTGGCAGTTTTGATGTATTCGCCGATGCTGAACTTTTTCACGACAAGAACTTCATAACCGCTCTCGTCCGCGTTGTCGCTCATGGCGCGCAGGATGACGCAGGGTACGCCGTTGCGGGCGGCAACCTGGCTTACAGCAGCGCCTTCCATCTCCACGCAGTCGGGCTGGCATTTGTCCTCGATAGCCTTTTTGGTGGCGGCATCGCCAACAAAAAGGTCACCGGTGGCAATCTTGCCGGCAATGGCCTTAACACCACAGGCGTTGCAGGCATCCAGTGCAGCTTTGACCAGGGCCGGGTCGCCGTGGTACTCTGCGGTGAACGGTGCGCTCTGGGCAATCATGTCATTCTGGGCGTCGTGATATACCACGGTTTCGCCCACGCAGACATCACCAATGCCGATCTTGCTGGTCATGTTGCCTGCAATGCCGGAGAAGATGATCTTCTCGGCACCGTACTTGGTAATTAGAACCTGTACGGTGGAAGCGGCGTTTGCCTTGCCCATACCGGCGCAGCACACAACGACCTGGCGGCCATTCAGCATGCCTGGTGGTACTCCACCCCGGCGTAAGTTTCTTTGGTCACCTGCTCCAGCTTGGCACACAGCTGGTCAACTTCATCGGGCATAGCGCCCATAATGCCAATGATCATGGTATTGCTCCTTTTTATCAGACGTTGAAGAGGAATTCGATCACATCGCCATCATTCACAACGTATTCCTTGCCCTCGGTGCGCTGCAGGCCCTTGGCCTTAACCGCAGCATAGTCAAAGTTGTTGTCGGCCAGTGCGTCATAGCTGATGACCTGGGCGCGGATAAAGCCGCGCTCAAAGTCGGAATGGATTTTGCCGGCAGCCTGCGGGGCTTTGGTGCCGCGCTTGATGGTCCAGGCGCGGCATTCCTTTTTGCCGTCCGTCAAAAAGCTGATGAGGCCCAGCAGATCATAGCTTGCCTTAATCAGGTTATCCAGGCCGGTGGATTCAATGCCCATCTCGTGCAGGAACGCCAGCTTTTCTTCCTGGCTGGAACCGGCGATATCTTCCTCGGTCTTGGCACAGATGGGGATTGCCTGTGCGTTTTCCTCTTTGGCGCGGGCGGCAACCAACGGATAGTACGGGTTCTCGTCCAACCCGCCCAGCAGGTCATCCTCGCCCACGTTGCAGGCATAAATCACCGGCTTGGCGGAGAGCAGACCCAGTTCTTTGCGAGCGGTGTTCTGGCTGTCGTCATCCGGGTCAAAGGCAAAGGAACGGGCGGGCTTGCCGCCTTCCAGATGAGCGGCAAGCTCTGCCAGCCAGGCAGCTTCGGCAGCAGCGGTCTTATTGCCGGTTTTGGCGGCTTTCTGCTGGCGGCCCAGGCGGTTGCTGACAACTTCCAGGTCGGCCAGGATCAGCTCCAGGTCGATGGCGTCAATATCGCGGATGGGGTCAACGCTTTCCGGCTTGTTCACATCCTCCACAACATGGATGATGTTGTCATCGTCAAAGCAGCGCACCACATGTACAATGGCATCGCACTCGCGGATATGGCCCAGGAACTTGTTTCCCAGACCAGCGCCCTGGCTGGCACCTTTGACCAGACCGGCGATATCCACAAACTCCACAATGGCGGGGGTCTTTTTGTCTGTCTGCCAGATCTCGGCCAGTTTGTCCAGCCGGGCATCAGGAACCGGAACAATGCCGGAGTTCGGCTCAATGGTGCAGAACGGATAGTTGGCTGCCTGAGCATTCTGGGTGCTGGTCAGCGCATTGAACAAAGTGGATTTGCCAACATTGGGCAAACCGACAATACCTAATTTCATTTGTACTCATTCTCCTTAACGGAATATTTTGACTGTCTATCATTATACCCAACCAGCGCACTGCGTGCAAGGGCAGGGCGCGGCCATGCTCATAATTTTGCGCAATTCTACACATTTTACCTGTTTTGACCACCGGTTGTTCTTTATTTTTCCACATTTATGCCTTATAATGTTAAAAAGGTCGAATCAAAAATACCCCCCGTACCGGCTGTCCGGCGCGGGAAACATAGAGTAGGAGGGCATAAAACCCATGTCAAACGAGAAAATTCTGGTTGTGGATGATGATAAAAACATCTGTGAACTGCTGCGCCTGTACCTGGTCAAAGAGGGATATGGTGTGACCATTGCCAATGATGGCACTGCTGCACTGCAGGAATTTGATAAGCTGCACCCGGACCTTGTGTTGTTGGATGTGATGATGCCCGGCATTGATGGGTGGGAAGTCTGCCGCAAGATCCGCCAGAACAACCAGACCCCCATCATTATGCTGACGGCAAAGGGCGAAACCTATGATAAGGTTCTGGGCCTGGAACTGGGTGCGGATGATTACATCGTAAAGCCTTTTGAAACCAAGGAAGTGACGGCCCGTATCAAGGCTGTTCTGCGCCGCTGCGGCAGCAAGGATGAAGAAAACAAAGGCGTTTATGACTTTGACAACCTGCACTTGGATATGAACCGCTATGAGCTGAAAGTGAAGGGGAAAGTGGTGGATGCGCCGCCCAAAGAGTTGGAACTGCTGGCCTGCCTGGCTGGGCACCCCAACCGGGTCTATACGCGTGACCAGCTGCTGGACGAAGTGTGGGGCTTTGAATATTATGGCGACTCCCGCACCATCGACGTCCATGTTAAGCGCCTGCGCGAAAAGCTGGAGGGAGCCTCGGAACAGTGGAACCTGAAAACCGTGTGGGGCGTTGGTTACAAGTTTGAGGTTAAAGAATAATGTGCCGCGCCAAAAAAGAAGAGAATAACGGGGCAGCCCCGCTGCGCAGCGTAAGCGGGGAAGTGTTTGCAACCTTCGCCTCGCTGCTGCTGGTGGCGCTGGTGTTGATGTGCATGCTGCAAACGGGGCTCTCCTGCGCGTACTTTGCCCAGGAACGCAAAAATGCCCTGACTGCCGTGCTGGACGGTGCTACTGCCATGGCGGAGACCTATGCTTCGGAAGGAAACATTGTGACCCTGCCCGGCGGGGACAATGAGTTGGTGGAGCGAGCCAAGACCGGCTTTGAACTGTTCAATACATCATCGGACGCACTTGTGTTTGTGGCAGACCGGGATGGCAACATCCTGATGCACACCGGCAAAGATGTAGCCGAAAGTGCAAAGATCCCGCAGAACTTGCAGGAAGAGATGGACAGCGGCAAGGATATCTTTCTTATGGGGACCATGGACGATACCCTGCACGATAAGTATTATATTGCGGGCCGCCGCGTGAATCTGGGCGGCAGCGAGGGTTATTTGTTTGCTGCAACACCGGTACATGCGCTGGCGGTCTATATCCGCTCCATCCTGACGATGCTCTTGCTGTCCTCGGCGGTCATCCTGATTGTCTGCGGCATTTTGTGCATGGTGCTGGCGCGGCGCATTACCTGGCCGATCGAACAGATCAGCCAGGCCGCCAGACGGCTGGGCAGCGGCGATTTCACCGCACGCGCCCCCGTAACTGGCTGTCAGGAGCTGGCGGATTTTGCCACGACCTTTAACAACATGGCGGGCCGCCTGCAAAACATTGATAACTCCCGCGGGCAGTTTATGGGCAACATTGCCCATGAACTGCGCACCCCCATGACCAGCATCAAGGGCTTTATTGACGGCATGCTGGACGGCACCATCCCGGAAAGCGAGTACAAGCATTATCTTGGCGTGGTATCGCAGGAAACCGGCCGCTTGGCCCGGCTGGTGCAGAACATGCTGGATATCACCAAACTGGAATCCGGCGAGGTGAAAGGTACTCCCAAAAATTACGATATCTGGTCCACCGTTACGGACGTGGTGCTTTCGGATGAGCGTCGCATTGAGGATGGCAAGATCGATATCCAGGGCCTTGGCCCCACGGGCACCATGGTGTATGCCGACCCGGACTTTATCCATCAAGTGGTCTACAACATTGTGGATAACGCCATCAAGTTTACCCCGCCGGATGGCGTCATCAAGTTTGATATCCAGCAGGAAAACGACATGGTGCGGGTGACCATCGAGAACACCGGCGACGGCATTGCGCCGGATGCCCTGCCCTTTGTGTTTGAGCGCTTTTATAAGGAGGACCGCTCCCGCGGCCTGAACACCCGCGGCAGCGGCCTGGGGTTGCATATCTGCAAGGTGCTGATCACCCTGTCCGGCGGCCAGATCAAGGCCGAAAGCGAGATGGGCAAATGGTGCCGCTTCACCTTTACCCTGCCTGCAGGCAAAACCGAGTAACAGCCCCAACCCCGGAATCGGATACCCGGCGACGATAGAATTGAAAAGGACCAAAGCCATTAGCTGAAAAGCGTGCGGCTCTGGTCCTTTGTTTATGGCCTATCTTGTGCAAAGAGCGTGGTGTGTTCCGGTGTGCTTCGCCTTTGCAGCGGCTGCCGGGGCAGTGCTTAAGCCGCAAGGCGGGAATTGTGCGGTGTTGCCTTTAGTTTGGGGCTGCCCCAGCGCCGGATAGAAAACGCGCACGGGACTGGCCGACAAAAGGTACAAAACGTGGGACGATGCACAAGCACCGCCCCACGTTATTTTATATTGGCAGAAATAAGATCAGAAATAGCACTTGATGTTGAACTTATCCACGTTCTGCTTTTCTTCCACCACCAGTTTTTCATGGTTGAAGTCAAAATGCACGCTGCGGCAGTCATCCGTATTGCTGGTCAGGCGCAGCAGGGTGTCCACGCGCTTCTGCTCGTCCTTGGTATAGAACAGGTAGCTGGCGCCTTCGCGCTTGGCGCGGCCGGTGCGGCCGATGCGGTGGGTGTAATGCTCGTTCTCTTCGGGCACATCATAGTTGATGACGGCGTCCACATTCGAAACATCGATGCCGCGGGCGGCCACATCGGTGGCAACCAGCACATTGATCTCGCCGGCCTTAAAGCGCTGCATGATGCGGTTGCGTTCCGCCTGGCTCAAATCGCCATGCAGGCAGTCTACATTAAAATGCAGCCGGGCCAGCTGGTTTGCCAGCATGCCGGTGTTGTACTTGGTGTTGCAAAACACCATTACGCGCTTGTAATCCTTGCTGATGATGATCTGGGCCAGGTCAGCCAGCTTGTCGCGGCCGGTGGTCAGCAGCTTGTACTGGGCAATTTTGGGGCTGGATTCCTGCACCGGCTGAACGTCTACTTCGGCGGCGTTGTGCTGGTACAGCCAGCCGATATCCAGTACCTCGCGGCTGATGGTGGCGCTGAACATGGATAGGGACTCTCTGCTTTTCAGCAGGTCAATGATGCCGCGCACATCCTTGTAAAAGCCCATGTTCAGCATTTCGTCGGCTTCGTCCAGCACAATGGTCGTCACCTGCGAAAGATCCAGCGCATGGTGGCGGTAGTGGTCCATCAGGCGGCCGGGGGTGGCAACCACGATCTGGCAGCCGGCTTTCAGCTGTTTCTGCTGCTTTTCCAGCCCGGCACCGCCGTACACGCACACCACGCGGATCTCCGGCAGGAACTGCGCCAGGTTAGTCAGATCCTGTGCAATCTGCTGTGCCAGCTCACGCGTGGGGCTGAGCACAACGGCCTTGGGCGCACCTGCCGGGAAACCAGCGGCCTTTTGCAGAATGGGAATGCCGAACGCAACGGTTTTGCCGGTGCCGGTGGGGGCCTTGGCAATCATATCATGCCCGGCCAGCATCAGGGGAATGGCCTTCTGCTGGATTTCGGTCATCTCGGTATATCCCATTGCCTGTGTTGCCCGGATGATCTCCGGCCGCACGGAGGAAGAAAGTTCAGTGAAGTTCATAAATTAGTGTACACCTTTCGTGTTAGTCAGGGGTTAGGAGGGAGGAGTTAATTAGGAATTAGGAATGAGAAATTAGAAATGGAATAATGATAAATTTATATGTAGGGCGGGGGTCACTGACCCCGCCGGGGAAAAACGTAAATACTTGCAATAAACGTTGCAAACAATTTGTAGGGGACGATGCTCGGCATCGTCCCGCGTGTTAGGCTTTGCGGCATATTTCACCCTGAACTATGCGCGTGCCCCTACGGGTTACGGGCAACATATATGGCTTTCCGACTTTCCCGAAAAAAACGCTTTTTCCCATTATAACAGCAAAAGCCGGGTGCGGCAAGTGCGCACCCGGCAAAATGCGGTGTGTTTTGCGTTTTACAGCTCACAGGGGGCAAAACCGTCCTTGCCCAGCACCAGAACACGGGTGTAGCCCAGTTCTTTCAGCTGTGCGGCGGCATCCTCAAAACCAAAGGTCAGGGCCTTGGCTTCGTGGGCATCGGCGGTAATGGTCACATTGCCGCCCATGGTCAGCCATTCTTTCAGGATGGCCGGGGAGGGAAAGTAATCCTCGCGGAAGCCGCGATAAACCGAGCTGGTATTCACTTCCAGCACGCAGCCAGCCTGTGCAGCGGCTTCCAGTGCCTTGTGGGCAGCGACGGTGTAGCGCGGGTCGGATTCATCAAAAAACTTGCCGCGGCCGTTCACCTTTTTGATCAGGTCAAAATGACCCAGGATGGTGGGCTTTTTGGCGGCAACTGCGGCTACGTTGGCAAAATACGTTTCCACCACAGCAAGGCCGTCGCCGTCAAAGTCGTCCTGGATGCAGGCAGCCAGGTCCGCTTCGCGCCAGTCAATCTCGTAATATTTGCCGGTCTTGGGGCCCTTGACATAATGGGCGCTGCCGATCCAGTAATCATAGGCAGCCGGGTCGTCATCGCTGTACAGATCCCATTCCAGGCCGCACAAAATGTCCAGCTTGCCGGCATAGCGCTCTTTCAGCTTGGCTACCTGGGCGCGGTACAGCTGGGTGCGTGCATTGGTCATGCAATACTCAATGTCGTGCGGGGTGTGGCTGTGGCCAGAGAAGCCCAGCGTTTTCAGCCCGGCTTTCCAGGCGCTCAGGGCAAGCTCCTCCGGGGTGTTTTTGCCGTCACACAGCTTGGTGTGAACATGAACCGAACTGAGCAGATATTCCTTAGCCATTACTGCATCCTCTCCTGTTTCACTTTATGGTCAATAACATGGCGCTTTTCCAGCTCTTTGGTGATGTCTTCTACGGAAATGCCAAGTTCAATCATCAAAACCATCACATGGTAGGCAAGGTCGCTGATCTCGTAAACGGTTTCCTCTTTGTCGCGCTTGCTGCCTGCAATGATCACTTCGGTGGATTCCTCGCCGACCTTTTTCAGAATCTTTTCCAGACCCTTGTCAAACAGGTAGGTGGTGTAGCTGCCCTCTTTGGGGTTGGTCTTGCGGCCTTCGATCAGCTCATACAGCCCCTGCCAGGTGAACTGCTTCAGCTCATCGGAAACATAGACCGGGTTAAAGAAGCAGCTTTCCGCGCCGGTGTGGCAGGCGGGGCCGCTCTTGATGACATCCACGACCAAAGCGTCCTTATCGCAGTCTGCGGTGATGGAAACCACGCGCTGCACATTGCCGCTGGTTTCGCCCTTGCGCCAGATCTCCTGGCGGCTGCGGGACCAGAACACCGTGCGGCCCTCGGCAATCGTCAAAGCCAGGGTTTCGGCGTTCATATAAGCAGGGTCAGAACCTCTTTGGTGTAGTGATCCTGCACAATGGCCGGAATCAGGCCGTTGGCATCAAATTTCAGAGTTTTGGAATTTTCGGTGATTTCCATGGCGAACTCCTTATCTAAAACGGCGAAAGGCTGGGTACACTCTGCCGGGCCGCAGATTCATGCGAACCGCACAGCCGGATTCCCAAAAGTTTCCCCATTCTCAGTAAAAAATTATAAGTATAGTTTAGCGTGTTTTGCGTTGTTTGGCAAGCCCCAATTATATGGGCTGCTTTTGCCTGTTATACCCGCATCTCCACGCCGTTTTCACGCAGGTAAAGCTTCAAATCGCGGATGTCCACCTGCTTCGTGTGGAAGATGGAGGCTGCCAGCCCGGCGTCCACGCGGGGGTGGTTCAAGAACAGCTCCTTGAAGTCATCCATCTTGCCAGCACCGCCGGAAGCGATGATGGGAACGGCACAGCGCTGGGCCACGGCGTCCAGCAGCTCCAGGTCAAAGCCGTTCTTTACGCCGTCCGTGTCAATCGAGTTGACAACCAGCTCGCCCGCGCCGTTTTTCACGCCATGCTCCAGCCAGTCCAGCGCGTCAATGCCGGTGTTTTCGCGCCCGCCTTTGGTGAACAGCTTGAACTTGCCATCCACCCGCTTGATGTCCGCAGAAAGCACCACGCACTGATTGCCGTAACGCTGGGCAGCGGCGGAAATAATGGCCGGGTTCTTGATGGCACCGGAGTTGACACTTACTTTGTCGGCACCGCATTTCAGCACCCGGTCAAAATCTTCCAGGCTGCCGATGCCGCCGCCGACCGTCAGCGGGATAAAAAATTTCGCTGGCAACGCGGCGCAGAATATCGGTAAAAATCGTGCGGCCCTCCACGCTGGCGGTGATATCATAAAACACCAGCTCATCAGCCCCGGCCGCGTTGTAATAGCGGGCCATCTCGACCGGGTCGGCCATATCCTGTAATCCGGCAAAGTTGACACCCTTGACCACACGGCCGTCTTTTACATCCAAGCACGGGATAATGCGTTTGGTAATCATGCGCCCAGCCCCCTTATTCCTGATACAGTGCCACAGCCTGTTTGAGGTCGATGGCGCCGGTGTAGATGGATTTGCCCAAAATTGCGGCGTGGCAGCCCATGGCCTGCAGCTCCGCCAGCTCTTCCATGCGGGCAATGCCGCCGGATGCCGTGATCTCCAGGCCGGAAATCTGCAACAGCTCACGGTACAGGTCCATGTTGGTGCCCTGCATTGTGCCGTCGCGGGAAATATCGGTGGCGATGATCGCCTGCACGCCAGCTTCGGCACAGCGGCGGCAGAAAGCAACGCCCGGTTCGGGGGTGACTTCTTTCCAGCCGTTCACAGCCACAAGGCCATCGCGCATGTCCACGCCAACGGCAATTTTGGGGCCGTATTTCTGCGCCATGCGGGCGGTAAAATCAAAATCCTTTACGGCAATGGTGCCCAGGATGCAGCGCCCCACGCCGAGGGAAAGATACTGTTCAATGCGGGCTTCGTCACGGATGCCGCCGCCGACCTCGATAAACAGCCCGCTCTGCTTAGCAATGGCGGCAATGGTGGTCATGTTGGCGGTGGTGTCATCCTTGGCGCCGTCCAAGTCCACCACATGCAGGTACTTGGCCCCGGCGGCAATAAACTCCCGTGCCTGGGCGGCGGGGTCTGCATTATAAACGGTCATCTGGTCGTAATCGCCCTGGTACAGGCGCACGGCCTGCCCGCCGCGCAGATCAATGGCAGGATATAACTTCATGGCTGCACCTCACAATTCTGCAAAGGCCCGCAGCATGCGCAGGCCGGTATCGCCGGATTTTTCGGGGTGGAACTGCGTGCCGTATACCAGGCCGTTTTTCACAGCGCCCGTTACCGGGATGCTGTACTCACTGGCAGCCAGCGTGTTGGCGGCACAGTTTTTGGCGTAAAAGCTGTGCACATAATACACATACTCACCGGGTTTGGTGTACTTGAACAGCGGGTCGTTTTCCCGCCCCGGCACAATGTCCAGCCGGTTCCAGCCGATGTGCGGCACTTTCAGGCTGGGGTCTTTCAAATCGTCTGCCAGCGGGCACACTTCGCCGGGAATCAGGCCAAGGCCGGTGTGTTCGCCGTACTCATAGCTTTTTTCAAACAGCAGCTGCATGCCCAGGCAGATGCCCAAAAGAGGTTTGTGCTCCACTTCCTGCTTGATAACGGGCACCAGGCCGGTGGCTTCCAGCTTGGCCATGGCATCGGCAAACGCGCCCACACCGGGCAGAATGATGTGGTCCGCCGCGCGGATGGCGGCAGCGTCGCGGGTCACTTTGGTTTCCAGCCCCAGGCTTTTCAGGCTGGAAGCCAGACTGAACAAGTTGCCCACGCCGTAATCAATAATTGCGATCATATACGTTCCCCCTTTTTGTATGCTGCTGTTGCAGCGCCCCTCTTAATACCTGGGGTTAATGTAGCCCCAGGGCCAGCCGGACCTCGTTCATTTGGATCTGGTCCGTGTCATATTGGTAAACCGTTCCATCGGCAAAGGTATAACGCACAAAAACGCCGGTGGGGTTTTTGGCGGTCTCTTCGGGTATTTTCACTTCCCACAAGTCCAGCACCGCGCCGCTGTGGTAGCGGACGGTGAGCGGCTCCCCCTGCGGGCAGCTTGGCTGCACTTTGCCCGCCCCGGCGGCGCAGATCAACCGGCATAACCGGCTGCTGGCATCCGGGTCCAGGGAGGAGGTTTCGCCGTTGCGGGTCAGCGCAGCGCCGATCTTGCCCGCGTTTCCACACTGGCGGCAAAATCGGTGGAAAACCTGCGGTAGCGCTGGTGGTAACGCGCCGCCCAGCCAATGGTGCCAATGCAGATTACCAGAACCACACAGGCCACCGCCAGGAACACCGCCCCGCCCCAGCCACGCCGCCGTTTGCCGGGTTTAATTCTGTCATACAGGTTCATGGTGTTCCCTCCTGATACAGTGGGTCCAAAACCCATTTGAGCGGGTTTTATTGCACAATGGCCCAGTAATCGGTTTCAGTGCGGACAACCTGGGAAATATTTGTAGGGGACGATGCTTGCATCGTCCCGTCCGCTTTGGGTTGGATGCCCACCAAAAAATGAATATGGTTTGGCATAATTACATAATGCAGCAAACCATCCATTTGCAATAATGCCTGTTCAGCAATGCGGCCCAGCGGTGATAATTCAATATGCACATCAGGGTTGAGCCCGTCATGCGGGCCGATGCGAGCATCGGCCCCTACAACGGAATCAAGGTTACATACACGGTTTTGGGTGCATATGGTAACAAAATACACGCCGCGGGCACTGTAATCATACCCCTTTAACCGGTTCCCTTTGCGGTCTGGTAATTCCGTCCCCATGCCACTTTACCCCAAAATCAAATCCAGCTCCTCAAAGAATCGCTGCATCTGTTCCGGGGTACCGATGGTGATGCGCAGATAATCGGAAAGGCGCGGGGCGCTGAAATAGCGGATCAGCACGCCTTTTTGCCGCAGGCGCTCAAAAATCTGTTTGCAGGGCATGCGGCTGGTGGTAACGAACAAAAAGTTGGTGGCGGAATCCGGCCCGGTAAAACCGCGCTCCCGCAGCTTGGCCATTGTGTCGGCGCGGGTGGCGCAGATCTTGCCCACCGTATCACGGAAGTAATTCTCATCCTCCATGGCGGCCACGGCGGCAGCCTGGGAGAGGGAATTGACGTTGTATGGGCTATAGCTGAACTTGATGCGGTTCATATCGGCAATCAACTCCGGGTTTGCCACGCAGAAGCCCACGCGGGCACCGGCCAGATTGTGGGATTTGGAGAAGGTCTGCACCACAATCACATTGTCATATTTCTTGGTCAGCGGAACGCAGCTGGCGTTTGGCCCGGCAAAATCAATGTACGCCTCGTCCACAATCACAATGCTGTCGGGGTTGGTGCGCACCACTTCCTCAATGGCGGCCACCGGCTGCAGCAGGGTGGTGGGGGCGTTGGGGTTGGCAATCACGATGGTCTCATTCAGGCCGTGGTACTTGCTCAAATCCAGCGAGAAATCTTCCTCCACCAGGATCACATGCTGCGGAATGTGCAACAAATCGCACAAAACCGGGTAAAAGCTGTAGGTGATATCGGCAAATGCCAGCGGGTGGGTTTCATCGCAGAAAGCGCGCAGCGCCAGCAGCAGGTTTTCATCGCTGCCGTTGCCGCACAAAATATTTTCCGGCTGCACGCCGCAGTGGCAGGCAATGGCGGCGCAGAGCGCGGCTTCGGTCAAATCGGAATACAGCCGCAGCCCCGGCACTGCTCCGGTCACCGCCGCCGCCACGCCGGGGGCAGGCGGGTAGGGGTTTTCGTTGGCGTTCAGCTTGACAAGGTCAGGCAGTTTCAGCTGCTCGCCGGGGGTATAAGGCTCCAGCGCAGCCAGCGTTTTGGTAAAATAACGGCTCATTTGGGTCACCTCTTTGTTGGTGCAGCAGCCGGGCCGCCGCACCGGATCAGGAAAGTCCGTGACATAACGTGTATCCTGCGCCCATTTGGCGGGGTTGGTGTCGATGTAGTGCCAGATGGTGTTGTAATCGTCCGGGGAGCGGATGATGTGGTCGTAATATCCGCGCTGCCAGAGTGCATGCCCGGCAGTTTTTGTTGGTCAGCCGTTTCAAAGTGGAGATAAACATCGGGATGACCTGGCTTGCGCGGGCGGATGTAGGGGGCGGCGTCCTCGACGCCCCGGATGGGCCTTGCTGAATGGCAATCAATAAATGGATGTGATTGGGCATTACAACATATTTTTCAATCCGCACATGGGGATAAAATGCAATCATATTCCCCAACTGCCGTGCAACAATTTTACCGGTTGGTGACAATCGGGTTCGCGGGGCGTCGGGGACGCCGCCCCCTACAATCGTTCCAAAGGTGCAACGCTTGTTTTTGGAACAAATCGTAACGAAATACACACCGGATTGGCTGTAATTATATGTCGCTAAACGGTTGGCCTTCCGCTCCGGTACCCCATCCTCACTGGTCTTCAAAACGGATGGTAACGCTCTTGGCGTGGGCGTGCAGGCCCTCATGCTCGGCAAAATCGGCAATGCGGGACTGAACTTTGCCCAGGGCATCGCGGGTGTAATAAATGAAACTGGACTTTTTCACAAAATCGTCCACGCCCAGCGGGCTGGAAAAACGTGCCGTGCCGCTGGTGGGCAGGGTGTGGTTGGGGCCGGCAAAATAATCGCCCAACGCTTCCGGCACATTCTTGCCCAGGAAAATGCTGCCCGCGTTCTTTACGCTGTTCAAAACGGCGAACGGGTCGTCCACACAAATTTCCAAATGCTCCGGGGCAATGATGTTCACGGCGTCAATGGCCTTGTTCATATCGTCCGTCACAATGATCTTGCCGTTGGTGTCCACGCTGGCGCGGGCGATGGCGGCGCGGGGCAGCTGTGGGATCTGCACTTCCAGCTCGGCTTGTACGGCCTTGGCCAGCTCGGCGCTGTCCGTTACCAGCACGGGGCTGGCCAGCTTGTCATGCTCGGCCTGGCTCAGCAGGTCAGCTGCCACCCAGGCGGGGTTGCAGCTGCCATCCGCCAGCACCAGAATCTCCGAGGCCCGGCGATCATATCAATGCCAACCTTGCCGAACACTTTGCGCTTGGCGGTGGCAACGTAAATATTGCCGGGGCCGACGATCTTATCCACCGCGGGGATGCTCTCGGTGCCGTATGCCAGCGCGGCCACGGCCTGGGCACCGCCGGTCTTGAAGATCTTGTCAATACCGGCAATCACCGCAGCAGCCAGGATGGAGGGATTCACCTTGCCATCCGGCCCGGCGGGGGTGGTCATCACGATCTCCTTCACACCGGCCACCTTGGCGGGGATCACATCCATCAGTACGGTGCTGGGGTAAGCGGCAGTACCGCCCGGCACATACACACCGGCTTTTTCAATCGGGGTATATTTCTGGCCCAGCACAATGCCGGGGGTATCGTTCATCACAAAGTTCTTGTGGACCTGGTGCTCATGGAAGGCGCGGATGTTGGCGGCGGCCATCTTCAGGGTAGTCACAAAATCCTCACCGGCGGCTTCAAAGGCTTCGTCAATTTCCGCCTGGCTCACCCGCAGCTCGTCCAGCTGGGCGTGGTCAAATTTCAGAGCGTAATCTTTCAGGGCGGCATCACCGCGGGCGCGCACATCGGCGATAATGGCATCCACGGTTGCTTCCACGCTGGCTTCCGCACGGATATCACGGTTCAGGATTTCTTCAGGCTTCAAAGCGTCAAACTCAAAAATGCGGATCATTTGGCAAGCGCCTCCTTCATCTTGTTCAGCAGTTCGGTCAGCTGCGCGTACTTGAATTTGTAGCTGGCTTTGTTGGCAATGAACCGTGCCGAAATGGGCATGAACTCTTCCAGTACGGTCAGATTGTTTTCTTTCAGGGTGGTGCCGGTCTCCACAATATCCACGATCACATCCGAAAGCCCCAGGATGGGAGCCAGCTCAATGGAGCCGTTCAGCTTGATGATGTCAATATCGCGGCCAATGCTCTCGTAATGGGCGCGGGCAATGTTCACAAACTTGGTGGCAACGCGCAGGGCGCGGCTTTCATCGTCCACAAAGTTCCTGGGGCCTGCCACGCACATGCGGCACTTGCCCATGCCGGTATCCAGCAGTTCGTACACATCGGCACCGGATTCGGTCAGGATATCCTTGCCCACAATGCCAATGTCGGCAGCGCCGTGCTCCACATAAATGGCAACGTCGCTGGGCTTGACCAGGAAGTACCGCACCCCGGCTTCGGGGTTCTCCACCACCAGCTTGCGGGTCTCGTTATAGTTTTCGTTGGCTTCATACCCGGCGGCGGCCAGCAGGCCATAGGCTTTATCGCCCAGGCGGCCTTTGGGCAGGGCGATGTTCAGCCACTGGCGCTCGGTGCCCTGCTGCTGTACCGGCGGCAGGGGAGCGCTCAGGCGTTCCAGCTCGTCCAGGTAAAGGGCAAAGCCCAGGGCGCAGGCACCGGGGGTAAAGCGCTGAGCCAGCAGGTCATACCGGCCGCCTTTCAGCACGGCACGGGGCACCCCGGCCACATAACCGCTGAACACCAGGCCGTTGTAATATTCCATATCACCGGCAAGGCTCAGATCCAGCTGCATGCCGCGTCCGGCATCGCCCAGTTCATTCTGCAGGCTCTGCAGTTCCAGCAGGGCGTCCTGCTGGGCTTCGCACTGGCACTGGCTGCGGGCGGCGGCCAGCGTGGTGCCAAAGGGACCGTGCAGGCTTAAAATAGCGGTCAGCGCGTTGGCGGCGGCTTCATCCAGCCCGCTTTGCAGCGCGGCGGCATGCAGCTCGTGGGCGTTTTTTGTCGCGCAGCAGCTCCAGCAGGCGCGGGCGGGCGGCGGCATCCACATGCAGGGTGTCCAGCAGGGCGGTCACAAAGCCCATATGGCTGACCTCCAGCACGGTGGGAACTTCCAGGCTGGCCAGGCTTTCCAGCGCAAGGCGCACAACCTCGGCCTGTTCGGCAGCGCCAACCGCACCGATGCACTCCAGGCCCATCTGGCTGATCTCCGAGAAGGTGTGGCTTTCCCGGCTGGGGCGGCAGATCTGCTCTGTATAATAATACTTTTTGCATTCCCCGGCGGCGGGCTGGGCGTTCTTGGCGATCGAAAGCGTTACGTCCGGCTTGATGGCGCGCAGCTTGCCGTCCAGGTCGGTAAAAGTAATGACCTGAGAATCCGAAAGAAAGCGCTCATTCTGCTGATAGAGCGAATATTCCTCAAAATGGGAGCAGCGAAATTTGCGGTAGCCTGCACCCTCGTATAATACACGCAGCTGCAAAGTGCTGCGCTCAACCGGTGAAAACCGGGAAAGATCAAGTTGCATGAATATACTCTCCTCTTTTAATCTCTTCCGAACCTCTTCCATTCCTCTTCATCCACAACCCACCAAGTTACGCGGGAATAGATGAATTTATTATACTTTTATGCATTAAAGATGTAAAGAGATTCCGCGCAAAATAATAGAATAAAAATACGGCCATCCCGCGCCCCAAAGGGCGCAGAACGGCCGTATGCTCAATGTTTGGTGCGCTGAACGTTGTAGGCTTTGACCATCAGCACGGTGTACCACAGCAGCAGTACCGAAAATACCACAAAGCTGCCGGAAGAAGCCTTGCCCAGCGGCACGCTGGCAGGCGCGGCAAGGCTGGCAATGCGCAGCACCGTGTGGGCAGCCAGCAGCACCCCGCAGGCAACCAGCATCATGCGGGTGGAGCGGGTGTATTTCAGGTCGTCCACAGCGCGGCGGGCCACAGGCAGGCTGCCCCACACAAGGCCCAGCAGCAGCCACAGGTCAGCCAGCCGCAAAAACGGCGCAGCAGCGGCCAAAGCCCCGCCGGCCTGCACCCAGGAACCGCACAAAACAAGCTCCAGTGCCGTGGCCGCCAACCCGCACACAAGCGCAGCCAGCCCCTGCCGTGTCAGCAGCAGGGCACCGATCACCAGCAGCACGGTCAGGCTCAGTTCCGCCATGGTAACGCCTTCCGGCACACCCAGGAACGCCCGCCCCGCTGCGCCGATCCCCAGCAGCAGGAATCCGGCAGCCGCATAATTGTGGCGCTTTTCCATCTTAACACGTCCTTTTTGAGAAAGTCTGTTGCATAAAATCTTGAAAGGTTAAAGGGTATTATATCACGCGGTTCCCTCTTGCGCAAGGTGTGCGGCGGTGGTATAGTAATTACGATGCAGTCCAAAACGCAGCTTTTTAACTGTACCTCAGGAGGTTTCTTGTATGCATATCCCAAAAGGCCCCACCGCCGGGCTGGAACTGGCGCTGTTTGAACCCGCTTTGCAGGCGGCGCTGCAGCCTTCCCCGGATTATGATGCGGCCCGCTGGCTGTATGTGCCCAATACCTACTCCGAGTACCGTTACATTTTGGGCACCCGCGGCAAAAAGCCGCTGATCTGCGTAGGCATCAACCCATCCACCGCGGCCCCGGATGCCCTGGACCCCACCTTGCAGAGCGCCCAGCGCATTGCCCTGGCTAACGGGTATGACAGTTTTTTGATGTTCAACGTGTACGCCCAGCGCGCCACCCGCCCCGATGATATGGAGCATGCGCTGAACCCCGCCCTGCACGCGGAAAACCGCAAGGCGTTCCGGTATCTGCTGTCTTTATCGGACCAGCCTGCCGTGTGGGCAGCGTGGGGGAACATCATCCTGAAACGGGATTACCTGATGGACTGTATGCGGGATTTTGCCGCCGACGGCAAAGCGGCAGGCGCAAAGTGGTACACGGCAGGCCCGCTGTTAAAATCCGGCCAGCCGCACCACCCGCTGTACTTAAAAAAGGATACGCAGCTGCTGGACTTTGATATTGATGCCTATTTGTGCGCTCAGCGTGCAAAGTGAGATAGAGCAATACCAGATGATTCCCGCTGTATCGGCGCTTATGGCAACACCGCACAATTCCCGCCTTGCGGCTTAAGCACCGCTCCGGCAGCTGCGGCACGCATCTGCGTTGCCAAAATGCTCGATAAGACATCCAGTATTATCTGCGCTTTTGGCTTGGCATCTGCCG